>Ga0187846_10002180_pt1 | contig 10841 bp, 12 predicted proteins | sample TC_taG_FD_161473 | JGI IMG/M metagenome (GOLD analysis project Ga0187846, IMG submission 161473) | Biofilm microbial communities from the roof of an iron ore cave, State of Minas Gerais, Brazil - TC_06 Biofilm (v2) | ecosystem: Environmental > Terrestrial > Deep subsurface > Cave > Wall biofilm... | reverse complement strand
AGGGAGAGGCGGGCAGCGGGGGCGGTGGTGGCGGGACACTGTCCCCACCAGGATGCGGTCCGGAATCCGGGCCGCCGGACAGCGTGGCATACGGTGAGGCCGAGGCATCTCGCAGTGGAGTTGGCCCGCTGTCCGGCGCGACGATCGTCGGACCGTCCTCTGAAGGGAAAGCTGGTGCAAGCGGCGGTCCATTTCTAACAGGAGAACCTGCCGGGGAGAAGGGGCGATCGGCCGGCACTGCGGTTGGACTATTCGCTCCCCGATCCAGCGTCGAGCCGCAATGGGTGCAGAAACGCTGCCCTATTTCTACCGGGCTGCCGCACCGTAGACAGAACGGTTGCGATGGGTATGCCATGATCTTCCTCCTTTTAAGAGCTTATCCAAAGCGGTGAGCTTAGGGACGTCTCACCATAGCGTATTGGCAGAACCGCTCTGGCTACCCGGACAACGTGCGCAGTTCGCTGCCGCTGTTCACATCCCACACCTTGACCGTTTGATCAGCCCACACCATCCAGGTCAGGTCGCTGGAGCCAGAAGCTAAGGTGCGTCCGTCAGGGCTGAAGGCCACAGCGTTAACGCCGGACGTATGACCCGTGAGTGTGCGCAGTAAGGCGCCAGTCGTCGTATTCCACAGTTTGATGGTCTTATCTGTTAAACCGGCGGCCAGCATCCGCCCGTCAGGACTGAAGGCCACCGAACGAGGGATTGCTCGGAGGTCAGCCGTGCCTGCTATTTTCACCAGCGTGTGCAGGCTCTTTCCGCCAGTCACTTCCCACAACGTGATACCCAGGTCTAAGGCAGGAGTGCTATCTCCCAGGATACCGAAAGCTCTATCGTACTCAACCGCTGTGGCCAGCATGCTCCCATCAGGACTGAGCGCTACAGCATCGAGGACACCATTCAGGTCGAGTTCTTGCAGGCGACGCCCGCTGGCAACATCCAGGATGACGATGGGAGAGAAGTTGATCGTCTCCTCCTGGCTGGCTACGACCAGGGTGCGTCCATCGGAACTAAAAGCAAGGAAGCTCGCTACATTCCATTGGTCGATGCTGCGCAGGAGCTGCCCACTCTGCACATCCCATAATGCAACGGACCCAGATGTCGGACCGAAACTTCCGATCCCGACAGCCAGGGTATGTCCATCAGGACTCAAGGCGAGCGAGATAGGCTCGTCCGCTTCATACGTCGTCTTGATCGTCCGCAGCAACCTTCCGCTCTGGACCTCCCACAGTTGGATGCCGATTCGCGTTATCGAGGGGGCGTCGGAAGGTTCCCCCAGGCTTGCAAGGCATGCCAGGGTCTGACTATCAGGACTGAAGGCGAAGGGCACAAACCGATCAAAGAGATGTTCCGTCGCGATGGGAAGTGTGTGCAGCAGCGTGCCGCTGGGGACATCCCACAGCTTGACGGTATGATCGCTGGATCCCGAAGCCAGCAGGCGCCCATTGGGGCTGAAGGCCACCTCGAGCGTTTGCGGTGGATGCAGAATCTTGTTGCCGATAAAAAGGGTGGAAGGCACCGCGATGAGCAGGAACACGGCTAGAATGATCCCGATCTTCCGTGCCCTTCTTTTGAATGCAGCTACTTGGCGCTGCCGCTGCATCTCTCGACGGATCCGTTCATCGAGTTGACGACGACTCTCCGCATCGAATTGAAGGTCGTTGGGGCTTCCTGTCATTGGCGTGTTCCTCCATGCTGGGTAGCAAAATCGTTCTACAAATTGAACATCCAGGCGAGAAGCACCTTCTTGCGGGAACTGCTTCTTTTCATCGTATGCCCTCCTCTCAGCGCCCTGCTGCCTTTTAAGAGCTTATCCAAAGCGGTGAGCTTAGGGACGTCTCACCATAGTGTATTGGCAGAACGGCTCCGTTAACCGGACAACGTGCGCAGTTTGCTGCCGCTCTGCACATCCCACAGTTTCACGGTTTGATCGGCCCATAGCATCCAGGTCAGGTCGCTGGAGTCCGAGGCGAGGGTACCACCGGATGATGCTCGTGCTTAATGGTTCTGCCATAACGTTTTCCTTGCTCGCACCTGGCGGTGATCCGCTTAGTCTCAAGTGTAGCCAACCGCGAGCGCGTTTGAAAACTCACATACCTGTGAGTGGTGGGTGATTATGTCAACGTTCAGAGACGTATACGGCCCCAGTAATCGTGTTCAACAAGGCCCCGAGCGTGTGAGGACGTAGTCGAATGCAAAGCGCGCTACAATCTCTTCTGAAGCCGCACAGACGCTCCCCATCATGCTCGATACTTGACGGGTTGCTTGTTACAGACGGCTAATCGCGTGCTGTGCCAGTTGCTCCTCTGATGCCTCAGCCGCCGACGGTGAGGTACCGGAGGCGGTGATGCCGAGCACGGTGTGCCCTTTGAGGACTTCGAGCGATCCCAGCGCATCAAAGAAGGCATCGTCGCCAATGCCACCAATCTCCTTCGTGCCGGGCGGTTTCGTGCTTTCGAAGAACTGTTTTGCGTCCCCGGCCGTAGCATACGTCTGGACGGCAGTAAAGGCGAAATCGCGGGCGGAAGGCGTACTATATGTGCAACTGTTCGCTCCGCCGGTGAGGCCGTTCAGGGTTTGTACCGCAATGCCGCCGTAGAGCTGACTGACCTCATCCTTCGTGACGAGGGTACAGGGGTCTGGTTGAGATGCGGCCAGCGTGGGCAAGGTGGCCGTCACAACGCTCTGGGCATCCTGCGCGAGCTTCACGGACGCCGCTCTCGTCGCCGCGTCGTTCAGGGCGGAATCGGTGAGCGCGATGTTGAAGACGGCTTTTCCCGTCAGCACGGTGATGCTGCTCCCAAACACATAGGTGTAGAGGTTCCCAGCAATGCCCGCGCTGTAGAAAGCAGCATCACCAATGCCACTGATGGTGCTGGCATTCGACGCCTGGGATTGCAGGAGTTGATAATACCCGCGCGCATCCTGGCTCGTGCCTACCTTCACAAGAATCTGGCTTTCATTTGCTGTGTCCTGGTAGGCACATTGCGGCAATGCCTCTCCCGGGCTCCCGGTGACCTGCGCATCCAGTACCTGGCTGGCCTGAGCATTCGAAATGAGCGCACATGGATCAATACCGACCTTCGCGGTGGGCGATGCTGTGACCTGAGCAGGCAGCAAGCAGCAGGCACAACATGAGAAGCAAGGCCATTCCAGATGACCAGCAGGTCAGATTCCTCCGCGCGCGTTCCCGCGTCCTACGATGTGGCTCGCGAGCGTCAGAGACGCCCTCTCTCCCTGAGAGACGTTGATCATTCATAGACTTCCTCCTGCTCATGGACTGTTTACAGAGACAAGTGTAGTTTCTTTGCTACCTTGTTGGGAACTCACAAGGATGTGAGTGTCGAGAGCAACTGGACATCTCTCTTGCAGGCCGGGCAGAGGGGAGACGGCAGGAGGCGCTCCACCTCTACCAGTACAGCGAGGATGTGCTCCAAGAGGAGCAGACCGAGCCTGCCCTCTACACACGAGAGCTTGCGCGCCACATCCGGCAGGGGCTGGTCTTGCGCGAGCGGGCGGATGGTTACACTGCGGCTGGGACGCAGGCCCCGGCTCTGGCGGGGCGAGATGGGCAGTCAAGGCAGAGACATGACCGCGGGGACGGCTTGGGCGTGAAACGAGCCCGGCTGACTATCATCGCTGCTCCATGCAGAGGCCAAACAGCATCCTCCTATCGGTATGCTCCACCACGCCAGCGATCTCGAAGGCAGTCAACGCTCCCTGTTGGTTGAGACCGGGGTAGGGCCTTCGAATGAGCAAAAAAGATAGGCAGGTCGTTTGACTTCCAGCCGACGCGACAGCTCTATATACCGGCTATGTAAGCAGCTCACCACCAAATTTTCGCTCGTGTAACAGCTCATTAATTCGGTCGGTCAAGCCCCTACGTTTGGCTTCCTTCTTGATGTCTTGCGCCTCCTCGAAGTAGAGTTCTTCTTCTATACTGTAGATCGCTTCCTGAGATTGCCTGTGGACCCGCACCCATTCATCTGCTAGCTCACGCGCCTTGACCTCTTGCGGATCGAGTCTTTGATGCCCTCTCGACTGCATCAGCCCCTCAACTTTCTGCCTATTCCACATGAAAAAGGGTGTTCCATCCTTGAGCGGAGTTGATTTGCAACACCCCTCGGAGAGTGCAAATTCGGTCGGATTGCCATCCTCCCCCCGTAGTCCCAACTCCCTCAGCTTTTTGCCCATTGCGACGGCCGACAACCCGAACTGCTTACCAAGTGTCGTTTGATTTGCCCAAGTATCAGCAAATTTTTGACGGCTTTGCTTTCCCATAAGACCTGCCTTTCAAAACGTATTTACATGGATGACTTTTGACCTTCAGTGCTAACCTTCTGGCCTGAGGAGCCTTTGTTTCCCCTTTTCCACTATTACTTACGCTTCCTTTTCCGTTTCTGTTTCCCCCGTCGCTGCGCATTCGACCTGCCAGGCATGCCGTAACCGAATGTGCCGTTCGGCGGCGCTAAGCCGACCTCTTCCGCCGTCACGATGTCGCCCTTGAGCACATCCAGCAGCTGCCTGAGCCATCTTTCCGCCCCCATGTTGCCTATGTGCTTGACGTTCACGTCAACCCACATATCTCGTCCTATGAGGGGTGGATGCTCGGCGGCGAACATCGAGTCGATGTTGATGGTTGTATTGGCTACTTGGCACATCCGTTCAAAAAAGATGGACTTGGCCTCCCCGAATTCTCTTTTCCCTTGGCACGGAACTTAATCGAGGGACAAGAGAACCTGTTCATCTCGCAGCCTGGGAGAGGATGATTCCATCAGGCAAGTAAAACAGGTGCTTCCTGGAGCGCAAGCTAAAAGGAAGAGATAGATGCTGGGCGAGAGGTCTTCTTTCTCAGGCATCTTGACACACGACAATGACACGCTGGCGCACCTCGACTCACTCATGAAGAGTCGACCCAGTTTGCTCCCGTTTAAGCCACAGTTCGATAGTCATGGTGCAGACCGGCCAAGATGGGTATAGCTACCGCCGTGGTTCCTGCTTGCGCAGTGGCTCGAGCTGATCCAGAGGAGTCGGGAAGCTGCTGCTGGATGCCTTGATGGGGTCGTGCCTGGTTGAAGTATATCACATACGCATTGAGCATGTGCTGGAGCTGCCTCTCATGAAGGATCAGCAGGTGGTCCAGGCATTCTTGCCGCACACTCCTCATGAACCGCTCACAGATGGCATTGGCCCGTGGTGCATGATACGGTGTTCTGAGAATCTCAATCGCACTCGTAGCCGCTACCCGAGCAAAACACGATCCAAATTTGCTATCGTTATCACGAATCAAATATTTCGGTGCGTATCCAAACGGGGTCGCTTCTCGCAGGTGTTGCGCCACCCAGGCATCAGTCGGAGATCGCGTCACGCCGACGTGGATCACCTTCCGTGACTGCAGGAGGGTGACGAAGAACGCAAAGAGAGGCCGAAAGAAGAGATCAGTCACCTGCAAGAAGTCGCACGCCCAGATTTGGGCGGCGTGATTGCGCAGAAAGGTCGACCACCTCTGTCCTCTTGGCTGGGGTGTGCGAACTCCTCGCATGTACTTCTGAATGGTTCGCTTGCAGACGCGAAGGCCCAGTTTCAGGAGCTCTCCGCGAATCCGCTCAGCACCCCAGAGCCGATTTTCCTTTGCCATCTCTATGATCAAAGCGATGGTTTCAGCGGCTACTTTCGGCGTATGAGAACCAGTCTTTGACTTACGTTTCCAGACCATGTGGAAGAGCTCCCGATGCCACCGCAGCAGTGTCTCTGGCTGAACGATCAAGAGCGCTTGTTTCCAGGTCCGAACCACTCTTGCCAAGAGGACGAGGAGCATCCGATCCGTTTTTGAGCATACTGGCCGTTTCACCTGTCGCTTGAGGATGATGAGTTGGTGCCGTAAGAGGGCATTTTCTGCCACGAGTTCAGACTTGCTTCGGCCAAGATCCGCCAGTGTTCCAAGCGGCAAGGAGGAAGTGAGTGGTTTGGTCCACTGAAGAAAGCGAGCTCGGAGCCCCTTTACAGGAGAACCCACGAGCCGCTTGAGAAGAGGAAGAATCAAAATCGGCTACTCCTTCGGGAAGATGCTTTGTGGTTCTTGTAGCAGGGCGAGAAGAGGTGGTCGCCCTTTCATTTTACCTGAGCAGCACGTCATTTGCAACCAGTGAAGGCTTGATCTTTCGCTTTCAGGGCGACTTTTCCAGAACAGATGTCTCAAGTAGCCAGTACAGGTAGTGAGGCGTAGGCATGATGACACCTCGTTCCCACTTCCCCACCATTTGGGATCGGGAGCGCCGATCTGTTCAGCTACATATTCCTGTGTCCAGTGACGCTGTTCCCGCTCGTGGCTCAACAGCTCATTCGGGATAGCGGTCGCAGCGGCTTTCATGGCATGCACCTCCCTTTTCTCGCTCTCCTCTTGCATAAACAGTATCGCACACAGATGCACATCCCGAAAACTTGACCCCTGGATGACGTGTTCATACTCCTCTTGCTAATCCATACTCGTAAACGAGGAGTGCACCATTGGACAGCAAATGAGATGCTCATCCACACCAAGGAGGGAAATCTATGTGTACGATTTCTAATGAAGGCTGGAACCTCTTCGCACGTGTGCTCGAGGAAATTCTGAATGGACACGGATCTCACTTGAGCAGCATCGATGACCGTGCCAAAATCCATCCAGAGAAGGTTCGCCGTCTCCAACAGTCTCTCAAGGACCCTAAGAGTTTTCCGGTGCTGAATGTGGATGAGCTCGAACGCGTCATCACCGCGTTCCACTTCAATGTGCATGAGCGGATGCGCCTGGAAGCTGCTCTCCTGACGACCTTTATAGAGGCGAAGTTGATGGACCAGATCTCCCCAGAGGCTGCGCTCCAGACGGCAGGGTGCATCTTGCCCGTCCTGGAACAAGCGCTTCGAGATCTGCGCATCAATTCCTGTATGGTAAAAGGAGGCTTCGTTTTTGATGAGACGGAACCCGAGCGTATTCTAGAGAGTGCCCTGGTGAACATTGACCATGCTCTGATAGACCTGCATATGAGCCACAGCGCAGATGCTTTGGCGGAGCGTATCGCATGTGCCCGAGAGGCGCAGGCTGGTTTCGATGCAGCGCTTACCCAACTCGAAGAGGTTGCCGAGCTACTCAAGACGAGCAAGACGTGGCAAGTGTGGTACCAGGAGGCGCAGAACGGGCGCACTGTAGCCCAGCAGCGCGTGCTGATGCTAAGGACTGATGCATAAAGCAACCATTATGAGAGATACAGGCTCACTCACATATTTGTGAGTTTTCAAGAGCAGAGGCGAGAGGTTATGCTGAGTACAGGCGAACGAGAACAGGAATAGCGGCGAGATTTTCTGCACCGAAGGGTGTCGTCGTTCGCAGTGGCTGCAGCGTCTCTATTTTGGTAGGGGTGAGATCTCACCCCCGCCCAGGCAGGACTGACTTTTACCCACAGGTTCCTGTGTGAAACTGTAGAGCGAGATGCATGCCATCAAGCTGATTGATTGACAATAGACTGAGAAGGAGGATGACGATGCAACTACCCAACCGGGGCAACCCGCCCTATAATGGCCCACCAGCAGGACCAAGAGTGGCAACGAACCCTGGTCTACCAATGCGGAGATCAAACATTGGGCTTAAACGACTCCTGAGAGGAAAACTTGTATGACTATGCACTCGCCAATGGCACAACTATCATCAATGCAGGTTGCATTAGCGACCTTTCGACAAGAATATCCAACGTTTGATAGAACACAGCACTTAGATGAATTAAGAATAAAAGAGTATGCTCGTCTTGATCACATGCAACAGGTGTATCTTGATTATACCGGTGGAGGGTTGTATGCTGAGTCGCAGTTGCGTGAGCACATGGAACTGCTTCGTCACAATGTATTCGGCAATCCTCACTCCACGAATCCAACTTCTCGAGCCATGACTGCTCTCGTGGAACGTGCCCGGGCTGCTGTGCTGGAATTCTTCAACGCTTCCTCCGATGAATATGCAGTCATCTTTACAGCCAATGCTACTGGTGCACTCAAGCTTGTAGGGGAAGCGTATCCCTTTGCTTCCGGTGGGCGGTATCTGCTTACCTTCGACAACCACAACTCAGTCAATGGTATTAGAGAATTCGCACGTGCCAGGGGCGCGACGTTTACCTATGTACCTCTCACATTGCCTGATCTGCGTTCCGATGAGACTCAGATGATCCATTATCTCGACCAAGCTTGTTCGGAGCAGCATAATTTGTTTGCCTTTCCCGCACAATCGAACGTGAGTGGAGTGCAACATTCCTTGGAATGGATTGCTATGGCTCAGGATAGGAACTGGGATGTGCTTGTTGATTGTGCAGCGTTTGCTCCGACAAATCGTTTAGATCTTTCACGATGGCACCCTGATTTTGTTCCGCTCTCATTCTATAAGATCTTTGGCTATCCAACTGGGGTCGGCTGTTTGATTGTACGAAAGTCCACCTTAGACAAACTGCGCCGTCCTTGGTACGCTGGAGGTACAATCGTCCTTTCTTCGGTGCTCGCTGCCTGGGATGTGGGAGAAGGCTTCTACTTAAAGCCTGACCAAGAGGGGTTTGAAGATGGAACGCTGAACTACCTGTTGTTACCTGCTGTAGAGATTGGCCTGAAACATATCGAGAGCATCGGAATCGAATTGATTCACGAGCGCGTCAAATGCTTGACAGGTTGGCTGCTGGAGAGCTTGCTCGCGTTGTGCCACAGTAATGGGATGCCAGTCGTGCATATTTATGGCCCGACAACTACTGAAAACCGTGGGGGAACCATTGCGTTCAACTTCTATGATCCTGCTGGGAACCAGCTCGATTGCTACAAGATGCAAGAGGAGGCAAACCGCTGGAACATCTCCTTGCGCAGCGGATGCTTTTGTAATCCTGGCGTGCGCGAAATTGCTCTCGGTTTTAATCGAGAGGAACTAGTGGCCTGTTTTCAGGGTAAAGAGCAGTTGGATTATCATCAGTTTCTCTCGAAGGTCGATGGTCGTCCGAAACAGGGAGCACTGCGTGTTTCGGTCGGATTAGTAACAAATTTTGCCGATGTCTATCGGTTTTTACAATTTGTACAGGGTTTCGTGGATAAGTGGGCCTACTCTACCCATGCAGAGAGGCCCAGTGTCACGTAATCTGTCATGAAGCGCAAATATGATAACGTCGCAACTGTCGCTGCTTGGTCGTCCGATGGGCGGCACATCGCCACAGGCGGTGTTTTCCTCGTTCTTGCAGAAAGGATGTCGCTATGAAGCAATTGCCTCTGTCTCTCACAGCACGCTATGCTGGGATCCTCGCCGTTCTCTGTGGGAGCATCCTCGCTTTGTGCGCCTTTTTCTTTCTGCCGTACTATTCAGTTCTCATCATTTACTCACATGTAAACTCACATGCCATCACCTATACAGGAACCTCGTCTTCAGTGACAAGAGTACAACTGGCAAGCAGGGACTTTCCAAGTTTAAGCGATCTCGCCAGAGAAGGCGGCCAGGATAATGGTTTTCTCACCATAGCGAATGCGTTTCCAGGAGAGGACCTCCGTTTCCTTTGGCTGGAGCCGCTGGTTGCCTTGTTCGCCTTCCTCCTAGCCGGCTTCTTGCTGTTTCAGAGCCGAAAACGCGAGATCATCAGCGGGACGGGCCTGCTCATAGCGATTTCCGTCCTTGCTCTTGTAGCCTTGCTTTCTCGTTATTACTCCGACACAAACCATGGTCTCTTTGGCTTTGAATTTATTTCTCGTGCTTCCTACACTTGGGGCTTCTGGGTGTACCTTGTGGGCATATTTTTTGTCGCAGCAGGCACAATCGTTGTGGCACGCTCAAGAGTAGTGATACCAGCAGGAGCAAAGGAGCAGGCCGATGCTTGAGCAGAAACAGACACCCTATAGCGGGATCCTGCGCTACTTTCCCACGCCAGAACCAGGCATATCAAAAATCACCTACGATGTGAGAGTCACGGTGGAGGAGTTCCGCCTGACGTGGTCCCGCACTTCCGCAAGTACAAGAGTGACGGCCCGCAGCTGGAGGGCGAAAGCGGCCCCTATTGGGAGGTGAGTCTGTCCTACACACGAAGACGTGGTGGCGTTTCAAGCTACTTCCAACTTGTGGAAGGGGAAGTGCTTGAGGTGGAGCTCGAGGAGACGGAGGAGACCGGACACACGATCCTGTGTGCGCACTTTCGTGCTGCGCCCACCGGGATCCAAGCAGGCTATCACCATCCCAGACTCCAGCTTCGGATAACGTTCGAGTCGTTTTTCATGCTCAGGTACAATCTTTCGTGAACAGCTCTGGGCAGTCACCGCTCGGTTTAACGCGTTCTCACTCACATGTTTGTGAGTTTTCAAGCGCGTGTGCGGCAGGCTACACTTGGGGCAAGAGAACACGGACACCAAGTGTAAGTAAGGAGGATATCCAATGCCACAGCCTTCTGGAAGCTCAGGCAGGCTTTCCCGTGAAAAGGAGCACGTTCATGCGTAGGGGACCAAAGCGCAAACCGATCAACGATCGTCTCACCTTACCGGGTTCCACAAGTGCAGCGAGTGCAGACAGCGCACCTGTCCCACCTCTTCCAGTAGGGCAGGCGATTGCTGCACTGCTGGGTCAGTACCTCAGAGTCCTCACCCGACCGTCATCAAGCACGTTTCTCGCGGAGAAGGACAAAGGCAGTTGGGCACTTGTCTGGATACAGCTCCTGGGAGCGATCACGCTTGGTATCACCGTCAGACTGCTCATCGCTTCTACAAGCACACAGGGAGTAACACTGAACATACTCCGCGACCAACTACTCGCCCTGGCGATGGGTGGCCCACTAGTCTTCTTCCTCTCGGTGGGCATCCAGTATGGAGTC
>Ga0187846_10002179_pt1 | contig 10846 bp, 9 predicted proteins | sample TC_taG_FD_161473 | JGI IMG/M metagenome (GOLD analysis project Ga0187846, IMG submission 161473) | Biofilm microbial communities from the roof of an iron ore cave, State of Minas Gerais, Brazil - TC_06 Biofilm (v2) | ecosystem: Environmental > Terrestrial > Deep subsurface > Cave > Wall biofilm ... | reverse complement strand
CGAAGGACAACACCAGCGTCGAGTATTACGACACGATTTTTTCAATCGCCGAATCGCCCGTGCAGAAGGGCGTGATCTGGGTCGGCTCGGATGATGGCCTGGTTCATCTGACGCTCGACGGGGGAATAAACTGGAGCGACGTCACGCCCAAAGGCATGCCCGAATGGAGCTTGGTCAGTCTAATCGAGCCTTCGCCGTATGACGCTGGCGCCGCGTACCTCGCGATTGATGGCCACAAGCTCGACGACTACCGGCCATACATTTATAAGACCACCGACCACGGCAAGTCCTGGACCAAGCTCGTCAATGGAATCCCGGAGAACGCGTACGTCCACGCGGTGCGCGAAGATCCCAAGCGCAAGGGCCTGCTCTTTGCCGGCACGGAGACGGGCATTTTCGTTTCTTTCGATGGCGGCGCGCATTGGCAGTCCTTGAAACTCAACCTCCCAACCACCCCGATTCACGACTTAGTGATCAAAGGCGATGATCTTGTCGTCGCCACGCATGGCCGGTCGTTCTGGATCCTCGATGACATCACGCCCCTGCGCAATGTGAGCGAGCGCACTGCCAATGCCGACGTTTATCTCTACCCGCCCCAGCGCGCCATTCGATTCCGCACCGGCGGCGTGGTTCCGGAGCGGCTGCTGCTCTGGTACGGCGAGAACGTGCCGAACGGCGCCATCATTAATTACTATCTGAAAGCGGCCCCCAAGGACGAAATCACCCTCGAAGTCCTCGACAGCCAGGGCAAGCTCGTTCGCAAGTACTCGAGCAAACGCTCGGAAAATGAAGCCCCGGAACAACAAGAGTGGCCCGATCAAGCTAAACCGAGTGACCTGCTTCCCGCAAACGCCGGGATGAATCGCTTCACCTGGGACCTGCGATATGCCACGCCTATTCTTATCCCAAGAGCCGTATGGGATGGCGGCGAGCCGCCGAAAGGCCCTCTTGCCGTGCCTGGCAAGTATCAGGTGAAGCTCACCGTGGCGGGGAAGAGCGAAACCGCGGAACTCAAGTTGGAAACTGATCCGCGAGTCAAGACGCCCCAAGCGGATCTCGAGAAGCAACTTGAATTGGGCCTGAAGATCCGCTCGGGCATCACGCTTGGCGATGAAACGGTAAATCAAATCCGCGACGTTCGCGCACAGCTCGAAGCCCTCCGCAAGCGGCTGGGCTCAAGCGATCAAGCCAAGGCTATTGCGAGCGCCGCCGAAGCGATCGAGAAGAAAATGACGGCCATTGAGGGTACGCTGATCAACCCCAATATCAAAGCCACTGAAGATTCGTTGAATTATCCGGTGCGCCTGAACAACCAACTCAGCACGCTCGCCGCGTTTGTGGATAGCGCGGATTCAGCGCCCACGGCGCAAGATTACGCTGCATTCGAGTTCTTGTACGGGAAGGTCGGAGCCCAGGCGTCGTCGTGGAAGGAAGTCGCAAGCAAAGATCTCGGCGAGATTAATGAAAAGATCCGCAAGGAGAATATCCCGGTCATCTCCCCCGCTGCGGGGAAGGAAGCTGCTGCCGCATCAGCGCAATAAGGAAAGACAAACGGACAACGAGGGCCGTGGCGTTTATCGTCATGGCCTTTTGTTCTTAATAGTTCAAATAACGTTTGTGGAGTTCCTGCACGGTCATAGGGCCTTTGCGGATGCGCTGCGCAAGCAATTCGCCGTCGCTGCGGGCCGTGGCGGTTACATAGACCGTATCGCCGGCGCGCAGGTCTGTCAGGCGCAGGGCCTTACCGTTGGCGTCGAGATAGGCAGTCTTGTCGTCAACGTGCATCACCACCGTGACTTCCGTGGGGCGTTTCAAGACCAGCTGTTGTTTGGGTGTATCTACCGACGAGATAATGAAAAACTCATCTTTGCTCGCGGCAGTTTTCTTCTGGTCCGCATGTGCCGGAGCTGCGAGCGCCACGGCTATAAGAAGGCCAAAACTCAGAGTGAGCAAACGAATTAGTCTATTCATAGCGAAGCGCCTCAATGGGATCGAGATGAGCGGCCTTGCGGGCCGGATAGTAGCCGAAGAAAATTCCAACGGCAGCGGAGAACACGACAGCGATCGCAATCGCGACAGGCGGCACCTGCGTCGGCCAGCCCAGTCCGCCGGAGACGAGGATTGAGCCAACAATACCGACGATCACCCCCACGCCCCCGCCGAGCATGCTGAGCACAAGCGCCTCGCTCAGGAACTGGCGTTGCACATCTTGTTCCGTTGCCCCCACGGCCATGCGCACGCCGATCTCGCGGGTCCGCTCGGTGACGGAGACGAGCATGATGTTCATGATGCCGATACCGCCGACAATCAGCGACACCGATGCGATGCTGGCCAGCAGCAGCGTCATCACGCGGCCCGCTTGCGCTTGTACTTGCGCCAAATCATTCGGGCTGCGGATGATGAAGTCATCGTCTTGATCCGGCCGCAGCTTGTGCCGCTGCCGTAGGATGGTCGCAATTTTCTGCTGGGCCCAGGGAATGTCCTGCGCGGAATCCGCCGAAGCCATGATGAATTGCAACCAGTCTATTCCCGCGATCTTTTTCTGCACCGTGGTGTAGGGCATGATCAGGGTGTCGTCCTCATCTTGCCCGAAGGGTGACTGGCCCTTCGCTGCAAGCACCCCGATGATTCGGAAGGGAAGGCTCTGCACGCGAATCGTTTTGCCAATCGGGTCCTCTTGGTCCCCGAACAGATTCTCGACTACTGTCTTGCCGATCAGGCAAATGTCGGCAGCAACGTCAACATCCCTTTGCGAGAACGCGCTACCCCGCTCCATCGGCCAGCGGCGGATCTGCAGATACTCAGGCGAGACGCCGCGGACACGCGTAAACCAGTTCTGATTCCCGTACACCACTTGAGCCGCCGCGCCCACTCCTGGCGAAAGCCGCGTGAGGTACGGAACCTGCTGCTGAAGCGCATGGGCATCGAGCAGAGTAAGCGTTTTCGTTGCTTGGCTGCCCAAGTGGACACCGTGCTGGTTCACGCTTCCGGCCGCGATGAAAATGATGTTGTCGCCCAGATTGCGAATCTGCTCCTGGACCTGCTCGGAGGCGCCCTCGCCAATGGCTATAAGCGATGCTGCCCAGCAACAGCGTCATCACCCGACCCGTCTGTGCTTGCGCGTTCGCCAAGTCCGTCGGATTGCGAATGATGAAGTCGTCCGCTTCGTCGGGGCGCAGCTTGTGCCGCTGTCGAAGCAAGGACGCGATTTGCTGTTGGGCGGGAAACATATCCTCGGGGGCCGCTGTCGAACACATAATGGATTGCAGCCAGTCGATTCCTGCAATTTTCTTCTGCACCGTGGTGTAAGGCATGAGCAGCGTGTCGTCCTCATCCTGCCCGAACGGTGACTGGCCCTTCTGCGCCAGCTCGCCGACGATTAAAAAGGGAATGTTCCGGACGCGGATGGTCTGTCCCACGGGATCTTCGCCACCGAACAAATTCTGCGCGACGGTTTGCCCGATCAGGCAGACATCAGCGGCCACGTCCACATCGCGCTGGGAGAAGACGCCCCCTTCGCTGAGCGGCCACCGGCGGATTTGCAGGTACTCCGGAGACACACCCTGCACGCGCGTGAACCAGTTCTGATTGCCATAAACGACCTGTGCCGAGGCACTCACCATTGGCGAGATTCTGGTGATTGTGGAAATTTGTTGCTGGATGGCCTGAGCGTCCTCGAGCGTGAGCGTCTTCGTCGCCTGGCTGCCGAGATGCACACCGCCCTGATTCACGCTGCCGGCCATGATGAAAAGCATGTTGTCGCCCAGATTGCGGATCTGTTCCTGCACCTGAACCGTAGCTCCCTGGCCGATGGCCACGGTGCAGATCACTGCGCCTACGCCGATGATGATGCCCAGCATCGTCAGCAGCGTGCGCATTTTGTTGCGCCCGAGCGCCCGGAACGCGATGCGAATTACTTCCGCCAGGTTCACGCTTTTACCTCCGTGGCCCTGCTCCGGGTCCGCCGCCCACCCTCGGCCCGCCAGGCAGGCCCGGCGTGCTCTGAGCGGATTTGCTGCCGCTTTGCTGGCCGGTGATGAGCTGATCGCCCTCGGCCATATTTCCTTCCAGCAATTGCGAATGGACGTAATCTGTGATGCCGATGCGGATAGCGACTGGGAGCGGTTTCTTGTCCGGCCCCAGCTTCCAAACTACCTGCCACCCGCCAAGGTGATTGGTCGTCGCGGCAGCCGGGATGTTGTATTGCTTGTACATCTGCTGCAATGCAGGGCGAGGCGTATCCGGCGTGAAGGTCAGCGCGGAATTGGGGATCTCCAGCGTGTTCTTCGCTTGGCCGGTGGGAATCGTCACGTAGGCCGTCTCACCCGGCAGAAGTTTCTCGTCCGGGTTGTCGAAGGCGATCACCGTGTCATAGGTGACCACGTTCTGCACCGTCGTCGCGTTCAGTCGGATGGCGCTGACTTTGCCGTGGAAGAGGTCGCCCGGGAAGGCATCGACTTGGAAGGTGACGTCTGTCCCGACCTTGATGCTCCCCGTGTCCGATTCATCGGTCTTGGCATACACCTGCATGCGCTTCAGGTCTTGTGCAATGGTGAACACATTGGGCGCTTGCAATGAGGCTGCTACCGACTGGCCAACGTCAATATTGCGCGCCACCACCGTCCCATCAATCGGCGACAGGATGGTCGTATAGCGCAAATTTGTTTCAGCCGACTTGAGCATCCCGGCCTGTGCGTCCACCTGCGCGCGAGCGGATTCGAGTTGGGCCTTATCCTTGTCGATCTGTGCCATCGCGGCGCGAACGTCCGCCTGCTTCTGTCCCAGCGTCGATTGAGTCAGATCGTCCTGATCCTGGGAGATGACCCCCTCTTTGAAGAGATCGTCGGTGCGTTTGGCATTCACTTTCGTATAGGCAAGATCCGCTTGGGCTTTTGTGAGATTCGCCTGGTCCACCTCGATCAGGGCTTGCAAGTTCGCGACGTTGGCCTTGGCGTTTTCCAGATTGCCGCGTGCCGTGATCACCGCAGCCTCATAGACAGCGGGATCGAGCTGCGCCAGCACTTGTCCGGCGCCGACGCGGGAATTGAAGTCGGCAAAGATATACTGAACGGTGCCGGAAACGTACGAGCCTACGGGAACGGTCGTCAGCGGATTGATCGTGCCGGTGGCTTGCACTACAGAGGAAATGTCGCCGCGTGTCACCGAAGCGGTCAGATAGGTAACTTGATTCGAGCGGCCTTTATAGGCCCAGCCCACCACGACAAGCAGCGCTACCGCGATAAGCAGGACCGTTACAAGCCGTTTGTGCTGTTGAGCATACTCTCTTATGGACATGCGCTTTGCCTACTCTTCCCGAGGGCACGAGCGGCCCACTTGGTCCCCGAATGATAGATGTCCTTCATATCTTCTTCCACAGTTTTTGACGCGGCTTGGCCCTGGTGGGTTACAAGGCCCGAAAGCATGGTGCCCCTGCCGCGTGTTCATCCTCATGCATCTCCGTGCTAGAGTGAGCACTCCCAGTGCTGTGTTTGGTGGCGCCGGAGCGCAAAGGAGGCGAGGTGGCTTATCGCGACCTGCGAGATTTTCTGGCTAAGCTCGAAAGGGCAGGCGAACTTGCGCGCATCAGCGCTGAAGTGGACCCCGTACTCGAGATCACAGAGATTACGGATCGAGTCACAAAGTCCGGCGGGCCAGCTCTTCTCTTCGAACGGCCGAAAGGATCGCGAGTCCCCCTCGTCATTAACCTGCTTGGCAGCGGGCGGCGGATGAATCTGGCCCTCGAAGCGGAATCGTTGGAAGAGGTCGCCTCGCGCGTGCAATCGTTCCTCGATTTTCAGTCCCCGCAAGGGATCCTCGACAAGATCAAGATGCTCCCCAAGCTCGCCGAGCTCGGCTCGTTTTTTCCGAAGTCCGTTCGGACAGGTCCTTGCAAGCAAGTGATCCGCAAGGAAGGTTTTTCTCTCCTCGACTTTCCCGTCCTAAAGTGCTGGCCGATGGACGGCGGCCGCTATATCACTTGGCCTTTGGTCATCACCAAGAACCCGGAAACGGGCAAGCGAAATGTCGGCGTCTACCGCATGCAGGTTTTCAATGAGCGCACTACGGCGATGCACTGGCAGACACAAAAACACGGTGCGGAGCACTTTCGCAGCGCGCGTGCCCGCGCCAAGGAGGGAAAACTTGAGGTCGCCGTCGCCATCGGCTCCGATCCGATTACCTGTCTCTCCGGCATTCTTCCCGTGCCCCCGGACATGGACGAGTTCTTATTCGCGGGATTCCTGCGGCGGGAGCCTGTCGAAACCGTGGCCTGCGAGACCGTAGATCTGGAAGTGCCCGCGAACGCCGAGATCATCCTCGAGGGTTACGTTGATCTCCAGGAGTTGCGCACGGAAGGGCCGTTCGGCGATCACACGGGATTCTATTCTCTCGAGGGGCAATATCCCGTCTTTCATGTGACCTGCATCACCCAACGCGACGATCCGCTGTACTTGACCACGATTGTCGGGCCGCCACCTCAGGAAGATTTCTTCATGGGCCATGCCGTGGAGCGCATCTTTCTCCCCGTGATGAGAATGCAGTATCCGGAGATTGTGGACATCGCTATGCCCGCCGAGGGAATCTTCCAGAACCTGATGATCGTTGCGATTCGGAAGTCTTATCCGGGTCACGCGCGCAAGGTCATGAGTGCGATTTGGTCTCTGGGGCAAGCGATGTTTACGAAAGTTCTCATCGTGGTGGATCACGACGTCGATCTGCAGGACTTTCGCCAGGTGGTTTGGAAATCCTTGTGCGCCATCGACCCGGAGCGCGACATCCAGTTTGTTCTTGGCCCTGTCGATACCCTTGATCACGCGGCCCGCATGCAGGACTTTGGTTCGAAGATGGGAATCGATGCAACCAGGAAGTGGGCCTCCGAAGGATACACCGGGCGCTGGCCGGACGAGATCCGGATGGACGAGGCCACGAAGACGCGAGTTGACACTTTGTGGCACAAATTGGGGCTTCCAAAAAGCTGAGAAGAAGCACTGCGGTGCGGTAGCAGGAAATGCCCACATGTTGTGCTTTGGTACTACTAGTTCCACCAGTACTTGACGTTGGCCTGCCATTCGCCGTATAAGCCCTCCTGGGGGACGCCTTTACCAACAGCACACGCTGGGAATCGCATGCTTGACACTCCACCACCGGGATGCAATAACAAAAACAAGAGAAATATCCTGGTCAGCGAATACTTGCGGGGGGCAGGGAGTGGTATCGCGCCTCCAGCGAAGGGGTGGAAGCCGGCGGCTGATCCGGAAGAAGGCCGTGATGCTGTTCCGGTTCAAAGTGTCCGCAGCGCCTAACCGGCGACGCGACTCGCAACAGCACTCGAATCGGGTAGGGTCCGAGAGGCTGCCAATATGTTCGGGATGGGGAAGCGGAAATCGCTGGTCGGCCTGGACATCGGTTCCAGCTCGGTCAAGGCCGTCGAGCTGAAACTGACAAAACTAGGCTACGAACTCGTCAGCTTTGGACTCGAACCCCTCGCTCAAGACACGGTCGTGGACGGGGCCATCATGGATGCGCCAGCCGTCGCGGAAAAAATCAGCGCCATCTTCGATTCCCAGAACATCAAGTCCAAGGATGTAGCCACTTCCGTATCCGGCCATTCTGTAATCGTCAAGCGCGTTCCGATGCCGGTGATGAGCGAGGAAGAGCTCTACGACCGCATCCAGGCGGAGGCCAGCCAGCACATTCCCTTTGACATTGCCGACGTCAACTTGAGCCACCAGCTTCTCGAAACGGTGGACAACCAGATGGATGTATTGCTGGTAGCAGTGAAGAAAGACAAGATCCTGAACCACACGAATGTGCTTGCCCAGGCAGGCAAGACACCCGAGGTTGTGGATATCGATGCTTTCGCGCTCCAGAACTGTTTCGAAGTGAACTATGAGCCCGATCCGGGCCAGGTAGTGGCGTTGTTGAATGTCGGAGCCAGCGTGATGAACATCAATATCGTCCGCGGCTGGATCCCGTTGTTCACACGCGACGTTTCCGTGGGCGGCAATCAGTACACGGACGCGCTGCAGAAGGAACTCGACCTCAGCTTCGACGACGCAGAGTGGCTGAAGATGGGCGGCACGCGCCCCGGCGTCACCGAAGAACAGCGCGCCTCGATTCTCCGCTCGGTTTCGGACATCCTCATCCTCGAGATTCAGAAGACATTCGATTTCTTCCGCGCCACCGCCAGCGGCGAAAACATCCGCCGCATTGTCGTGGCCGGGGGCACGGCCCGCGTCCCGGGCTTGCTGGACCTGCTGCGGGAAGAATTCGCGGTTCCCGTGGAAGAGCTCTATCCATTCCGGAAGGTCGCGATCAATCCGGGCCGCCATGACGAATCCCATTTGCGCGAGGTCGCTCCGCGCTTGGCGATTGCAGTCGGTCTGGCCCTCAGGAGCTTCGACAACCAATGATCCGGATCAACCTGCTCGGCCAGGTTCGCCCGAAGACTACCGGTCCAGCGCTCCCGCTTGAGGCGACGATCCGCATTTTGATGCTGTTGGCCGCGGTTGGTTTGGCTCTGGTCGTCTTGGGCATTCGTTACGTGACGATGAAGAGCGATCTCGACAAGACAAGACAGGAGATCGCTCGGGCGATGCAGGAAAAGGCCCGGCTCGAGGTCGTTCGCCAGCAAGTTGAGCAGTACGAGCGGGATATGGGCGCGTTGCAACAAAGAATTCAGGTCATCGAGGATCTCCAGCGCAACCGCACCGGCGGCCAGGAACTTCTTCAGGTGGTTGCGAACACCGTCGCGCGGACTGATGCTCTGTGGCTCACCTCGCTGAGCCGCAAGGGGAACTCTCTCAGCATCGAAGGCGAGGCCGCCTCGATCAACGCGGTCGCCAATTTCATTACTCAGATGAAGCGCTCCGGGTACTTCGGCAACATCGAGATTAAGGAAGCGAAGGAAAACGACATCACTAAGAGTGCGGAAACGTTCTTTTTCACCATGACGGCTGACTTGACCTTGCCGCAGAACCAGCCCGCGCAGCCGGCGCCGGGGAAGAGCTAGGGAGGCGAGCGATGGCTACACCCTTCCGAGACTGGCCCTGGCCTATTCAGGCATTGGTGTTTGTGGCCTTGGCCGTAGTGATCGTCCTCCTTGGCCTGTATGGCCCGTATTCGCCAGTTGCCTCCGTGCGCGACCAACTGGAAGCTGCCAAGAAGCAATTGGCGCCGCTTCAGGCCGAAGTGAACACGCTGCGGACCTACGACCAGCGCAAGGTGGAATTGCAGGGGAAAATCGAAGCTTTGAAGAAGCAGTTGGACACTTTGCAGACCATCGTTCCCGAAGACAAGCAGGTCGATCAGTTCATGTTGATGCTGCAAAGTGCGGCGGCTGCTTCCAATGTTCAGATCCGCCGGCTGACGACCAAGCCCGTGGTGGCGAAGGAATACCACTACGAAATGCCCTTTGAAATCGAAGCGGACGGTCCGTACTTCTCCGTCCTCGATTTCTTCACGCGTCTCGGCCGGCTCTCGCGGATCATCAATGTGGGCGACCTGACTTTGAAGGGGATCGGCGAAACCTCGGGCCAGAAATTTCACCTGACTCCGGGAACGTCCGTGACGGGAACCTTCATGATTACGACGTTCTTTACTAAGGCCTCTGAGAACGCGGCAGCGACCGCCGGCCAGCCTGGCGCAAAACCGGCAGCAGCAAAGAAGTGAGCGGAACAAATCCGAAAATGAAACGCGCGACGGCAACGGTGAGTTTGTTAGGGGTGCTCGGGCTGGCCGGCTGGCTTGCCTTGCCGGCAGGCGCCCAGGCGCCGCCAGCGCAGCAGCCGCCACCGAAGGCGACAGCCGCCTCAAAGAAGCCGGCGAAAAAGGCCAAGGCAACAAAGAAGGAAAAGCCGGCAACGGAATCAGCAGCGGGAGAGGCCCCCGTTCGGAAACGGGACCCTTTCCAGCCCCTCGTCTCGAAGCAGCAGGTAAGCGGTGTTGCGCCTAATTTGCCTCCGGGCAAAGCGGGTCTTCAGATCGCGACCGTTAAAATCGACGGAACGGTGCGTGCTCCCAGCGGGATGATCGCCGTCGTTTCCAATCCCCAGCAGCGCGTGTACTTCCTTCATGAAGGTGACCGCGTTTACGACGGGCGAGTTGAGAAGATTGGGTTGGATGCAGTGACATTTTTGCAGACTGCGAAAGACGCATTCGGCAAGGTCGTCGATCGTCTGGTGACCAAGCGAATCTATCCGAGTGCAGGAGAGCAGCAATGAGGATGACTTGGCGGCCGCTACGACTCGTCTGCCTTTTTTCGGCGAGCCTGATTCTTACGAGCAATGCGCTCCCGGCGGGTCCGGGGACGCCGCTCCACGTGGACGCTGCGGTAAAGGGCGGCGTCGTCCGTCTCCACGTGAGTTCCGACGGCCCCTTCGAGTTCACCACCTCTCGGCTGACGCCAAACCTCTTTATCGTGGATCTCGCGGGAGTTTCCACGACTGAGCCAGCCGAAGCGCACTTGATCGATTCCGATTTGGTCAGTAGCTATCGTGTTGTGGAAGCGCAGGCCACTGGAAAGACGGTTGTCCGGCTCGAGGTTTTGCTTCGCGTCCCCGCAGACGTACGAGTGGAACGCGAGAATGACCGTGAATTGACACTGGTGATTGCTCGGCTGACCGGAGCGTCCACCCAACAAGCGCCAGCGCCAGGGATGAAGATCGTCGGAACGAATTCAGCAAACGAACCGGCTTTGCCGGTCATTGAGAAAATCCAACTAGAGCAGATTGGCCCCAGGACTGAAGTTCGCGTCGCCGGAAACGGCCGGTTAACGTATCACCCCCTGCGGCTGAACCAACCGGAACGGCTCGTGCTCGATTTCGTGGGCACACGCCTGGAAACCCCG
>Ga0187846_10002178_pt1 | contig 10850 bp, 6 predicted proteins | sample TC_taG_FD_161473 | JGI IMG/M metagenome (GOLD analysis project Ga0187846, IMG submission 161473) | Biofilm microbial communities from the roof of an iron ore cave, State of Minas Gerais, Brazil - TC_06 Biofilm (v2) | ecosystem: Environmental > Terrestrial > Deep subsurface > Cave > Wall biofilm ... | reverse complement strand
ACCTGAGGCTTGGACGAAGCGCTGTCTTTGATTGTTACTGTTCCGGACTTCGGACCTTTCGACTGCGGCGAGAACGTAACGCTGATCGCGCAGTTCGCGCCCGCCGCGACGCTCGTCCCGCAAGTCGACGACATGCCGAACTGGCCGGTGGCCTTCATGGAAGAAATCGTCAGCGCGGTTTTGCCGGTGTTGGTGAGGGTAGCGGTTTGGGGTGGGCTGGTTGTGCCTACGGTTTGCTTTTTGAAGTTCAGGGGAGTGGTTGGGAGAGAAGCTGACAACGCCAGTGTTGAGCAATACGGTAACGTTGCCATTGAGAAAGTTGGTGACGGCAACGTCCGCCTTCCTGTCGCCGTTGAAATCTCCGGTTGCGACGAAGTTCGCCTCTTTGCCAACCGGATAGGTGGACCCGGCTTGGAACGTGCCGTCCCCGTTGCCGAGAAAAACTGTCACAGAACTGTGTGGTGACGTGTTATCAGCAACCACTAGGTCGGGCTTGCCGTCACCGTTGAAGTCTGCGGTCGCCAACCCTCCCGGAAAGAAGGCATCGTAGCCCACTGGCGAGGCGAAGGTGCCATCGCCGTTACCGAGAAACACGTATACGTTGGCGGGCGATTGCTCGTTGGCTACAATCAGGTCCAGGACACCGTTGCGGCGCAGGTCGGCGCTGATTATGTACTCCGAAAATATTCCGTTGTAGGTTGCGCCGAACGAAAACGTGCCGTCGCCGTTGCCGTGCAGGATGTTGATGGTCGTGAATGAGGAATCCCATCCTGTCGTGGCAATATCCAGGATTCCGTCTCCGTCGAAATCACCTGCGGTCATCGCCATGGCACCGGGGTATGGGATGGTAATGTCCATCGTCTTGCCGAAGGTTCCGTTTTTGTTGTTCAGAAGAATGCTGAGACACATGCAGGAAAGGGTGTCCTCGACGGCCGCAATGTCAGGCCAACCATCTCCGTTGAAATCGCCAACTAGCACGGATTGTGGACCGGATGGAACCGGATAGCTCACCGCCACCTGAAACGTTCCGTCGCCGTTGCCCATCAAAACACTGACTTGACCGTTGAGATAATCTGCCACGACCAGGTCCAAATTGCCGTCGTGGTTGAAGTCGGCGGTCGCCACCGAATAGAGGTCATCGACCACGTTGTATTGCACGCCCGGCTTGAACGTTCCGTCGCCGTTGCCTAACAGAATCGTCAGCGTGGTCGTGTTCGTTCCCTGACTGGCCACGGCCATGTCCAGTTTGCCGTCATGATTGAAATCCCCAACGGCGATCGAGCGAGGGGCGGATACAACCGGAGCTGTGGTGCGGGTTTCAAGCTGCGCGACCGCTAGTGTCGTAAAGGCTAGGCATGCAGCGAAGGTATGGACCCAAGGCCAACGGGATGTCTTCCAGGAGCGAGCCACAGAAACCCCCAGATCGCCTCGGTCGTGTGTCGCTTTTCGCCAAGTCCGCCGGGGTGCGGAGCAACCGAAGCCAGTACCACGGAACCTATCACAGTTTTGACCTTCTGAACAATGGAACTCAGCAGGCGGCACTGCCTTAAATACTCGCCATTGAAGACAGTGCCCAACAGGCAACGACGTAATCACAGCCGACATGTCGACCTCAACGAACGCCTGCATAAATATTTCGGGTCACGGAGTCACCGAAGTGCATGGGCCCAACGCGACCGCCTCCTAATGGCTACCCCGTCCAAGCTTTGCTTGGGCGGGGGCTTTCCTACCTTGCCTCGGCCTTCCCGAACCACTCCTCGAACCAGTCGAGCGTGCGCACGAAGTAGTCGCGGCCGTCGGCGGGTTTTACGAACACATGCCCTTCGTTGGGGTAGACAACCAGCCGGGTCGGGACTTTCAGAGTCTTCAGCGCGCTCCACCACTCCACCGACTGCTCCATGGGAACTTCGCCGTCGCGGTCGCCCACCAGAATCAGCGTGGGCGTCTTCACGGCTTTGACGAAGTGCATGGGGTCGCTTTTGGCATACACGGCGGGATCGTCATAGACCGACGCGCCGAAGAACGGGATCATCCATTCGTCGATTTCGTTGACGCCGTAGTAGCTGAGCCAGTCGGAGAGGCCGGCGCCTGCCACCGCCGCAGCGAAGCGCTGCGTCTGCGTCTCGGCCCACATGGTCATGTAGCCGCCGTAGCTGTGCCCGCGAATGCCGATGCGCCGGGGATCGACGGGAAACTGTTTCGCGATCGCGTCGACGCCGGCCATGATGTCGCGAAAGTCGCCGCCGTCGAAGTCCTTCACGTTGCCCTGGGTGAACCCTTCGCCCTGGCCGTAGCTGCCGCGCGGGTTGGGACAGAGCGCGAAGTATCCGATAGCGGACTCGGTGCCCATGGCCCGCGCGTCCCAGCGCGCGCCGCACGCCGACGACGGCCCGCCGTGTACGTTGACCACGAGCGGATAGGTCTTGCCGGGAACGAGTTCTTTGGGAGAAATCAGCCAGCCTTCGAGGCGCGCGGTTCCGTTCGTCCAATGGAAATTGCGCACCTCGCCCCAGGCGGGCTTGATGCCGCCGTTCACGCTGGAAATCTGCTTCCACTTGCCGATGGCGCCGGCCCAGGCTTCAGGCAGAGCGGTCGGCGATTGACGCACCACCGCGGTCACCGATCCATCGCGCGAGAACGACGCGCTGGGCGAGGCATTCGTGCCGAGGAATTCTTCGCCGGTCCAGAGCGTTTTCGCGTCACCACCGGAGGCGCTCACCGTGCCCACGCCGGATTCGCCGTCGATGTTTTCGGCGAACGTGATGCGGCTTGAGTCGGTCCAGGAGAGCGACGAAGGAGACGCCTTGATGCCCGGAGTGAGGTTGCGGGCCTTGCCGCCGGCGATGGGAACGACATAGACGTCGCCGCCGGTGACGCCCTCGTCGCTCATCAGTCCTTCGATGAACGCCACCGACTTGCCGTCGGGCGAGACGCGCGGCTCGGCGATCTGCCACCTGGGCGCGCAGATCTCGCGCATCTCGCCGGACTGGGAGTTGATGCGATAAAGCCTGGCGATATACCAGTTGGCGTCGCCCGATCCGTGCGCCGCCGTCGCGACCCAGGACTGGGAGTCGGGCGTCCAATCGTATTCGTAGATGTAGATGTCGGGAGGAGTGACTTGCGTGAGGGCGTTGGCGGCGAGATCGATGGAGGTGAGGCGCTGCTCGAAGGTTTTGTCGTCGATGACGCCGGCCAGCGGGGTCATCGGCTGCACGGGGCCGGCGACGCGCGGCAAGCCCTCGATAAACAGAACGGCGAGGCGAGAGCCGTCGGGCGAAAAGCGCGGGTCGGCCACGTTGCCTTTCAGTTCCGCGCGCTTGATGGGAGCGCCACCGTCGACGGCGGCGGTCCAGACCTGGGCGGCCGGGGGCTCGCCTTCGAGATCGGCGATGAAGGCGACTTGCTGCGAGTCGGCGGACCAGGAAACTTCGCGCAGCGCAAGTTTATTCTCCACCGCGATGGTGCGCGGGGTCCCGCCGTTGAGCGGAGCGAGGGTGAGTTCACCGCCGACGATGTAGGCGACCTCGGCTCCATCGGGAGAGATTGCAGCCTGATCGACCGGGTTCGCGTGCGGCATGGAGTCGAAGACAGTCGCGGCCCGAGAAGGCGCCGAGGATTGGGCTTGCGCGAGAGGAGTGAAGCAACCGGCCGCGGTCGCGTGAAGCACCAGGAAAGAACGAAGCCATGGGTTTAGGCGCATGGCAAAGGAGTATACAGGCTTGCCCACGTGACGACTGATGACTGACAACTCACACCGGACAACTGTTTCTAGAATCCCATGATGTTGTATCCGCAGTCGACGTAGATGACTTCGCCGGTGATGCCGGAGCTGGCGCCGGAGATCAGGAAGACTCCGGTGGAGCCGACTTCTTCGACTTCGACGCGGCGCCCGAGCGGGGCGCGCTCCTCGTGTCCTTTGAGCATGTCGCCGAAGCCGGCGATGCCGCGCGCGGCGAGGGTTTTGATCGGTCCGGCGGAGATGGCGTTGACGCGAATCTTCTGCCTGCCCAGTTCGTAAGCGAGATAGCGCACCGTGCATTCCAGCGCGGCTTTCGCGACGGCCATCACATTGTAGCGGGGCACGACTTTTTCTGAAGCGTAGTAGGTCATGGTCACCATGGAGCCGCCGTCTTCCATCAAGGGCGCGGCCGCGCGCGCCACCGCAATCAACGAATACACGCTCACGTCGAGGGCAACCCGGAAGCCGTCGCGCGTGGTGTTGATGAAGTCTCCCTTGAGTTCGTCGGCGGGCGCGAAGGCGACGGAGTGCACCAGCGCGTGCAGCTTGCCGTGGCGCTCTTTCAGCGTGGCGAAAAGGCGAGCGATCTCTTCATCTTTCGAAACGTCGCACATGTACGCTTCGGCACCGGGAAGAGAAAGAATCAAATCCCTGGCTTCCTGTTCCAGACGCTCGTTCTGGTAGGTGATGGCGAGCTTCATGCCGGCGGCGTGCAGTCCCTGGGCGATCGACCACGCGATCGAGCGTTTGTTGGCGACTCCGAAGACGACAGCGGTCCGTCCCTGCAGATCAGAAGACATGATGGCTCCTTGGAATGGGAAAGAATAACAGCGGGAGCCAGGGGTTTACCACAGTGACACCGGGGCGCAGAGGAAACAAACCAACTCTTCGCCGGTCGTGAGTTATTTTCCTGCCGCCTTCAGCGATTCCTGCGCTGGTTTGTAGTTCGGCGTGAGCCGCAATGCCTCCTGCCATTCCGCGATCGCCAGGTCTTTCTTGCCCTGTTTCTCATACACCTGGCCGAGACGCCAGTGCGCATTGGCCCAGCCGGGGTCGTCCTCGTCGGGCCAGCGCGTCAGATACTTCTTGTAGAAACGCTCGGCTTCGTCCAGATTCTGTCCGGCGAGCAGGTCCGAGCGGGCAACCCCGAAGTATCCCGGCAGGTAGTCGGGGTCGACTTCTACCGCCTTCGTGAACAGCGCCGGCGCCTCGGAATCTCTTTTCTGCTGAATGCAGATGAAGGCGAGCTGCACGTAAGCTTTGGCGCGACGGGGATCGGCCGCGATCACCGCCTTGTATTCCTGCTCGGCTTCGGCGAACTTTTTCTGGTCAACATCGACCGTTGCCATCGCGAAGTGGCCTGCAACCGGGTCAAGAGCCGCGATCTGCTTGACCTGATCGACAGCTTTCTCGGTGCTTCCGCCAACGATGCCCGGCGCCTGCACGTAAAACTCGGCCAGGGCGACTCGCACAGGAATGCTTTTGGGATCCTCGGCGGCAGCATGTTCGAACTCAGCCTTGATCTGGCGGGCCAATGACATCTTCTTGAACATCCCGGCGGAATCGAGCAGGCCGCTGAGGGCGTTTCCGAGCAGCAGGTGATAGCCGGGCTTGCTGTCGTCGAGCGCGATAGCTTTCTGTGCTTCGTCGGCGGCCTTGTTGAAGTCGGCGAAGGCGTAGTAGATCTGGCCGAGCAGGAAATGCGGCTCCGGGTTTCTTGAATCCGCTGCGATGGCCTGCTGCAGCAGGGATTTGGCCTGATCCGCCGAAGTGCGCGCGCGGACGAGAGCCCTGGCCTGCTCGAGAGGAGTTGTGGACTGGGCCTCGATCTGCTGCGCGAGGCTTGCAGCCAGGGCGAGCAGCCCGCACAAAGTCATTCGCAGTCTACGATTTGTCAGCATGAGTTCCCCTGCCAAAGTAGTGCCTACCCGATGCTGGACCGCGAGGGCGTGCTGCATCAGTCCGCAGTGGAAGCCTCGCTCACCGGCTTCACCGCCTCCAACGGCCAGCTCGCCGCCACAAACGCCAGGCCGTAGACGCACCCCAGAATCGCGAACGCCGCCACCAGGCTTACTTTGTGCGCGACCGCACCGACGGTGATCGCGAGGGTAAGCTGCAAGAACGTCCCGCCGAAGTAAAAGGTGTTCTGCACACGACCCATCAGGTGTTTCGGCACCATTTCCATGAGGCTGGTATTCATCGCCACGCCGCCCACTCCCCGCGCCGAACCCATCAGGAAGTACAGGGAAATCGCCAGAAACAGCCAGTGCGATACAGGCAGCGAAACCACGCACACTGACAGCATCGCCATCGAGAAGCTGATCGATCGCCGCCATCCTAACCAGGCGATCGCTGCCGGGGCGTACATCGCGCTGAGAAACGCGCCCGTGCCCCATCCCGCGTTGAGCCAGCCGTAGCCGACCGCTCCTGCGTGGAACACCCTATCGCTCAGCGACGGAGTGACCACGACTCCGGTGACCATCGCGCCGAGAAACAACGCCCAGCAGATGCCCAGCAGCACGACCGGGCGATGATCGCGAAGGAAGTGCAGGCCCTCGCGCATTTCACGCCAGAAGCGCTGGAGCTGACTTTCGGCGGCAAGGATGTCGGCGCGAATTTCCTCGGGACGCAGCACGACGTGCCGTCCCTTGCGCACGGCGAAGTAGAACAGGAACGAGGCCACATAGGTCGAAACGTCGATCAGCAGCACGCCGCCGAGGCCGACGTGGTTGTAGATGAAGCCGACGACCGCTCCGGCCATAAGCCATCCGCCCTGCACGCCCGCGAGCAGCAGCGTGTTGGCCTGGACGAATTCTCCTTCGGGAGTCAGCTCCTGAATGAGCGCGGTGATCGTCGGCCAGAACATCCAGAAGCCGGCAGCCACCAGCGTGTTCATGGCATAGAGTTGCCAGATCTGCGCGCGATGCTCGAAGGCGAGGATGGCGACGGTCAGGATGATCACGGCGCGGACCGCATCGAGCATCATCACCAGCCGCCGGCGGTCTTCGCGGTCGATGATGACACCGGTGAAGGGCAGCATCAGCATGGCCGGAAGCGTCTGCAGCACGGCGAACGTGCCCAGCGCCATCTCCGAGTGCGTGGCCTGCAAAATGTACCAGGCGACAGCGGCCGAGTTCATCCCGCTGCCCAACATGGAGATCACGTTGGCGGCAAAAACAAAACGCAGCGGACGCTGGCCGAGGATGGCGCGCATCCCTCTACTCTAGCCGACGAAAGGCAAATGCACCACGGAGAGAGCAGAGACGGTAACGGCGCGGTTCAGAAACTTCCGGCAGTGACCGCCGCGCTTGCGCGAAGCTGCGTTCGGCGCTACGATTCGCCTGCAAATTGGAATTTCATTTCCGCGCACGGCGGAGGTCGGCGATGAGACGCTATGCGGGCTCGATGCTTTTTGTGACCGTCCTTTTCTTGATGCCAGGGTTCTTCCCGCAAGTTGGAGCGCAGGTCGATCGAATTACCATTGCGGCGGGAACTGACGAAGACCACGACCTGCAGGCAATCTCCGGTGAGCAGGATGCACAGAAGAAGCTCGCGATGTATGAGAGCTTCGTGCAAAAGTACGCGTCGAACCCGGCCGCCGTGGCGTATGGGAACTGGCAGCTTTCGCAGGCTTATCAGGCGTCGGGCGACCTCTCGAAAGCACTCGACTATGGCGACAAGGCGCTGGCCGGCTCGCCCCGCAATCTCGATATCCTCGTCTCCCAGGCAAGCATCGCGCAGCAGGCAAAAGACAACGGGAAACTGATCACCTATGCGGCAAGCGGCGGGCAAGTGTGCAGTTCGATCGAGAAACAGCCCAAGCCCGAGGGCACCAGCGACGAAGATTTCAAGCGGCACATCGCTGACGAGAAGGCCGCGATCCAGAATAATTGCGACTTTCTCGAGTCTGCGGGTTTCAACGTAATTGCCGCCGAGAACGATGCCAAAACTCGCATGGCAGACATCGAGAAATATGCGGCGGCATTTCCCGATTCCAAGTTTCAGGATCAGGTTTCGAGCTACGCCATGTACACGCTGGGCCCGGGGCAGTTGAACGACCCCGCCCGGCTGGTGACATATGGCGAGAAGACGCTGGCTACGAATCCGAATTCGCTGGCCGCGCTGCTCTTGCTGGCGAACTTCTACGCCGACGACGCCAAGCCCGGCAGCGTGGCCAGGGCCATCACCTATTCGCAGAAGGCGATCGAGGCGGCCAAGGCGGACGCCCCGGAGGCCGACAAAGCGCGCAAGCTTTCCGCCGGCGTGGCCCACTCGACGCTGGGTTACGCATACATGAAGCAGGACCGGACATCCACCGCGATCCCCGAACTGAAGAGCGCAGCCGGGTTGCTCAAGGGACAGGACGATCAGCAATACGCGGTCGCTTTGTATCGGCTCGGCTTCGCCTATGCGAAGCTCAGCCGAACCAGCGAGGCACGAGACGTTCTGACCGAGGCGGTGAAGATTCCCGGCCCGGTGCAGGCGATGTCTCAGGAACTGCTGACGAAGGTGAACGCGGCCCGGGCGAAAGGGAAGTAGCTACTGCGGTTTCACCAGTTCGTCGGCCAGCAGATGCGCTTTCATCGCCAGGTTGCGGCCGCGCTCCAGGTCTCCCGACGAAACTGCGGTTTTCGCTTGCTCGATGAACTGGCGGATCTGCGTCACCATGTCCCGCTGGCCGGCGCTGAGGCGCTTCTCCCCGACCTGCTTCAGATTGGCCTCGGTTGACGCCAGCAACTGTTCGGTGGTGGCACGCTGGTGCGACGCCTGCTCCGACGTGCCTCCGGTGAGCTTGACTGCCGGCTCGTTCGCCCCTCCGTTGCGCACGACAATCTTTGGCGGCGGGCAGGGCGTGAAGGGGGCGGTCGCTCCCGGAATCGCTCCCGAGGCGGAAACCGTGCCGGGAGCCGGACTGGCTGCGGTCGTGCAATTCGCGTCGACGGGCTTCCTTCGCAGCCTGCGCTTGGCCGGCGAAGGCTTCGGTTGTGGCGCATTCTGAGGTTGCCCACTTTGGCCGCCAGTGGCCGCTGCGGGCGCGTCAGGTGGCGCGGGTTGCGATTGCGAAGCCAGCGGACTTTGAGCCGAAGACGAGGTCCCTCCCGCCGCCTGCTGCAGCCCGGCTGGATTCAGAATAGAAATGAGGAGGATTGCGGCCAGGGTCATATGCGGTCCGCGTGGAGTACAACCGTACTCCTGAATTCTACGCTTCTCAGGGCAACGTGCTGAATCAGATTCTGCGTTTGGAAAACACCGGCTCAGACGCGGGAAGTGCCGCGCGTTCCGTGTGCACGCTGGCAGAGACCAGCGGAATGCGGAAGCGAAACGCCGTTCCCTTGCCCTCGGCGGATTCAAAATCCACCGATCCGTAATGCCACTGCATGACCTGGTAGGCCTGCGCCAGTCCGATGCCGCTGCCGCCTTGTTTCGTGGTGAAATACAGCTCGAATACCTTGTCCTGAACCTCGCGCGGAATGCCGGTCCCGTGATCGCGGATCTCGGCCAGCCCGACGGCCCCTTCCTGACGGGCGGAGATCGTGAGCACGCCCCCGTGCGGCATGGCTTGCACGCCATTGAGCACAACATTCAGGAACGCATGTTTCATCAGATCAATGTCGACGTTGACCGGCAGCGGCGAGGCCGGCAGCTTGCGCTCGATGGTGACGCCGTGCTGTTCGGCGTCGGGCGCGGCGAGCAGCGCCACATCCTCGAGCAGGGCGCGCAAGTCGGCGCTTTCCAGGTGCAGGTCGCGCGGCCGCGTGAAGTCGATCAGCGTTTGCACGACCCGGTCGAGCCGGTGAATCTCGCTGTGAATGATGTCCAGGTGGCGGCGCGTGTCGGGCTCTGACTCAGCCAGCTTGTTCTGCAGCAGCTGCAGGTGGAGCACGATGGCGTTGATGGGGTTCTTCACTTCATGCGCGACGCCGCGCGTCAGGCGCCCGCTGGCCGACAGGCGGCGCGACACTTCGATCTCGTCGCCGATGCGCCGCACCGATTCCGTGTCGCGAACGATGAGAAGCGCGCCGATTTGCGAGTTCTTCTCCTGGATGAAATCGAGCGACACCTGCACGCGCTTCCCGCCGGTAGTTTCCAGTTCGCGCTGCTGCAGCGGACGCCGCCGGTCGAAGGCGTCGAGCACCAGCCCGCCGAGGTAAGTGTCGCGGGTGAAAACCTCTTTCGCGGTTTTCCCCAGCAATTCTCCGCGCGGGCGGCCGAGGAAGCGCTCTACCGGAGCGCTCACCAGAACCACGCGCGAGTCCCGGGCAAACAGCATCAAGCCGTCCTGCAGCTTCGACATGAGTTGGTCGACGTTGTCTTTCAGGGCGGAGAAGATTTCTTTGCTGTCGCGAATCTGGCGGCCGAGGTTGGCGATCTTCAGCGTGACCAACCCATACTCGTCGTGTTCCGACTCATCGGTGGAGAGCGCGTCCGGGTTGCCGGCGCTGACGCTGTCCAGGTCGCGGCTGATTGCCCGCAACGGGCCCAACGCCAGGTTGGAAATTCCCGCCGCGAACAGAAACGAGGCGAAGATCGAGACCACCGAAAAATAGACCGCGTGAATCAGCCGGGGAGTGAGTTCCTGCTTGAAAAAGACGGTCGAAATCCCGATGCGGATCGTGCCGAAAGCCTCGCCGTTGAGCTGCAGGGGATAGCTGGCCTCGTACACCGCAGCCGGGCGGTAGACCATTTTCAGCTGGTCGCGGAAACGGGCCTGGAGTATTTGCTGAAAACCGGGGCGCGGCGCCAGCACTCTGCCTACCAGCGCCTTGTTGGTGTGGAGCAGAGCTCTGCCGTGGATGTCGGAGATCGACACATCGTAGATGAATGCCCAGTTCCCCAGCACCGACTCCAGCATGTTGTTCAGGTTCACGTCGGTCTGCAGGTATTCGGTGAAGGCCCGGCGGACGGCCTCAGGATCGTTGGTGTCGATACGCGTGCTGCCCAGGTCGGGCACGGCGTTGGCAGCGGCGTAGGCCAGCGCGTGATTGATGTTGCCCGCGTTCTCGAAAATATTGTTGGCCCGCAGCCGGAGAACCTGGGATATGTACAGATACGAGAAGGCGGAAACCATCACCGTCACCATGAAGGTGATGGCCAGCACGATGATGGTTTT
>Ga0187846_10002177_pt1 | contig 10850 bp, 11 predicted proteins | sample TC_taG_FD_161473 | JGI IMG/M metagenome (GOLD analysis project Ga0187846, IMG submission 161473) | Biofilm microbial communities from the roof of an iron ore cave, State of Minas Gerais, Brazil - TC_06 Biofilm (v2) | ecosystem: Environmental > Terrestrial > Deep subsurface > Cave > Wall biofilm... | reverse complement strand
CCGGGATATACGTTCCCTCGTCCCAGACCATTACCGGTCCCGCTCCGTATTGATCTTCTCCAAGCACGCCTTCAAAGTGGCGGTACTCGAGCGGGTGGTCCCCGGTCGGCATAGCCAGGCGCTTCACGCTGTTGTCGAGTGATGGTCCTTTGGGGATCGACCACGAAGGCATGACGCCATCGACTTCGAGGCGAAAATCATAATGCAGCGTCGTCGCTTTGTGCTTCTGTACGACAAAAACCAGTTTCTCTGATGGATTGGTGGTAGGCATCGCTTCTGCTCCTTTGTTTCTTGCCATGGTCACTATTGGCTGCATTTTTCTTTGGTTATGGGGTTTATTGCAGACAACCCTGCCATAAGGATATCACGAAGATAAATGGGTTGATCTGGATTCCACATCCTTTAGAGGGGACGGCGGGCGACCATAAAGGCCCACCGCAGGGCGCGATAATGCACATTAACAAAATAATCTGGGTATACTTGGCCGTGCATGTGGCCGATGAATCGGCGGTGGGCGCGATAAATCGGCCCCTACGTTCTATTACCAGTTTAATTTGTTAATCTGCATAATCGGGCCCCTACGGGAAAGGGTTTTCACTCAGTAGTATGAAAGGCCCTGATCAGGGATGGATTTGCTTTGACTGAGAGGATTGGTATAATGGTTGGGCGATCAAACAGAGAAACCATGAAATGAAGGAGGCATGAAAATGACAGCGTTTGTATCGCTGTTCCGCGGCATCAATGTTGGAGGTCACAAGGGGGTACGGATGGGCGATCTCAAAGATCTGTATGAATCTCTGGGATTCAAGGATGTCGCAACCTATATCCAGAGCGGAAACGTGGTATTTACCGGTGATGACGCAGACGTGGCACGACTCCGGGGGCAGATTGAGGATGGCTTTGAAAAAAAATTTGGTTTTCACTCGGAAGTCTTCGTTCGTACTTCAGCCGAGTTAAGAGATATCATTGACAAAAATCCGTTTCAGGGCCAGCAAAGCAAAGAGTCAAAACGGGTGGTCGTGATGTTTCTGGCAGCTCACCCTGACGATAGAGCACAGGAGGATCTTTTTAAGACGTATGCCGGTCCTGAAGAGATATTTATAACCGGCAAAGAAATGTATATCTATTATGCGGATGGCATTGGGCGCTCAAAACTCTCTCATGGTTTTATTGAGAAAAGGCTGAAAACATTGGGAACAGCAAGAAATTGGAATACCATTCTGCAATTGCAGAAAATGATCCAGGGCTAAGCTACCTAACCCTGTCATGCTGAGCCTTCGCCTCGCTCAGGGTAAACTCCGCGAAGCATCTCTACCCTTCGAGCCAGATGTGTATAGAGTACCAACCTTGTCACTCTGAGTGTTTCCTTTCATCGTAGCTGTCGAGAGAACTTGGCGCTCCCTTTGGGAGCAGCATGACGGTTCGCTTGCTGGCCTACTTTGTACGGTACCAGCAGGGGTCACGAGGTTGGTAACCCATACACAGATCCTTCGCTGCGCTCAGGATGACAGCATCTGGTTTGTTTGGTAAAGTTCATAAACTGGGGTGATATGAAAACATCCCCACTGTCCTGTGAAGGACGGTGGGGACAACCAAACGAGAGCGTACAGTAGAACTTGCTCTGGAAAGCTACCCTTGTACTACCTCAGGCAGAGGTCTTTCCCGCTTTCGTCACCAAAACAGTGTCCAGCCTGGGTGAGAACGACGACATTCTTGATGTTCGAGAACTGTTTGAGGGTCGCGTTGATCTCAGCCAGGATGCGTGCATCAGCACCGATGCCTGGCGAACTGCTGGCGCGGCACAAGCGCAGCGTGGCAGTGCCAGTTGCGGGAGTCGATCCTTTCATGTTCAAGGTGATCTTGAAATCTGGGCCACCGGTGGGATAGGGTGCCGAGCAACTCGATGGACCAGTCAGTATGCTATTGAACTCGGAGAAGTACCCTGCGTTGCGTTCACTGAGGGTAGGTCCAGCAAGCAAGAGCTGGGTGGCGAAGGTGGCCACTGCGATGGTGGGAGAGACGCGATTGACTGCGAACACGGCGTTGTTGTTATTCAGGGAGTCCGGGAACCTGGAGAAGTAGACTTTCACGGAATAGCCTGCTGCGGTCGAGGTCGTGGAAGCGTGGGCAACCGAGGCGGCACTCGCGCTGGAGAGCAGATTTGCACTACAAGCACTCAAGACAAAAGCGAACAGCATACATGCACTTAAAACTACAAGAATCATGAATTTAGATTGATGAGAAGAAACTGCCGAAGTTGGTTGGTTGTTTTTGAGACCTTTCATAGTAATTTTCTCCTTATTATGGTGACGAAATGAAGTTTATGGATGTTCTCATTTCACAAGCCTGTACACTTCGCTACTCTAAGTCTACGTGGCTGTAGGCGAAAGCACATCTGTAGAATAACAGGATTTTCTTACCAGTTTGTGAGGAACCTATTGCGAGGGGGACCCTGTACAATTACAGGGGTGAGGAGATTCCTACAAACAGAGACTATTATCTCTCTAAAATGAGATCTGGAGGAAGACCAATGAGCACAGTTTACAACCGTATCGCGGGGCAAAGCCTGGAGCGACTTGCCGCCTTGAGCGACGGGATCTTCGCAGTTGCGATGACGTTACTCGTGCTAGACCTTCGCGTCCCTGTGATTGAGGCGATTCACATCGCGCAGCCCCTGTGGGTGAGCGGAGCAACTCAATCTGAGCAGGTCCTGTGGGACGCTTTAGCCAAGCTTGCGCCGAGCTTCATCACCTATTTTATGACTTTTCTGACGCTCGGCATTTTCTGGGTTGGCCAGCAAACGCAACTCAGCCTTTTCGCGCGCAGCGATCGCAACCTCTCGTGGATCCATCTCGCCTTTTTGCTAGCAGTGACGCTCACGCCGTTTTCGACGGCGCTGCTCGCCGCGTTCATCACCTATCGCATTGCCCTGGTGACGTACTGGCTCAATATTGTTCTGTTGGGCGCGGTGCTCATCGGTAGCTGGAAATATGCGGAGCGTGCGGGGCTTGTGAAAGACGAGATAACCGTCGAAACGCGTTCCGCAGTCGTACGCCGCATCGTGATCGCGCAATCACTCTATGCTTTTGGCGCGTTACTCTGTGTTGTCAACACGTACGTGAGTATCGCGGTCATTGTTCTTGTGCAACTCAACTTTATCATTGCGCCACGGATTGGCCTGCTTTATCGCCTGTAATGGGGAGGGTTTTTGTGATCTCCTCGTGATCTTTCTTACTCGTTCAGTGACGGCGTTGTGATTCCACAATGATATCGTCTAATTTAGATCAGGGGTATTAACAAATGATGCGCGATATGCGGAACATCTATCGAGGGCCGATAATGGCTTTTAACAAAATAATCGGGGCCTTGGGAAATCCGCTGAGGGCCGATAAATCGGCGGTGGGCGCGATAAATCGGCCCCTACAGATGACCTGGTTATTTTGTTAATGTACATAATCGGCGATGGGCGCGATAAATCGGTCCTACAGATGAGCGGATTAATTGATTAATCTCCATAGTCTGAATACAACATCTAAACAAGGAAGCAATTCACAGAAAGGAATCTGTTCTATGTCAACAGGAGACAACAAGGCCCTGGTGAGCCGTTTCATCGAGGAAGTGTTCAACAAGAAGAATCTGGCTGCCATCGATGAATTTATCGCCCCCAATCACATTGATCATTCTGCTGGTGCTGCCGGTTCGCCAGCCGGTCCCGAGGGATCCAGACAACTCATCGGCATGATGCTGACAGCTTTTCCTGATACGCGCGTCACGGTTGAGGACATGATCGCGGAAGAGGACAAGGTTGTATTCCGCATGACGATGCGTGGAACACAGCGAGGGGCGTTTGGAAGCATCCCCCCGACTGGCAAGCAGGTGGCAATCTCGACAATCGATATTGCCCGCATCGAAGGCGGCAAGATCGCGGAAGAGTGGGGTATTGATGACATGCTAGGCATGCTCCAACAACTCGGTCTTGTCCCTGCGATGGGGTAGGGTCATGTACCTTGAGAATACCGGACATTTGATTCGGCGGGTGGCTTTCCAACAATACATGACCCTGGTACTGAAATTTCTCAAAGCGCATTAACAACACCCCATTCTACCAAACGTACGGGATTCGGTAGAATGGGGTTTGCACTGCTGCTTGAGATGGTCTGTTAGATCTGGTTCAACAGGAACGCGTGTGTGTAGCCGTTGGCGTTAATAGCGTTGCACACGATCTGCCCGTTATCGTTGATGCCGGTCGCCTCCGTGAGCACCCAGCCGGAGCCCGGCGGAATCAGATTGTTGAGATCCTGCAGTTTGCCGCCGCTGTAAATGAAGGCATGATTAGCTGTGGTGCCATTGCTGAGCAGCACGTCAGCCGTGCCGACGACCACTCCAAAGTTGTTGATCGCCTCAGCAACGCTGGAGTCGAAGAGGACCCCGAGGTCGGTCATCTTCCCGCCACTGTAGAGAAACGCGTGCACCGAGCTATTCGGGGGCGAAGCGTACCCAACGACCTGGCCGTTGTTGTTGATGGCGTACGCCGCACTGCTAGAGCCTCCCAAAGTCCCTAGATCGGTCATCGTTCCGTTGCTCCACAGGAACGCGTGCAACGTGCTTGAAAACGTGGTCGACGTCTCAGAGGAGCCCACCACCTGGTGCGAATTGTTGATGCCGCTGGCCGAGCTGGTGGTGCCTCCGAGGGTGCCGAGATTGGTCATCTTGCCGCCGCTGTAGAGGAAGGCGACCTGATTCGTGCTGCAGGCCTGGCCCACGACCTCTCCAACTTCGTTGATGCCGTACGCGAAGCTGCAGGAGCCCCCCAGGGTTCCCAGGTCGGTCATATGTCCATTGTGGTCCAGAAAGGCATGTGTAGGTGCAAAGGAGGTACCGGAGAGTGTGGAAGTGCCGACTACATCTCCGGTACCATCAATTGCTCGAGCCTCGCTGAACGTACCGCCCAGCGTGCCAAGATCGGTCATCGTTCCGTTGCTCCACAGGAACGCGTGGTAGACATGGGCGAAACACTTATGACGAGGCGGGCAACCTGTGGTAGGGACTGTCTGCTGCAAATACGACCTGCCAGCGATCTGGCCGCTGGCGTTGATACCGTAGGCGACCGTAGTATTATAACCGAGCGTGCCGAGGTCGGTGATGGAGTAGGTCTGAGTGCTTGCCTGGGCTGCTGCGCTTCCTGCCAGACCGGTCGCGACAGAAGCGCTGAACAAGACGACGGAAAGCATCCCGAATGTCACGATTCTCGTGACGAGCGCGCGTAGGTGAATTCTCGGAGAATCAATGTTATACCTCCTTTTCTCCGAACGGTGAGCAGTGGGCAGACTGAGGGGTGTGAACGCGGCGCTTTGCAGCTCGGCGGTGAAGGCCTGGAATCCATTGACCAACAGGCTAAATAACGATATTTTGGCACTCCATAAGAAGAGTAAGCTGAGAGGTTACAGTACCACGTGCACCTGCCCGCCGAGTGAGGACCGGCCCGCTCCGATTGTGATCATTCAGAGAGATTGACATAATGCGCTGTGACTGAATTGTGATGATCGGATGCTAGTATAGATACAACGGAAACGGGTGCGAGCTGCTGAGATGCATCGCAGATCGTATGCCGTGTAGATAATCGCCGCTAGTGGTACACCCCACACCCCGGCCGACATGATTACCGGGTTGCTGGACATTCTCCAAGGGTGATCTGGCGAAGATTTGCTTTAGTAGCCGGGAGTAATCTATGTCTAGACCTCATGTCATAGTGATTGGCGCCGGGTCCACCGGCGCAGCAACGGCGCACGACCTGGCGCTGCGCGGTTTACGCGTCACCGTCATCGAGCGCGGGGAAGTGGCCTCGGGCACGACCGGGCGCAATCATTGCCTGCTCCACTCCGGCGGCCGCTATTGTATCACGGACCAGGAATCCGCAATCGAGTGCATTGATGAGAACATGATCCTGCGGCACATCATGCCGGATCTTCTAGAATTGAACGATGGCCTGTTCGTCGCTATCACGGAAGCAGATCTCGCCTTCAAAGAGCGATTTCTGGAGGGGTGCGCGGCTTGCCACATCCCGGCACGCGACATACCCGTCAAGCATGCATTTGATATGGAACCTTTCCTCAATCCTCATGCACTTGCCGCAGTGCAGGTACCCGATGGTGTGTTCGAACCTTTCCGCTTTTGTCTCGCATTCCTCGCGACTGCGCGTATGAACGGCGCCGTCGTCCGCAGGTACAACGAAGTAAGCGACGTCATCTGTTCGGGCAAGAGCGTGACGGGCGTGAAGGTAAATAACTATCTGACGGGCAAGACCGAAACCCTGGGCGCCGACCTGGTTGTCAATGCGTCGGGTCCCTGGGCAGGAGATATTGCCGAAATGGCCGGCGTGAAGGTCCCTGTGCAGCCTACCGCGGGCGTCATGGTAACGCTCGACTGCAGGCTCTGCAACATGGTCTTGAACCGCCTCAATAAGCCATCCGACGGCGATATTGTCGTGCCGCAACGTGCTACTTCGACCATCGGCACCACATCGTGGAAGGTAGAAGACCCGGACTTGATCACGATCCCGCCTGAGCATGTCGAAAAGATGATTATCCAGGGCGAGCAACTATTGCCCGTCGTCCGGAAGATACCGATGCGCGCGAGAATGGCTGTCGCTCGCCCGCTGATCGTCAAAAGTGATGCGGATGCACGCACAGTGAGCCGCACCTTCGAGTGCTTCGATCACGCATCCAGCGGTGTTGATGGTTTCGTTACGATCTCCGGGGGAAAAACCACGACCGCGCGGGTGATGGCGGAGCGGGTTGTCGATATGGTGTGCAACAAGCTCGGCATTGCGGCTGAGTGTCGCACACGCGATGTGCCGCTCGCCTCGTATCGTTTGTTCTTTCAAGGAGGTGAATGATGAGGATGCTCGAGGTTCCGCTTCAAATTTTCCGCTACAAAGCAGGTGAGCAGCCTCATTACGATATGTTCACCGTGCAGGTAGAGGAGACAGCACACGTGATCGATGCCATCGACAAGGCGTGGGCTATTCACGATCACAGTCTTACCTTCCGCCGAGCCTGCCACCATTCTTCTTGTGGTTCGTGCGCTCTACGGATTAATGGTGTCGAAAAGCTCCCCTGCATCACGCTAATAACCAATGTGTGGGATGGGCACAGTCCGCTGCGCCTGGATCCGCTGCGCAACTTTCCGATTGTCAGCGACCTGGTTGTCGATGTGAGCGGTTTTTTCCAACGCTTGTTGGCTGCGAACATGACAATCACGCGCGACGCCGAGTCAACTCTGCCGCTGACCGTTGACGAACTTGCTGACGTCGTGCCGTCCGAAGCGGTCGAACTGCCGGACAACCTGTCCCGGTTCAATCGCTTTGAGAACTGCATCGAGTGTGGCATCTGCATGAGCGCCTGCCCAACGATGGCGACCGACGACAAATTCCTGGGACCAGCGGGTCTGGCGGCAATTTATCGCGCATGCCAGAAAACAGATGACCCAGACGAAAAGGCGCACCTGCTGGCGCTGGCAGGTGGCGAACATGGCGCCTGGCGTTGTCACAGCGCCTTCGAATGTATGGAGGCCTGCCCGCAGGCCGTTGATGCGGCGGGCAAGATTATGGCGCTGCGCCGCGAGATCACGGCGAACCGCTTCAAGAGGATAAGGAGAAGGTAACGATGGCAACTCACGAGTATCCCAAAGTGCGCCGCGCGGGCAGGTGGTTCGATGTGCGGCAGCGCAATCTGGGTATGTGGGCATACGCGCTCAATCGAATCACCGGAATTGGGCTGGTGGTGTACCTGTACATACACCTGGGCGTGTTGAGCCTGTTGTCGCGCGGGCCAGGCTCGTGGGATGCTTTCATATCGGTAGCACATTCGCCTTTCTTCCTGACACTCGACGTCATTTTGCTCGCCGGTATCCTTATTCACGGTCTCAATGGCCTGCGCCTGGCCCTGACGGGCTTCGACGTGGGTGTGAGGAGGCAAAAAGCCCTCTTCAGCGCCCTGATGCTTGTGGCTGTCGCTGCGCTGGGAGTTGCGATACTAAAGATCTTTGGAGGCTGAGACGATGGAAAAACCGCTAGTACAGGAGACGATGGAAAATCCATTTGCAAAGGAGCCAAAAGCATCCTGGGGCTGGCTCCTGCAGGTTGTCACCGGTGTGGCCTTGCTGGCTTTGCTTGGCCTCCACTTCATCGCGAATCACTTCATCGCCAAAGGAGGCTTGCGTGATTTTGCAGACGTGGTGTCGTACTTGCGCAACCCCATCATTCTCGTGCTCGAAGTGCTGTTCCTGGTTGTCGTAACCACGCACGCGATGCTTGGCGTGCGCGCGATTGTGATGGATTTCGGGCTTTCCGATCGTGCGGAAAAGCGGCTGAGCCAGGTCCTGGCAGTGATAGGAGTGCTGACGGTCGGCTATTGCTTATGGCTGACGTGGGTGATCATCCATTAAAATACGTAAAAAAAGAAAGCCAACAAACCTGCTGGCTTTCTCCTTGTTTGCTAGTCTACCCTGCTCAAATCGCTGTATCGCTTTTAAGCTTAAACAAGCAATCGAGCATTCATACTCACTTACCTGCTAGTATCCTCTATCCCGGTATCCACTTCTACCACCACTTCTCGATCCCCGGCCTCTATCCTGGTAGCGGCTACCGCCTCCATACTGCTGTTCGCGACGCTCACGGGCCTCATTGACAATGATCGTACGATTATCCAGGGTGGTACCGTTTAACTGTTCAATTGCCTTGCGCGCCTCTTCATCGTTAGGCATTTCTACGAAGCCAAAACCCTTACTGCGCCCTGAATCTCGATCAGTAATCACAGTAGCTGAAAGTACCTGCCCAATTTGCCCAAAGAGTTCAGCAAGCTCTTCTTGTGTTGTTTGATAAGACAGGCTTCCCACATAAAGTCTCACTATGGTATGCTCCCACTTCGACGCCTACATTCTTATTGCTGTCGGTGGAAACATTTCCCACAAAAGCGAACCAACAATATCTGACGTCACTATTCCAGTATAACATATATTGCAACCCCTTTATTCCAGTGGGGTGCGGTTCATTTTTTTGCACAGACCTCTTCTAGATGAGCAGGGGTGGAGGGAGGGCGCCTGAGAAAGGGCTTGCGCCAAGAATAGCCCGAGCCAGGACGACGAGCTGGGTGCTCCACGCGGGCAGGAGCCGAAGGTCCGGTGGCAGCCAGGACAGGTGGATGGGACAGCCGAGCCACCTGTGCTCCCCAGAAGACGAGGGTCCACAAGGCGTGGGTCAGCCGCTGGTGGCTTTTTGCTTGCCGCTGACTCATGCGCAGCGCTCGTCGCTTTGCCAGCGCTGTCCTCCACATCTCGTGCCACTGCCGATTGCAGACCGCGTTACGCAGCACCAGCATGGAGTTGACGTTCTGCCGCTCCCAGCGCATGCCCGCTCCTTTGAACCGTGCTTCGACGACTCCCTTGTTGGCACTTTCCACGCTCCCCGAGCCAATCGGCCAGCCTGCTGCCTGATAGGTCGGGTACTGCATCTGCGTTTCCCGCGTGTGCAAATAGGTCCATTTCTCCTGAGCGGCTTCGCTTGGGTAGCGAGCGACCACCCGTGCCAGGTGAGTGAGCACCCTGGCTGGTCCCTGGTGTTTGAGCCGATGCAGCACCCCGTCGAGCCAGTTCGTGGGCAGTCTCCCTCCTGCTGCTCGCACGGCTTCGCCAATGTCACTCACCGCACTAGCCGCGTGTGCAAAATCGAGAATGCGGAGCGCATCCGCACGGTGGTAGTCCACCAATCCTTGCAGCCACTCCGCTCCATCTTGCACCGCGCACACCGCCGCTGCCCGGGAGAGACCGCGCCGATGCGTTTCGACCAGGGCTGCTTCCGCAAAGCGCTCGGCATCACAGAGGCGCGAAAAGGAGGAAATCTGCTGCGTGCACACCTCTCCCCGCTTGTTCCGGGTGACCTCCCCCATCACGACTGTCTTGACTTCGGCCCACTCGCCCCCGACCAGATGCACCATCGCTCCATCTGCACTCAGCAGTTGCTTATCTGCTCCAGCAGGCGCTTGGGGCACCTCCTGCTTGAGGCGTTCCACCTCGCCCTCGCACACCGCCAGTGCTGCCTCCCCGCTCGCCAGCGTCACGCGGCGCGCTGTCGCCTTACTCACCTGCATCCCCACCAGGTCCTGGAGCATTTCCCGCGCTTGCTCAAAGGGCATCCAGGTACACAGCCGCGCCAGCATTTCTTCCCCACGCGGCGTCAGCCCTCCGCTCAAGAGCCCTAGCTCCTCATCCAGGGGGAAAAAAGCCTCCCCCACACTCGGGGCAGGTGCCATACGTGCGCGTGAGCTTCACCGCTTCCCCTCCCGTTGTTTGGATGAAGCGCGTCTGCTCTCCACGTGCGAAGAGCGGCTTGCCGCAGGTCGCACACCTGGGACGCTCCTCCGCTGGCTGCTGGCTCCAGTCCTCGGTCTCCCCCATCTGGACCACATCCTGGATCAACTGCGCCCGCAGCTGGTTGATCCGTTCATCCACCGCCTCCTCGATCTCGGCCCACGTCGCGTGCGGGTGCTCTTTCCTCCATTGGGTCATCCCCAGCACGTCTCGCAGTCCTGCGCTCACCTGGTGCATCTGCTCACTTCGCTCCCGTTTCTGCTTCTTCGCTTTCATGCTCTCGTCTCCCTCCTGGTCGGTTTTCCTGTATTTTACCACCTCTCTTCTGTGTGCAAAAAAATGAACCGCACCCTTTCTTGCCGGGTGTGTTTCATTTTTTTGCACATAGCTCTGCTGTAGCATCAGGGGTGGCAGGAGGACGTCGGAGAAAGGGTTTGCGCCAGGAGTAGCCAGAGCCAGGACGGGCCGTGGGTTGCTTCTCGATG
>Ga0187846_10002176_pt1 | contig 10852 bp, 10 predicted proteins | sample TC_taG_FD_161473 | JGI IMG/M metagenome (GOLD analysis project Ga0187846, IMG submission 161473) | Biofilm microbial communities from the roof of an iron ore cave, State of Minas Gerais, Brazil - TC_06 Biofilm (v2) | ecosystem: Environmental > Terrestrial > Deep subsurface > Cave > Wall biofilm... | reverse complement strand
TTCTGGTTGAACTGGTTGGCCCGGACATACTGGAAGCCGAGATAAACTTCATACTTCGGTTCATCCGTTGCGGCTGCCGCCATGGCAAACAGCAGGACCCCCGAAATGAGTGTAATGCTTTTCTTCAATTTTAACTCCTTTTGAGTAAGCGAAACTACCCGTCCTTGTCCAATGCTTCGGAAAGAACGGTTTAGCGTTGTCGATTCAAATCTCGGACAGGAGGCGCTATTCTTGGGGTTACATGCGCACGCGGTTGGATCAAGCCACGACGTTGCATTCCGACCCACAGGTGCAGACTACCTCTTAATGCGTCTTACCCGGCACCAATCGATTGGTGCTCCGTCCGCAAACGGCCGGCATCAGCCATGTGTCCTGTTCCTCACTCTCTGATGCCGGCCGTTGCTCAGCTCCAGATGTTGGGTTTTCCAGAATCGGCCGCGTGAATATCGTTTTAGGAGCGCAGAACTGGGAAATCTAAAACCATTCGGCAGTGCGGGTTCTCAATGATCAGCCATAAGCATGATCTGGAAGAATGTTTTCAAGGGCGCTGCCACGCGGACCGGCATGGCGAGCACATTGAAATTACTTTGCCAAAATCGATCTGGCGATCTCCGCCCGCGCTTCCAGCAGATGTCCAACATCGCTGTCCCAATCGTGCCAACTCCGGGCGATCCTCTTCACCATGTCCGCTGCCACCGCTCTGCTTCGGCGTTGCGCCAGAATCGTGAGATATTCGTAATCTTCCAGCCCTTCCCGAATTTCGTTCAGGCGGATTGACGTGACGAAACCCCGAACACCCGCATCCGCTCCCGGGTATAACAGCGAGCCTTCCATGTTGTACTGATCCCCGTAGGTCACGGGGTTGGTCCAAACGTCTCGGGCAGAAGCCCAGTTCGTCGTACTCCAATAGAGTAAGCCGCTGATGCCGAAACCCCAGCTGATCCACATCGGGATACGGTAGTTGAGAAGAGGGAAGTCCAATTCCCAGAACGGGGTATCCTGGCGGCTCTGGCACAGCGCCGTATAGCCCCATATCTCTTCGCCCGCGGACAGCCGCTTTTTTACTGCCGCCTCCTCAAACGTTGGCCAAAGGGGAACCCAGATATCCACCGAGCCCACCAAGCTCCCCCATAGGGAATTTCGGACCTGGGGCCCCTTTGTGCAAAGCACCTTCAGCCCCGGCGCCACCTCGCGGACGAACTTGGAGCGCGCGCGAACATCGTCGTACGCCTCCCGTGAGTTCGGCTCGTCCGCCACATAGATGTAGGCCATTTTGTCCCAGTGGTGCGCTCGCAGATAGGTATACATCGAGCGGAGATAGCGGACGTTACGCTCACGATCCGCACCCAGAGGATCACCCGGCCAACCCCGGCCGTCCATGCGGTGAAACCAGATCGGAAACCCGGTGATGTGAAGGCGTTGGATCCATTGTTGCAGGGCCGCGTCGGTCGGGTGCGAGTCAATGCTGCCGTCCGAGTTGATTTTCGGCATCAGAAACTGCGGAATAGGCGGGCAAATTCGGTGTGCCGCCAGCAGTTCTGCGTATGCCTGGAGTGCGCGCTGGCCTCCTTCATCGTGGCCACCCCAAGGGGCCATCTGGGGCGGGGTGGACGAGAGGGGGTTCACGTTGGCATCCCCGAAATGGGTTCTCATGGACGGGGTCTCGGGCAACGCGAAATCCCAAACGGTCAATTCAATTGGGACTCGCTGCGGCCTGATGCTCTCTGCCGAGACGGTGATCGTACCGGTGTACACGCCCGGCGTCGCATCCCGCGGCGTAAGCACATCTACCCATAGCGGTTGGTTGGAATCAGGCGCAATCTCGAACGGCGCCGCCGCGAAGCGTGCGTGCACCGGCGGCCTCCCCGTGCTCGGATCCAGGAAAGGGATGAGAGCGTCGGGATACCAGCCGGGTGAGCCCTTAGAACCGGGACTCAACTTCTTGACTTCGATGTAATGCTCGCGGTAAAGGGTGATGCGGTCCGCCGGAATCGTACGGCCCCGCTTCGGCACTAAGGAACTCGCCACGGCGTTGACCCCTTTCAGCCCACCGGTTCCAGCATGAACGATAATCTGAAACGGGGCGAACTCATTGCGAGCCGCGCTCAGGACTGCAGCATGCTCGGAACCGGGGGCATCCTTCGGCCGCACACGCGCAAACTCATTGACGGCGTACACCGACATCGAAGGGCCAGGCTGCGGGGGTCGTGGGCTTGTGGCGCCAAGGCGGCGACCGGGACCGACATGGTGGTTTACGATCGCAGCGTTCGAACTCCTGGGCCTTGCCGTACGGGTTTGATGGTTAATTGCCCTCTCCGCTTCCGTGGCGGTAGCGGTATAGCTCGCGAGCGCTGCAGGTTCGTTCGCATACCGTGGAGCCGAGCCAGTCCAGTTGTGTGACTTGCTCCATGCCACAAAGGCTACGACTGCCAACACGGCCGGCAGCAATCGCAGGGATCGCGGTGTGAAACCCACACACTTTCCCATCGCAGAAAGCCCCTGCGACTCCTGATTAAAGCGCCTGGCGGGGTGGCGCGAAAATGGGGGTCCACCGCCGACATTGGCACGGCTGGGCTAGTGGTTGCTCTCCGCACGCGGCCTCCTAAGCAGCGGAACCTCCTCTGCCGGCCCAGAACCAACAGCCGCGCCCAAGGCTCTCTCTCATATCGAGCGTTCATAATACCCTGCATTCTCAACTGCTTCGGGAATTTTGACCTTACGGGATTAGCATGGCTGCCCATGCCGCTGGGATTGCAATAATTGTCACGATCTCTGAAGGATACATTCTCAAGATTGTTTGATGAAGGATTTACGGCGCGGATTTAATTAGATTCGTCAGAAAAATTCGTGGGTGACTTCCGGTTCCGGAAGCTTTCCAAGTGAGTGGATTGCCGTGGGTGCCGAGAAGCTACGTGTTGCATCGCTCGAACCGCGCCATTCATCGGTACTATGGGATTCGTGCACCAACAGCCGGCTCTCCGAAAATCGGCCAGAAAGCCAGTTTCGAGGTCGAAATCACCATCCTCGTCTGCTGTCCTGGCTCTCATCGGCCTGTTCAAGCTTTTCAAGGCCTTACTCCTGATCACGGTAGGAATCGGCGCGATCCGGTTCTTACATAAGGACCTTGCCAGCACGGTGATGCACTGGGTCGAAGTGCTCCGGGTGGACCCGGACAACCGATTGGTTCACCGGCTCCTTTTGAGGGTCTTGCGCCTGAGCCCGAAGCAGTTGAGGGAGTTGAGCGTGGGCACGTTCCTCTATGCTGGCCTGTTCGCGACCGAGGGTGTTGGCCTTCTGCTTCGGAAGCGCTGGGCGGAATACTTCACCATCGCTACAACGGGCGGGCTCGTGCCGCTCGAAATCTACGAACTGGCGCGGCATTTCACAGTGACGAAGCTCGTGGTTGCGCTAGTCAACGTGCTGATCGTTTGGTATCTGGTGGCGCGCGTGCGCTCGCGTTAAGGAGGGCTTCCACGGGACCTGCGGCTGAAACGGCATACGGTTTCGCCGGCACGCAATCCGCGACGAGGGGATCATGGCGGTAACCCTTCCCACTCGCCTCGCGGATATATCCCGCAGAAAGCCTGGACGGGCGGGACGGCTCCAGACCCAGCCCGACGTCCCTCCACCCCGAAGAGCCCATGGTCCTTGTGCCGTTCTGCTTTCGTGGCTGCGCGCTCCTCCGCCAACGCAGCCAGGGCCCCCACCACGGCTACCTTCTGGGAGTGCTCTCCGACTCCGAGATCCCTCTGACCGAAGATGGTATTTTGCCCAAGTTTCTCATTTTTGTTATTTCCCAATATAGTGTGGCGCATCCCGATCCTGCAGATCAGCGTCCCGCCCATACAGTTGGATCCGGTCCTATCTATTTCAGGGAGTCCAGCACGTCGTTCAGTACAGAGTTATCGTTCGGCTTCTCCCATCCTTTTTCGAACCACTGTTCCCAGTTCTGTGCCCAGGGGCGTCCGTAATAGTCGATAAAATTCGGATCGCCTTTGGTGAGCTGAACCGGCCGGCCGTTCACGTTTTTGATGTTCGACAAGCACTCGATAAAGGTAAAGCGCGCGTTCGGGTCGCCGGCTTCTGCGCGCCGCAGGAAGCGGTCGCGCACGCGGACGGGCACGGCCAAGGATGCGGGGTCATACCAGGTGGCCTCGTTCTGTATGCCAACGAAGTGGTGGTTGGCATCATACATGGGCTTGAACGTTTCGACCGACTCCAGCTTGTCGGAGAACTCGAAGAGCGTATGCTGGGTCCAGCCCTGGACGTTGGAGGTCCAGGAAACCAGCGTGTCGCCGTCCCAGAAAGCGATGGTCTCGCCATACCACTGGGGTACCTTCTGCACAAACTGAGTCTGGCCGATCAGGAACTCGCGAATGAAATTATCCGCGATGCCGGAAAGGAACTCCACTCGCTTCGGTGTGGTGGTCAGCTCAAAGTTAGAGGCCTGCGAGGGCGCCGCCCACCAGCGAGTGAAGCCTTCCGGCAGACAGTACGATGCGCTCCACTGTTTGGAGTTATCCACGACCTCGTGGTAGATCATCTGGACGTAGCGCTTCTGATATTCAGGGGTGAGCACTGAGAGCAGCGTCGGAACCTGGTTGATTCCGCCCCAGTGCCAGCGCTCGCCCCGGCCGAAGCCGCGGGCGCCGCGATCAGGCCCGACGAAGCCGGGGGAATCACTGCCGTTCGGGTCCCGCACATAGAAGCCGTCCCAATCGGGCGTGGTGGCTTTGGTGTAGATCGTGGGGCCGCCATGAGCTTTGGCCTGAGCGAGGAGGGCGTCGAAGTGCTCTTTGGCGGTCTTGTAAGGATAGGGGCTCACAATGCGGTCGCGTGGATAATCGATACGGCAGTCACCCCAGGAAGCGGAGGCCGGCGGATTGGGGCCGATGCGCCCGCTCTCCCACATCGCCTCGATCATCTGGCGCGGAGTGTTGCAGCGCCAGTAGCGCGGGTCCGTCCACAGAGCCTTGTCTTTGTAAAAATTTTTGGATGTGAAAAGATCGATTGGCAGTGGTTGAACGCCCGCCTGTGGCGGCTCTGAGATAGGCTTGGGCCGATTGGTGGGTAGTGGACCTCGGCCAGTTCCGGGTTGATTGGCCGCATTCGCACCGCGGCCACCGCGCGCCGGTCCTGGCGTGAACGCCACCGGCGGCGGTTCGGGTTGCCCGGTCAGAACCGGATTTCCGCCTTGCGCGGCGGTAGCGGTCCGCTGTGCTGCCTGCTGCGCTATCGCCATGCGGGTAGGACCTGTCCAAACATAGACAACACCAATGGCCGCGACAAGGCCCAATATTCCTGCCCTACTCATACCTCAAATCTCCTTTTCTCTTTCCTTCACGTTACACCGGAGCGGCGTCTAAACCTTCAGGTCCTTTATTCGTCGTTACCGTGAATCAGAACTAGCTGCCTGAACGAACCGGACGATCATATACCCGCCGAAATACGTACGCAACCCATTTTTGTTCATTTTGTTCTTTTCGGGGCAGTCCCGTCCGATCGCGTACGGCTTCCGATCCTTGCCGCCTTTCGGTTCGCCGGTGTATAACTGTAAGGCCCGCACACCACCCAACGTCGATGGAAAACCCGCTGAATGAGTCGAGCTTGGCATTCCCGATCCTGGAATATATTCACCTGGTTGGATTGGCCTGCGGCGTAGGGACCATCGCGCTGGTGAACTTTCGTCTACTCGGTGTGGGACTGACTCAACAGAGCCCCGCGCGGCTTTGGAGGGCCACCATGCCATGGACGCTCAGCGGCCTTACGCTCGTGATCTTTTCGGGATTGCTGCTTTTCTCCATCAACCCCGACGTGTATTACCTCAACTCCACCTTCTTGCTGAAGATGTGTTTGCTCGCGCTGGCCATCCTTTTTCATTACACGATGGTTCGTAAGGCAGCGGCCTCGGGCGCTCCCGGTAAATGCCGAGTGGCGGCCTGCATTTCGCTCGCGCTCTGGGCGTTGGTGCTGTTCAGCGGGATCTTCATTGGATTGTCTACCACCCGGCCGCCACGGGCGGCTCCGCCACCGGCCGGCGTCAATTTCGATGACTTTCTGCAAGGGAACACGCCGCGCCGCGGAGAGGCTCCGACCGCGCCTGCACGGAACGAGTGATTCCGGGTATGTTTCCTTCGTTTCTCCAGTGGCTGCAGAATACGGGTCTCTTTTCCTCCCTTCGGGCATCCTCCTACACGTACCTCATCATTTTGTCGCTGCACATCGCCGCACTGGCGTTTTTCGGCGGCATGATCCTGGTGACCGATTTGCGTTGCCTTGGTCTCGGGATGCGGAGCTATTCCGTAGCGGAATTAGTGAGCGGCCTTCGCGTTCCCAAGCGATTCGGTTTGGTCTTAGCGGTGGTTTCCGGCGCCCTGATGTTCGGCGCCCAAGCTGAGCAGTACGCGCACAATCCATGGTTTTGGACCAAAATAGCGCTGCTTGTTTTGATCGCCGTCAACTCTCTAATCTTCCGGCGCGGCCTTTACCGCAAATCGCCGGCGGAACCGGACCGCGCCGGGCAAATCCCGGCCAGGATCAAAGTGGCAGCGGGGCTTTCGCTCTTCCTCTGGACAGGAGTGGTTTGCGCCGGCCGCGGGCCCGCCACCATCAAAGACATCATGCATTCCATGGTCGATCCCAATGGGGACTTCCTCTTCCAATCCGTCGAGGAAATCGCCGACGAGCATGGGATTCACGAAAAGGCGCCCAAAAGCGATGCGGAATGGGAGGACGTCCGGCGTCACCTCGCGGTCCTGCGTGACACGCCCCATCTTCTGGAAGGCCGCCGGGCCGCGCGGCCCAGGGACAGATCGCGAAATCCCCAAAGTGAGAGCCAGCCGGAGGAAATTCAGAAGGCGCTGGAGACCGATCCTGCCGCTCTCATCCGTCGCGCGCGAAGGCTTCAGGACGCGGCCGCTCTGGCGATCCAAGCGGCGGACGCCAAGGACAAGAATGCGCTGCTTCATTCCATCGAGGGTATGGACAAGGCCTGCGAGAATTGCCATCTGCACTATTGGTATCCGAACGATAAACGCGCTCAGGAAGCCGCTAAGGAAGAAGGGATCACCGACTACTAGCGCCGCGCTGCCCGGCGGCACGGCCCGGAAGTGCCATTGACATCGGCTCTGGGGAGCAAGTACTATGCGCTGATGTGGTGGGAACCATCGTAAGGGAGTCCACATGAGAACTAAATTCTTGGTTCCGATAGCCTGGGTGGGCCTATTCGCGTTCACGTGGATATCGATGGCATTGGTCTCAAGGGTCTTCGCGCAGCAGCCGGGAGCCCAGCCTGCGGCTGAGCCGGCGCAGGGGCAAGGCCGGCAGGTAGGACGCGGCCCCGGGCGCGGACGAGGCAATACGCCCACGTTCAAAGGGCCGCCGGCGGGAATGCAGGCCTTGCCCATTGACTTGTTCCTGTCGAAGAACTTTTACAAGGAGCAGAAGCTTTGGTCGGATCCGCGTTATTTCCGCTGCAATACCCCCCGCCAGCTAACCGATATCTGGACGTCGCACCGCATTGGCGATAACCCGCCCACTTCGGCTGCATGGGGCGATTGCAGCATGGATTATCCCCGCGAAAAGATTGTGAGCCCCTATCCTTATAAAACGGCCAAGGAGCATTACGAGGCCTTGCTGGCGGCAGCCCGGGCAAAAGGCGGCCCGACCGTCTACACGAAGGCCGCGACACCGGATTGGGATGGCTACTATGCGCGCGACCAACAAGCCGACCATGGCGCCGAGTGGATCTGGGGAACCGTCAACCAGGTCCCTACCATCCTCTCCCTGCTCACTCCGGAGTATCAAAAGCGCATGGTGCAGATGAATTACCACGAGGCTGTCGACAACGCGCCGCAGTGGGAAGCCTCTTTCTGCTATCCGGAAGGATTCCTGCGCTGGTGGGCTCAGGCCTCCCAAGGCGGAAATTTCCAGCTCACCGTAACGCCGTGGCAGGTCCAGTTCCTGTCCGGCATCGCTGCCAACTTCCTGCGCCAGGTGCTGATCGGAAAGCAGCATGTGCAAAAGGTTCCGCAGTGGTACGGGGAAACGGTGGGATTCTGGGATGGAACCACTTTGGTTTCTTGGACCGCAAACGTGCAAGCCTGGACTCTGTCGCACTCGATGTTCGAGTTCAGCGGCAAGATGGAGACCGTGGAAACCTACAAGCCTGCCTACGACGCCAGCGGCAAGCTCATCGGGCTCGATCACGAGGCAGTATTCTACGACCCGGAAGCATTCGTCCAGCCGCTGCATGCCACCTATCGCTTCGTTCGCCGGGCGACCGTGGACGACGCAGACCGCCGTTATACGTACATCGAGTGTCTGAGCAATTTGCGGAATACCAATGGCAGGCCTACGCAACTCACCAAGGCAGACCCCCGATATGTCGATTACTACGGCCGGCCGTGGGCCCAGAACTGGGAGAAGTATTTCGAAGTCGGCTGGGATAAGCCGGACGATTCCGTGCCTCAGGACGTCCTCGACCTTTTTAAGTAGAGAAGAGCCATAGGAGAACACAATAATGAAAAAACAGCTAACGAGAGGCTGGATGATTGCGGTGCTCCTCGCATTCGTATCTTTGGGCCTCACGGTTGCACCGGCAATGGCGCATCACTCGTTCGCCATGTACGACCAGAACAAGACGCTGGTGCTGACGGGCGTAGCCTACCAGTTCGTAGCTCAGGCCAACCATGCCGAAATCCACTTCTATGTGATCGGGCCGGACGGGAAACTCGTCAAGGACAAGGACGGGAAGAACGTCGATTGGGGCGTCGAGATGGCGGGCGCCGCGGCTGTGGCGCAACAAGGCATCACCGCGGCTTCGTTCCCTCCGGGTACGATCTTCAGCGTCAAGATGAATCCACTGCGCGACGGCAGTAATTTCGGATCCCGCGCGGGCGGCAGCGCCATCGCGAAATGCCCCTGGAAAACTCCGCCTGCCCCCGGCAAGACCTGCGATACCGTCAAGGGCAGCGAGCTTCTCGGCGCCAACACCTTTTGAACCCAACCGGGCCCAGGAAGACTCCGTTGAAGCAATTTGCCGAATGGCTGGCCACTACACTCCCCAGCCTCTTCATCCAAAATCATAACCGCTGGTTGATCCCCGCCATTCAGTCCATTCACATCGTTGGCATTGGAGTGGTTCTGGGCTCCGCATTCCTGATCGAGCTCCGCATCCTGGGATTGGCGGGAATGGATCAGACATTGCGAGACACGGCCAGCCGCTTCGATCCTTGGCTGAAAGCCGCGTTGTGGCTGATGCTGGCGACGGGCCTTCTCCTGGTAATTGGAGAACCCGTGCGGGAACTGGTGACTCTTTCGTTTTGGCTGAAGATGTCTCTGGTGGCCCTCGCCACGCTGATCGCCGCCGCTTTCCGTTTCCACGTTCGTAAACACGAGAAACAATGGGAAGAAACACTCGTCCACCGCAGATCCATTAAGGGGCTGGCCGTGCTGACGTTGCTGATTTGGGCGTGCATTATTATTCTCGGCCGCCTGATCGCCTACGACCACGTCTGGGGCTCCTGGTCCCCGGCATCAAAGCATTGATGATCCTGACCGGCATGATCAATCTTTCCGCGTTTCTCGAATCGCTCGAAACATCGGGTCTGGCCACTAAGATTCGCGATTCGCTCGTGCTGTTCCCCCTGCTCGAATCGGCCCACGTTTTCGGGCTGGCTTTGGTTTTCGGCACAATCGCAGTCATCGACCTCCGCCTGCTGGGAATCGCTTCCACCCAGCGATCGTTCCAGCGGATGGCCTCGGAAATCTTGAGGTGGACCTGGGCCGCTTTTGCCTTGACGGCTCTGACCGGAGCCCTGATGTTCACCACCAATGCCCGCGTGTACTATCACAACGCGTTTTTCCGTACGAAGATGTTGCTGCTTCTGCTCGCCGGCATCAACATGCTCGCTTTCGAGCTGACCGCGGGGCGAACGGTTCAGATCTGGAATAAAGCTCCCTCGGCGCCTCGTGCCGGCAAAGCGGCGGCCGCCCTGTCGCTCGCCTTATGGATCGCCATCATTTTCATGGGCCGCATTATCGGCTTCACCACCACGCGGGCCGCCCCGTCTACGCCGCCGCCCGCCGGCATCAACTTCGACGATTTTCTCCAAGGCGCGCCCAACGGAACGGCAAACCCGCTCCCCAGGAACAAGTGAGCGGGAAGTGCACGAAATCGACCGGACGAACACGCGCGAAACGCGCCAAATGTATAGACGCCATGAACCTTTCCATCGCGTTTTGTCGCCGACGATTCCCGCAATCTGCTTTATAGACCGCTTCGACGCGCCAGCCAGCGGACGAAGAAACGGCGAAGAACTTTACCCGCACTGCTCGCGTGGCGACGATCACGGGAGTGTTATTTGGCGCGTCCTTTGTAACCCTGAGCGATCATCTGCACTGTCAGGACACGGACCGGATTCACCTTCAGATCGCCTTCCCGCGTATTGGTGACAACGTAGAGGGTCCTCTTGTCGGGCCCGCTGAACACGACGCTGATCAGCCCGTAAGGTGTCGGGATCACGCCCAGTTGCTTGCCGTCGGTTCCAATGACGTGCACGCTCGCCCCAACGGTGACATAGAGACGGCCCATGGAATCAATCGTGCTGCCATCGCCTCCCCCCATGTTCCACCGGGCAAATTCACGCTGGTTGCGGAGCGATCCGTCCGGCTGAACGTCGAACGCGGCCAGTGCGGGGCCATTTGTTACGTAGAGGGTTTTTTCGTCGGCACTGAGGACGATGCCGTTCGTCGTAAGGTTCTCGCCGTACTTTGTGATCTCACCTTTCGGGTTAGCGTAAAAAAGGCCGCCCATCGTGAAGTACACGCCGCCCCTGCTGTCGGCCGCAAG
>Ga0187846_10002175_pt1 | contig 10853 bp, 12 predicted proteins | sample TC_taG_FD_161473 | JGI IMG/M metagenome (GOLD analysis project Ga0187846, IMG submission 161473) | Biofilm microbial communities from the roof of an iron ore cave, State of Minas Gerais, Brazil - TC_06 Biofilm (v2) | ecosystem: Environmental > Terrestrial > Deep subsurface > Cave > Wall biofilm... | reverse complement strand
GCCCGCAGCGCGGCAGCGCGTGCGTCGTCGCGCCGAACCATGGCGCGCACCGGATAGCCGGCTTTGACCAGTTCCGAGACCACTACCGCGCCGGTTCTTCCGGTGGCGCCCGTAACGAGAATCTTGGGGCGGCTCATGACGTTCCTCTCGGGTGCGATGTCACGTACGTTACGCCGCTGGCCTTGTTCGATAAACTAGGCTAATCTGTATGCACTGTGAAGCAGAGATATACAGTCCAACGCGGTGCGCTCGACGGTGTCGAAGCTTTCTTGCGCGTCGCCGAGCGGCGCAGCTTTCGTGCCGCAGCGGCGGATCTCGGGGTAACGCCATCGGCCGTGAGCCAAGCCGTCCGAGCACTGGAAGCGCGCGTCGGCATTGCGCTGTTCACGCGGACCACCCGCAGCGTCGGCCTGACCGAGGCCGGCGAGCGTTTTCGGGAACGCGCGCAGCCTGCGTTCCAGGAGATCGTCGCCGCGAGGAACGCGGCGAGCGACCTCGGTGCGAAGCCAACGGGTCTGCTGCGGCTCGCCGTTCCACGCGCCGTCGTTCCGGTCGTACTGCGGCCGCTGTTGGCATCCTTCTGTCCGGCATATCCCGATATATCGATCGAGATCGCCGCGAGCGAGGAGCTGGTCGATCTGGCCAAGGACGGGTTCGATGCGGGCATCCGGCTGGGCGAGTTCATCGCTTTGGACATGGTGACGGTTCGGCTCACGCCCTCCTTTCGCCTGATCGTAGTTGGTAGCCCCGACTATCTAGCCCGTGCGGGGCGACCGCGTACTCCGTCGGACCTTGCTTCGCACGCCTGCGTGAGGCTACGACGCTCAGGCGGTGCCTTGGCGAACTGGCGGCTCCAGGACGACGGCAGGCCGGTCGATCTCGTGGTTTCCGGCCCTCTCGTCGTCCAGGACTATCCGAGCATGCTGGATGCCGCGCTCGCAGGCGTTGCATTGGCCCAGGTGCCGGAGCCGATTGCACGTGAGCACGTGCTCGCCGGTCGCCTCAAAGAGGTGCTCGCCAAGTACGCGTCGACAACGTTGGGCGTGTTTCTCTACTTCCCCGACCGGAAACAGGTCTCACCCAAGCTGCGCGCATTCATCGACCATGCGCGCGATTTCGCGACATCCCGAGGGGACGGCAAGAACAAGGACCAACGGCACAAGCACCGCAATTCATAACTGAAGGCTCCAAACGGTCCTGGCGGCGTGTGCGAGCTGCGCTCGGAGCCATGGACGTTCTGCGATTGTGCCGCAGGGGAGAGCGAGTTGGAGGTGTCCGGTTTGGGTCGAATGGGTACGATCAACGTCGGCTTTGCGGCACGTCCACCCGCCCTCCCTCGCATGCCGTACCCAATTCGAATCTCGAGAGCGGACCATCAGCGCCGGCCAAGACGCCGGCGCTGACCTCGCGAACCGCGCTGTCGGTCAGAGTTCCGTCTGCTCCGCGATCTCCAGCGCGTCATCGACCTCGATGCCGAGATATCGAACCGTGCTCTCAAGCTTCGAATGCCCGAGCAGCAGCTGAACAGCGCGAAGGTTCTTGGTCTTCTTGTAGATCAGCGACGCCTTGGTGCGCCGGATCGAATGGGTCCCGAACGCCGTCGAGTCCAAGCCAACCTCCTCGACCCAGCGGTGCAGCATTCGCGCGTAGTGCCGCGTGCCGATGTGCGGCGAACTGTGGATCCGGCTCGGGAATAGATGGTCCTCGGGCTTGAGCCTGGCCCGTTTGATCCAGGCTTCGACTGCTTGGCGTGTCGCGGCCGTGATCTCGAACTGCACCGGCCGCTGCGTCTTCTTCTGCAGCACGATGGCGCGCGGGGCCACGCGATCGCCGTGGCAGATGTCGCTGACACGCAGCGCCAGCAGATCGCACGCCCTCAGCTTGCTGTCGATACCGAGGTTGAGCATCACCAGCTCGCGGGTGCGTTGCTCCATTTGCAGGCGCATGCGCATTGCCCAGACATCCTTCGGCTTGAACGGCGCCTTCTGTCCGACAATCTTTCCTTTGTTCCAGGGGCTCAGACCCTTCACCGCGATTTGAAGCGCTTCCATGATGATGGACCTCCTTCGAAGAACGCGGCGGACCTCGGCCGCGGGCACGCCGAGACTCGAACGAACCGTCGACGCGATGTCCATCTTTGACAATCTCTGATACGATCGTGTCCTCATCACGCTGCGATAACGAGGCTAACGCCATGGGCATGAATGTGAACCTCACCCCGCAACTCGAAGAGATGGTGCGGCGCAAAGTCGCCTCCGGCCTCTACACCTCGGCCAGCGAAGTCGTGCGCGAGGCCTTGCGACTGATGGACGAGCAGGATCGGGTTCGAGCGGTGCGCTTGGAGCAACTGCGCGCCGACATCAAGAAAGGGCGCGACAGCGGAACGGCCCAACTGTGGGATGCGCAGGCGCTCAAGCGACAGGCACGCGCTCGCCGTTCATCCAAGGTCGCTGCGAAGGCGTAGATGCCCCGCGTGCTCCGCCGGCCCCAGGCGGCCGAAGACATTGCGGAGATCTGGGACTACATCGCCGAGGACAATCTCGACGCCGCCGACCGATGGGTTGACCGGCTCGATGAGCAGTTCCAGCTCCTTGCCACGCAGCCCTTGATGGGGCGCGCTTGCGACGAACTCGCCCCAGACATTCGCAGTTCCGTTCGGTCGGTATGTCATCTTTTACGCGCCGCTCCATGACGGCATTGACGTGGTGCGGGTGCTGCACTCGGCACGGGACATCGACGCGCAGTTCGACAAGCCACCTCAGTAGGTCTGTGCCGGGGACGCTTTCTTTGGCCGGACATGAGCCCCAGGGGGTGCGGCGTCCCGATAGCGGACCTTGACCGTTGCCGATCGGCCATGAGCCGACGGTCACTGCCGCCGCCCAATTCGCTGCAAAGCAGTCGTCCCTACCCTGCGCGCCGACGGTCCGCTTCTCTGCTTGCCCGAAAGGCGCAGAATTCGGTTAACGAGATCCTCGCCCCCGGTTAAATTGAAAATGTATCTTGATAAAACACGTTAGGCAACACCCAGACGCCGTGGATCTTCCGCTTCGTGTCCTGCTGACCCAACATGGTGAGCGACCGCAAGTCTGGTTTGCGCGGGACGCCCTGCCTTTCGTCCCGTCATCTGACCGCATACGAGCCGAACCAACTGATCGAGGACTGCTCCTCCGCGGTGTTGCAGAACTCGATCTTGAAGCTGTCGCTCACGCTCTAAGTCAACAGTTTCCTGGCTTGCGCATCGGCTCGCCGAACGTGGAGTTCATTGAAGGCCCACCCCGACTGGAGCCCTACTATTCGGTCGATGTCACAGTGCCCGATACTACGATGGGTAATGTCCTGGGCGATCTGAGCGCACGTCGGGGTTTCATTGTTGCGCTCGAGGACGCGCCATCTGGAAAGAGAATTAAGGCTGATGTGCCCGTGATCGAATGCTTTGGGTACAGCGCACGTTTGCGTTTCCTCACCAACGGTCGTGGCACCCATGAGTTCACGTTCGTGGGGTACCGGCCATATCATGGGCGTTCAGGCCCCGAACCGTACCATGACGATGCCTAACCAGCACTTGCAGCCGACCGCCGCACGCGACGCTTGCGGTTCCCTCGTCGCTTCGCTCCTCTGCGGCGGCTCAAGTGCGTCCTTATGCGGCAAACGATTCCCTGCGGATCATCTACTAGAGTTGGAGGAATGGCGGTCTTCTTCCATGTCGTTGCGCCGGGTTTAGCGACCGCCGAGTAAGCATCAACTCTCCGTGGAGGAAAACTAAATGGCAACCTTCATTACGCTTGTGAACTTCACCGATCAGGGAATCCGCAACGTCAAGGACTCCCCAGATCGCTTTAGTGCATTTCAGGCGATGGCTGAAAAGGCGGGTGTAAAAGTTAAGAGCGTCTACTACACAGTCGGGCGTTACGACATGGTGGTGATTTTGGAGGGGCCCGATGAAGCAGCGACGGCCGCGCTGCTGAAGGTTGGCTCGCTTGGCAATGTGCGTTCGGAAACCTTGCGGGGCTTCTCTGTGGACGAGATGAAGAAAATCATCGCCAAGATGCCCTAGCACACTTCAGGACATCGCGAGTCCTGTGGGGCGGTGAAGCAGCCGCATAACATGGGCCATGCATCGGACCCGTGCAAGCGGCGCTGCGTTTGCTTGCCCGGGCCGGTGATGGTTGTCGTTACAGCGCAAAATGTGGACAGCCGTAGTTACGCAGGCGTCTCTCGCGAGAAACCTGCTCGGTGCGTTATTCGTCCGCGCGAATGCCACGCTCCTTCGCCACTTTCGCATAGGTCTGGCGCGTCAGCCTTCAGGAAATCGGTGAATTCTCCCGGTGTGCCGCTGACCGGTCGACACCGACCGACAGGAGCTTGTCGCGGGTCGCCGGTTCGCGCACGATCTCTGCGATCTGCGCGGCCAGGCGGGTACGCCAGTGTCCGCTTCGTGGCCGCGAATTGCCGTCGGCGGAAGAAGGGCGCTATCGACCTACAGCGCCCTGATCTGCACCTTCCGCCACTTGATGGGGCCGCCGGGGGCGCCTTTGGCACCGCTGCCGAACTGGAGCGCGAACGGGCCCGAGGCGCGCTTGTCGTTCTGGATGCTGACGGTGACCTCGCCGTTAAGCTTGACCGTCAACTGCGAGCCCTTGGCGTAAATCTCGTAGGTGTTCCACTTGCCGCCGGCCCGGTAAACGATCGGTACCGGTACAGGCGCAACATTGACGATGGCGCCAGTGCCGTAGGTGGGATCGGGGCGCGTGTCCCAGATGTTGACCTCGTAGCAGCCCACCGCGCCCGGCTTCGCAGGTTCGGCGCAGCGCAGGAACACGCCGCTGTTGGTATTGGACTCGGCCCAGAACTCGGCGCGGATCTCGAAATCCGAGTAGGCGGTCTTCGAGACTAGGAAGCCGCCCTTGCCCTTGTCGGCAAGGACGGCGCCTCCCTCGGCACGCCAGTTCGCGTCTCCGACCTGGTTCCAGTTTTCGAGCCCCTGATCGCCGTCGATCAGCGTGATCCATCCCTCTTCGCCCCTCGGCCAGCCCGCACAGCCGTACACAAAGAACGCCGCGGCCGCGAGCGCGGCGGTTGCCGACCATCGATTCATGATTCCCTCCCCTTGGGTTGGACCTGGACCGGGGGTAGTTTGACCCCCTCGCGCCCGCGCATGCAAGCGCGGGAAGCGAGTCGAGACAGCTCGATGTCAGGCCGTAACTAGGCGCCGCAGATCGGGGACGCAGGAACCTTCAGCTCGGCATGGAGACTGGCGAGCGTGGCGCCGGCGGAGAGTCCGGCGTGCTCCTCGGCGCCGCGGTGTCGAAGCGGAGGTCCATTTCCAGACGCCGGAGGCACTTGCAGCGTTTCACAAGGCGGAGATCGAGAAGTGGTGGCCAATCATCAGCGGCGAACATCAAGGCCGAGTAGGTCTGTCCATATCGTCTAGGGAGTGTGGCCAGCAGCTCGATGTCCGCCCTTGGCCGCGAGGAGAGATCAATCAACGTCCGCTCTGCCAGCCAACGTACAGCCGCTATATAGGGTCGACACTTGCCATCTGGGTGCGATGTGCTCACGACGGCCTCACATCGGTGAACTGCTCCTGCAGCGCCTCCATCTGACGCAACCACTTGTCGTGACGTGCCGCCTTCTTCGCGAAGTAATCGGCAACCTTCGGGTGCGGGAATATGAGGAAGTGCCCGTCGCGCATGCCGGCGATCGCTGCATCGGCGACCGTGTCCGGCGACAGCACGCCGTCGAGACCCGCACTGGCCCCGTCGGTGCTGAGGTCCTCGAGCATCGGCGTGCGCACCGCCATCGGGCACAGCGCCGAAACGCGGATGCCGAAACGGGCGTACGAAAAGGCCAGAAATTCGGCGAGCCCCAATGCCGCATGCTTGGTCATCGTGTACACCGCGGATTCCGGCGACGCGAGGACAGCCGCCGCTGACAGCGTCTGCAGCAAGTAACCCTCGCCGCGCGCGATCATGCCCGGCAGCACCGCCTTCGCCGCGTAGGCGTGCGCCATGACGTTGACCTCCCAGTCGCGCTGCCAGAGCGATAGGTCGAGCTCGCGTAAATCCCAGCCAGGGGAGAGGACACCGGCATTCGAACAGAAGACATCGATGCGGCCATGGTCGCGCTCGACCTTCGCCACGAGCGCAGCGACCTCGTCTTCGCGCGAAACATCGCAACGGTGGGCGGTAGTCTCCTCGGATGCCGCGGCGACGTTGATGTCAGCGGCGATCACGGCGCGCGCGCCCTCGGCGCGAAAGCGGCGTGCCAGTGCCGCGCCAATGCCGCTGCATCCGCCGGTGACAACGACGACCCGATCCTCGATTTCCATTGCCGACCTCGCGAATTCAATGCGCCCGCAGGATAGCCCATCTCGCACGCCCGCAACGAACCGGCGTATTGCATCCGGCGTCGATGTGGCACACGCGATTCGGTCGCCAAAATCTACGACGCCTAACGCGACGGCCGCGAAGTTGTTCGATCGTGCCCCAAAATTGGAGCTATCGACCCAAACCAGTCGAACCCCGACCCGCTCCAGTCGACCATCGTCCCGGTGTGGTGAATTGCGGGGGGCCGGCTGTTCGACACGACGATTGGAGGGACTCGTCTATTGCATTAGATCCTGCTGACTGGACAATTTGATCCATGTCGCCAACGACCCCTCGCTGGCTCGAACGGATGGGCTTGAATCGCTGGTACGCGATCTCCGGTGATCGTCCCGACCTCGGCCTGCAGCCGACGCCACCAGGGACGCGGTACCTGAATGACAATGATCCGGCACGCGATCCGCACCTGAATCCCGCGCGCACGCTGAAGGAGCGGCTGCGACGGATGCTGGGGCGCGATCCCAAGTCACCATGGCATGGTGTCGCGGGATTCAGCGCGATCACCGAGGCATGGAACAGCGCCGTCTACGCATCGCGATTCGGTGTCAGCGGGTCAATGATCGTCTTCGGAGGCGGGCACAACGATTATTTCGGTTCCGATGTCCATGCCTTCGATCTCGCATCCAGAGAGTGGCGCAGGATCTCGAACGGTTACGTCGGCGGCGTTGATCGCGATTACGGTGAGGGCGCGAGATATCCCGATTCGGTGTACCCGGATGGCTCGCCACTTCCGCCGCATACCTATGGCTACGTCCAGTACGACCCGCTGGGCAACGATTACATTTTACTCAAGGGTCAGACGGAGTTGGGCAGAGCTGTGAAGGCCGTGGCAATGCCACACCTTTTCAACCTCGACACCCTGCGCTGGCGGCGAGGCCCGAAGCATCCCACCGCAATTCTCAACTCTGGCGGGTGGACGACCTGGGACGATTCACGTCGTGTGCTGTGGGGACATTCGGGCGACGACGGCGGAGGAAACGCCTTCATCGGCTTTTATCCCGATGGCCACAACGGAGACGCAACCTGCGGACGCTGGACTGATCACTTCCCGAACAAGCTCCCCGGGATCGCCAATCACAACGCCATGCAGATCGACCCCGCGCACGACCTTATCGTCGTGTCGGTGCATGCGCGTGACGAGTTGCATGCGTTGGATCCGGCCGATCCGGCACGCGAAATCGCCCGCCTGAGGTCCGTTGGGTCGAAACCGCTGCTGCAGCCATTTGCGGCGTTGGAATACGCGCCGAACATCGCTCGTCTCGTCTACTTCTCGCCGCTTGACGACGGAATCGTCTACAGCATTGCGCCATCGCGCGAACCGGGTTCGGGAAGTGGGTCAATCGAGGAATGGAACTGGCAGGCACACCAACCCGCGGCGGGGAGCTTGAGGCCGATCGCCAACGCGGCGGGTCATTCGCGCTTTGGGGTGAACCTGTCTCACGTCTTCGGCCGATTTCGAATTGCGTCCATTGAGGGCGTTGATGTCGCCATTCTGGTTCGGCATGTCGACAGCCCGGTGTATGCATGGAGACTGAACTGAAGCGTCATACATGCCCCTGATATCGGCGGCCGGGCAGGCGCAAGCGGGGTACAGCGATGCGCTCCTTCATACCCAAGGTGCGCTCGTGGTATCGGCTGAGCATCCGCTTACCGCGGGGCCGACCATGGTGTATGGGTCGAGACTTGCCGATCGCGAAGTACAGCTCGCGGCCCAATTGCAGAAGTTCCGCTCGCCGGCCTGAATTGCTCCTCACCGGTCCGTCGAGTGACCGCTCGGGGTAGGTGACGCGGCTCGCCCTGCGCGTAAGATCTCAAGGTCGAGAAAGGTCCGGATCATGGGAAAAGTCGAGCAGATCGGAAGCGCCATCAAAGCCTTCTCCGCGGCGGAGCTTGAACCGCTTCGCGCCTGGTTCGCCGAGTTCGACGCAGCGAAGTGGGATCGACAGCTGGAAGGAGATGTCGCGGCCGGGCGCCTGGACAAGCTTGCCGAACGCGCACTCGCCGAGCACGCGGCAATCCGCACGGCGCCGCCTTGAAGCATTACGCGACGACCGACTTTTGGTTCCCTTACCGGGGATAACCGGCTGATCGCCGACAAGAATTTCGAGTTGCTTAAGGCGGATCCTCAGCATCCATCCCTTCAATTCAAGACGATAGCAAGATTCCGCTCAGTGCGTATCGGGCTGAGGTACACGCGCCCTCGGCGTGGAAGTGTCTGAAGGCGTCAGCCGGTTCTGGATCGCGACACACGCCGAATACGATCGACTTGTCGGATAGATACTGACGATTGCTTCTGCAGCAACTGACGAACGTCAGCTCCACTACGGTGAACCTCCGAAGAAGGTCGGGTCGGTCGAACACGGCTGCTGTCGGTGCTTCAGAGCGATGGCGGCAGTGCGACGTATTGCGGCAACTGGAGAGGAGGTCTACTCTGGTATCGAAACTGGCCAACGCACTCCGTGGAGTGCGGGTTTCAGCTGATGCGCTCCAGGTGTTGAACGATAAGCTGACTTTCGCTGCATGCTGTACGTACTCTTGTATCAATAAAGAAGGAGGAAGAACCATGTGGGCGATTTCTGTATATGAGTATCAAAGAGTGCAATTGTTCCGGTGGCTGGCTGCGTTAGCGGTCGCAACGTCGAGCCTCTGGGTAACGCCAGCGGCACTGGCGAAGGATCCTGATGACGTATTGCCGCGATGCCAAGCATTGCAGGTACCGGTATCACTGGCACAAGTACCCGGTGCCACGCTATACGGTGAACTCTGCGTCCCGGCAGACGGGACACCCTCCGCCGTGCAGCTGTTGGTTCACGGCGCGACTTATAACAGCTACTACTCGGATTGGCCGTACAGACCGAATTTCTATTCTTACGTACGCAAAATGACAAGAGCCGGATATGCGACGTTCAATGTCGAGCGGCTGGGTTACGGTCGTAGCACTCATCCAGACAGCACTCTAGTCACGCTCCAAAATGGAACCGAGGCACTACACCAAGTAGTCGATAAACTTAGGCACGGCGAGATAGGCAGTCACGCGTTCTCTCGCGTGATCTGGGTCGGTCACTCGCTGGGCACCCTCTATGGCTGGCTTGAGGCCTCCACGTCCAGGGATGTCGATGCATTCGTTCTAACCGGGCTATTACATTCGGTCAAACCGTCGTGGCTCGCACTGGCAAACCAAAGCGCTTACTCCGCCGCTCTTGACCCGAAATTTGCCACCTCGGGCTTCGACGCTGGTTACTTGACGTTCAAACCCGGCACGCGAGGCCCGCTTTTCTATTGGACTCCGACGGCAGAACCCAATGTGATCGCTCTTGATGAGCGGCTTAAAGATACTGTATCGGGAACAGAATTTGGAGCCGCCGTGCCGCTATTTAACTCTCCGCCCGCACGGACCGCGCCATCCCGAGCAATCACAGTCCCAACACTCCTGGTATTGGGTGAGCATGACCGCGTCATGTGCGACGCAGATGGCCTAGTCTGTAACCAACATAATGTGGTCAAGCAAGAAACGCCCTACTACTCTCCTGAGGCACGGCTTCAGGTATTGATCGCCCCTAATACCGGACATGACCTACAGCTTCACAAAACCGCTCCCGCGACGGGAGAGGAAATTCTCGATTGGCTTTCAAGAGAGTTGGGCCCGGAAAACTCGACAGTCGAATAGGTGCAAAGTCACGATGCATGGCTGACCAGGAATTGGGCAGCGCGGTCAAAAAAATGGAGCGGCCTCGGTTTCCGGTCCTGCTGCGAGACGAGAGCACTTCCTGGTCAGCACTTCGTGATTGTTCCTGGCCACGCATCGATGATCGTTTGCGGCCGAGAGTTGGCAGCTGAACTGACGCGGTACACCCTACCATGCACAAGTGAGCGCAAATTCCTGGTGACCTTGAACCCTGACGTTCCCTGACCGCTTTCGAGGAATTCCAGCGTCAGCTTTGCGACGATGCGAAGGACAGGTCAGGGTCGGATCGCGCACTCCGCCCCTGTGCTCCTCAAAGCAGACTCGCGCAAGAAAGGACGCTACCACGCGCTGGGCCGGGAGGCGGGTTTCGCCGCGGACCGGGGTTGCGGCGCCGTAGGCGGCGCCCATACAATCGCAACCCCGCTCTTCTCACGATCTTTCGAATGCACAAGCCATCTCCTGACACGGCCGAAGACGCCGCGGATGTTCTTCATGTTTTGCTGGGCGCATGCGCGCGCAAGCTCGTGGCCGATGGAGACGCACAGGCCTTCTCCGACTGGTTCGTCGGGGCCGTGCCGCATCTCGCGCCGGCGCTGATCGCGCAAGCGATCGAGCCGGATCAATTTGCACGCGTGCTGGCGCGCGCGATCTACAACATCACGCCGCTGCCGAACAACGCGTATGCGCCGCGGCGCTTGCCCGCACCGGGTCGCAATGAACCGTGTTTTTGCGGTTCGGGCCGCAAGTACAAGCACTGCTGCGAAGGGCTAGAGGCGGGCCACGCG
>Ga0187846_10002174_pt1 | contig 10853 bp, 8 predicted proteins | sample TC_taG_FD_161473 | JGI IMG/M metagenome (GOLD analysis project Ga0187846, IMG submission 161473) | Biofilm microbial communities from the roof of an iron ore cave, State of Minas Gerais, Brazil - TC_06 Biofilm (v2) | ecosystem: Environmental > Terrestrial > Deep subsurface > Cave > Wall biofilm ... | reverse complement strand
TGATACCCAGGCTTAGCAACAGCGTGAAGAAGAAGAGGGAGAGCGTTGTGGGCCAGAGGGCACGCATGAGCGCGCCAGCGCTAAGGAGCACCAGGCCGATTGACACGCAGAGTCGCGCGCCTATGCGCTCTGAAAGCAGTCCTGATGGCCAGGATCCTCCTGCCAGTGCCAGCACAGGCAACGCGGTCAGAAAGCCTGTCGCAGCGTAAGAAAGCCCCAGGTCTTGTTGAATTAAGGGTAGAACTGGAGGTACTCCAAGGATTACTGAACGTATATTGAAGCCTACAAGTGTGATTAAAGCGCAGGTGATGATTTTACGCCAGGTGCCGGTGATAGTCCCAGCCTCGGAGGCAGGGGTTGCTTTCTTCAATATGGTCTCCAATACCTTTACACGGGTAGGTTTTTGAAGGAAAGGGCCTCAGTTGCATAGGGACAAGGAGTGGTGGAGTGGGGGCCTTGTGCTTGTCCTCCTGCCAGGCCCGACGAGGCGGCCAGGACAGGCACCAGGCCCCCACCACTCCTCCCTTCCACTCCCTGTCCCTACATTTCCGAAGACCGCTCCCCTCAACAAACCTACCTTTGCAAACTCCAATACCGGGGTGTCGCGACAAAATAGGAAATGTACTTCACTATATCACAATAGCATCCTGGTTCATTCTTCTGCTGAAGATTTTTGACGTGCAGATTGCGATCATGCGCGAATCTCTTTACTCATCCTTCCAGCCCGAAACCTCATCCAACTGTCCAAGCTGTGCGACTGTAAGTGCGACATCAAGTGCGGCGAGGCTTTGCTCTAACTGTGAGACGGAACTGGCACCGATGATCGGCGCTGTGATGGCCGGCTGAGCCAGGAGCCAGGCAAGAGACACTGCTGATGGCGTACTCGCTATTTCTCCAGCTATGCGGTGCACTACTTCTAATGTTTGCCACGCGGCTTGATTGTTGTAGTGTTTCAACACGGTACCGGCGCGTGCGCTCTCCGGGATATTGTCCCGGCTGTATTTTCCTGTCAGAAAGCCATTCGCCAGGGGACTATAAGGTGTGACTCCAAGCTGGTATTGCTCGCAGATTGTTTTCAAATCGCGTTCGAACTCTTCCCGGTGGACGAGGTTGTAATGAGGCTCCAACGAGTCGAAGCGCACCGTGTCATGGACATCCGCACTCCATAATGCTTCGACGAGTCGCCAGGCCGGGTAGTTCGACGCGCCCACGTAGCGCACCTTGCCAGCTCGCTGCAGGTCGTCGAGGACACTCAGTGTTTCGTCGATAGGAGTTTCGGCATCGAAGGCATGCACCATGTAGAGGTCAATGTAGCCGGTTTGCAGGCGGCGCAATGATGCATCGATTGCATCAAGGATGTGCTTGCGTGAGAGCCCCTGGTCATTGGGGCCTGGCCCCATCGGATGACGTACCTTGGTGGCAACAATGATGCTGCTGCGGTTACGTCTTTCTTTCATCCAGCGCCCGATGATCTCCTCGGATTCGCCACCGGAATGGCCGGGCAACCAGCGCGAGTAGTAGTCTGATGAATCGAGGAAGTTGCCGCCATTGTTTGCAAATGAGTCCATGATGTCAAAGGCAGTCTCTGGATCTGCTGTCCAGCCCCACTGCATCGTGCCAAGACAGAGGCTCGATACTTTTAAGCCTGTTCGACCTAACCTTCGATAGTCCATGGTTCTCCTCAGTCTTTGAGTGCTCGCACCTGGATTCCTGCTTTGTTACTAATTATACTTGATGCAGCATGATGATGTGCTTTGATCCGGACGGAGGAAGTAACTATGCCAGACACGATTGGTTTCATTGGCCTGGGTATCATGGGAAGGCCCATGGCTCACAACTTAATCAAAGCGGGTTTTCCAGTCATTGTACATAACCGCCATCAAGAAGTGACGGATGAATTCGTTGCGGCGGGTGCGTCACCAGGCGCGCGACCGCGCGATATTGCTGCGTCCTGCGATGTGTTGATCAGCATGTTGCCTGCTTCTCCTCAAGTAGAGGAGGTGCTGCTTGGGTCTGATGGGGCCATCGAGGGAGCCCGCGCGGGGCTGATTGTCATTGATATGAGCACCATCTCTCCCGTCGTGACCAGGACCCTGTCTGCTCGCTTAGCTGCACACGGTATAACGATGCTTGACGCACCGGTGAGCGGTGGAGACAAGGGAGCTATCGCTGGCACGCTCTCCATTATGGTAGGTGGTGACGAGGATACGTTCAGGCGATGTATGCCTGTTTTTCAGGCCCTCGGCAAAACGATTGTGCATGTTGGAGGGAGTGGAGCAGGCCAGGTAGTTAAAGCCTGTAATCAGATTGTCGTTGCCCTGATCATTGAAGCGGTAAGCGAAGCGCTGGTGCTTGGCTCTAAGGCAGGAGTTGATCCCGCCAAAATCCTGCAGGTGCTGAGCGGAGGTCTTGCTGCCAACCGCGTGATAGAGCTGCGCGGAGCGAGTATGCTCGCGCATGACTTTTCGCCAGGAGGGCGCATTCGCACACATCACAAGGATCTCGGCATTGTTTTAGAACTGGGCCGTATGTATGGGGTATCGTTGCCAGTGACTGCGCTGGTGGATCAAATGTTTGCTTCCCTGGAGATCAGAGGGCAGGGCGACCTTGACCACACCGCCCTGCTTAGCTATCTCGAGGACCTGTCTGCATATCGTGCCGGGCAGTAACTCATGTCTCCTAACACAGGTAGGTTTTGTAGGAAAGGAGCCTCGGTTGCGTAGGGACAAGGGGGGGGCCTTGTGCTTGTCCTCCTGGCAGGAGCGATGATGTGGCTAGGACAAGCACGAGGCCCTCCCCTTGTCCCTACATTTCAAAGGTTGAAGTGGGGTTTTCGCTTCTCTAAGAATGCACGCATGCCTTCCTGGGCATCTGGTGTAAGGGCTGTCGAGGCCATAACCTCCATTGCGTACTCGTAGGCTTGCGGCTGAGGAAGGTCTATGTGCGCGTAGTATGCGTGTTTGCCGATAGCTTTTGAAATGAAACTGCCGCGCGTCGCTGCTTCAAGCAGGCGCTGTGACTCTTGCACGAGTTGTTCGGGAGGAACCACTCTATTTACCAATCCCCAGTCTGCCGCTGTCTGTGCATCGATCGTGTCACCTGTGAGCAGCATTTCGAGTGCTCGTTTGCGCCCAATGTTGCGGGCTACAGCTACCATGGGCGTTGTGCAGAACCAGCCGCCTTTCCCACCCGGCGTTGCGAAACCCGCTTCTGTGGAGGCGACTGCCAGGTCGCACGTGGCAACCAACTGGCAACCGGCGGCAGTAGCAAGCCCATGCACACGCGCAAGGACGGGCTGTGGGATCTCCTGGATTGTATTCATTAAGGTGGTGCAGGCTTTCAGCAGCTTGCGCACGGCGACAAGGTCCTGACCCGCTACGTCGGCAAAGTCATGACCGGAGGAAAAGACCGGCCCGTTTGCGGCTAGCGTCACCCCGCGCACTGTGCTTTCCCCGGCTTCACGGAAAGCTGAGGTAAGTTCAAGCATGTGCTTGAGTGAGAGGGCATTGCGGCGCTGCGGGTAGTTCATGGTGATGGTGGCGAAATCACCTTCGTATTCCAGCGTGATCAGTTCGAATGACATAGCCTATGCTCCTTCCTGGTTGTGTTTGTTTTATTAGTATGATTATAAACTTTAATAATCCAGACCAATCCTGTCATCCTGAGCGCGTGAGCCGAAGCCCTGAGCGAAGCGAAGGGGAAGCATCTGGTTCGATGGGCACAGAGATGCTTCGCGGAGTTTACCCTGAGTGCAACGAATGGGCTCAGCATGACAATACCGGTTTTGATTGGTAAAAAGCATCATCACGTATGTACAAAGACATGCTATCACCTCCTCATTCTATCACGCCTCGCGTAATATTGTGTAATCTTTGCAATTCGATTCGGCCAGGCTTTCTCTGACCGGCAGAGAAATAATGCGCAATGAAAAAGGCGCGTGATGTGTATATGTAAAAAATACTTAAGTATATTTACTGTTTGTGTTGAGCATATTTATGAGCTATCCTTGCTATGAACGTGCTTGTATGCCCCCAGAGGAGTTCTACGATGGATCAGAGTCTTCTTACTTCTCCACCGCGCAGCCCAGCGGCTCGTCTGCGCAGCATCTTCGCCTGGCCTGCCGGGATTGCCTGCTTTGGCTTGCTGCTCTTGGTGATTGGGCTGATCGCCCATCAAATGATTGTTCCACCTCCAGCACCGCGAGTCATCCTGCTGCGCAATATCCCCTTACCTGAAGGCTTGAAAACCAGGGGAGCTCCAGATTCGCTGGCTCCGGCAACCTCCCAATTCTTTGATGGCTTTGATTTCCAGTCGATTGACTCGAATACCCATCTGCTCTTCATCGCACACACCGGCCCGGTGCCCGATGACCAGGCACTCTACGACCATAGTTTTCATCTCGATAATCCTGCAGACATTGCCAGAGACGGCAACATTCTGGTTTTTGATCTGCACACACAGACAATTGTGGGGCGTGTGCCCATTCCTCAGGTGGCCGGCCTTGTCGTAGCTCCTGATCTGCACAAAGTGTTTGCTGCCGATGCTGAGGAGAACAAGGTCTGCTCGTTCGATGAACCCTCGACCCCTCTGCAAGGTGCAACACTGCTCGACTTTTTTCGTCAACGCTCACCTGCCAGTATCCAATGCGCGCAGCTCGATGATTTTGAGGGCCCGGACGCGCTCGCCTATGATCCTGTGGACCAGAAGATTTTTGTCAGCGACCCGGGCTCTCCCCCTGATGATTGTGATCCGAAACTGCCCCTTGCACAGAATGATTGTGTAGCCAGAGTCCATGGACAGGTCGTCAAGTTCAAGGGGAAGACTATCCCCACCTTGAAAGCACGCGTGGTGAATCAGAATATCTCTGTTGTGGATGCTCTGCATCCTACACAGGTGATTACAAAGATCCCTGTTGGGACCCTGCCGGTGACGGCTAGCGAAAGAGCGTCGATGGAGTCCATCGCTGCTGATGACCCCGGCAAGGTGAATATTCTCAAGGGCAATATTGCCGAATTCGGTCGGGATGTCGGCCATCTCAAATACGATGTGGTGAGTCACAAACTGTATGCAGTGTCGCAGATTTTGCAGAATGGAGATGATGTCAACGCGGGTTTGCCACCCCCTGATACGGCGGAGTTCCTGACGATAGATCCAGTGACCGATACGATTATTCGCCGCGATCCCCTGCCGGCAACATGCAGCACTCCTCATGGGATGGCGCTGGATGAAGGGCAGCATCAGGCCTTTATCGCCTGCACTGATGTTGATCCCTGGCCTCCTGCCCTGGTGCAGCACCTGATGCGGTGGAACCTGGATAGCATGAAGCCCGGGCCGGAAGAGGCTCATCCTGAACAGACATTGCTGGCTCCTTCGCCCGATATTGTGCAGGTGATCCATTTTAAGGACCCCTCTCCGGCAGACATCGTTTTTGTCGGCTGCGGCGGTGGCATTTCGGTCTTTGATGAGACCAACGGGCAATTTAAAAAGCTGGGCGACTATGCGATTGGCCATGAAACGCACACCATCGCCATTGATCCGGCAACGGGCTACATCTACCTGCCTGTCCCCAGTGTCGGCGGCAGACCAACGCTGCATGTTGCCAGGTATAATCCGAATGGAACCTAGCGCATTAGCTGAAATGCAAAAATGATGAAGCCAGGAGGAACTGATGGGACAATTATTCACATTCTTATTCCGGTATATGAAGGGCCTGCGCGGCCTGGTCATGCTGGCCTTGCTCGTCACCATGCTGCAGGTGAGCTGCGAGATCTTGGCCGCCTTCCCGCTCAAATTTATTCCCAGTAAGGTGCAGAATACAGGCAATGACCCCGCCTGTCTCTTCCCTTTCCTGGACCCAATCGAATCCTGGTTCGATATTCCGCAGATCGACCGGAGTCTGCAACCAGACCCCAATCTGCCACCGAATCCGCCGCCAGAGGCGCAATGCCCCGTCAACCCGAACGATGTGCATGCCCGGATTGTGCTTGTTTCGCATAGCACGGTCGGCGTGATCGTCTTCTCGGTCTTGATGCTGATCATCTTCGGCCTCTTAGCCGCCTTCTTTGCCTTTGTGGCCCTCTACCTGGCGGTGCACATCGGCCAACTGCTCACCGCCAGGCTGCGCAACCGCCTGTTTGACCACCTGCAACGCCTCTCCTTGGACTGGCACGGCAGGCAGCAGAAAGGCGACCTGGTGCAGCGCATCACCGGCAACATTGCCGATATCGAGAAGCTGGTCACTGATGGCCTGGTCGATCTGCTGGCAGGGGTGATGACGCTCGTGGGCGTCGTCGCGGTGATGTTTTTCCTCAGCCCCCAATACACGCTCATCGCAATGGCTATCGCCCCTGCGCTCTTTATGATGGTTCTGGGCTACACCAGGAACATCAAAGCGGCTGCGAAAAAGGCGGCCAAAGCCACCGGCCAGGTTGCTCACGTCGCCACCGAGGATGTCAATGCCCTGACGTTGATCAAAGTCTTCACCCGCGAAGAGTTGGAGGCTGTGCGCTTTGGCAGCTACGTGGATAAGAATAAACGGGCGGGCTTGCGTGCCGGTTGGCTGCAGGCGCAGTTTACGCCCCTGGTCACGCTGCTGGTAATCCTGGGCACTGCCGCCGTGATTGGCGTCGGCGGCTATGTGGGAGCCGGCAATGATTTCAACATCGGCCCCCTCACCATCGCCGCCAATAGCGTCGATATTGGTACGCTGATCCTGTTCCTCGTCTTCCTCAAACTACTCTACCAGCCGATGCGCGACCTCTCCAAGCTGGCGACGCTGGCCAGCACGGCAGCATCAGGAGCTGAACGCGTTCAGGAGGTGCTCGACCAGGCTCCAGAAGTAAAAGAATCGTCGCTGCCCGGCCCCTACACCGGCCCCCAGCGCTTCCGCGGAGAGATCACCTTCGAGCACGTGGTGATGGGGTATTTGCCTGGCTTGCCGGTCTTACATGACATAAATCTCCAGATCAACTCTGGCAAGAAGGTGGCGCTGGTCGGCCTCTCCGGCGGCGGCAAAACGACGCTGGTCAAGCTGATCCCGCGCTTCTACGAGATTCAGCAGGGCACGATCTCCGTCGATGGCGTGGACAATCGCCTGTACCCGCTGGAGGTGCTGCGTAGCAACATCGGGATGGTGCTGCAGGACTCGGTGCTCTTTGAGGGCACGATTCGCGAGAATATTGCTTTTGGGCGACCTGGAGCACGCCTTGAAGACATTATTGAAGCGGCGAAAAAGGCCCAGATCCATGAGACGATCACGAGTCTGCCTGATGGCTATGATACTCATGTTAGCGAACAGGGCAAAAACTTCTCCGGCGGCCAGCGCCAGCGCATGGCCATTGCCCGTGCCATCCTGCGCGATGCCCCCATCCTGATCCTGGACGAGCCCACCGCCGCGCTCGACGTCGAGGCCGAAGCTGAAGTCATGCGCGCGCTGGATGCCCTGGTGGTGGGCCGCACGGTGATTGTGATTTCCCATCGCCTGAGCACGCTGGGCAACGTGGACGAGATCGTCGTGCTGAGCGCTGGGCGTATTATTGAAAGGGGGACCTACAAAGAACTGAAGCGCCTGGGTGGGGCGTTTACCCACATGCTCGAAGAGCAAAACCGCTACAGCGCTGAGAAGGCTGGCGACAAATCGATCCTGCGCTCAGCTTTTGTACCCCTGTCGTTGGGAGATGAGCAACGGCCTGTCCGACCGGCTGCGCCTGCCGCGCCTCAGCAATGGCCTGCGCCATCGCCGCCCATCTCGTCACCTGTAGCACAGCAAGGCTGGGCTCCTGTTCAGCCACCAGCGCCAGTACCCGTCGCTGGTGGCCCATTCCGAGCCGATGGTGATGGCAACAGGCAGACACCGGCGCTCGCTTATGTTAAAATCGAGCTTGACGGCAAGATTATTGGTGAGCGCCTGCTCGATAAGCCGGTGCTCACTATTGGCCGCCTAGCCGGTAACGATATACAAGTGCCTTCTCAGCGCGTCTCGCGCCTGCATGCCAGGATGCGTTGGGAGAATGGCACGTGGTTGATCGAGGACGCCGATAGTTTGAACGGGATTGTCCACCAGGGCACGCGCATCGAAAGCCTGGCCCTCAACAACGGCGACCGGGTCTACCTTGCACCAACGGCGGTGCTCCACTATCAAGCCCGCTAGCGGACCAAACCGCATAAGTAGAGATACGAGGATGGAAATATGTCAAAAGAGCTAAGTTCGAGCGCGCAAAAAGTGCAGCAAATTCTGGAGACGCTCGGGTTTTCGAGCCAGGTTGTCGAGCTGCCAGATTCGACGCGTACTGCCAGGGAAGCAGCGCAAGCAGTTGGGTGTCGTGTGGAGCAGATTGTGAAATCGCTGGTATTTAAAGGCCAGCGCACTAACAAGCCTCTTCTCGTAGTTGCCAGTGGTTCAAATCGGGTGAATGAGCAGCAACTGGGTCAACTCGCCGGCGAGCCGGTAGAAAAAGCTGATGCCGATTTTGTACGCCAGCGGACGGGCTTCGTGGTTGGTGGTGTGCCGCCGGTTGGTCATTCTGAGCGATTGGAGACCTTCATCGATGAGGACTTGCTGCAGTATGCGGAGCTATGGGCTTCAGCCGGAAATCCGCACGCAGTGTTCAAGCTTACTCCTGCTGAGTTGAAAACGATGACGGGAGGAAGGGTCGTTTCTATCACCTGAAACTATCCCGGGAGGAGCGTTTGCGGCGAAGCGGGCGACCATAAAGGCCCACTCCAGGTCGCGACAATGCAGATAAATAAACTAATCCAGCCATCGGTAGGGGCCGATTTATCGCGCCCATCGCCGATTTATCGGCCCTCTCTGGATTTCCCAATATCCAGGTGAAAAAGTTAAAAAGCATAATCGGGCCCCCACGGAGCCGAAGCCCCTTTCCTTAAAAACCTATCTCGGCGAAAGGAATGCGACTCATTTCAGCTTGCGGTAGCGGCGGATGAGCGTGTTGGTTGAGCTGTCGTGCGTGAGTTCAGGCTCGCCACTACTCTGAAGCTCGGGGATGATGCGGTTGGCCAGCACCTTGCCAAGCTCGACGCCCCACTGGTCGAACGAGTCGATGTACCAGATGGTGCCCTGAACAAAAACCTTGTGCTCGTAGAGTGCGATGAGTTTGCCCAGCGTCTCCGGTGTCAGCCGCTCTGCAAGGATGGTGTTCGTCGGACGATTGCCTTCGAAGGTGCGGTGCGGCACTTGAAACGCAAGGACTCCATCCGCAGCGACTTCCTCAGGCGTTTTGCCAAACGCCAGCGCCTCGGTCTGCGCAAAGAAGTTGGCCATCAGGAGATCATGGTGCGGCCCAAGCGGGTTAAGAGGCTGGTAGAATCCGATGAAGTCGCAGGGGATCAGTTTGGTCCCCTGGTGAATGAGCTGGTAGAATGCATGCTGGCCGTTAGTACCAGGCTGGCCCCAGATAATAGGCCCGGTCTGATAATCTACTCGCCTGCCCTCCAGGTCGACATGCTTGCCATCGCTCTCCATGTCAAGCTGCTGTAAGTAGGCGGTCAGGCGGCCAAGGTAATGATCATAGGGCAGGATCGCCACGGTCTCGGCGCCAAAGAAATTATTGTACCAGATGCCAATCAATCCGAGCAGCACGGGCAGGTTGCGCTCAAAAGGTGCCGTGCGGAAATGCTCATCCATCGCGTGGAAGCCTGCGAGCATTTCACGAAAGCGATCGGGGCCAATCGCGATCATCAGGGAAAGGCCGATGGCTGAATCGTAGGAGTAGCGGCCACCCACCCAGTCCCAGAACTCGAACATATTGGCGGTGTCGATCCCAAACTTCTCCACCTCCCCGGCGTTCGTCGAGACAGCGACGAAATGCCTTGCTACCGCTTGCTCACTGCCCAGGGCACGCACACACCATTCGCGGGCTGAACGCGCGTTAGTCAGGGTCTCAAGCGTCGTGAAGGTCTTGGAAGAGACGACAAAGAGTGTCTCTGCCGGGTCGAGGTCGCGTGTAGCTTCGACAAACTCGTTGCCATCGATGTTGGAGACGAAGCGCACAGTCAAGCTGCGATCACTGAAGTACTTCAATGCGTCGTAGGCCATCGACGGGCCGAGGTCCGAGCCGCCAATGCCGATGTTGATGATATTGCGCATGCGCTTGCCGGTGTACCCTGTCCAGGCGCCGCTGCGAACCCGGTTGGAGAAGTCCGCCATCTTGTCCAGCACCGCGTGAACGCCGGGCACCACGTTCTCGCCATCAACTATGATGACCTGCTCCTTTGGTGCGCGCAAGGCTACATGGAGGACAGCGCGCTGCTCTGTGACATTGATCTTCTCGCCCCGGAACATGGCATCGATGCGCTCGCGCAGGCCCGAAGCCGCGGACAGTTCCAGGAGAAGCCGGAGCGTCTCATCGGTAATGCGGTTCTTCGAGTAGTCAAGGTAGATGCCAACTGCGTCAAGCGAGAAGCGCTCGCCGCGCCTGGCATCGCCCGCAAAGAGCGTGCGGAGATGCACATTCCGCATCTCCTGGTAATGCTCCTCGAGCGCCTTCCAGACGGGGAGCTGTGTTAATGGTGTTGGCTGTATAGACATGGATCATTTCTTCCTTTCAAACAATGGATGCATTATGATTTTTAACATTCAAGATCGGCAATGTTTTGTCATGCTGAGCGCAGCGAAGCATCTCGGCCCAGCGAGACAGATGCTTCGCGGAGTTTACCCTGAGCGGAGCGAATGGGCTCAGCATGACGGTTCCGACTTTGGTCGTTAAAATTCATCAAAAAATCCTTTCGTGGAGACCCTGGGCTTCAGCCCTAGGGAGGAAACGAAAGGCGTCCGCAGACGCGCATTTCCACTTTTCTCCTGGTGTGCTAGAATACTCCTAGAGAACTTGGATGTA
>Ga0187846_10002173_pt1 | contig 10854 bp, 11 predicted proteins | sample TC_taG_FD_161473 | JGI IMG/M metagenome (GOLD analysis project Ga0187846, IMG submission 161473) | Biofilm microbial communities from the roof of an iron ore cave, State of Minas Gerais, Brazil - TC_06 Biofilm (v2) | ecosystem: Environmental > Terrestrial > Deep subsurface > Cave > Wall biofilm... | reverse complement strand
CCCCATTTTTTCAACGATACCCTCCAGCCTCGTAAGCCTCTCTTCAGTTGTCATCTCTTCTTCATCTCCTGCGGCAGGTAGCCGCTGGCGTCGGTCACCACCCTTCTCCCTGCAAGCCCTAGTATCCTACAGCGGTACGGCTTTATCAAGGCACTAAAGTACTACCTTCGCGGCTTGACAAAGGGCAACGGAAGGCCCCGGAAGGGCTATAAAGATGGCGCACATAACGAACTGGACAAAAAGTGCACGTTACCTTCCAAATTGAGGTGTCCTCATGGACACCAACGGAGCACAACGATATGCATGTAAATCGTGCTCCCTGTCGAACGCTTGCGTGCGGACCTTGACCGGAGCCCAGGAGGGGGTGATCCGTCGTGTTGCCCCCGCTCAAGGTGTTGGGCGCGGCGACGTGCACCGCGAGACGGAGGCAGCAGGCCGCAACTAAGCGAAGCGCGGCAATCTCGTCCAGGCGTTCAAGCGATCTGTTGAAGCTCTTCATTTCAGTCCACCTCCCTAGTACCCCCCTCTTTTGGCCGCTGGTACCTTCGCTCTTCGTTCGCCTGTGGTTGTAACTGTGGTTGTTCCGGTGGGAATTTCGGTCAGAAGGCTTCTACTGGACGCGACCCGGCGCGACTGGACGTGCCGACGCGGAATCGGATTAGAACCTCCGCTATTCTCTGCCTCCTAAGTCAGCCAGGCCAAGGCCAGCATCCGACGGTTGACGGGAATTCGGGCGACTGGCTAGAATGAGACTACAGGCTCGTCTGGGACTGGAAGGTGTAGGTTGCGGTTCCACGGCCCATCCTGGAGCTGACTTTGAGGGATTTTGATGCAGGCGAACGACCTCCGACCCGGAATGGTGATCAAGCACAATAACGAACTCTTTTCCATTTACAGGGCGGAGCACCGCACCCCTGGTAACCTGCGCGCGTTTGTGCAAGCCAAAATGCGCAACCTGCGCACTGGCGCCCTCATCGATCATCGGTTTCGCTCCACCGACGACGTGGAGCGTGCCATCATCGACGAGACGGAAATGCAATATCTCTACTCGGATGGCGATTCCTATTGCTTCATGAACACTCAGACCTTCGATCAGGTCCACATACACAAGGAGGTAATTGCCGATCGGGCGCAGTTCCTCGTACCGGATGTGATGTTAAAGGTAGAATACTATGAAGGCCGCCCGATTGATATCCAGTTGCCGCCCACCGTCGACCTGAAGGTGGTGGAGACCGAGCCCGGCATCAAGGGTGGCTCAGCTACTAACGTCGGAAAACCCGCCAAACTCGAGACTGGCCTCGTGGTCCAGGTTCCGCCCTTCATCGGTCAGGGTGAAACCATCCGCGTCGACACCGCCGAGGGAAAGTACTTGGAGCGCGCCGGCTAGTTTAGCCTAGGCATTCGCTTCGCGGATGGGTCCGCCCAGACGGGGGGGTGAGAGAGCTGCCAACTGCTGGCGGCCTATGACGCGGCGGACTCCCGGCCGAAGGGCTTCGGCTAGCCTAGGTGGGCGGTCATGACGGGTCCAGCCCCGCCCGTCTAGCGCCGCGTCGCCCAGGCGAGACCGTCAGGTTCCCGCCCGGCCTCAATGCGGCCGATGATTTCCAGGGTCTTCAAATCGATCACCGCGACATAATTGTCGGGACTGCAGGCAACGTAAGCGCGCGAACCATCGGGCTGCATCAGGATGCCGCCCGCGCCCGTTCCGAGCTTGATCCGTTTGAACTCCGCGCCGGACCTCGAGTCGAACACCACCAAATTTTCTCCGCCCAGACAGGAGACAAAAACAAATTTTCCGTCCGGCGCAAACTTCTAGCGGTTGGCCCTGGGGACGTTGGCTTTCAGGGTCCGAGTGACTCGCTTGCTGGCAATGTCGATGATGGAAATCGTCCCGTCCTGGGCGTTCGCCACCCAGAGTTCTTTGCCGTCAGGAGACACGTCAAAGCCTTCGGAGCCTCTGCCCACGGAGACGACCGTTTCGTTCCAATCCGGTACTCCCGGGCCTCTAGGCGTGGCCGCGCCGCTAGGGCCAGCCGGCGGGGCCCTGGGCGGCGCGCCTGCACCGCTTGGTTCGCCGGGACCTGATCCCCTGGCACTCTTCTCGATGAAGCTGACGGTGGCAGAGACGGTGTTGGAGGTGAAAATGTGGTCGAGGCCCTTCGAGACGAGAATCATGTGGGTTCGGTTCTGGCCTGTGCCGAGGATCCAGTCAATTCTCCCCGTAGCGGGGTCGTATCGGCCAATCACCTTGTTTACCTCAGCCGTGAAATACACCTTGCCGGCGGCAAACGCCAGACCATGGGGTCCGTGCAAGGCGCCGAGGTCTATTGGAACCAACGCTTTCTGCGCCACCAGGTCGACCACCGAGAGGGTGTTGTAGGCCCCGCCGCCGTAATTCGAAATAAAAGCGAACTTCCCATCGCCAGATGCGACCACTTCATGGGGATCTGGCCCGGCAGGCATCCGGGCTACAACCCTTAGGCTTGTGGGATCCACAATCGCCAAGGAGCTGTCATGCTTGGCGAGCACGAGCAATGATGTCGCAGGTATGGCCTGGGCCTCCAGGATACAGGCCGCACGGCCGAGCAGCGCAACGCTGAACAAAGCAACCTTCACGACGAGGAATCTCCGTAACATGGACATTATCCTCCACGAGAACTCTTAGGCGGCCTGCTAGGCTAGCTTAGAACGGGACCTGCCGATCGGCCACCAATTCCAAGCCTTGTGAGGTCTCTTTGTAAGTTGCCTCGTAACGCGGTGGTTTCCGCCCCTGGGCCGTCTCGCGGATGTACTCGTCTTCCTTGAGATAGCGGATGACCACCCGATCTTGGTCCACGTCGATTTTGCCGTCGTAAATATCGCCCACTTCCCATACGGTCTTGAGGTTCTGACCGTCAAAGTCGTAAAGCTTCGCCGAGAGGCGGAGCTGGCTCTTGCCTGTGCGGAATCCATAAACCAAGAACCGGAAATCTCCTGACTCCGGAGAGGGCAGGAAGTCGTACGCCTGGCCGGTGTGGGGGACGAAGTTGGTGAGCGCAACACGACGCGACTTGCCATCCCGGTTCTCGTACAGCGCCAGTGCGTTCACCCGGTTGTAGTCGGTCCATCTTAAGGTGTAACCGATGCCGAACAGGGTGTCACCTCTCCAGGGCCGGGAGAAGCCATTCGTATCCGCAGAAAGCGGATTGCGAAGCAACGCGAAGACGCCTTCGAGCTCTCGCCGCGCTTCCACAAGGCTGGGCGAGCGGCTGGCCATCCACTCGTCGAGATGGTTAAGGACCAGTGTCTGAATCTGGCTGGTGAGGGGGTCCGACTCGTCCAGCGGCACGCCGATGAGCTGCTTGGCCAGAGAGTTCACGCGCGCGGACAAGTCAGGAGCCGGCGGCCCTTTGGGCTTCTTCTTTGGTTGGCCGGCTGCACTGGCGCCTAGCGTCACCACCAACACCAGATGCAGTTGACAGATGACGGTCAACGGCCGAAAGTCCGGGCGGCGGAGGGAGGAAAGGCACTCGGCCTGAAGGAATCGCCGGGTTGCGCTGGTCGAGTTTGTCCTTTGGCTCTCTGTCATCTTGGCAATCTGTCGATTCCGTTCCTAATGTGACCAGTTCGTCGGCTGGCGATCCCATCGGTGTTTGCGCAACTCCGTGTAGAGGGACTGAGGCAGCGGCCCGGCCTCACTAGCGGCAGCGTTGGCGCTCACGTGCGAGACCCTGCGCATACCGGGAATGATGGTAGATACGGCTGGATTCATCAAGATGAATCGCAGCGCCACCTCGGGCAATGTCATGGCCGACGGGACCCAAGGCTTGAGAGCCTCCACCCAACCCACGTTGGCATTCAAGTTCTCCGGAACAAAGTAGGCGTTGCGCCAGTCCCCCTGCGGCCACTTGCTTTGCTTGGTGAGGGTTCCCGCGAGCGAGCCCTCGTCGAGAGGAACACGGGCAATCACTCCTACGTCCATGTCGCGGCAGGCAGGAAAGAGATCGCCTTCCGGATTCTGATCGAAGATGTTGTAGATGACCTGGACCGCGTCCACCGCGCCGGCCCGTACAGCACGCACTCCGTTCCAAGGCTCCCAGCGGTTAACGCTGATGCCGATAGCTTGAACCAGTCGCTGCCGTTTTAGTTCATTCATTTTCGTCAGCCATCGATCATCGTCCATCCAGCCGTCTTCCCAGGTATGAAACTGGATGAGATCGAAGGTCTCAAGCCCGGCGTTCTTCAGGCTCGAGTGTACGTATTTCTCGATGTGATCGGGGGGAAAGCAATCATCCAGAGTGAAACTTCGCAAGCTGGGCCAACGCAGGTTCTTGGGTGGGATCTTGGTGGCGGTGTGCAGGCGGCGGCCGGGATTGGCGCGCACTATTTGCCCTAGCAGTTTCTCGCTGTGACCGATGCCGTAGGCCCAGGCCGTGTCGAAAAAATTGCACCCCAGGTCCACGGCGCGTTGCAAGGATTTCAAGGACTCGTCATCATCCGAACCCGTCCAGCCGCCCATGCCCCACATGCCATACCCGATCTCGCTCACCATCCAACCCGTGCGTCCGAACCGGCGGTATTTCATTCCGTTCACCTCAACCTGCTGTTTTCTGCTCCCAGCCGCATGAAGGTGTTTAACGGCTGGCGGCAGACCGCCCAACCTGCGAAGCAAACTCTGTGACACAGAAGAAGCCATAGTAGGCCTGGGGCTCACATGCCACTCCGACTAGACTGAAATCCCGGCTCAGCAAGTCAAGGCGGTGAGAGCGGCTCTTGACACCGTCGTCGATCAGCGATTTCTGCACGACCTCGATGGCCAAAGGAATACCGCCCACGGTAATGCTCTCGCCGGCCGATTGAACATTCTGAAGGTATCGGCTGATTCTTTCAATGAAGGTGCTGCCATCGGAGGCCGTATGGCTGACGTGTGGTCGCCTCGCTTGATCCCTGGCGAGGTCGCGCGCCGCGCGCGAAAGCCCTCCGGAAACCTTCAATGGCGTCAAGGGGGGGGTGGTGCGAAGCACTCGGATCGCTTCTTCTACCGCGGGCCAACCTTCCTTCGTTATCACCGTGAACTCGTACCCTTGGCCCGTGAGCGTCAGCTTGCTCCCGTCGTATTGGTTCCGGCGGCGCTCGAGCAGCTCGACGTAGGACTGAGGATGTATCCGCAGGCGGTTAATCTCCGTCATCATCTCCCGCTCGAGCACATCGCAGGCGGCCCGGCTTGTTTCTCCACCTGCCCACCGAGAGCCCAAAGGCGCGGCAGTGCCGGCCAGGCTGACGGCCAAAGTGCACCACACAAAGAACTGCGTTCGGGCCGCAGCATACTTCATCAGTCGCACGACAACCCTTCGGTCTCCTCCTCACGCGCCGGGTGCGAGCAAAACCTTCAGGCACGACGTTTGGTCAAGATACCGGAACGCCTCCAGGCCGGCTTCTAGCGGGAAGGTCCTGGAAACCAGTTCCTGCACTTTAACGTGCCCGCTTTGCAGCAGATCGATGGCGGCGGGAAAGTGGCCACAGCGGGAACCGAGCAGCGTGATTTCATCAACGACAAGTCTCGCGGTGTCGAAATGCGCGGGCTCGTGGAAGGTGGACTTCATCACCACGGTGCCACGCGGCTCGACGATGCGCAAGGCCTGGTCCAGCCCTTGTGGTGATCCTGTGGCGTCGACCACCACGGTGAAGCTTTTGGCCGGGATCGGCTGCTTTCCGGCGTGGACGATGCTCATTCCCCATACCCTTGCTAGACCAAGCTTGTCGTCGTGACGACCGATTACGGTGACTTGAGTTTGCGCGTGTTGCAGAACCTGCGCCGCGAGCAGTCCCAGCCTTCCATCACCGAGCACGGCAACCCGGGTCCCGCCCGAAATCGGCATTTGTTCAAGAATTTCGCAGGCGGCAGCGAGGGGCTCGGTAAAGACCGCCTCTTCGTCCAGGAGTTCTTGCGGGATCTCGTGAAGATTAGCCACAGGCAAGGCGACGAACTCGGCGAAGGCACCCGGTCGATTGATGATCCCCATCACGGTGCGGCGCTGGCAATGGCGTCCGAGCCCGCGGCGACACCATTCGCAGGACCCGCAGGTGACGTTGATCTCGCCCACTACACGTTTGCCGATCCAGCGGGCGTCGTCACACTCGACCACTTCACCCACGAACTCGTGTCCAGGAATGCCGCGGAAGCCCGAATAGCCTTTGAGGATCTGGCGGTCGGTCCCACAAATGCCGGCGAACCTGACCGCAATCAGAGCGTCGCCGGGCGCGCGCTGTGGCCTCTCCGTCTCACGCACGCTAAGCTTCCCGTCAAAGTAGAGAGCTTTCATTTCACCACTTCGCCCCGTCTGCGTCGTCGTTTTGCGAGAGGATCAGCAGAACTTTTTTCAACAATGTGTTCGAGCCATACTAGTCCCCTGATTCTCAAGGCCGTTCGCTCAACGGCAGACATCGGTGAGCTTGGATGACATCCTCTTCCTGGCTTTCGAAAACCGTGCGCAGATCGAGGAGCACTCGGTCACCTTCGACACGGGTGATGATAGGAGGTCGGTTTGCTCGGAGTAGGGCTTCGAGCTCGGCCGCGCTGCAGTTTGCATGCGTTATGGCGATAAGCGTGGTGGGAAGAGACTGACCTGGGGTTGAGCCACCACCAATCACCGACTCACCGTCTTCGAGTTCGGCCTGGAACCCTGGGAGCGCGACGATACGTCGCGCCAAGCGGGCGGCGCGCGTGGCGATTTCCTCTTTCTTGGCGTACATCATGCGCAACGCCGGGACTGCATTCAGGTTGCCGCGCAGATACAAACCTACGGTGGCCTCCAGCGCGGCAATGGTGAGCTTGTCCACTCGCAGGGCGCGGAACAGGGGGTTTTTGCGGATACGAGCCAATGGCTCGCGCCTGCCGGTAAGGATTCCCGACTGCGGGCCACCCAGTAATTTATCTCCGCTGAAGGTCACCACGTCCACGCCTGCCTTGACACTGGGGGCAACAGAGGGCTCGTCCCGTAAGCCCAAGGGTGCAACGTCTACCAGGCAGCCGCTCCCGAGGTCCTCAAGCACCATAAGGCTGCGCTGGCGGGCGAGTTCCACCATCTCCTCCAGCCGAGGCCTCTCGGTGAAACCGACGATGCGGAAGTTCGAAGGGTGAACGCGCATCAGCAATCGGGTGCGCTCGTTAACGGCAGCGGCGTAGTCCGCGAGCCGGGTTCGGTTGGTGGTTCCTATTTCACGCAGGACGGCCCCGCTTTTGGCGCAGATGTCCGGAATCCGGAACGAGCCTCCAATCTCGATCAGTTCGCCGCGGGAGACGATCACCTCGCCGCCCTCGGCCAGGCTATTCAGTGCCAGGAGGACCGCGGCCGCATTGTTGTTGACAACAAGCGTTCTTTCTGCGCCCAACAACTGCGCGAACAAACGGTCGGTGTGCGAGTCGCGTTCGCCGCGCTCCCCCAGCTCCAGGTTGTATTCCAGGTTGGAATACTGAGTGGCAACTTCAGCGAGATGCTCGACGCATTCGCGGGCCAGGGGGGCGCGTCCGAGATTGGTGTGCAGGATCACGCCGGAAGCGTTGATCACAGGGATCAGTGAAAACCCGGCGCGCACCCGCGCCGCCGCAGCGATTTCCTCTTCCAGGGCCGCGTCGGAAGGAAATTTCAGGGGACTGCCGCTCGAGATCCGGGCGCGGAGGCTTTCGAGGACATCGCGCGTCGCGGCAAGCAGCGTGGGACGGCCCAAGCGCCCTTCCAGGCTACTCAATGCTGCGCGATTCAAGAGAGAATCAACGGAGGGTATTTGACGAAGGAGCCAGTCGCGAGAGTCCTCCCCGTTGCTTTCGCTGGGAACGTTTTGCGGAGAAGCCATGCGCAGGCTCCTGAGAGAAAGTATTAACCTAAGAAGCGTCGGGGCACGGCTTCACGGGCTGCGGAGAAACTGCTGGGACGGGCGGGGCTTCAGCCCCGCCGCAAATCGCGCCCCCACAATTCAACAACTTAGCTTGAGGGCGTCGGTACTACGGGGCCTGAAGCCCCGCCCTTCCGAGGCCCGAATTCGCCTTGTTCCGCAGCCTGTTCAGCCCAGTCGCAACGATTGGCGCCGGGAGGCGGCTTTAGCCGCTGAGGCTGCGTCGAGGAAACATGGTCCCGAAGCACCCGTTCTTTCAGGCCACTCAGGTCGTCGAACTCAGGCGAACGGGTAGCGCCTCAGCTCCAGGGCCCGGTTGGCGACCCGGCGCTTCAACTCGATGATGTCGGCTGGCGCATGCCGCAGAAAGCGACGCAGCAAAGCCAGTTGCGCGCGCAACCCATCGCCCTCGGCAATGCGGGCCAGGGCGCGACGCGCCTCGAACTCCATGCGAGCTGCCGCTTCGTGGATGTAGCAGCAGGCGGTGTCGAGGTCGGCGGCGCAAGTGGCAGAAGTGCCTTGGCCCACCCTCTTGCGCGCGCGCAGTAGGACGCTCTCCATGGCGTAAACCTCGATCAACAGATTACTGAGGATGCCAATGACTTCCTGCTCGTCGGCCAGCGCCTGCAGGTATTTCTGCACCGCGCTTCCTGCTACCAATAGGGCCGCTTTCTTTGCACCCTCCACCAGCTTGGCCTCTTCGCCTAGCGGTTGCCGGTCCTCAAGTTCGTCCGGCGACGCGGCGCTTAGCACTTCATCCATCAGTCTCTGCGCGGCCGGCATCAAGGCCAGTTGGCCCTTCATAGAGCGCTTCATCAACATGTCAACCGTCAGCAAGCGGTTGATCTCGTTGGTGCCCTCGAAAATTCGGTTGACGCGCTGGTCGCGGTACGCGCGCTCCACACCGTAGTCGCTGGAGAAGCCGTAACCGCCGAAGATCTGCACGGTTTCGTCCACGACATAGTCGAGCGTCTCAGTGCCTACAACCTTCAGGATGGAACACTCGACAGCGTATTCTTGCAGGGCTTGCAGGATCCGTTGGGCTGCGGTGGGCGCGCTCTGGTCCACGTCCGTCAGCAGGTTATCAATCATCCCGGCGGTGCGATAGGACATAGTCTCAGCAGCGTAAGTCTCGACCACCATGCCTCCCAGCTTCTCCTTGATCATTCCGAAATCAGCGATCCTATGGCCGAAAGCCTCTCGCTCGTGTGCCCACTTGACGGCCTCCGGGATGAGGTATTTGCAGGCGCCGATGCATCCCGCGCCCAATTTCAGCCGGCCCATGTTGAGAATATTGAAAGCGATCTGATGCCCTTTGCCGATTTCTCCCAGTACGTTTTCCAATGGAACAGGAACGTTCTCGAGGTTCAGCGGCGTCGTGGAGGAGCCCCGGATACCCATCTTGTGCTCTTCGGCCCCGGGCGACACCCCGGGAAAACCTCGCTCCACGATGAAAGCGGTGAACTTCTCTCCGTCGACTTTGGCGAAGACCACATAGACGTCGGCAATGCCGCCGTTGGTTATCCACATCTTCGAGCCGTTAAGGACGTAATGCTTGCCGTCCGCGCTGAGCGCGGCCTTGGTCTTGCAGTTCAGCGCGTCAGATGCCGAGGTTGCTTCGCTCAGGCAATAGGCACCTACCCACTCCGCCTTGGCCAGCCTGGGGACGTACTTCTCCTTCTGTTCCTCGGTGCCAAAGAAGGCGATGGGCAGAATTCCGATACCCGCCTGCGCGCCCAGGGTGGCAGCCCAAGCTCCGTCGCGCGCCATCTTCTCGGAAACAATGATGGAAGAAATCTTGTCCATCTCCAACCCGCCGTACTTCTGGGGGACATCGTTGGCGCAGAGGCCAACCTCCGCCGCCTTCTGCAGCAGCTCGCGCAATAGGCCGGGCTTCTTTTCCTCAATCGTCTCGAGGTTGGGTACGATTTCCCTCTCCACAAATTCCTCAGCCGTCTGGGCGATAAGCCGATGCTGGTCGTTGATGTCTTCGGGAGTAAAAATCTCTTCCGGAAGCCGCCGCTCAATGAGAAAGCTCCCGCCCTTGATGAATTTCCCGGGGATACTCGTCACGGTTGCCATAAGTTCGCCCCCCTTTTGTGCGAGGGGCCAATCAGGGCGCAAAAGGCTCGAAATTAGGGGTGCGCTACGGGAGCGCCAGCCCCCAATCTTACTGCGCAGCCTGCTGGCCTCCATTGCGGCTGCTGATGTATTTCTCCACGAAGGTGATGAACGTCGACAGACGCTCATCGGTCTCTCGATGAGCGTCTATCATCGTACCCATCTTCTCCTCGATACTGGCCGTTCTAGCCTCCGCCTGCACCTGGTGTTCAACAAGAGTGCGTGACACCTGGACCAAACCCACAATTGCCTCATTGTGGCGAGCAAGAGTCTCGTTGATTTGGTCGATATCGGCGGAAAACTTCCCCTGGTGTTCCAGAATAAACTGCATCGTACGTTCCATCTGTTCAAATGTCATCCAGCCCTCCCAAGCTGCTTGTTCCTGACCGCCGCCTCGAGCCAATCCAGCTTTTCGGCGAGAAAACCGGTGTTGTGCCGAGTATCCTCGAGTTCTCGGACGAGTTGATCGACGCTTGTGTTCTCGGTGCGCAGCCCCTCTGCTAGCCTGATAGCCAGCCGGGTAATTACTGCCCAGGCGTTTCCCCCGGACAATTTGGCATGACGCCAATTCTCGTTCGCGAACATGTCCGCCAGATCATCAAGCGATACGCGAAACCGAGTCCGAAAGGCTCCAAGAGCCTCGTCTACCGAAGGGGCAGCTAGAGCGAGCGACCTGATTGGGACTAGCGTGCTCCAAGCGTCCTCACGGTTCGTGGGGAGAGAAACCACATAGCGCCACTTCTCCCCGGAAAGAAGGCCCCCATGGACTAGATGGCGCACGTTTCGCGCCTCGTGGTGGATCAGCGTCACAACGTTGCACAGGACCTCGAAGTGGCTAACACCTAACACCTGGCACCTACT
>Ga0187846_10002172_pt1 | contig 10854 bp, 13 predicted proteins | sample TC_taG_FD_161473 | JGI IMG/M metagenome (GOLD analysis project Ga0187846, IMG submission 161473) | Biofilm microbial communities from the roof of an iron ore cave, State of Minas Gerais, Brazil - TC_06 Biofilm (v2) | ecosystem: Environmental > Terrestrial > Deep subsurface > Cave > Wall biofilm... | reverse complement strand
CCGCCCGTACACGGTGATTCTTTTCGACGAGATCGAGAAGGCCCACCCGGATGTGGTGAACGTGCTCCTCCAGTTGATGGACGACGGGCGACTCACCGACGGCCAGGGGCGTACGGTCGACTTCCGTCACACGCTCATCATCATGACCAGCAATCTGGGGACAGACCTACTCGAAAAGGCGGGTAGCGCCGAGGCCCGTCGGGAAGTCGTGGAGAAATCGCTGAGGTCGTTCTTCCGCCCCGAGTTCCTCAACCGGCTCGACGACGTGGTCCTGTTCCGAAGCCTGAGCCCGCCCGACATCGAGCGGATCGTCGACCGGCAGCTCGAACAGGTCCAGGGACGTCTTCAAGACCGGGGGATCCGACTCGAAGCCTCCCCGGCCGCCCGCCGGTTCCTTGCCGAGACGGGATTCGACCCCGAATTCGGAGCCCGGCCGCTCAAGCGTGCGATCCAACGGCGGGTGGTTGACCCGCTAACGGTCCGGCTGCTCGCCGGGGAGGTCCCGGACGGCTCCGAGGTCAAGGTCGAGCTCCAGGGCAAGGAGATCCAGCTGAAGGTCCGTGCCGATCGAGGGTAGGCGAACGACGTGAGCGCCGGCATCACGGTGGCCCTTTTGGGGTCCAATGAGGCCGGGCGGCACCTCGGAAAGAAAGGAACGGAGAGCGACCTCACCCTGTACAACCTAGTCCGCGAGGATCACGCCGCCACGTTGGTCGAGCCCACGCACTTTCCGGAGAAGTTTCCTCCGCTCCTCTACGCGCTCGCCATGGCCGACCGTACGCTGTTCTTCGCGTCGGGGCTATCGAGGGAATTCGCCGAGATGGTGGCTACCGCAGACCAGTTCGACACGCCGACCACGTTCGTCCTGAGCGCCGGAATCGGGGAGGAGGAGCTTCGGCGGGCGCTCAAAGGCACATCGCTCGAGCTCTCGCCCACCGCGGCGGACGACCTGCCGAAACTCCGCGAGACGCTCGAGCAGTGGACTGTTCGCCCGAAGCTAGGCCCGCTTCGGGTCCGGATCGATCATGCCTTCCCCGTGAAGGGGGTGGGAGCGGTGGCCCTCGGCATCGTCCGGGAGGGCACCCTGCGAGTTCACGACCGTCTTCAGCTCTATCCGACCGCCCACGTGGTCGAGGTCCGCTCGATCCAGGTCCACGACCGAGAGGTCACTGAGGCCGGAGGAGGGTCTCGGGTCGGCGTCGCGCTGAAGGGCACGGATGCCGGTGAGCTCGAGCGAGGTCAAACGCTCGCGCCGGAGGGGACGCTCGAGGTCGGCGAGCAGCTCGAGGCGGCCGAATTCCGGCTCTGTCGGTACTACGCAGGCTCCCTCGGAATCGGAAGCCGACTCCACGTGCTGGTGGGACTCGATTTGGCCCCCGCCTCGGTGACGACCTATGCGAATGCCGTGGTCGGATTGCATACCGATCGGGGCGTGAGCTACCGTCCGGGGGATCCGATCGTCCTTGCCGACCTCTCGGTCCCGAAGGGACCCCGGGTCGTCGGTCGCGGACGAGTTCGGCGGAGCTCCTGAAGTCCGGCCGCCTTCTCAGCGAACTCGAGGTTGGGGCTCCACGATCTTCCAGTAAGAGTCCTTGCGGACGACCATCCCGTCCCGGAACTCCCAGAGGTCACACCCCCGGACGCGAAGCCGATCCCCGCCCCGGGTGGTGCCTGTGAGGAGCCACTCGGAGACGCCCCGGTCGCCGGCGAGGAAATGGCGGTCGTCTCCGTAGTGGACGTCCGGGAGCCCTTCGAACCGGTGCGCCAAGCCCCTCCGGACCTCGTCCTTTCCCACGAAGCGTTCGCCCCACGGCTCGGAACCTCGAGGGAAGTCGAAGGTGCAGTCCTCAGCGAAGTAGCTCATGATCGCGTCGAGGTCGTGCCGGTTGAACGCGTCGAGAATCTCCTTGAGCGTCTCGAGGGTCGGTGCCAACGTGGAGCCCCCGACCGGTCACGGTCCAGCTAGGATAAGGCAAGTTCCTGGGACTCGTCACCGCAATTCACCGGACGGCGCAATGGCGAATCGATTGACGAAGCGATGGGCGCCAAATGACCGGGGCTCCCGGCATGCTCCTGCCTCCTCTCCGCGCACTTCGGCCCCGCGTGCGTCGTCGGGAATCCCCGCGGTGACCTTCGACGTCTGGCACACTCTTCTCTACCTAGAATCCACGGCCGAGGACACCTACAACCGACGGCAAACGGAACTCGGGGAGGCGATCCTAGAAGCCTCCCCCGTCGTTGGTGCGGCGACCCGGTCTCCGGGCGAGGCGTTCCGGTCCGTCTTCCTCGGCGCCATCCGCGCCGCCGAACTGGGCCGGTCCGTCTCGCCGGCCCGCCAGATTGCCCAGGCCGCCAGGCTCTCGGGGCGTCGGGTGGACACGGCAAGCTACGTTGCTCAGCTGGAGGGTCTGGTGGCTTCCAGTCCGTTTCGACTCGCCCCCGGCGCGCGAACGACACTCTCGAGGATCTCAGACCTCGGCATCGCGATTGGGGTCATCGCTAACACGGTGGGGGAACCGGGGCGAGCGCTTCAACGGATCTTAGCCCGCGAGGGCATCGCGAGGTTTGTCGCGTCCTGGTGCTGGAGTGACGAGCTGCCATGGTCGAAGCCCGCCCCACAGATCTTCTGGCGCTGCCTACAGGGACTCGGCAGTTCGCCGACCAAAGCCGTGCATGTGGGTGACGGGTCGGCGGATATCCGGGGAGCCCGGAATGCGGGCTGTCTCGGGTCGGTCCTGTACACCGGACTCCCGCGATACGGCTCGTTCTACCGGAGCTTTGTCGCACGCGAGGATCCGATGCGGCTGAGACCGGAGCACGTCGTTCGTCGATTAGGGGAGGTTCCTTCCCTTCTCGAGAGGAACCTACCCCTGGCTCGCCGTTAGCCCGAAAGCCTCAGGCGAACATGGTGACGGACTCCTTGCGAAGCTCCTCTTCCCCAATGACCTTCTCGATGGCTCGGTCGAAGTCCGTCGCCGTGACCTGCTCGCGTTCCTCGCGGATCGCCCACATGCCGGCCTCGGTGCAGATGGATTTGATGTCCGCCCCGGTCGCGCCGTCGCACCGGTTCGCGAGCCCGTCGAAGTCGATCGCGTCCTTGATCGCCATGCCACGGCTGTGGATCCGGAAGATCTCCACGCGGCCCGGGTAGGAGGGGACGGGGATCTCGATGATCCGGTCGAACCGGCCCGGGCGCAGGAGGGCCTCGTCGAGAATGTCGGGGCGGTTCGTCGCGGCGATGATCTTCACGTTGCTCAACGGCTCAAAGCCGTCCATCTCAGCGAGCAGCTGCATCAGCGTCCGCTGGACCTCGCGGTCGCCGCTCGTGGCCACTTCGAGCCGCTTCGCGCCGATCGAGTCGACCTCGTCGATGAAAATGATGGTCGGCGCTTTCTCTCGGGCGAGCTGGAACAGCTCGCGGACGAGCCGAGCGCCCTCTCCGATGTACTTCTGGACGAGCTCGCTACCCACGAGACGGATAAACGTCGCGTGCGTGTGGTGCGCGACGGCCTTGGCCACCATCGTCTTTCCCGTCCCCGGTGGCCCGATGAGCATCACGCCCTTCGGAGGCTCGACCCCGACCTTGCGGTAGAGCTCGGCCCGTAGGAGCGGGTACTCCACCGCTTCCCGGATGTCGCGGATCTGGTCGGTGAGGCCCCCAATGTCCTGGTAGGTGATGGAGGGCTTGTCGACGATCTCGCTGGCCGCGACCAGGGGGTCCAGGGACGCGGGCAGGACGCCCATCACTGCGAGCGTCTGCTTGTTGAGGGCCACTCGGGAGCCGACGGTGATCTTCTCGTGCTCGACCGTTTCCGCCGAGTTCACGACAAAATCCGGCCCGGTGGAGGATTTCACCACCACGCGGCCATCGGTGAGCACATCGCGCACGCTCCCGACGATGAGTGGGGGATACCGAAGCCGATCGAGCTCGGCCTTGAGCCGCTTAACCTCTCGCTGGAGCCGAAGAATCTCCGCCTCCATGTAATGGCGCTCGCTCTCGACGCGTTTGATCGCCTCGGCGAGCTGGCTGTTTCGGAGCTCGAGAAAATTGACCCGGTCGAAGTTCTCGTGAGGGGCTGCCGTTGCCTCCGGTTCCGCCATCTCTATCGGACTACTCCTGCGCGGTGGGATGACTCGACGAGCTTCGCAATCGACTAAAGCCTTTCGTCTTATAAGCGATGGTCTCTCGAACGGCTCGAGGTTGCGCGGTGAGACGGTCGGCGCGTTCGCGCAGCGCGACCGCGTTCGCCCCGGGTCACATTACCGGATTCTTTCGGCCCGAGGTTTCCTCCCGAGGCCCGCTCGCTCGAGGCTCCGTCGGGGCCGGGCTCGTGCTCGAACTGGGGGTTCGAGTGCGGGCGCGGTGGACCCCACGCGGGAGTCATCGCATCGTGGTTCGCACCGACTCGGCCCAAGACGTCCCCATCTCGCGGGAGGTCGCTCGCCGGCTGTTTGCGAGGGGCAGTGGCCGACTCGAGGTCTGGGTGCGTAACGAACTCCCGGTCGGTCAAGGGTTCGGGACGAGCGCGGCGGGAGCTCTGGCCACGGGCCTCGCCGTAGGCAGGCTACTCGGCGTGCCAAGGCAGCGGGCCATCGCGGTCGCCCACCTCGCGGACCTTCATGGATTGGGGGGTCTCGGAGGGGTAGCGGCAATCCTCGGGGGGGGCCTGGAATCACGTCGGAGGGCCGGCATTCCGCCGTACGGAGTGGTCCGCCATCAACCGTTCCCCCACCCGGTGACGATCGCCGTGCTCGGACGCCCCCTGCCCTCACCGCGGGTACTTGGCGATCCAAAGTGGCTCCGTCGAGTGGACCTCGCGGCCAGACCCGGTCTCGAGACCTTTCGAAGAGGGTTGGGTCCCGAAGGATTCTTACGGGAAGCTGAACGCTTCTCGGACGCTGTGGCGCTCGGGCCGGAGTCCGTCTCCCGGAAGGTGCGAAGCCTCCGCCGGCCCGGACTCTTCGTGGCTCAGACGATGTTCGGGCGGGCCATCTGGGCGGTCGCGACGAGGCGACGCGCCCGTGAACGGCTGGTCGCAGAGCTCGAACGCCACCGGGTCGCAGCGGTCGAACTCCGTCCGGCGAAATCTGGCCCACTGGTCGCGCTTGAGTGGGGCAGCCACCGCGCGCGGATCCCCGGACACTCGAGTCGAAGGAGGTACCCGCGTGCTGCGCGCCGAACTCCCTAGTGCGCTCTCGTCCGGGACTTCCCCGTCAGCGAGGCGACGAGGAGCGTAGCGCCCGCCGCTCGCTCCTCAGCCGGACCCGAGCTGCGTCAACTCCTCACCGACAGGTGGGGGTACGAATCGGCCGGGCGATCCTCCCCGCCGGCCAGACGCCGAAGCATGTCCCTGAGCGCATCGATCTCCTGATCGGACCACTCTCGGAAGAGGGGCGCCGTGGATTCGAGCACCTGGGCGTGGAGCTGACGATGGAAGCGCCGCGCTTTTGGCCCGGCCTTCAACTGGATGCGTCTCCGGTCGGATTCGTCCCGCACTCGCCGGACCAACCCCTCCCGTTCGAGGGTGTCCACCAACCCGGTGACGTATCCGCCGGTGACACCGAGAAATCGAGCTAGGTCGCTCTGGGTGGCTCCTTCCCCACGGAGGACAAAGTGCAGGGCGAAATGGTGGATGAGCGGAAGCCGCCCGGCGGCTCCACGCCCCTCCATTCGAGCAAAGCACCGGCCCATGACGCGCCGCATGAGGCCGAGGGTCTCCTCGACGAGCTCCTGCCGGCGAGCGGAATCGACGCCCACGAGCGAGCGTACCGGGGGCGGGCACAAGAAACTATCGGAGTAAATGATTTACTGGATAACTATTTATCCGAGAGCGACTTTGGCCCGGCCCATGCTCCCCGATCCGGCGCAGTCGGACACGTTGACCTCCGCATTCGCCCCGGGCGGTGCGCGTACGATCATCGAAGTGCACGACCTTGTCAAGGTCTACGGAGGCACGGGGGGCAGGAAGGCGTCCGAGCCCGTTCGGGCCGTGGACGGCATCAGTTTCAGCGTCGGTGAAGGAGAGTTCTTCGGATTCCTCGGCCCGAACGGCTCCGGCAAGACCACGACTATCAAGATCCTTACGACCCTTCTCGCGCGAACGAGCGGCCGCGCCTTGGTCGGGGGCCTCGACCCCGAACGGGATAGCGGGCGGGTCCGGGAACTCATCGGCTACACGGGACAGTCGGTCGGCGTCGACGGGGACCTCACCGGCCGAGAGAACCTGCGTTTGATGGGTCACCTCTACCACCTCCCCCGGGAGGTCGTGCACGAGCGCGTGGAACGGCTGCTCGAGATGCTCCAGTTGACGGAGGCGGCAGACCGCCGCGCGAACACCTATTCGGGCGGAATGCGCCGGCGCCTCGACCTGGGGTCGGGGTTGGTCCATCATCCGAAGCTCCTAGTGCTCGATGAGCCCACGACCGGCCTCGACCCCCAGACTCGCAACGGCGTTTGGGAGTACTTGCGCGGGCTCCACAAGAGCGAGGGCACGACCATCTTCCTCACCACGCAGTACATGGAGGAGGCCGATCAGCTCTGTGACCGACTCGCGATCCTCGACCACGGACGCATCGTTGCCGCGGGCACCCCCGCGCAGCTCAAGGCCGAAATCGGCAACGACGTCGTCACCATCCGACTCCCTCGCGACGAGCACTTTGCCTCCGCCCAGTCCCGCGCGCTCGAGTCCGTTCGAGCCGCTCCGGGAGTGGAGAGTGCCGCGGCGTTCGACCAGGGGGTCACGGCCCGGGCCCGCAACGGCGGCAGCACGCTGCTCGAGATCCTCCGGCGCTTATCGGCCGAGAGCATTCCGGTGAATGAAGTGGCCATCTCTCCCCCTACCCTGGATCAGGTCTTCCTCCAGCACACGGGGCGAGCGATGCAGGTCGAAGAGGTTCGACCGGTCTCTCGATTCAGCTGGAACCGGAGGTCGTGACATGGCGACCGAAGTGGAGTTCCCCCGGAGGTTGCCGACCCTGTCGGTCTCGACGGGGCGCGCCGGAGGGGTGGTCTCGGAGGTGGCGTGGGTCGCCTACCGCAGCCTGCTCAAGCTGGTCCGCAACCCGTTCTTGCTGTTCTTCTCGCTCCTGTTCCCCCTGATCTGGCTCGGGCTGTTCAGCCAGACGTTCGCCACGGTGTTCAACCAAGCCGCGATGGTTCCGGGGATGCCGCCCCCGTCGTACGACTACATCGCGGTGCTGCTGCCGGGCGTGCTCATCATGACCGCTATTCAGAGCGCGTCCCAATCCGGCTTCGCGATGGTCTCGGACATCGAGAGCGGGTTCATGGACAAGTTCTTCGTCACGCCGATCCGCCGAAGCTCGGTCCTGTTCGGCAAGATCCTCGCGGACGGCCTACGAATGGCCGCGCAGGCAGGCATCGTGCTCGCGATCGCTTACGTCCTCAGCCTCGCATTCGGCTGGAAGATCCCCTTCGCCACCGGGTTCGCGGGCGACCTCCTCATCATCGCGCTCGCTGCCCTTTTCGGAGTCGCGTTCTCGGGGCTATCGAATTCGGTCGCCCTGTTCACGAAGAGCACCGAGACGACGATGATGGTGAGCTTCTCCCTGACCTTTCCCCTCCTATTCCTCTCGACGGCCCTGCTCCCGCTGAGCCTTCTGCCGCCGTGGGTGCAAGAGTTCTCGAAGGTCAACCCCGTGAGCTACGTGGCGAGCGCCGCCCGAGGACTCATCATCTCGGGGTTCGATTGGACCGTGATCGGGTGGGCCCTGCTCGCGATCGCGATCGTCGGGGTCCTCCTGAACGGCCTCGCGGTCGTGGCGTTCCGCCGTCAAGGCCACTAGGCCTGCGCCCTCGAAGCGTTCGCCTTCCCGACGCCGAAAACCCTTTTACTCGGCCCTTGGCTCGCTCGGGCTCCCATGACGAGGAAGCCCGCCCGGATGTACCGTGAGATCGAGGGTCAGGTGTACACGCGGCAGGAGTACATGGGCGGTATTCCGACGTGCCGCGTTACGCAGTTCGACACGGGAAATCTCAAGGTGAACTTTCCCGTATCGTTGAGCCTCGGCGCGGAGGAGGCGGCCCAGATCCGCGACAGCTCCCTCGAGGCGGCGCGGATCAGTGCGGTCCGCGTGATGGAGGCGCAGGCCTTGAACGAGTACCACCTCAAGATCCGCCGCTATCCCCACCAGATCCTGCGCGAGCACAAGATGGCGATGGGCGCCGGTGCGGACCGTATCTCGGACGGCATGCGCGGCGCTTTCGGAAAGCCGGTAGGGCACGCCGTTCGGGCTCAGATCGGCCAGGAGCTGATCACGATCTACACGACCGCAGCCCACATCGCGGCAGCCAAGGAGGCCTTGCGGAAGGCCTCGCACAAGATCGGAGTCCCCACCCGCGTCAACGTCCGGGAGTCGACGTAGGTCGCTCGCCGGCCGGGACCGCCGGCTCGCGGAAGATCAGGACAGGGCACTTCGCGTGGTGCACGACCGCGTCGGAGACGCTCCCGAGCAGAAGCCGCTTCGCGGTCGACAGCCCGCGGGAGGCGAGCACCAGCAGGTCTTGCGGGTGCTGCTCGACGTAGCTCACGAGCTCGTCCACGACGACGCCTTCGAGGCAGACTCCGGAGACGGAGCTGAGCCCGGCTTTCTGCGCCCGGGCCACCCCGGCGTCTACGACCTCCCGGTAGCGCTTCACTGCGCTCTCGGGGATCTCGGTCGGAACCCACGGCTCGGTCGAGGAGACGTAGATCGAGACCAGCGGGGCGATCGCGAGGATCGTGAGCTCGCTCTGAAACTTCTGGGCCAGCGCGATCGCGGCATCCAAGCCATGGTCCGCATGCGCCGAGCCATCGATCGCCACGGCGATGCGGGCCAGGGAAAAGTCCCCCACGGAGTCCACGGAACGGCCCGCGCGTATATGGGGAATTCGTCATCCCCGGCGCCCGTCTACGGCCGAGCGAAAGTATAATTGGGCGGACCCCGCCAAATACTGACGGAACGAGGCGTAACCGTGTCCCCGACCTGCACCAACTGCGGCGCCACGGATTTTGTCTGGGCGAACGAACTCAAAACCGGAACCGGGATGACGGGCTCGGGAACCCTCTCCCTCCGCTCGCGCGGAGAGGTCCCGATCGGCACCCGGATCTGTCGTGCCTGCGGTCACGCGGACCTCTTCTTACGAGATCTGTCGATCCTGCATAAGCCGCATCTCTGGCGCCCGGGGGAGTTCGTTCCGATCACGCCGCCGAGAGCCGAGACGAAGAGCGAGGGGTCGCACCACGCCGCCCACCATGCCTCGACTCCCGCCGCGGCGCCCGCGGCGACCGCCCCTCCGCCACCGCCTCCGCCGCCTCCCCCCTCCGCGAGCCATCACTCCGCGGCCACGACGGTCATGGACGAGCCACCGGCCGTCTCGGCGATGCCGGAGCCCGAGCCGCCCACCCCGATGGAGCCCCCTCAAGCCCCTCAGCCCGCCGAGGCTCCCCCCAGTCTCTCCGAACTCAGCTCCGCGGTGGAAGCCGCCGCGGCGTCGCTCAATCCTCCGCCGATGGCCGCTCCGGTCGAACCCGCTCCCGAGCCTGCAGCAGCGAAGGAATCCCACCCGACCAAGACGAAGGCGTCCCGCAAGCGGGTCGCGAAGAAGTCGTCGTAAGCCTGCCGCGCCGGGACGAGCCCGGATTCGGCCGGCGGCTGGCTCAAGCAACGCGCGCCGGGCCTTTGGGTACGATCTCCTCCTCCGAGGCCCAACGAAGGAGCGGGACCAAAGCGACGCGCAGGGTCATCCCTTTCGGCGTCAATCGGTACTCCACTCGAGTGGGCACCTCCGCGAACACCTTTCGAGAGACCAGTCCGAGGCCGTGAAGCTCCCGAAGGCGGTCCGAGAGCGCCTTCGAGCCGACGCCCTCGAGGGCCTCTCGGAGATCGCGGAAGCGGGTCCCGGGGCGATTCCCGAGGATTCCGATCAACGGTAGGGTCCACTTCTTTCCCAGCGCGCCCGCGATGTCTCCGGCGGGGTCGATGCAAACGCGGTCACCGTCGACCTCGATCATGCACACCGCTTCGTTCCGCCCTCGCGGGGCTGCTGATACAACCCGGTCGCCATGCTCCGAGCCTCTTCGTCCTCTCACGGCTTACTCCCGGTGCGCTTTAGGTAAGATGCGGTGGAGGAGATAGCGGGGCATGAATCCGCACTCGCGGAGTTCGAGTCCTAACCGCAGAAGTTCCAGGCGGTGTCGACGGTCGAACAGGTCGTGACCTCGACAACGAGCGACACCCCTCCGCTGTCAGCGAGGGAAGCGTTCTGCGGAGGGGCGAACGTGACTGGCGCGCCAATGCCTAACCCGTTTGAGAGTATCCAACCTTCACTTGAGCTTCTCACCGGCGCGCAGGAAGTGGCACAGCCAATCCCAAGGGGCACGAACGGTATCGTTGAGCTCAGGAAAACCTGGATGGCCACTTGGGAGTAGGTGGTGTTCACCCGGAAAGTCAAGATGGTGACCGTCACCATCGATCCGGCGGAGAACGATATGGGACATTGCGGGCAGGAGTCGTTGACGGCGGGGCCGATGGCGCCCGTGGTTCCGTTTAGGTATACGATGCTGCGGTCGATTCCGGTCAACGTGAGGATCTGAGGAGGGTTCGACGTCGAGGGCGGCAGGAGTGCCCCCCCAAAGCTGAGTGACAGGGCCAGAAGGGCGGCGAACACCACGGCCGCGACAGTCAGGAGAACGGTGATCCAGCGAGGTCCCGGCCGGGCCCCCTGAAAGTCTCCGGATTCGCGCTCTCTTCGGCCGACCCCGCCGTCCGCGCCATAGGACATGGTCAGGCGGAGGCAAGGGAAGTACTTCGGATTGCCGGCGCGCCTCGTCTAACGATTCCCCGGGCAGGTCATCG
>Ga0187846_10002171_pt1 | contig 10855 bp, 13 predicted proteins | sample TC_taG_FD_161473 | JGI IMG/M metagenome (GOLD analysis project Ga0187846, IMG submission 161473) | Biofilm microbial communities from the roof of an iron ore cave, State of Minas Gerais, Brazil - TC_06 Biofilm (v2) | ecosystem: Environmental > Terrestrial > Deep subsurface > Cave > Wall biofilm... | reverse complement strand
GATACGGTAGAGGAAGTTGCGAATGATCTCTTTTCCCTGCGGGGTATGCGTGACTTCGGGATGAAATTGCAGCCCCACCATACCCTGCGCGTTAGCGATGGCGGTAACAGGATTGCTCTCGGTGCAGGCCAGCACTTTGAAACCCGCTGGCAGTTTGTCGATGCTATCACCGTGGCTCATCCATACTGGCATACGAGCCTCATCCCCTGGCCCCCTCTCCATCAAAGATGGAGAGGGGGAAAGGGTGAGGCGTTGCGCGGGCGTTGCGCTAATGCCATCGAAGATTTGAAAGAAGCGTGCATCACCTGTTGAATCGACCAGTATTTCGAGCGTCGCGGGGCCGTATTCGCGCTGTCCAGTGGCAGGAGCAACATGGCCTTCAAGTTGATAGGCCAGGAGCTGCATGCCATAGCAGATGCCCAGCACGGGCAAGCCGCTGTGTAGAATAGCGGGATCACACGTGGGAGCGTGCTCATCATAAACGCTCGCCGGCCCGCCTGAGAGAATGAAGCCCTTAATGTCGAGATGGGAATTTTGTTTGAGCTGCGCAAGCGTGGTGTCTGCAGGCACAAGTTCGCTGTAGACATGGCATTCGCGCACGCGGCGGGTAATCAGTCGACTGTATTGCGAGCCAAAATCAAGGACGATGATCGCCTGCCGGCGCTCCGGGAGATGCATGATCTTCCTCTCCAATGATGCGGTTTAACAATTGAATCGGGATATCGGAACATTTACCGAAGGGCCGATGATGAACTAAAACAATCAAAACCGGTCTTGTCATGCTTCGCTCCGCTCAGCATCTCTCTGCACATCGAGCCAGATCCTTCGCTTCGCTCAGGATGACAAAACTTTACAGTTCTTGAATGTCAAAATCCATAATCGGCGGTGGGCGCGATAATGCAGATTCACACAAGAATCTGGGTATACTTGGCCCTGCATCTGGCCGATGAATCGGCGGTGGGCGCGATAAATCGGCCCCTACGCTCTATTACCGGTTTCATGTGTTCATCTGCATAATCGGGCCCCTACGGTATGTGAGTTTAGCTGCGCGGGCCACCCGCTACGTAAATTACCTGGCCGCTGACAAAACTGGCTTCCTCTGAACAAAGGAAACAGATCACGTTAGCAACGTCACGAGGTTGCCCGACGCGGCGAACCGGTATCGTTTTAGAAGCCTCAGCTATTACTGTGTCTGGATCGAGCCCCTGGCGGCGTGCTGTGGAACGCGTCATTTCGGTATCAATGAAGCCGGGAGCCACGGCGTTGACTGTAATACCAAAGGGGCCAAGTTCGATCGCGAGTGTGCGCGTGAATCCCTGCAGGCCGGCCTTTGCCGAGGAGTAGTTTGCCTGGCCGCGATTACCGAGCGCCGAGGTCGAGGAGAGCGAGACGATACGCCCGTACTTCCGCTCCACCATGTACTTTTGCGCTGCTCGGCTACAGAGAAAGGCGCCTTTCAGATGCACGTTCATGACAGTGTCCCAGTCATCCTCCGACATCTTGAATAGCAGATTGTCACGGATCACACCAGCGTTGTTGACCAAAATGTCCAGTTGTCCAAAATGGCTTGCCGTCTTATCCACAGCATCCTGTACCATAGCTCTATCCGCTACATTGCATTGAAATACCAGTCCTTCCGAGCCAAGGCGGTCAATTTCGGCTGCTACCTGCTGGCACCCTTCAGTATCAACGTCGGCGAGAGCGACACGAGCGCCCTCTTCAGCCATGCGCAGCGCCGTCGCTGCTCCAATGCCTCTCCCGGCTCCAGTAATGAAGGCAACACGTCCATCGAGTCGTCCCATGGGTCAGCTCTCCTTTTCTTCAAGGGAAATATGATACTGGCGAATTTAGAGGGCGACCACTGACACCTATCCGTCCCTCCAACGCCCCCTTCGCTTTGCTCAGGGCTTTCGGCTCACTGCGCGTCTACCGCTTTGCGGTCAGGCAAGACGCTAGGAGAGCTCCCGCTTCGCGGTCAGCCGGGACGCAAGGAGCAGGGTCCGCGCTCCACATCACTCCTCTCCCGCCTTTGCTAAGATACGAAGAGATTTCGCTAGCCGTATCATTTCAATTGTAACATAGGCAGCTACAGGCTACTGAGGTGGTTAGCGTTAACGGGTTGCTTCCAGGCAGGTTACGCCCTGGGCGCCAACAAACGCGCTGTGGCGAACACCGGCAGGCAGGATCATACAATCACCAGGGGCAAGATCGATATTCCTGGAGGCTTCGGGTTGATCTGGAAGCACGAAGCGAATGGAGCCACGCACGCAATACAATACTTTTTCGTAACTGTGGCTATGCACGGCATAGGTGTCGCCGGGGCCATTCGACCAGGAGTAAGGAGATAGTCCTTGCTGTTGCATACGCCTGCGTAGTTCTTGTTCCTGGGGCGCCTTTGCCTCTTGCCAGCGAACAATTTGCATAGATTTACTCCTTCTGGCTTCACCAGTTAAGCATAAGCTCGTTGCTCGGCCTTGCGCACGCGGCGAGCGAGAATGGCCAGCAGGTCAAGCCCGACATCGGGGTCGCTGCGGAGTATCCGGCGGAGTACGATGCGGAATTCCCAAACCGGCAATACGAGCGCGGTTACATCATCTACCGCCGTGACAGTAGCAGAACGGGGCATATCATCCAGGAGAGCCATTTCGCCAATTACATCCCCCGCCCCTGCTGTCCCCAGTACTTCCTCCGCTCCATCAGGGCTGTTTGCCCGGGTAATGCGCACTGTCCCTTTGGTTAGAATAAACAACCCTAACCCTTTTTCGCCTTGAGAGATCAGCACCGAGCCAGGACTATACTTGCCCTCCCGGCAAACATTTGCCACTTCCTTTAACTCCTTCTTACGGAGGCCGGAAAAGAGGTCTACACGTGCTAATGCTTCCTCGTACATGGCCTGGAACCTCCTTTTTAGTCGAGCACTACGATAGAGATCAGAAGAGCAGGGTCTATTGGACTTATTTTATCACAGTTGATCCCTCATATTAATAGGTTGAGGTTTGTTTTGTTCACCTGGAGCTTAGATTGACTCACAGATCGTGATACCCTGACTTGATACCTACACCTGTCATTTTCAGGGGTTTTTTGCCACTTGCTGCTTGTATAACTCCAGTAGTACAATGATATCCGATCCCATCAAAAGCACGTCGTTTGCTCCAAAAGGAGAACTGTCTAGCGATGAGCACGACAAAGATAGCTGGCACACTTTACCAGCTCCAGCAGCTTGACCTCGAACTGGAACGTCTTTTGGCTGAGCAACAGGCGCTGGCGAATTCACTGCAAGGAGATCCAGTATTAAAGAAGTTACGCGCAGAAGATAACATAGCGCAGCAACAGTTGAACTCCGGTCTTCAAGCTCAAAAAGAGGCCGAATGGGCGCTCGAAGAACTGGATCGCCGCCTGCTTATGCAAGAGCAACGCCTCTATAATGGGAGTGTCACTAACCCGAAAGAATTGAATGCTATACAGCAAGAAGTGCACCGCCTGCGTGCCCAGCAGAACCGCCAGGAGGAGATGGTATTGGAAGTGCTCCTTGCAACGGAGTCTTTGCAAGAAACGGCAAAGCAAAAAGCTGAGGCGTTGCGCCAGGCTGAAGAAAATTGGGCAGAGGGAAATGCCGCAGGGATGACACGTCGCAGTCAATTGGAGACCAAGCAACAGGAGCTACAAACGAAGCGCGAGCAGTTTGTTACCGATATCGATCCTGGGCTTCTTAAGCGCTACGAGGCCTTGAAGCGGTCTAAACAGGGGCGCGCTGTTTCCAAAGTTGAGCAAAATTCGTGTCAATGGTGCCGCGTGATTCTGACCCCCAGTGAGATGCAGCGAGTGCGTGCCAGCACTGAGCTGCAAACCTGCAACAACTGCGGGCGCATCCTGTACTATGATCGATAGCTATGAGCTGTAATATGGGTGAGGGCGGAGGGAATCGAACCCTCGACCACGGACTTAAAAGGTCCTTGCTCTACCGCTGAGCTACGCCCCCCCAAGACTGGTACATCATTACAAGTCGCCTGCTCTACCACTGAGCTACGCCGGCGTGGGGATAGTATAGCATAGGAGGCTGGCTATGGCAACAGTTATGATGCGGTAATTGCAACTACCCCCGTTAACGTTCCCACGAACACGCGGCCCTGGTACAGAGTTGGGGTGGCGAAACGCGATGTGGCACCAACTGACACCGTCGTACGCACATTACCACTATCTATATCGAGAGCGTAGAGAGTCCCAGCAGGGTCGAGGCTGTAGACTGTGTGGCCGCCCACGACTGGTGAGCCCGTTACCTGCGAAGAAGCCTGCCAGCCGAGCGTCAGATTAACTCCAGGCCCGACCTGAACCTGCTGTAACCCATCGGTGCAGGGCACGAACAAGACCGAGCCAACCAGGGCCGCCCCACCGAAGGCGGTGCAAACAGGCTTGACCAAAGCCTGGCCTCCGACGCCTCCCAGGTTATCTGCATGAAGCAGGTAGCCGAGACCGGACTTGCCGTTGATATATACCAATCCTCCTGGCAGCAGCATTGGTCCCAGCGAGCCAAGATCAGCGTCCGCGGCGTTTTCTTGCTGCCACTGCCGGGGCGCAAAGCCATCCTGCAGGTGCAGTGCCGGCGAGAGCCGCAGCACCGAGTCGCTGTGATCCCAGTCGCCCGAGGTTGCCTCTCCGTTGCCCACTGAGACATAGAGGTCACCTGCTGCGTCCACTACTGGCCCTGGAGTCGCCCAGATGCCGCCCTCGCGCGTGGTCGGGACCTGGTACGTGAGCAACGGCCCTTGTCCGTCCGTGCGCGAGGCGACCACCCGCCCGTGGTAATTGCCACAGTCACCGTAAAGGCCACCAAAGGCGATGTACACCATGCCCCCAGAGAGTGCCAGGGCTGCGCGCTGCTGATGGGGTGCAGGCTCCATTCCTGCGGTGTCGACCGAGCGACGTACCTTCACCTGGCCAGTGTTGACATCAACGCCCACCAGCACGTGCGCGGGCCCGCTCACTTCGGCAACTGCGAAGACCAGGCCAGTTCCTGGATCATAGACGGGTGTGCCGGTGATCCCGAGGGGATCAATGTTTCCGCAAGGAAGCTGCGAGAGTGGAACAGGCCTGCCGACGTTCGTATGCCATTGCACCTGTCCTGTGTGAGCGTCCAGAGAGTAGAGCGAATCTCCCTCGGTGGCCACGAGCACACGCCCACCAACGACCAGTGGCTCCGCGTACACGGCGCCATCCAGGCGCGTACTCCAGGCACGCGTGAGTTTCTGTGGGTCAGGTTCATTTGCCAGGTAGCCTGCGCGGCTATTGTCGTAGTGATAGGTGGTCCAATCGGCGCTGCTCAAGACTGGAGATGGGGAGGTCGTTGGAGTAGGCGACAGGGCTAGAGGAGTAATAGGAACCGGGTTTGTTTGCGAAGGAGTCGAGGGGCTGCCGCATCCAACGAGCAGCAGAAGCAGCACAAAATTCCCGACCCATATCATAGAGCGGGTGTGTCTGACCATCAGTTCCTCCAATCCGATTCCGTTGGCGAACCCCGAGGGTCCCCACACCACTCCACACCACTCCCGCCCTTACAAAGATACGAAAGGACTTCGTCAACAATATCAATTTTCGTAATTTTCTCTCTATTGTAACATTTCCTCATTTAGTTGAGATTGCCATTGCTTGTACATATTCCGCCAAAAACCGGAGGCCATCCGTAGGGGCTAGAGTCCCAACGATTGGTCTTGTTTGTTGCTGTGTTACATGATACACTACTACTGTATGGTACCAAGGTACGCCTTTGCTCTCTAATGAACGCCATGTGCAACTTTTTTTTGAATTGATGACAGGAGGGGTGCTTTCTCTTATGCCACATGGTAGGGATTAAGCACCGATTGCTTGTGGGAAAACAAATACTCATTATTGATGACCAGAGCCAGTTACTCTCTTTGATGCGCCGGATTCTGGAGGATGAACAATACCAGGTCTCTATCCTGCAAAATGGCAAAGATGGTTTCTCTCTCATGAAAACCCTGCTGCCAGATTTGCTGATCCTGGATCTAAAACTTGGCGACGTCTCCGGAAAAGATGTATTGAAGCAGGTGAAAGAGGATGCCATAACAGCCGAAATTCCTGTGATCGTCTACACAGCGGCAGTGCTCGAGGCTGAAGAGGTAGCCAGCATGATCGCGAGCGATCCCGAACTTTACCAGGGGGTACATCTTGTGCACAAACCATTCGAACTTGAGGACCTGCTCGCTCTCCTGGAGCAAGTCCTCAACGAGCCTGTGCACTGATCGGTCAATTCTGTCACGTGGTTACTGACCGGAAAAGGTCTGGTTATTTTTGTCTAGTACCGGCTGGTATTTGATTTTTGATCTTTAGAAAGGATGAAGGTGAGCTATGAAGTTCCTGGTTGGATTACTTGTCGGATTTGGGCTGGGTGTAGCCGTAGGGTTAATCCTGGCACCACAGTCGGGAGAGGCCACGCGGGCACAGCTCAGCGAGCAGGGTATTATGTTGCGCGACCGCTCTGCCGGATTGACTGAACAAATTCGAAGTCGTGCCACAGATGCGCTATCCCAGGGCCGCGAAATGTACACACGCACAAAGGGCGATTTGACGACTTCCTACACTAAGGCAAGGTCAGGCGAATCCTAGAAAACTGGTACGGGGCGTGATTATTCGCGCCCCTATTTTTTGTTGTATTTTTTTATGAGCCTCTCAACCATGTTACCGATCTCATGCCAGATATGATGCTGGTAATCCAGCATGGTTGCCTGGCGCAGATCAAACTCCTTGTTAGATGGGTCCCGCTGCGCGTTCTCCTCAAACTGCTTGGAAAGAGCCAGCGTTTTCTCTCCACGACTATGCAAATAGGTTGCCAATTCCTGTAAATCCGCGAGCAAAGCCGCAAATTTTTCTTCATTGGTGGGCATAAGCTTATTCCCCTGCTTTATCATTTGACGGCAGAATCTGCAGCGCATCCGCGTAACGATTGAAGAAGTTGAACAGCCCGATCACCGTCGCCAGCTCGACAAGCTCACCGTCGTCGAAGTGCGCCTGTAGCTCATCCCACAATGCTTCATCGATGTCGCGGGCGCTCGTGGTCATAATCTCAGCAAAACGCAATGCCACCAGCTCGCGAGCAGTGAAGAGGTGACGATGAGTGTCAATATGGTAAAGCGCATCCAGCAACTCCTCGGTAACCCCTAGCTGCCTTGCCAAGGCAGTATGAGCCGCCATTCAGTAATAGCAATGGTTAACCTGGGAGACACGCACCGCCAGCAGTTCCTTCAGCCTGGGTTCAACAGTGCCAGTACCCATAGCAGCCTCCAATAACTGCATGCTATGCCGCATCAGTTCTGGCCTGTGTGCCATCGTGCGAAAAAGAGTAGCCATGGTGGTAAAGGATGTTGCTTCATCCAAAGTAAGCTGGACGTTCTCTACAGGCGGTATGCGTGGCATACTAAAGGTCTCCTCTTGCGCGTTTTGCTAATAGATGTTTTGTGTTACATCTACATTCTAATGAAGATGACCACAACGTGCAAGCAATAATCCAGCAGGGCGACCGCAAGGGATCGCCCCTACAATATACGAGCCTGGGAAGCCGAGCCTTCCGTGTATTGTAGGGGCGAGGCTTGCCCTCGCCCTGGCAACGGTCGTCCTTGGTGCCACTGTAGAGCAGATCCTTTAAAATGTTGTATTGTTGTGAGTAATATTTAGTAAGGCACGAGCATACGTAATAATGGCCTGTCAATTTAGAGAAAGCGAGGTGAAACAACCCATGAGTCAGAGTACACCTGCGGATGCCGGGCAGCCAAAGACTACCTCCCACCGCTTTTTTGCCGCCATGTACGAGCGGATGTCGCGCAGCAGCCCCGAACGTAATTTTATGGAGCCTTTGCGCAAGGAGATCATTGGACAGGCTCACGGGCTTGTTCTGGAGGTTGGAGCAGGCACAGGTCTCAACTTCGCCCTTTACAATCCTGAACAGGTCGAGCGGGTAGAAGCTGTTGATCCTGATACCGCCATGATGCGCTATGCGCGCGAGCGCGTGAAAACTGCGCGTGTGCCCATCACGCTCACACAAGCGCCAGTGGAAGTCTTACCTTTTGCTGACGAGACCTTTGACAGCGCGGTAGCAACGCTGGTTTTCTGCTCCGTCACCGATCCTTTGCGTGGACTCAGCGAGATCCAGCGCGTACTGAAGCATGGTGGCACGCTGCTGATGATAGAGCATGTACGCGCTCAAGGTGCCATTGCGGGACGTTTACAGGATATGATTACAGTAGTGAACAAGAGAATTGCCGGCAATTGCCACTGGAACCGCGACACCGCACGCACCGTAGTCGCCGCAGGCTTCGAGATTCAGGAGAAGCGAGAGCTGGGCGGAGGATTGCAGCCGAGGATTACGCTGCGAGCTGGCAAGACATAAAGGTTTCACGTTTCCTCTCGACGCTGACCCTCAAGTTTGATATAATAGAGCAAGCCGAATATAGAACAAGAGTTTCATACAGGTAGGAGAAAAGTATGAGCGACCGACTCGTCTCACCAAAGTTGACTGAAGAAGAGCAGGTTATCGAGGGCAGCCTGCGACCTCGCCGCCTGGGCGAATACATCGGACAAGAGAAAATCAAAGAGAACCTGAGCATCCTTCTGGAAGCTGCGCGCCGTCGCAATGAGTCGGTTGATCACGTGCTCCTGTATGGGCCACCGGGATTGGGCAAAACCACCCTCTGCAATATCATCGCCATCGAGATGGGCGTCACCCTGAGAACCACTTCTGGACCGGCGATTGAACATGCAGGTGACCTGGCCTCGATTCTCACATCGATGCAGGCGGGCGAGGTGCTCTTCATCGACGAAATACACCGGCTTGCCCGGCCCGTTGAGGAACGCCTCTATTCTGCTATGGAGGACTTTGCAATCGACGTGATGATCGGCAAGGGTCCTGGCGCCAGGTCGCTGCGCCTGTCGTTGCCACCTTTCACCGTTGTGGGAGCTACTACACGAGTCGGTGCTATGACAGCGCCGCTGCGCGACCGTTTCGGGGCCATTTATCGCCTGGACTACTACGATCATGCCGCGCTCAAGCAGATTTTGATTCGCTCGGCGCGTATCCTCAAAGTTCCGGCAGATGAAGAGGGTATCGAGGAGATTTCTAGCCGCGCCCGTGGCACGCCGCGTATCGTCAACCGCCTGCTCAGGCGCGTGCGCGACTACGCGCAGGTGAAAGCCGATGGCGTGATTACGCGTGAAGTTGCTCAAGCGGCCCTGGACACGCTGGAGATTGACCAGCTAGGCCTCGACCAGGTCGACCGCAACCTGCTGCTCACAATCATCCAGAAGTTCGACGGCGGCCCGGTGGGGCTGGATACGCTTGCTGCCAGCACCAGTGAAGACACGGAGACGATTGAGGACGTCTATGAGCCATACCTGCTGCAGCTCGGCTTCATTGCGCGTACGCCTCGCGGCCGCGTCGCCACGCGCCTGGCCTATCAACATCTGGGATTAGCTGCGCCAGGTGGGGGGAATGGACTTGGGCCGGGATTGTGGGGATGATGGGTGGGGGCGCTTGCGCCGCCCTGGACATCTCCATCATGCATCAAACACCATTGTTGTATCTTCATCATAGTGTCCCCTATGGATGGCTTTGGCGTCTTGCCGGGTGAGAAAAAAAGGGCTAGCTCAAGCACCCCCATCCAGCAACGGATTCGTTGAGGAGGGCACCAGGGCGGCGCAAGCGCCCACAACAGTTTCGCCATATCCATCGAGGTTCATGATAATGATGAATGGCACCTGGGCGGCGCAAGCGCCCACATCCAGCAATGGATTCGTAGGGGGCAGCAGGGCGGCGCAAGCGCCCCCACGAGATTCATTTAGGCCTTGAGATGTGGGCGGCGCAAGCGCCCACATCCAGCAATGGATTAGTCGGGGAGCACCAGGGCGGCGCAAGCGCCCCCACCACCCATCATCCGCCGCCCCCGCCCCTACAGGTCTTTTTTTATGGGGTTATTGCGGATATACCTTCGTATTTCCAGCAATTCGGTATTGCTGCAAATTATGTGATCGTAAAAATGCGGTTGCCAGAATTGATTCCCGCAGATATCTCCTAATGTTCTGAGGTAGCTGAGGGCGGCCCGGGCCGTCAATGATTTGTAGGCACAGACAATCATTGACAGCGTTGGACGTGTCTCGCGGTCTGGGCGCAACCAGAGAATAAAATGAATGTGATCGGTCATCACGATGAATTCGTCCAGTTCGATTGTGGGGAAACGTTGAGGAAGCGTCTTCCACGTCTCTTCCACAATGGTACGCACCCCGGGCATCTCAAGATATGGCTCGCGTCCATGCAGGCATATTGTGACGAAATAGGCCCCCGGTTGGCTATAATCATAGCCCTTGAGACGAATAGAACGTCGATGGTGCTTTTCCGGGTCGTAACCCACGGGCATATAGCTCCTTCTCAAGGTATTTAAATTTATAGGTGCATCTATTTATTTCTATACCCACCACAATGGGAAAAGCGGTAAATTGAGACGCCTGTAGGGGCGGGGGTCGTGTGGATGATGGGTGGGGGCGCTTGCGCCGCCCTGGGTATCCTCCCCCACCTATCATGGTATCCCAAACATTTCACCCGATCATTACATATCAATGCCGAATGTACAACGGTGTTATGCCGGGATGGAAAAGAGCGGCACAAGCGCTCCTACAGGTAATCGCCTGCCTCATCTATCATCGTCTATATTGCCGTATTTGATGAATGGCACTTGGGCGGCACTAGCGCCTCCTATTCAACAACGGATTCAAAGGAGGCACCTGGGCGGCGCAAGCGCCCCCCATCCAGCAATGGTTTCGTCGAGGAAAGGGCACCTGGGCGGCGCAAGCGCCC
>Ga0187846_10002170_pt1 | contig 10857 bp, 9 predicted proteins | sample TC_taG_FD_161473 | JGI IMG/M metagenome (GOLD analysis project Ga0187846, IMG submission 161473) | Biofilm microbial communities from the roof of an iron ore cave, State of Minas Gerais, Brazil - TC_06 Biofilm (v2) | ecosystem: Environmental > Terrestrial > Deep subsurface > Cave > Wall biofilm ... | reverse complement strand
ACGAATATGCGCTCGGAATTGCGATTGCCCCGCCGTTCCCGCGAATGTCGTACGAAGAAGCGATGGAGCGGTTCGGTTCCGACAAACCCGACCTCCGCTTCGGCCTAGAAATAAAAAATCTTACGGCTGCGTTCGCTGGCACTTCATTCAAGGTTTTCGCCGAGGTACTCGGACGCAGAGAAGCGATCTACGGCCTGGCTCTGGCCGCCGAACATCAGTTGAGCCGCCGCGAACTCGACGAGATGGCGGAAGCGATGCGTTCGCAAAAGGGCTTGGGACTTGCCTGGGCAAAGCTCGCAGATGGTAACTGGCAAGGGCCGGTAGGCCGTCATCTGGGTGAAGCCGAGAGGACGCGCGCTGCAGAAGTCGCTGCACTTCACCAGGGCGACACGCTGCTGATGGTGGCTGGCCCACGCAATCAGGTCCGGCCGCTGATGGGTGATCTGCGGCTGCAGCTTGGGGCGAAGTTTAATCTGCGGCGCGCCGAAGAACTGCGCTTCCTATGGGTAGCCGATTTTCCACTATTCGAATACAGCGAGGAAGAAAGAAGGCTCGTCTCCGTTCACCATCCCTTCACTGCTCCACATCCAGACGATCTGGAGTTACTTGACAGCAGTCCGCTGACGGTACGCGCGCTGGCCTACGATATGGTGCTGAATGGGCAGGAAATGGGTGGCGGCTCAATTCGTATCCATGACCCGCAATTTCAGCTCAAAATCTTTAGCCTGCTGGGGATTGACCGTGAAGACGCCCTCAGAAAATTCGGCTTCCTGCTCGACGCACTCAGTTATGGCGCCCCGCCCCACGGCGGAATTGCGTTCGGGGTTGACCGGATTGCGATGATGGTGTGCGGGACCGATTCGTTGCGCGATGTCATGGCTTTCCCCAAAACTCAGAAGGCTGTCGACCTGATGAGTGGAGCGCCCTCAGAGATCGATACGCAGCAGCTCCGGGAGCTTTCCATCAAGGTGGCGTTGTGAGGAGCGGCAGGCTCGGTGGCACAGGCTTCCAGCCTGTGGTCCTTGCCGCGCTGCTGTTCGTCGCGGTGGGATGCGAGGAAATGGCCCACGACGTGAGCAACACCCCGGTCTTCAACGCGATGAGCGACACGGTGCAGGCGCTGCCGGGCCTTCATGGCACCAGCGGGCTCGAAATTCACGCGGTACGCTCGATCAAAACTGTCATAATTCACAAAATTGCAGTGATGCCGTTGATCGGCCAACCCGACCAGATTGACAAGACCTTACCTTCTGATGCTGCGCAATCAATTACCGCGGCTATCTACGCGCGGGCCAACGAATTAGGGGGCTGGGAAGTCGTGCCGCAGGACGATATCGATGCGGCGCTCCAGCAGTTTCCTCCGCTGACGGTGGCGGACCTCGATCAGAACGCGCTCGCGCTGGGCCGCAAGGTCGCCGCCGACGGAGTGATTTATGGTGTGGTAAATCGCTATCGTGAGAGGGTCGGATTTGATTACGCGGCTCAGAGTCCTGCGGCAGTTGCGTTCGTGCTCAATTTTGTCGATGAGAACTCGAAGCAGGTAGTGTGGACGGCGAAATTCGCACGTGAGCAAAAAGCTCTATCGCAAAATATTCTCGACCTCCCCAACTTCGTGTCCCATGGAGCGCGGTGGGTCCGCGCCCACGATATCGCCGTCGAAGGGATCAACGGTGCCCTCGATAACCTGCAATCAAAACTAACAATAGAGCCAATCGTGCAGGGGAAGTAGTCACCGGTTGATGAGACCGGTGCGTTTCAGGAAGGTTGGCGTCGGATTGCATCGCGGCGCACACGAATTCCTTGCCGCTTAACCGTCATTCCGCGCTTTTGCTTCCAGGTATGCGTGCGAATCAGGATGGCCGTCTGAGCTGGCCAGGGAGGCGTGTGACGATTTGAAGTGATTGATTATCTGTTCGAGCTTGCTCCGCGAATCGGCAGTGCGCGCGGGTGCCAGAATAGTTAGTATCAATTCAGGATCGTCCATCACCGAGAAACTGACATGTTGTAGTTGAAGGCGGCCCACCAGAGGATGGTTGTAACGTTTGAGTCCTTCGTTCTGCGGGAGCACATCATGGCGCGGCCACCATTCGGCAAACTCCGAGCTTACCGATTTCAGCCGGTCGACCAGGTCCACGAAAGGCTTATCTCCAGCGTGTCTTCCGTAATTGACACGAAACCTGGCAAGTACGTCGCGTGCCCGGGTCGGCCAATCGACTATTAACGAGCGTAGCGTGGAATCGGTAAAAAACAGCCAGACCATATTTCTTTCGGCCATCGCTATACTGGTGAAACCAAAGAATGCGTCCGCTGCTAAATTCCATCCTAGTACATCCCAGCGTGCACCTACGATAAATGCCGGCAGATGCTCCATCTGGTCGAGCATCTGCTTGAGCAAGGGGCTGATGCGCTGTGCCTTGGGTTTCGAATCAATCACCGGCTCGCGCAACGCAAGCTGAAAGAGCTGTACGCGCTCGATCCCGTCCAGTCGCAGGACTCGTGCAAGGCTATCGAGCATTTCGGCGGATACGCTTATCGGGCGAGCCTGCTCGAGCCAGGTGTACCAGGTCACGCTCATACCGGCCAGCTGGGCCACTTCTTCACGACGCAAGCCTGGCGTACGCCGCCGCGAAGCCGTTGGGAGGCCAACGTCGGCGGCAGAAATGCGCGCCCGCCTGGTGCGCAAAAAGTTGCTTAGCTCCCGCCGTCTGATCTCGTCCCGTCTCATGAGTAAACAAGATCGTCGGTTTCTTTATACCAGTATAAGTGAGGCCATGGGTACTCGGTTTAGTGCTCCTACTCTACCTGATCGCCGCAACGATTTTCAAAGCTCCGCAAACCCCCTCGTATTCAGGATCAAAGCCGAGGCGGTGTAAGCTTGGCGCCATTCGCCCGATACGCTGAGCACGAAGCGCATGACTGCACGCTCCCGGCCCAGCCTTCCGCGCGCGAGGAAAGCGACATGGATAATATTGAACTCCCCAGTCGTTCGGAAGTGGAGGATCTCTTCTACAAGGAAGCCGCGCTGCTCGACGAATGGCGGCTCGAGGAATGGCTTGCGCTGCTGACCGACGACGCGATTTATCGGGTTCCGCCGACCGATGTTCCCCAAGGCGATCCGCGCAACACGCTATTTATCATCGCCGACGATGCATTCCGGATACGATCGCGGGTGAAGCAACTGCTCGGCAAGTCTGCCTGGGCTGAGAATCCTCATTCGCGCACTCGCCGGATTATAAGCAATGTGCGCATCCTCGGGAGCGACAGCGACCAGATCCTGGTTACTGCAAACTTTGCTGTGTATCGAATGCGTTACGAATCAGTAGACACCTATGTCGGCCATTATGACTACAAACTGGTCCGTATCGGTAACGAACTGAGAATACGCGAGCGCCGAGCGATCCTGGATAACGAGGCTCTTCGCCCGCAAGGCAAGATCAGCTTTATCCTTTGAGCGATGGCAGCCTCGCCGCGACTCCTGCTTCTCCTCGCCCGTTGTTTGAGGTGGGAAAAGGCTTACCCTAGGAGCGGCGGCGAATGAGATGAAGGAGCGGATGCAGGAACAAAGATGGGAGGAAGTGACACTCGTCGGTTTGCAAGTACAGCCACCCCTCCCTAACCCTCCCCCATGTCAAACAATGGGGGAGGGGACAAGAAATTCGGCCTCAGCCACCGTGCCGTAGTAGACGGCCGGGCGTCGCATTCGTGCAGCGGCCATCCTCGAAGGTTAGTTCGCCGTTGACCGCGATCGCGTGATAGCCCTCAGCCTTCTGAACTCGACGCCATTCGCCTCCGGGGAAGTCATGCACGATCTCCATCGGCTTGATAGCAAGCTTGTTGAGGTCGTAGACAACGATGTCGGCCCAGGCGCCTTCCACCAAGGTGCCACGGTTCTTGAAACCTGCGCACATTGCAGGATGAGCGCTGAGACGCCAATGCAGTTCCTCCAGGCTCATCAGATTGTTGTCGCGCCCGATTTTGATCAAAGCCTCGGTCGAGTAGCGTCCACCGGTGAAGAACTTGGTGTGGGCGCCTCCGTCCGATACCCCGAAGATGGGTATCGAGTCCGAAGAAATCATCTCCTTCAAATAGTCGACGCGAACGTTGATCGGTGGTGAATAAAATTCGGTATTGAGGCCGTCGGCGCACGCGATATCGAGCATCGCATCGATCGGATGCTTGTTCTCTCTTTTAGCGATTTCGCCGATAGTCATATTCTCGTACTTCTTCAGGCTGGGCTCCTGGCATTCGAGCACGAAAATGTCTTCATAGCTATTCGTGATCAATCCAACGTTTCGCTCATTGCGCAACGCCGGCCGCCGCTGCGGGTCCGACAATTTCATCAGCCGATCCTCGAGCGGGCCCGTGGTGGCTTCGTTCCACGCCGGCATGTCGTCGTACAGGTTCCAATCCTTGAAGGTAAATGCGAAACCCACCTCAAGCGTTGCGCCCTGACCAAGAACACGGATACCGCGCTTGAGGCAGCTTTCCAGCCATTTGAGTTGATGACGGAAGCGCTCAGGATACGCATCATTGACCGCGACCGCGTTATATAGAATTGGACGGCCGGCGGCCAACGCCAGTTCCTCGTAATGACGTTCCGCATGAGCTTCGGGGTCGCCTTCCAAATCACCGGGCTCGGGCAGATAAGTCATCTGGATGAAACCCTCGTTGCGCTCGCCCAAGACTCGTGCGAGGGCCAGAGCGGTTTCATCATGCATGATATCGGTGACCATCGGCGTGCCGTCGAAATCAGCCTGCACGCTCTTGCGGCCGAGCCGTTGCGCTGACCATCCGCAGGCGCCGTGATCCATCGCTTGATGTAGGATGCGGCACATCTCTTTGGTCTCGGCATCGGTCGGCAGGCGGCCCGATTTGGCGTCTTCGAGACCCATCGTCCACGTCATTACTGGCGCCAGCGGCACGAACGGCAGCAAATTGACGCCCTTCGGATGACGGTCAACGCTGTCGAGGAATTCGGGATAGGTGACCCAGTCCCACGGCAGGCCAGCTTTCATTGAGCCATACGGAATTGCTTCGGTCCGTGTCATCGTCAGCATCGAACGCTCACGCAATTCAGGTTTTACCGGCGCGAAGCCGAAGCCGCAGTTGCCGATGACGAGCGAAGTGATGCCATGCCAGCTCGACATGGTGCAATAAGGATCCCAGAACAGTTGAGCATCGTAATGAGTGTGGAGATCGACAAAGCCGGGAGCGACATTGAGGCCGCCCGCGTCGATTACTTTTTTGGCCTCATGAGACTTCAGATTGCCGAGCTTGGCGATCTTGCCGTCTTTGATGCCGACATCTGCCCGGTAACGCGGCATCCGCGTGCCGTCGATAACCGTGCCGCTTCTGATGATAAGGTCAAATTCTGCCATGAGATCCTCCGACTAGGTTTGATTGCTGGTTCCTCAAGCCGCTCGAGAATCGATCAAGCTGGCATTCGCCACAGGGCCGAAGTGTCTTTGCCGGCCGATCGGCGTAAACTGTTAGCTTGGTTAACGGTTTTGCCTCGACAGCATTAACCTGCAAACAGGTCTATTGTCAAGTCCCGCACTTGTGCGTCTAATTGATATGGTCGGCGTCGTCAGCGAGGTTTACCCACAACAACCCGGCCCCTTTTGAAAGATGGCAGAAAAAGAAGACAAACAGGTGGAGCAGCACGCCGCGGAACTGCTTGAACTGTTTTACCCTATCCATTATCGCGGCAACATGGCGGTCGAGGACGCCATGCGCGCAAAGCTGACGCGCAAAGAGGCGGCGATTATATGGCTGATTCGCTCCGCCGGCGAGGAGGGGATCGAAATGCGCCGCAAGGAAATTGTGGCGAGGCTCCAGGACTGGTTTGACGTCAGCAGTCCGGCCGTCACTAAAGCCTTACGCCACATGGCTCGTCCTCCGCTGAGTCTAGTTCGGCTGGTGGAAGATGCCGCGTCGGGCCGCGAGAAGCGTGTGCGCCTCACGCCTCAAGGACAACGTTTCGTTCTCGGCATGATCACGCGCGGGCAGGATTTCCTGCAAAAAGTAGTGGAGCAACTGCCCGATCAACAGGTCCGCGACGGCATCGAATTCCTGCGCGCCGGGGTGGCTGCCTATGAGCGAGTGCACGCCCAGGCCGCCAACGCCGATGCCAAAGGCCTGCCCGGCAAAGCACGCTCCGCGGCCAAGCTTCCTGGCAACGTGCGAGCCGGCGCACCGATCAACGGGTCAGAGCCATTGGAAAATGAAGCCGCTCAGAATCCCCGGACCCCGGTATGAGGCACCACCCGAGTACGCACAACGTCAGCGAGAACTATGCTGGCCCAGGCTTAGAATTTTCCGGGCCTCCGACGGGGTAGCGATCTCGCGGCCCGACTCACGTGCCATCTGCGCGATTCGTTCGACCAAATCTGCATTGCGCGGCGTACCTAACTCGGAATACGGATAATCTCCGAGGCCGATCGCAATATGGCCGCCGCGCTCTAGCGTAGCGCCAACCATCGGAAACAAATTTCCGCCGACGCACATCACTGACCAATGAAGTTGGAGAGTGGCCGGGATGAAATCGGCCATCGCCTCTAGCCCCCGCACCGTTCCCGGGTTTCCCGCGAACAGGCCACCCTCGCTCAACACGATGCCTCCATACAGCGGTTGTGGCAGCAGGCCGGCCTCGACGAAGGCCGCGCTGGCACGAATCGAGCTGACGTTCCACAAGGCGACATATGGACGAACTCCTGAAGCACGAATCGTTTCCGCGAAGTAACGTAGCGTCCTGGTCGGGTTCATGTAGACGACGTCCTCGGTCACAAAGCGCCGTGTGTGCGTGTCGTAAAAGTCGACGTTGCTGGTGGTCATGTCGATAGGCGCAAAATCCGGCAGAGTAGCGTTGTCCTTCGCCATCTCGATAATATGGCTCATTCGAGCTTCCGGCGACGGCAGCGTCCAGGCGCCCAAGGTTGGCATCACGATCAGATCGCTCTTCTGATGGATCCGCCGCGCGGTGTCCGCGTAATCGTCGCTTTTGGTTGAGGGGGCGCCGTTTAGTGGATCGCGCGCATGGTAATGGATAATCGAAGCGCCCTGACGCCAGCATCGTAGCGCTTCGTCGCAAATCTCTTCGGGACTAAAGGGGACATTAGGATTGTGTTTACGCGATGCGTATTCGTTAATCCGCACCTCGATTATCAGCTTCTCCATGGGTAATCCCTTATACTGTTCACGCTGTGTTGCGGACTATTCACGACTGGACGTCAGAGCCGGAGCGTTAGCAGCGCGTTTAGGTTAAGATGCTCGCCGCTTGAAATCATTGTTATCGAAGGGACTCAAATGACCAAGCCGCTCGAAGGAATAAAGATTATCGAGATCGCCCAGGAAATACAGGGGCCGCTCGCGACGCTCTTTCTGGCGGACCTCGGCGCCGAAGTCACCAAAGTCGAGAATCGCCAGAGCGGCGATGTCAGCCGCTACCTGCTGGCCCGGCTGGTCGGAGGAGCGAAGGTCCGCAACGCGAATGTCTCCCACTATTTCTACGCCATGAATCGAGGCAAACGCAGCATTACCGCGAATCTGAAAAAGAAAGAAGGCGTGGAAATCGTACGCCGCCTGGCGCAAACCTACGACGTCCTGCTGACCAACTACCGCCCTGGCGTACTCGAACGGCTTGGGCTCGGCTTCGAGGATTTACGTCAGACCAACCCGCGCATTATTTTTGCGCAGGCGAGTTCGTGGGGACCGAAAGGACCGTGGAGGACACGCCCAAGCCGCGACACGCTGGCGCAGGCCGCGAGCGGCCTCATGTCAAAAAACGGCATGCCCAACGATAATCCGCTACCGGCCGGAGCTCTGCTCGCCGATCAGGCTGGCGCATTCACGATGGCGGGAGGGGTACTTGCAGCGTTGTTCGCGCGCGAGCGCACCGGCCAAGGGCAGCGGGTCGATGCCTCGATTTATGGCACGATGATCGCCGCGCAAAGCTTCGAACTGAACTACACGGGGCTGACTGGCGAGGAACCGGAACGCGCCGGCCGCGGTCATCCGTTTTTACATGGCCTGATCGGCTCTTTTCGCACCAAGGACAGTTATGTCTGCCTGATCGGCGTCGACGATACACGGTGGCCGCGTTTCTGCGAGATCATGGGAATTCAGCATCTACAAGACGAACCCGAATGTGACAATGTGACGCGCCATTTTCACGGAACCAAGATTGAAGCGGTCCTGGATGACGTCTTCCCGACCAAGACCACTGCTGAATGGCTCGAGTTGTTGACCGCCGCCGATATTCTGGCGACGGACGTCGCTGACTATCGCCAGGTGCTCAGCAGCGAGCAGGCTCGCACCAATGGTTACGTGATGGAGCTGGAGCATCCCACCGCCGGGAAAATCAGCGTGACCGGATGCCCCGTGACCCTCAACGATGAAGTCACGCATGATGCGACACCCGCGCCCGAACTCGGCCAGCACACGGAGGAAGTACTGCTGGAAATCGGTTACACATGGGAACAAATCGCCGAACTGCGCGACAACAAGGTAATTTGACCGTCAGCGCTGCAGAGGGATGGCCTGGCTTCCCGCCGGCAGACGGGAGAAAACCTCTTTTTCCGCACGCTCACCCCACCCTCGCCGCGTGAATCACGCTCACCTCGCCTCTCCCGCAACAGAGCGGGAGAGGAACAGCCTGAGCGGGCGAGGGGAAAAAAGGACGCGCTCGCGACAAGCCCACTTCATGCTCGGTCAGGTAGCCTCCCTTTTCCGTTTGCGGCTTTCATCCAGAGGCTTTAGCTTGTTCCTTCGGCGGGTTCGCTGACGCGATTAGACCGACTCGCCCGGGAGGAACTTCGATGCGACTTGGACTCGTAACCGGTTATTCCGGTCCACGGATGCAAAGTACTATCGACCTGATTCTTGAAGCCGAGCGGCTCGGCTTTGACTCGGTATGGTCAGGTGAGGCTTACGGTTCGGATGTCATCACCTTTCTCGCCTACGTCGGCGCGCGTACCTCAACAATCAAACTGGGCGCGGGGATAATGCAGATGCATGCGCGGACGCCGGCAATGACTGCGATGACCGCGATGACGCTCGACGGTCTGACCAACGGCCGCTTCATCATCGGGCTTGGGCCGTCGAATCCGCAAGTGGTCGAGGGCTGGCATGGAGTGCCATACGGCAAGCCGCTGCAGCGCTATCGAGAGTACATCACGATTGTGCGCAACATCCTCAGGCGCGAGGCGCCGTTGGAATTCGAGGGCCAGGAGTATCAGATTCCCTATCGGGGTCCTGGCGCCACCGGGCTGGGCAAGCCGCTCAAGAGCATCCTTCACGGCCGTCCCGACATTAAGATCTACATGGCATCGATCGGGCCCAAAGGGATTGAACTCGCCGCTGAACTGGCGGATGGCTTGCTGCCGGTGTGGATGAGCCCGGATTGGTATGGGAAGCTCTACAAGCCGCATCTTGACGCGGGCTTCTCCAAGGCCGGACCGAGTAAGAGCCGCGACGATTTTGACCTGGCCCCGTTCGCTACCTGCGTTCTCGGCAACGACATCGCTAAATGCCGTGAGCCAGTCAAAGCAAATCTGGCTTTGTATATCGGCGGGATGGGCGCGCGCAGTAAAAATTTCTACAACAGCTATGTCCGCCAGTTTGGCTACGAAGAGCTGGCCGGGCGCCTGCAGGATCTGTATCTCTCGGGCAGGAAGAACGAAGCGCAGGCTGCGGTGCCCGACGAGTTGGTGGACGCTATGGCGCTCGTCGGACCCAAGGAGCGGATTCGCGATCAGCTGGCCCGATGGAAGTCATCGCCGATCAAGACCCTGCTAATCGGCACCAGTCAACCCGAAGCGCTCAGATTGCTCGCGGAATTGTGCAGCTAGCCACCGCCCAACAGGATTTTCTGCGCCGCTCGACTTTACCGTGGGACCGGAGCAGGAATCCGCGAAGCGGAGGAGCACACCCAACGCAAGGAGAACGCCGGGTTGCAGATGTGATGCGGAAGATCTGTGATACCGCGGCCCAAGCGGTTTATCGCTATTGCGAGTCGCGGGGCAAATCGCTGCTCGAGGTGCCCCAGGACTATTCATGCCTGAATCCTTCCTGGGAGCATACATCTTAGACAAGCTTGGAAATTCCTTAACGATGAGTCTGGAGACGAACTATAGAGACCTTGAAGACTTTTGCGGCTTACCCAAGGGTCGGCTGGGTCGGAACCAAAGAGTAGACATGGTCGTTTACACGTCTGACTCGCCGGAAAAAGAGAAGCAGGGCCTGATGTTGCTCGTCGAGTTTAAGCTTTTGAAATCTTTTACCGAAGATGAGAAGGATCGCGAAAAACTCCTGGAGATTTTCCAGCGAGTCAATTCACCTGCTTACGGGGCGGTCTGCGCGGTTGTAGACCCGGCGAAAGTAGATCTGTCCAAGGAGAAGGCAGCCGCGAAGGCCGATATGGATCATTGGTACCAGTGCGACGTGGGCACGTTGCGCCACAACAATCCAGAACGCCTATTGGTTTGCGCCCGGCTATTTCGGCGCCAGTGAGATCGCGACGGTTGTTCTCGATGCACCCCTGTCTGCCCCTCGCCCGCTATTTTGCGGGAGAGGGTAGGGTGAGGGTGCAGAAGCTTTTTGGATCCAATGATGAGTGAAAGCAGCAAGCCTCCGGTTCGACTGCTACCCGCCGTGACTCTGGCCCGCGCTCGTGCACTGCGCCATGAGCAGACCGATGCTGAACGCAGGATGTGGAGACTTCTTCACAGCCGCCGATTTGCTGGCGCCAAGTTTCGTCGCAATCATCCGATCGGTAAATTCTTTGCTGATTTCTGCTGCCTGATGGCTCGGCTGATGATCGAAATTGACGGGGGACAACACGCCGACGAAGCTCAAGCT
>Ga0187846_10002169_pt1 | contig 10860 bp, 8 predicted proteins | sample TC_taG_FD_161473 | JGI IMG/M metagenome (GOLD analysis project Ga0187846, IMG submission 161473) | Biofilm microbial communities from the roof of an iron ore cave, State of Minas Gerais, Brazil - TC_06 Biofilm (v2) | ecosystem: Environmental > Terrestrial > Deep subsurface > Cave > Wall biofilm ... | reverse complement strand
TTCCTCCCATCCTTTGATCACCTGATGCTGCCCGAGCACTACCTGGGCTGGCACATGACGATCATAGGAACTAATGAACTTAAGGTCATTACTTGCAAGCCAGCCTGTATATTGAACCGAGAGAACAGCACCCATCTCGGCGGCAGTACCACGTCCAACTTTCAGGTCGATACACTGGATGCCATTAGCTAGCGTTGCCGGTTCCGTCGCTACACCCGGTGGTGTAGAGGGACCCGCCGCCGGCGTCGAGGCGTATACCGCCGGACTACTGGAAGCAACGGAACAGGAGCTGCTAATAGGCGCGCCGGTATGCACGCTGCTATGCGCGTTGACATGCTTTGTATGTGCCGGTGGTTGAAACAAAGCAACAATATGAGGGTATTGCCAGATGCCGATACCTGCTAAAAGCACCAGCACGACAACCACCATGCTCGCGCGGCGCTGGCGGCGCCGCCGTGCCTGGCGCAGCAGGCGCTCCTGCTGGCGCAGTCCTCGCCGGTACTGTTTTTGTGCCTTTGCTGTACTTTTTCGATCATTCGCAGTTTGCGTCATAAGGGTATTTTCTCCTCGTCTGTCCATTCGAAATTATGAACTTTAACAAACAAAATCGGGAATGTCATGCTGAACCCTTCCCCTTCGCTGCTCCTTCGCTGGCGCTCAGGACAAGGCTCAGGGCTTCGGCTACTGTCATGCTGAACGAAGTGAAGCATCTCTGCTCAGGGTAAACTCCGTGAAGCATCTCCGGGCCCCGCAAGAGAGATCCTTCGCCCATTCACTTCGTTCAGGACAAGCTTCGCTCAGGATGACACATTATTACCGACCTTGAATGTTAAAAATCATAATTTCGAAACGAGATTATCGCTGGATAGGAGGTTACCACCATCAGAGCTTTCTGGCAAGACAGCAAGGACAAGTTACCTATCTCAAATAGAGAAAGAGAAACCGGCTAAGACGCCGTCCACTATTGAGAAACATTCACCCACAATGATGTATTCTTAATCGTTTCTTTACCGCTTCATCACCGCAATCACACTACCCCCTGCTACACTCATGGCAACGGGACAAATTCACAGGAGCCCGAACACACCAAGAAGTGGAGGTTAAGCATGTAAGGAAGGCGGGGTAGCGAACTGCCGTCTTCGTAGTTGTCACCTATCACATGGGTAGCCTGATAGGGCAGGTGTCCCGACAGGAACAGTTCTTTAGTACTGTAAATCAGGGCGAGTGGGTGTCTGAAGGACTCTTTGCAACTTATTTTAGGTGCAAGGATGCGACACTAGAAGAAATCCCCGGGCGTGTCCTGATCTTGCAACGCCAATAATGGCAAGTCTACTCAATATCGATTGTACGTAAAGGAGAAAATCGTATCATGTTTGCATCTATCTTGCGACGGTGGCGCCTGGTCACCCCCCTGGCATTGGTTAGTTTGGCCGCACTAATTGTAACCGCAGCTGCTATGGCTCCAGCTTCTGCTCACAGTAGCCCAAAATTTGATGGTTCGGCCGCAGGAGCCCTCGTACACGTGGAAACCGAATTTCAGATCACGACTGCAGACCTGGCGGCGTGCTGGACGGGCAACGTAAAGTCACATCATTCCACGCAGGTGGGGCCGATAACCGGCGGCGAGCCTATTGTCCTGACGGTGTTGATCGAGCAGTCCCAAAACGACGTTCAGGCGAAGATCGTAAAGTTTTCCAAGTGCGGAGCGAAAGTGAATATCAACAGTCACCGCAAGACAAGTGTGGCTGAGGCTACCGATTTTGGATTTGCTAGTGATGGTGGGATCACGGTGTTCGACATTTCGATCCCGCCCTTCTCAACAGAGCTTATCAACATGCCGGCAACAAATACTCTGAATGGTGAGGCGGAACTCTCGACGCTCTCTGAAGCCCACTGCGTGAAAGGGGTAGCTCAGCTGAAAACGGCGATCACGGAAAATTCTACCACTGGTACCATCAATGTGGCCAGTAATGGCAGCAACTCTCCGGTAGCCAATGACCTGAACCTGAGCCAGGATCAGTCGCTCTCTGGCCTGGCAGGCACTGGTTACACGGCTGTCCTGGACGAGGTCGACACGACCGCTAACTCGATCGAAACCATCGGGCTGCACGTCTTCGGTAATGGCGTCGATGTTCGCCTGGCCGATTCCACAGCGAGTGCCAACTGCTAGTAAGTAGTTAGCTTACGAGTCGGCTTTAGCAGCCGCCTTGGTAGCTAGTTCTAGCAACCGCCCCCAGGGTGTTCGATTATGAATGCCCTGGGGGTTTTGGTATGGTAAGGTACGGTAGGTATTGCATCTTAGGCAAGGTTCAATGATGAAGAAAAGTCCATGATAGGTTGAACCGTTGCACCCTGTCATCCTGAGCCCTTCGCTTCGCTCAAGGGTAAACTCCGCGAAGGATCTCTCGCGATGGGGACAGAGATGCTTCACGGAGTTTACCCTGAGCAGAGATGCTTCGCTGCGCTCAGCATGACAGTAGCCGAAGCCCTGAGCCTTGTCCTGAGCGCCAGCGAAGGAGCAGCGAAGGGGGAGGGTTCAGCATGACAGGGGGTGGACCTTGCTGTTGGTGAGGAACTGTCACGTTCAGCTGAGTACTAGCGGTGTTACCGGAGGAGGCTGTTCGCGTTTTTTCTGATAGAACGGAATTATATCGTATCGACGGAAGAGGACTGGCATGAACCAGCAACCACCTTATAAGCAACAGTTCTATAAACCAGTGCAACCAGTACATCTGCCACCAGGCGGCAATAACTATCCAACACAAGGCCATGATGATCCAACACAAGGTACATATCTACCACCAGGTGGCTATTATCCAATGCAGCAGGGATATACTTCACAGTATCCCAGCCACGTGGATTTCGCGTCCAGGTCGTCACCGCCTCAGCAGCACGGGCGACTGAATAATTTGCAGAAAAACCTCTTGATGGTTCTCTCTATTGCGCTGGTGACCAGCGTTGTGCTGGCGCTCGTTTCATACCAGGTCTTTCCCCTGGCCTCGATTCAGGCGACAGGGATGAATGAAATACGCAAGGGAACCGCGGCGGTGACGCCATCTGCTACACCATCTGTTACGCCGCCGCCTGTCGCCGTGCTAAACCCCAGCTCGGTGCTGGGCATCGACAGCGGCCCTCTCTCTAATTATCCCGGCATCTCCTGGACCCGCTTAAGCTATAAGACCTGCGGCGGTAAAAATTATGGCGCTCGCCTGAAGAGTACTGTGCAGCTCTATCATAGTCAAGGCGGTCATGTCTTGATCTTGCTATGCCAGCACCCGGGCCAGCATTTGTTTGATCTGCCGCAGTTCAATGATGTCGCGCAGGCGGGCGCGGATGCTGTAGCATGTGGCAACGAGGAGATGAAGCACAATAAATACCCGACCTACCTGTCCCCACTGGATTTTGCGCGTTTCTTTGATCTGTGCGAGCGCACGATACAGGCCGCGCGCCCGGGCACCCTGGTCCTGCTGGGCTCGCTGGACCCACACGTGGGCGGCGTGGATCGCCTGCCACTGCTCCAGCAGGTGAGTTATCTCAACGCGGTGCAGACTGCTATGAATACCCAGGTTCGTCCAGGTGGCAACTGGAGCTGGCGCGCCCAGGCCATGGGGCTGATCGATAGCTGGCATAACGGCTTTCCCAGCAAGAGCGTCAATAGTTTGAACGCCCTGTTCGTTTTCTGGGCGCAGCAGTTTCAGGTTGATCTCAATAGCGGTGGGCTTGGCCGGCATATCTGGGTTGTAGAGGGAACGGGGTGCGTCAGTGGCTGCGGGCTGCACACGCGTCACCAGATTTCGGTCGCCCATATCATGACGTTGATCACCGATGTGCAGACGGCTATGAGCTACAAGGTGCCCTTCTTTTACTTCAGTGGCAAGGATTTCTTCCAGGCGGGGACATTCTGGCCAATGGGTGTGCTGGATCTCCGCGGTCACGAGAAACCCCTGGTCCAGGATCTTGCTCTGGGGACAAAATCCCTCGACCTGTCCTGCGCGAGTGGTCCGGTGCTCGTAACCGAGCAAGAGCAGTTGTTGGCGAAGCTTTACAGCGGCTGCACTCTGCCAGGCAACTGGGCCAATGTTTTGACGAATTAGGGTAGTAAGAGACGGGATCTCCAACCGCCCCGCGTGCCCAGGGCAGGGGATGTAGAGTGCGGATGATGAATTTTCACAACCAAAACCGGTAAATATTGGTGTGTCATCCTGAGCGAAGCGAAGGATCTCTGTGCCCTTCATCTACACACCACATCCTAACAAGCGAACACACAATGTCATCCTGAGCGAAGCGAAGGATCTCTGTGCCCGGCGAATCAGACCCTTCCCCTGCGCGGAGTTTGCTCTTGAGCGAAGTATCCCTGTCCTTCGAGGCAGATCCTTCGCTTCGCTCAGGATGACAGGGGAGGCGCTCAGGATGACAGGGGAGGCGCTCAGGATGACAGGGGAGGCGCTCAGGATGACAGGGGAGGCGCTCAGGATGACACATCAGCGAGGCGTGACCAACGAGGAAAGCCTCACGCGTGATACCAAGAGAAAACAGCACGTGGCAGCAGAAGATGAAGCACTACTACGTCTATATCCTGACGAATTCCTCAAAAATGCTCTACACAGGCGTCACCAATAACCTCCAGCGGCGCGTGTACGAACACCAGCATCACCTGGTGGCAGGTTTTACCAGCACCTACCATATTACGCGCCTGGTGTACTTTGAAGAGACTTCTGACGTGTACGCGGTTCTCGCGCGGGAGAAACAGATCAAGGGCTGGGTGCGCTCAAAGAAGATCGCCCTGACCGAGTCTATGAATCCTAAGTGGCGAGATTTGAGTGAAACATGGGGAGGATGACTCTGGCCGAGGAGGACGAGATCCTTCGCTTCGCTCAGGATGACATTACCGGTTTTGGTCGTTAAGGCATGGTTCAAATGGTGAAGAAGAGTTCTTGACAGTTTGAACCATCACATCGTGTCATCCTGAGCGAAGCGAAGGATCTCTGTGCCCGGCGAATCAGACCCTTCCCCTTCGCGGAGTTTACCCTTGAGCGAAGTATCCCTGTCCTTCGAGGCAGATCCTTCGCTTCGCTCAGGATGACAGGGCAGCTCTATCCACTATATCCTCAAAGGCGCGCATGGGTAGAATGAGATCCTTCGCGGAGTTTACCCTTGAGCGAAGCTTGTCCTGAACGAAGTGAATGGGCGAAGGGCTCAGCATGACAGAGGAGGTAACTTCGTTTGATACCTATTGGGCGACCCTTGCCCCCGCCCTGGAGAGGGGATTTGTATAGTCCTTTTACCTGGTGATAGAATGAGAGCAAACAAAGCGAAAATGTAGGGGCGAGGCAAGCCTCGCCCTGTCGGCAAAGCATAAATGTAGGGACGAGGATGCCTATCCCCCAGATAGGATGCCCTCGCCTTGCCAGGGTAGCGGAACTATGCATCATGATCAGATGGCGGCCTCGCCTCTATTAAACCTGGAGCGGCCTGACCTCTATACAAATCGCGAGTTGAGTTGGATTGAGTTTAACTCGCGCGTCTTCCAGGAAGCACGAGATAGTCGTCATCCACTACTGGAGCGTGTAAAGTTTCTCTCTATTTTTGATACGAATCTCGACGAGTATTTCATGATTCGCCTGGCCGGTCTGAAAGACCAGGTTGCCACGCATGTCTTCACTGCAAGTCCAGATGGGCTGAGCGCTGAACAGCAGCTAGCTGCCGTGCGCCAGCGCCTGGCCCCGCTCATGCAAGAAGCACGCTGTTACTGGCGCAATACGCTCTTAGCGCAGCTTGCGGAGCAACACATCTTCATCCTGGACTACGAGCAATTGGATAGAGAGCAGCGCAGCGCCATGTTGGAATACTTTGAGCGCGAGATCTTTCCAGTATTGACGCCACTGGCAGTAGACCCCGGCCACCCTTTTCCCCATATTTCCAACCGCAGCCTGAACCTGGCGGTGGTGATTACCGACAAGGCGCATGGCGAACGCTTTGCTCGCGTGAAGGCGCCGCCCGCGCTGCCACGCCTGGTACCCGTGCCACTGGTGTCAAGCGAGCCTGCTGCTGTCGCCTACGTGTGGATTGAACAGGTCATAGCGGCTCACCTGAGCAAGCTATTTCCGGGCATTGATGTGTGGGAGTCTTATCCCTTCCGTGTGCTGCGTGACGCCGACATTGAACTGCGGGAGGACGAGGGCGCTGACTTACTTTTACTTGAGCAGATCAAGGAGGGGCTGCGCGAACGCCGTTTTGGCTCGGTCGTCGATCTCGCGGTCAATCCTTCTATGCCGCTGCGTATTCGCAGTCTCCTGCTGGATAACCTGGAGATCACACCGGGAGATTTAACGGTCATCGATGGGCCACTCGGCATAGGAGCTGTGATGGAACTGCACGCCCTGGAACGCTCCGACCTGAAGGATCCGCCACTCATACCACGCGTACGGCCGCAGCTGCGCGATGGACAGCATCTCTTTGCAGCTATTCGCCAGCATGACTGGCTGATTCATCTTCCCTATGATAGCTTTAATCCGGTGGTCGAGTTTATTCGCGCGGCCGCCCACGATCCGCAGGTGCTGGCAATCAAACAGACATTGTATCGCGTAGGCCCAAATGCGCCGGTCGTCGATAGGCTGCTGGAAGCTGTAGAAAATGGGAAGCAGGTAGCGGTGCTGGTCGAGTTAAAAGCTCGTTTCGACGAGGAGAATAATATCGAGTGGGCCCGCGCGCTGGAACAAGCTGGCGTTCACGTGGTCTATGGCCTGATAGGACTGAAGACGCATGCCAAGATAGCCCTGGTGGTGCGCAAGGAGGCGGATGGCTTAATACGTTATGTCCACCTGGGAACTGGCAACTACAACGCCACTACCGCGCGCATTTACGAGGACATCTGCCTGTTCACCTGCAGCCCGGAGATCGGCGCGGATGCCTCTGATCTTTTCAATTCGCTCACCGGCTACTCGCGCCAGAGTTCCTATCGCAAGCTGCTGGTAGCCCCGGTGAGCCTGCGGCAGGGGATAGTGGAGCGTATCGAGCGCGAGATTCGCGTACAGGAGGAGCACGGGCATGGCCGTCTCATCTTCAAGGTGAATTCGCTTGTTGACCCGGAGATAATACGCATGCTCTTTCGCGCATCGCAGGCAGGGGTGTGTATCGACTTGATTGTGCGAGGTATATGCTGCCTGCGCCCTGGTGTTGCCGGTGTGAGTGAGAACATCCGCGTCAGAAGCCTGGTAGGGCGATTCCTGGAGCACAGCCGGGTTTTCTACTTTGGCAATGGGGGAAACGAGGAGATCTACCTGGGGAGCGCCGACCTGATGCAGCGCAACCTGGATGGGCGCGTTGAGACGCTGTTTCCGATCGAAGACCCCGTGTTGCGTACGCTTATCCTGGAGCAGTTACTCAACCGGGCGCTGGAGGACACGGCGAACGCGCATGAATTGTTGCCGGATGGACGGTATGTGCGGGTGCAGCCTGCGCCAGGGGAGCGACCATTTGATAGCCAGGCCTGGTTTCTAGCGCATACCTTGTTCAACCCGGACCTGGATGCCAGGAATTCTACGACGAGCGCGCTGCCGTCGGGGGCATGAGGACCACCGCTAATGGGATATGGATGTAGTGGCGCGATGATGAGATTTCACAAGCAAAACCGGTAACATATTGTCACCCTGAGCGAAGCGAAGGGTCTCTCTCGATGGGCGCAGAGATGCTTCGCTTCGCTCAGCATGACAATTCTCTACCGATCTTGAAAATGAAAGTTCATCATCGCGCCGGGGTGGGGAGGTACCCAGGCGAGGCCGTGCCGCACCCCAGCGCCATAAATGTCGCGGCTACACCCTATTTCGTGAGACCCAGGGGCGATGCAGGCATGTCCGTCAATAGGTAATAAATGTCACCCCCGGACCTGGTGAGAACTCCGTATAGACTACTTTCCAGTAGTAGACGCCCCAGTTCATGCTGCTGGCAATGACGTGGCCGTTGTGCAAAATCTTCTCGACAACTGCCACGTGCCCCAGGCCGTAAGCTCCTTGCACCCACGGCTGGAGAGCTATAATTGCTCCGGTGGAGGGCATGGGGGAAGTTCGCCAGTCGAAGTCGTATGCGCGATATTTCCACTGCCAGGCATCGGAGTCGGTGATCCACGGCACATAAATATGGTGCAATTCGTAGTAGCGCTGGTTGGCGTACCAGGTGCATTGTCCGTAGGGGAAGAAGTTACCTGTGCCCTTGACCGGTGGCGCGGGCCTCGCTGCTTTGGGAATGCAAATAGTCTGATTGACATAGATGAGGTTGGGGTTCGCGATGTGGTTGTAGGAAGCGAGGCGCTGCAAGCTGATTTTGTAATGGGCGGCTATGGCCCCCAGAGTATCGCCGCTTGCAACCACGTAGACGCGGTCGCCGTTGGAGCAAGGGCCTTTTGCAAATGCCCCAAATAAGTCAGCTCCCAGCACATTACCCAGCAGGAGTATGCCAAGGATGGCTACTACACTTACATGCCCTACGATAATGCTTATTGCCCGGTGCCGCTGAAAATAGTGCCAGATCCGCTGGTATACGTGCATAAGCGCTCCTCTGCTAAGAGTCTGTCCGATTCCCGTCACGATCACTTGCTCGCGCCTGCGGCGCTCGCCTGATGTATTATAATGTAGAAAATGCGCGAAGCGCATTTTCTACATTATAATACATTTTTGCGCGGCGAAGCCGCGCGAGTACCCGGCGCGAGAGGGCGAAGACTCTGAGAATCGGACATGCTCTAAATAACCACGGGTATCAGAAATCACAACCCCCGCAATGGAATAAATGGGCACGGGGAGACATATTCGTGTATGCGCGGCTAAAACCCGATGAATCCACGGGGAAGATAGGAGAAAAAGGCTAGAAAGGAGGTATTGACGTGTGCGGGGAGGCATGTTATAGTGTGGCAAATGCAAGCGAGACCTCGCTTGCTGGAAGTAGAAGCCAAGGTAGCTCAGTTGGTAGAGCACAGCACTGAAAATGCTGGTGTCGTCGGTTCGATTCCGTCCCTTGGCACTTTTTTATGTTTGTGGGAAAGATGTGTTACAATTGATTTGATGCCGTTGAGCTACAAAAGCACTGCTAGGACGAAGAGAGGAACAATGGATACATTACGCTGGACGGTAGATGACCTGGATCTTCTACCAGACGACGGCAACCGCTATGAGATCGTTGATGGAGAGTTGTACGTGTCAAAACAACCTGATATGCAGCATCAAATTGTGGCTACGAAAGTTTCTATCTTGCTAGGGCTATGGAATAATCGAGCACAGCTTGGTTTGACAATTGCTACCCCGGGAATCATTTTCACCAACGATAATGCCGTGGTGCCAGATGTGGTCTGGATTAGCAATGAGCGATATGCCACTGCGCTACAAGCAGACGGGAAATTTCATTCTTCCCCTGAATTAGTGGTTGAAGTTCTTTCCCCCGGTCCGGAGAACCGGCGTCGAGATCGAGAAGTCAAGCTCAAACTATATTCTCGTTATGGTACCCAGGAATATTGGGTGGTGAACTGGCAAGAGCGGCGTCTTGAAGTCTATCGACGTGCAAATGCTGTCCTGACACTTGAGGGGACACTCGACGAGAACGATGTACTAGAAACGCCTCTCTTACCAGAGTTTCGATGTAAGGTTGGTGAACTTTTTAGTGGAGCGTCCAGCATTTCAAGATAATCAAACACCCATCTCTCCCGTAAGGCAATCTACAAAGGGATACACATGAAAACCTCCAAGTGGACATCAGCAGACCTGGAAATGCTGCCAGACGATAGCAACCGCTATGAAATCATTGATGGAGAGTTGTACGTGTCAAAACAACCGAGCAATTATCATCAACTGGTTGGCGATAGAATATGGGAATTGCTTCAAGTATGGAGTCGCCAGTCCCGCGCGGGAACAGCCATCACCACACCTGGTCTGATTTTTGGAGAAGATAACGACGTCGTGCCAGATGTGATCTGGATGAGCAAAGAACGAGGAGCCAAAGCAGCACATCCAGATGGAAAGTATCATGCCGCCCCTGAGTTAGTCGTGGAAATTCTTTCTCCTGGGCCATCCAACGAACGCCGAGACCGTGAAGCCAAACTTCAGCTTTATGCACATCAAGGAGTCCTGGAATACTGGATTGTCAGTTGGATAGAACGCCGTCTGGACATTTACCGGCAGGATGGAGCGATGCTCACATTTCATAGCACCCTTACGAAAGATGGCCTGATTCAATCCCCCTATCTCCCAGGTTTTAGTTGTCAATTCAGCCAGTTTTTTGATGACATCCCTTAAAAATTCTGTCGCAAAGGGGCATAGCCTCGACATTTTGAGTTTTAACGATCACCATCGGTAATATGTGTCATCCTGAGTGAGCCGAAGCCCTGAGCCTTGTCCTGAGCGAAGCGAAGGAGCAGCGAAGGGGAAGCGAAGGATCTAGCGGCAGCGGCGCGGAGATGCTTCACTTCGTTCAGCATGACATTACCGGTGTTGGTTGTGAAAGCTCATTTATGGCGCCGAGATGGGAAGCGTGAAGAAAAACGTTGAGCCGGCATTCTCTTCCGATTCGAAGTAGATGCGTCCCCCGTGTCGTTCCACCAGTTCCCGGCAGAGATACAGGCCCAGTCCCGTCCCGCTAATGCGCGTGGCTCGTACATTGTCGGCACGGACAAAGCGCTCAAAAATGTGAGCCTGTTGCTCGCGCGGAATCCCCATACCGTAATCGCGGACACTGAAACGGGCTTCGTGAGCCTCAGCGTTCTCCTTGATCGTCACCTCAATCGGGCCTCCCTGTGGACTGTACTTGATCGCATTGGTCAGCAGGTTGGTAAGGACCTGTTCGATACGAAAGGCATCCACCGTTGCCCAGAGCTGGGCC
>Ga0187846_10002168_pt1 | contig 10863 bp, 6 predicted proteins | sample TC_taG_FD_161473 | JGI IMG/M metagenome (GOLD analysis project Ga0187846, IMG submission 161473) | Biofilm microbial communities from the roof of an iron ore cave, State of Minas Gerais, Brazil - TC_06 Biofilm (v2) | ecosystem: Environmental > Terrestrial > Deep subsurface > Cave > Wall biofilm ... | reverse complement strand
CAGATCGAAGGCGGCCTCGCCCAACCACAGCAGCACGTCGCACGATGCGCCTTCTGCCAGGTGCGGCAGCTTCAAGTCCACGGCCCAATCGATCCGGCTCGCGGTGCTGCGGCCGCATACGGTGTCCGCGGCCTTCAGCTCCTGCAACGCGGCAACCGCCTTGCCGGGCACCGCGCCGAGCTCCAGCGCCTGGAAGCGCCGCAGATCGATCACCGCATCGACGTGCTCGATCATCATCGGGCATTCGTACACGCACGCACGACAGGTGGTGCAGGCCCACAGCGTGTCGGCGTCGATCGCAGCGCCGGTGCCAACCAGCGCCGGGCCGTTGCCGGCCGCCGCCAGATCTCGAATCAATTGCTTCGGATTCAACGGCAGCCCGGCCGCATGGGCCGGGCAGGCCGCTTCGCAGCGCCCGCATTGGACGCAGGCATCGAACCCCAGCAACTGGTTCCAGCGGAAATCGGCGGTTCGTTGCACCCCCAGCCGGGCCGAGTCCAGGGCCAGCGGCTTCAGCGCGGCGTCGATCGACCGCTGGCCGAAACGGGCTGGACGGGGATGAAATGCAAGATGGAGCGCGCCGGCCAGCGCGTGACGCATCGGTCCCCACGCCACGCCGGCGAAGACTTCGAGGCACGCCCAGGCTCCCAGCAGCCCCAGCCCCAGGTCGGGCATCACGTTCCAGCGTACCGGTGGACCGATTCCCAGATCCGCGCAGGTCGCGCGCAGCAGGAACGCGACCAGCCCGCCGAGCGCCCACGGCAGCGTGTCGAAGGCGCCGCCCGACAGCCGCGCCGGACGCACCGGCCAGCGGCGCAACGCCACCAGTGCCACGCCGGCCGCCATCATCAGCAGCGCCGCCAGCAGGACGGTCGCGAGCCATGGCCCGCGCAGCGGCGTCAGGCTCTGCAGCAGTGCCAAAGGCACCGTCATCACCAGGCCGCCCGCCGTCAGCACATGCATCCGCGCGGTCGCCGTGCCGCCCGAGCGCGGCTGCGGCGGTCCCGGCGGATCGCGCAGCACCACCGCGTGCACGTCGCGCAGGTAGCGGCCGGGGAGCGCGGCCAGGCCACGAAGCCAGTCGACGCTCGCCGCGCGCCCGGAGCGCCAGCGGCCAGAGCGCCACACAGCGCCCGCCAGCGCTGCGGCGAGCGAGGCCGCCAGCAGCACGCCGGGGAGCCGTTCAGTCAGCATGGTGGGCGCTCACCGCGGATCCCGATGCGAAGCCAGTGGTGCAGAACTTAAATGTCCTTGCACAGACGAATCGCGTCGTAAATGGCCGCGTGGATGTCGCGCGGCGAAACGCAGTCGCCGACCCGGTACAGAAGGAATTCGCCGTCGCCTCCAGGCGCCGGCTGCGCTCGGCCTTGTGAAAGGCACTCCAGGTCGATCTGGCCACGGTTGCGACTGAGCGGTTTGAGCTCGAAATACAACGACTCGACCGGTCGCACGCCGTTCTCCACCACGATCTGATCGACGACGCGCTCCTCGTCCTGCTCCGTGAACTCGTTCCGCAGCACCGCGACCAGCCGGCCATCTTCGCGGTAGACCTCGTGCAGCGACAGGTTCACGCTGACGATCACGTCCTTCTCGTAGAAGCGCTTCAGGTACACCGGCCGCGTCGTGCCGCCCAGGTCCTCCGCCACCATCAGGTCCGGTGTCACGATCTCGACCAGGCAGCCGCGTTGCGCGAGGAAATCGGCGCAGGTCGCTCCGGGGTAGCCGCCATAGCGGTCGTAAACGAGCACGTTGGCGGCCGGCTGCACCTCGCCCGCCAGTACCGCATGACTGGAGACGACGTTGCCCTCGCGGGCGCGCCACAGCGGCAGCTCGGCCAGATCCGGCTCGCCGCCCGTCGCGATGACGACCACCTGCGGAGCCAGAGCACGCACCGCTGCGCCGTCGGCGGCCCGGCCCAGCCGCACGTCGACTTTCAGCCGCGCCAGTTCCATCGACAGCCAGCGCGTGATGCCGGCCATCTGGTCGCGCGCCGGCGCGCGTGCCGCCAGCGTGATCTGCCCGCCCAGCGCCGTGGCCTTCTCGAGCAGCGTCACTGCATGGCCGCGCTCGGCGCATACGCGGGCCGCCTCCATTCCCGCCGGGCCGCCGCCCACGACGACCACGCGCAGGCTGCTGGCGGCGCGCATCAGCACGTGCGGGATCGAGCCTTCGCGCCCGGTGGCCGGATTCTGCACGCACAGCACGTCGGCGCCGCGGTAGTTGCGGTCGATGCAATAGTTGGCACCGACGCACTGGCGGATCTCGTCGGCGCGGCCGTCGCGCAGCTTGATCACCAGGTGCGGATCGGCGATGTGGGCGCGCGTCATTCCGATCAGGTCGACGTGTCCCTCGGAAATGATGCGGGCCGCCGACACCGGATCCTTGATGTTCTGCGCATGCATCACCGGGACATCCACCTCGGACTTGATGCGCGAGGCCAGGTACAGGAAGGGTTCGGGAGGATAGGCCATGCTGGGGACGATATTCGCCATCATCGCGTGGGTGTCGGCGCCGGAACCGATCACATCGATGAAGTCGACCAGCCGTTGCCCCGCGTAGAAGCGCGCGATGCTCAGCAGCTCGGCCTGATCCAGGCCATCCGGATGGAACTCGTCGCCGCACATCCGGATCCCGACCACGAAATCCTCGCCCACCACGCGCCGGATCTCCTCGAAGATCCGCGCGCCGAAGCGGACCCGGTTGTCGAAGCTGCCGCCGTAGGAGTCGGTGCGCTTATTGGTGCGCGGCGACCAGAACTGGTCGATCAGGTGCTGGTGCGCCGCCGAGATTTCGACTCCGTCCAGCCCGGCTTCCTTGCAGCGCCTCACCGCCTGACCGAAGTCGCGCACGATGCGCTCGATGTCCTCGATCTCCATCGTCTTGCAGCTGGAGCGGTGGACCGGTTCACGGATCCCGCTGGGCGACACCAGATGCGGCCAGTTCTGGATGTCCCAGCGGCTGCGGCGGCCCATATGCGTGAGCTGGATCATCAGCGCGGCGCCGTGCTGATGGATCGCGTCGGCGAAGCGGCGCAGGTGCGGCACGATCCGATCGTGGCTCACGTCCAGCCCGTTCCAGGCGGCGCTCGGGCTGTCGACGGAGACCGACGAGGAGCCGCCGCAAATCGTCAGGCCGATGCCGCCGCGCGCCTTTTCAGCGTGATAGCGGATCTGTCGCTCGGAGGGCAGTCCGGCATCGGCATACACTTCGGCGTGTCCGGTGCTGACGATCCGGTTACGGAGCACGACGTTGCGGATCTTCAGCGGCTCGAACAGCTTGTCGAATGAGGTCATTGCGTCGGGACTCGAAAGCTGCGCGCAAGCCGGCCAGCCGGTGCAGCGCAGCGCGTGCGGGCCATCATAGTTTCGCGGGCGCCGGCGCAGGCGCATCGACACGACCCACCGATGCCAGTATGCGACGCCTGCGGACCGGCGCGGACGCCTGTCCCGTCCGCACCGCTCGATGTCGCATGCAGAACAGGCCATCGCGGATCGGGGCGCTATGGTCTTGCGGAAAAGGCCCGGGGAGGGGACATGCGACTGACCGCCATCACGCGTTGGTGCACCAGGGTCGGCGCGGCGCGGCGCCGCAACCGTCGGCGCGCCGGCCGATGACGGCCGACTGGCTGTTCCTGACTGCCGCCATCGTGCTGGAGGTCGCCGGCACGATCTCGATGAAGCTGTCGCACGGCTTCGTGAACGGGGTGCCGTCGGTCCTTCTGTTTCTGTTCTACGGCGCATCCTTTACCTGCCTGAATTTCGCGCTTCGAACGATCGACGTCAGCGTCGCCTACGCGATCTGGTCGGCCCTTGGGCTGGTGCTGGTGGCTGCGATTGGCATCCTGGTGCTGGGCGAAAGCTCCGGCACCTTGAAACTCGCCAGCATCGTGCTGATCGTGGCCGGCGTGGCCGGGCTGTACGCCGGCGGTGGTCATTGAACTGAAGGGTCGGCGCATGGAAAGCACCGTGAACAGTCCGGACAAGATCGTGGTGCGCAATCTGGTCAAGGTGTTTGGTGCCCGCCCCGCGGTCGCGCTGCAGATGCTGGCCGAGGGTCTGCACAAGGACGAGATCTTCCGGCGCACCGGCCAGATCGTCGGCGTCCAGAGTGCATCATTCGAGATCCGCGCCGGCGAGATCTTCGTCATCATGGGGTTGTCCGGCTCCGGCAAGTCCACGCTGATCCGGCTGCTCAACCGCCTGCTGGAGCCGACCGCCGGAGAGGTGCAGGTCGACGGGCAGGACGTCGCGGCCATGGACCGGCGCCAGCTGATCGACCTGCGCCGGCGCGACATGAGCATGGTGTTCCAGTCTTTCGCGCTGATGCCGCACCGGACCGTGGTCGAGAATGCAGCCTTCGGCCTCGAGGTGGCGGGGATGGCCAGGGACCGGCGCGAGCAGCGCGCGATGCAGGTGCTCGAACAGGTCGGCCTGGCAGCCTTCGCTCGCAAGCTTCCGTCCGAGCTGTCCGGCGGCATGCAGCAGCGGGTCGGTCTGGCGCGCGCGCTGGCGACCGATCCGTCGTTGATGCTGATGGACGAGGCGTTTTCCGCGCTCGACCCGCTGAAACGGCACGAGATGCAGGGCGTGCTGCTCGATCTGCAGCGCGAGCACAAGCGCACCATCGTATTCGTCTCGCACGATCTGGACGAAGCGTTTCGGATCGGTGATCGCATCGCCATCATGGAAGGCGGCCGCGTGGTGCAGGTCGGCGACCCGCACGAGATCGCGCGCAACCCGGCCAACGATTACGTGCGCGCGTTCTTCCGTGGCGTGGACCTGACCCGCCACCTGACGGTGGGTGACATCGCGCGCACCGACCAGGTGCCGCTGTTCCCGGTACCGAACGACCTGACCGCCGACTTCGGCGCCGCGGTCGAGCACCTGCGCTCGATCAAGCGGCACTACGGCTTCCTGGTGGACACGTCGCACCACCTGGTCGGCGTCGTGTCGATCGATTCGCTGTCCCGCTGCCTGGGCCAGTCGCGGCCGGCGATGGCCGATGCGCTGCTGTCCCACGTGCCGGCGCTGCCCGGCGCGAGCCCGTTCCGCGAGGTGCTGAGCCGGGTCGCGCGCAACCCGCATCCTTTTCCGGTGGTCGACAGCAACGGCATCTACGTGGGCGCGGTAACCCAGACGATCCTGCTGGAGCACCTGTGCGACGAGGAGTCCCGCAATGCATGAAGCAATTCCAATCGGTGAATGGGTTAGCCAGTTCATCAATTTCGTGCTGGCGCACGACAACGGCACGCTGGAAAGCTTCGGCCACGTGATCGCCGGCTTCACCGAGGCGATCGAGGACGGCCTGGTCGCCCTGCCCAACTGGCTGGTGGCCGGCGCGATCGCGCTGCTCGGCTTGTGGCGCGTGGGCTGGAAGTTCGGCCTGTTCTGCGCCGCCTCGTTTTTCATCATCATCGCCACCGGCTTCTGGCCGGCCACGATGAGCACGCTGGCGCTGATCATCGCGTCTACCGTGATCAGCCTGCTGCTGGGCATTCCGCTGGGCATCTGGATGGCCGCCAGCGACCGCGTCGCCGCGGTGGTGCGCCCGGTGCTCGATTTCATGCAGACGATGCCGGCGTTCGTCTACCTGATTCCGGCTGCCATGCTGTTCGGTCTTGGAAAAGTGCCGGGCGTACTGGCTACCGTGATCTTCGCGATGCCGCCGGCGGTACGGTTGACCAACCTCGGCATACGGCAGGTCAATCGTGAACAGGTCGAGGCCGGGATCGCGTTCGGATGCACTCCGCGCCAGTTGCTGCTGAAAGTTCAGATCCCGGGCGCGATGCCTTCGATCATGGCCGGCGTGAACCAGACCATCATGATGGCGCTGTCGATGGTGATCATTGCGTCGATGGTCGGCGCCGGCGGCCTCGGCAACGACGTGCTGGCCAGCATCCAGCGGCTGGACATCGGCCTGGGCTTTGAAAGCGGCCTGAGCGTCGTGCTGCTGGCAATCATCCTGGACCGGATCACCGAAAGCTTCGGCGCCAGCGGACCGCAGCCGAACGCCGGATTGCGCCAGCGCGCTCGCAATCTGCTGGCCCGGCGCGAGGCTTCGCAGGCGTGAGCACGCTGGGCTTGCGACCCATCGCGGGGAGCGTGCGATGAGCGCGGCCGATTGCAGGAGCTTCATCGACGGCCGGTTCGTCGAGAGCACCTCGGGCGTCGTGCTGGACAACCTGAACCCGGCCACCGGCGAGCGCATCGGCGGCATCGAGCTGGCCGGCGCCGCGGAGGTCGAGCAGGCGCTTGCCAGCGCGGCGCGGGGCTTTGCCCGCTGGTCCGCTCTGACCGGAGCCGAGCGCGGCCGCATCCTGAGCCGCGCCGCCAACCTGCTTCGAGAGCGCACCCGCGCGCTGGCGCGCCTGGAGGTGCTCGACACCGGCAAGCCGGTCCAGGAGGCCGAGTCGGTCGACATTCCGAGCGCGGCCGACTGCGTGGAATTCTTCGCCGGGCTGGCGGCCACGCTGCACGGTGCCCATCACGAGCTGCGCAACGCGTTCGTCTACACGCGGCGCGAGCCGCTCGGAATCTGCGCAGGCATCGGCGCGTGGAATTACCCGCTGCAGATCGCGTGCTGGAAGTCGGCGCCGGCCCTGGCTTGCGGCAACGCGATGATCTTCAAGCCGGCCGAGCTGACCCCGACCACGGCCGGCGCGCTGGCCGAGGTCTACCGCGACGCCGGCGTTCCGGACGGCGTGTTCAACGTGGTTCAGGGCGATGCGCGCACCGGGCAACTGCTGACCGGGGCGCCGTCGATCGCCAAGGTGTCGCTGACCGGCGAATGCGCGACGGGCCGGCGTGTGATGGCCGATGCGGCCGCCACGCTCAAGCGCGTCACGATGGAGCTCGGGGGCAAATCGCCGCTGATCGTGTTCGACGACGCCGACCTGGAGCAGGCGGTGGCGGGCGCGATGATGGCCAATTTCTTCACGCAGGGCGAGGTATGCACCAATGGAACGCGCGTATTCGTGCACGAGGCCGTCCACGATGCCTTCGTCGGGCAACTGCTGGCGCGCGTGGCGCGCCTGAAGCTGGGCGACCCGCTCGACCCGGGCACCCAGGTCGGGGCGCTGATCAGCCCGGAACACCTGGCGCGCGTGCTCGGTTTCGTCGAGCGCGGCCTTGCCGCCGGGGCGCGCCTGGCCTGCGGCGGCCGCCGCCCGGCCGACCCGCGCCTGCAGCGCGGCTGTTTCATGGAGCCGGCCGTGTTCGTCGATTGCCGCGACGACATGGAAATCGTGCGCGAGGAGATCTTCGGCCCGGTGATGTCGGTGCTGCGGTTCCGGGACGAGGACGAGGTCGTGCGGCGGGCCAATGCGACGCCGTACGGGCTGGCCGCGGGCGTGTTCACACGCGATCTGGCGCGCGCACACCGCGTGATCCAGCGCATCGACGCCGGCGTGTGCTGGATCAACAACTACAACATCACGCCGGTCGAGGTCCCGTTCGGCGGCTTCAAGCAGTCCGGCCTGGGCCACGAGAACGGACACGCCGCGATCGAGCATTACACCCGGCTGAAGACCGTCTACGTCGAGCTCGGACAGGTGGCCTGTCCGTATTGAGCCAGAGTCTATGTCGAGTTCGGTCGATCCGGTTGTCCGTCGTGAGGTCGAGCGGCTTGCGCCGATGGATGCGACCGATGAGTTCGACTACGTGATCGTCGGCGCCGGTTCGGCCGGGTGCGTGCTGGCCAACCGGCTCAGCGAGGATCCGGACGTAACGGTGGCGGTGCTGGAGGCTGGCGGGCCGGATCGCAGCGTCTTCATCCACATGCCGGCCGCGTTTTCGATCCCGCTCGCCAACGACCGCTACAACTGGTACTACCACACGGAGCCGGAGCCCTCGATGAACGGGCGGCGCATGTACTGCCCGCGCGGACGCGTGCTGGGTGGCTCCTCGTCGATCAACGGCATGGTCTATATCCGCGGGCACGCGTTCGATTACAACGGCTGGTCGGAACGGCCGGGCCTGGAGCACTGGTCCTACGCGCATTGCCTGCCGTATTTCATCCGCTCGGAGACCCGGCTGCAGGGGGGCGATGAATATCACGGCAGCGGCGGTCCGCTCGCGGTCACCACGCCGCCGATGACCAATCCACTGTTTCACGCGTTCCTGGAGGCGGCTCAGCAGGCCGGCTACGCCTACACGCGCGATATGAACGGGTACCGCCAGGAAGGATTCGGCCCGATGGATCAGACCACGCTGCGCGGACAGCGCTGGAGCGCGATGCGCGCCTATCTGCGGCCGGCCATGCAGCGGCCTAACGTGCGCGTGCTGCCGCGCTGTCTGGTGCTGCGCGTGCGCTTCGAGGGGCGCCGCGCGGTCGGGGTCGAGTACGAGAACGGCGGCGCGGTGCGGACCGCGCGCGCCCGCCGCGAGGTGATCGTCAGCGGCGGTGCCATCAACTCGCCGCAGTTGCTGATGCTGTCCGGCATCGGCGAGGCCGATGCGCTGCGGCGCCTCGGTGTGCCGGTGGTGGCCGACCTTCCCGGCGTCGGCAGCAATCTGCAGGATCACATCGAGATCTATGTTCAGCATGCGTGCACCCAGCCGGTGTCGCTGTATCCGACGCAGAAACCGCTCGCCAAGCTCGCGATCGGAGCCCGCTGGCTGCTGACGCGAACCGGGCCGGGCGCCAGCAATCACTTCGAGGCAGGCGGCTTCATCCGAAGCCGGGCCGGCGTGCGGCACCCCGATCTGCAATACCACTTCCTGCCGATCGCGGCCGACTACGACGGCAAGGAGAAGGTCGATCAGCACGGTTTCCAGCTGCACGTCGGCCCGATGCGGCCAACCAGCGTCGGCTCGGTCCGACTCCGGACGGCCGATCCACGCGAGGCCCCGGAGATCCGCTTCAACTACCTGCAGACCGAAGGCGATCGCACCGAGATGCGGGCGGCGGTGCGGCTGACGCGCGAGATCCTGGCGCAACGCGCATTCGATCCGTTCCGCGGTGCCGAATTGCGGCCCGGCGCGGCGGTCATCAGCGACGAGCAGATCGACGCGTTCGCGCGCGCCCGCGCCGAAAGCGCGTACCACCCGTCGTGCAGTTGCGCGATGGGCGCGGGCGCACCGGCGGTGGTCGACGGCCAGTTGCGGGTGCATGGTGTGGAGTCGTTGCGGGTGGTCGACGCCTCGGTGATGCCGGCGGTGGTCAGCGGCAACCTGAATGCGCCGACCATCATGATCGCCGAGAAGGCGGCCGACCTGATCCGTGGACGCCCGCCGCTGGCGCCACTGCAGGTACCCGTGTTCGAGCACGCGAACTACCGGACGCAACAGCGCTGACCCGCCGTAGGGCCGCCAGGCGCGAAGGCGGGCGGTGGCGCGGCCGTGCAAACCGAGGTCGCGTCGCCGACGCACCTGGGTCGCCGTGATCGCGATACTGTGACGGGCCGGGCAGTCGAGTCGACGCGCCCGGCAAACGCAGGAGAGTTGTGATGAGCGACGAAACCACGGTCGCGCACGCCCGCCGCGCGGGCGGCCGCGAAGCCAAGCGGGCCGCGCGGCTGGCACGCCGCAGCGCGTCGGTGCCCTATATCACGCGCAAGATCCCTTGTTACGAAGTGCTCGACGAAGAAGGCCTGGCGCTGATCGAGCACAACGCGGACACGATCCTGGAGCAGATCGGCATCGAGTTCCGGGGCGATGACGAAGCGCTGCAGATCTGGCGCGACGCCGGCGCCAATGTGCAGGGAGAACGGGTCCGTTTTCCGCACGGCATGTGCCGCCAGGTGATTGCGGCCAGCGCGCCGCGCGAGTTTGTCCAGCATGCGCGCAATCCGGAGCGCAGTGTCCGGATCGGCGGCAAGTGCACGGTCTTTGCACCCGCGTACGGCAGCCCCTTCGTGCGGTGCCTGGACAAAGGCCGCCGCTACGGCACGATCGAGGATTTCCGCAATTTCGTACGGCTGGCGTACATGGCACCCTGGTTGCACCACTCCGGGGGCACCGTGTGCGAGCCGGTCGACCTGCCGGTCAACAAGCGGCATCTGGACATGGTGTACTCGCACATCCGGTACAGCGACAAGCCGTTCATGGGCTCGGTGACCGCACCCGAGCGAGCCGCCGACACCGTCGAGCTGGCCAGGATCGCGTTCGGTGACCGCTATCTGGACCCGGCCACCGGCAAACCGAACACCGTGATCATCAGCCTGATCAACGCCAACTCGCCGCTGACGTTCGACGGCACGATGCTGGGCGCGGCCAAGGTCTATGCACGCAACAACCAGGCTTGCCTGATGACGCCGTTCATCCTGGCGGGCGCGATGTCACCGGTGACGGTCGCCGGCACCGTGGCGCAGACGCTGGCCGAGGCGATGGCCGGCATGGCGTTCGTGCAGCTGGTCAATCCCGGCACGCCGGTCGTGATGGGCAGCTTCGCCTCGTCGATCTCGATGCAGTCGGGCGCCCCGACGTTCGGCACGCCGGAGCCGGCGCTGGTGCTGTACTCGATGGCGGCGCTGGCACGGCGGCTGGGCGTGCCGTTCCGCTCGGGCGGGGGTCTGTGCGCCTCCAAGATCGCCGACGCGCAGGCGGCCTATGAATCGGCCAACACGCTGCTGCCGACCTGCCTGGCCGGTGTGAATTTCGTGCTGCACACCGCAGGCTGGCTGGAGGGCGGGCTGTCGATGGGCTACGAGAAATTCGTCATGGATGTGGACCAGGCCGGCATGATGCACACGCTGCTGGCCGGCGTGGACCTGTCCGAAAACGGGCAGGCGCTGGAGGCGATCCGCGAGGTCGGCCCCGGCAAGCATTTTCTCGGGTGTACCCACACCCAGGCCAATTTCGAGACGGCGTTTTACCGCTCGCCGATCGCCGACAACAACAGCTTCGAGCAATGGGAGTCCGAGGA
>Ga0187846_10002167_pt1 | contig 10865 bp, 17 predicted proteins | sample TC_taG_FD_161473 | JGI IMG/M metagenome (GOLD analysis project Ga0187846, IMG submission 161473) | Biofilm microbial communities from the roof of an iron ore cave, State of Minas Gerais, Brazil - TC_06 Biofilm (v2) | ecosystem: Environmental > Terrestrial > Deep subsurface > Cave > Wall biofilm... | reverse complement strand
TGACTGAGTTACTGCAACAGTACCACTTACTACCCAAGGGCTTGTAGATTGCGTTACTGCAACTGTTCCGCTAATAGAAACAGTACCACTAACTACCCAGGGAGAGGTACTTTGAGTAACTGCTACCGTTCCAGATACAGTTACACTCCAAGGAGGAGAACCTTGCTGAACTGTCCATGTCCCTGATTGAGTAGCAGCTACTGTTCCACTCACTACCCAGGGACTAGTACTTTGAGTAACAGCAACAGTTCCACTAACTGAGACTGTTCCTGATATTACCCAAGGACTAGTACCTTGAAATACAGTTACCTGATCTGATGTTGTAAGAGTACGAATCTGTCTAGGGTCTATCTTTACTCCTCCAAAGTCTATCTGAACATCTACAGGATTTGTAGGACTAGCAGCAACACCTAGATACTGAGTAAGATTAATAGCCCAAGGAGGAGAACCCTGTTGAACTGTCCAGGTTCCTCCTTGATTTGCTGTTACTGTTCCTGAGACAACCCAGGGAGAAGTACTCTGCGTTACTGCAACAGTACCAGTAACAGTTACTGTATTAGATACACTTACTACCCAGGGAGAAGTTGACTGAGTAACAGCTACAGTTCCTGATACTGATACAGTTCCACTAATTACCCAGGGGCTAGTACTTTGAGTTACCCCTACAGTACCAGTAATAGCTACAGTCCAGGCTCCTCCTTGAAATGCCTGTACTGAATCAGTAGTATGAGATAGAAATCTTCCTATCTTCTGAAATAGTGGAGTCCAATCTTGAGGAGTTTGAGGAGTTCCATTTACTTCTACGAGATTTATACTAGTTAGAGAACTTGCTGGAGTACTAACTCTCTCAGTGTCAGTTGACAAATTACTTGAATCACTATCATAAGCCCTTCGTCAACTTTTCTATAGTAGGAGTCATAAGTGATAGATTCTTACTGAAAGCTGAAGGGACTCTCTTATCTATAAGTAGTAAGAGAGCATGAATCAACTCTTCATCAGTAAGGTCTCCTTTCAAATTGAAGCTAACTCTTCCTAGAGCATCTTGAGTAATAAGTATCACCTGCTGTTTACTACCAGCAGGAGGATTTTTACTCAAATTAGATCATCTACAGAGGGAAGACTGAGGAGAGATACTCTGCCCATGTTAGTGAAGCTAGAACAGAGATAGCAGTTGTTACTGCTACTATTTCAAGAGTACATCCTGGATAGAGGATAATATCACCAGCCATATCTAAATCAGAGAGATGGTCAATGAATCCAGCGGCAGTGGAGAAGTTATGTCCTACTAGAGGATACATTAGTGTAGGAGCAGCAACTAGAGTTGCACTCTGAAAAGCAGTGAGAAGACTTCCTGCTGCTGCTGTACTAATCTTGTTTCTGTTTATTGTTATAGCAGTTCCGAAGGCAGTAGGAATAGTAGTATTATAGGCAAGAGCAATCTGAGCATCTGCTGCTGCTACTGTAGCTGCTGCTATTTTACTTCTAGCAAAACTAGCTATGACTCCAGAGCCAACAGCATTAACTATTATGAGACCAGTATAAGCAGTAGCAGTATTAAGTGAGAGAGCAGCTATAGCAGGCATTACAGCAGTGAAGAGATGATTCCTATAGTTTAGCTCAAAGAATCTACCATGAAGTTCTGTTACTACCAGAGCTCCAAAGTTACTCTGTCTTAGTATTCCTAATCCAGAGGCCGCTATAAAGTCTCCTATCTGAGTCTGAACATTTGCTGTTACCATTTCTTATCACTTCATACTCGCAATTCTTAACCTATTACATCTACTCTTACTGAAGTATTACCTCCAGTAGCTACAAAAGAGAGCTGTTCTAGTTTAGGACTCTTGAAATCTACTCTTTTTTCCTCTCCAGGATTTATTATTGTATCATCTGAAGGAGAAGGAGAATTAACTCCTATAAGAAGAACATTAGGCCCATCGTTAATTATAGAAGCCTGAAAAGCGTTATAGCCATCCATGTCTTCTGAAGGAATGAGATGAATACTATCTGTAGTTCCTACTGAGAGTTCATAAGAGTTAAAGTATCCTCTAGGAATGAGCATAATGAAGATATCTTCAAGACGAGCTAGTCTATCAGCTATCTCATCTAAGAGTGCAACGCTGAAGACGTTTGCCTCAATTCTCTTTCGCTGTTCTGTGGATGGCAATTCCTTTTGTCCTTCCTGTTTCTTTATCTTTGATTAACTCCCAAGTCTCTTCATTAGTATAATTAAGACTTACTTCAGAAGGAGATTGAATCCCTAGTCTTGAGTAAGACGTAAGAAAGAGTACAAGAGAGGCTCCAAGTATAGCTGCCACTATGACCGCTGCTATAAGAGCGAGAATACTATAGCTCCCTTGCTTTTCTATGGATGACAATATTCTCTATTCTTCCTGTCTTTTCATTTCTTATTACTTCCTGTCTTTCTTCATTCTCATAAGAAGTACTAGGAACTTCTCCAGCTATCTTCATAGTATAGGAGAGCTGAAAGTTAAGAGTGTAAAGTAGAAGAGAGCCTATAATAATTCCTAGTAATACAGCAGCTATTAGAGCTGAGAAAGTGAAGGATTGTTTAGTGTGCTCCATTAATACATCCTCTCCATTACAGGAGTAAGTTGATTTCGTAGTGAGATGAATGCTTCTCTATGTCCCTGCTCATCAGTAGCAACACCTCTAATTCTAGTAGACCACTCTGGAAATCCCAGATCATCAAGCAGACGAGCGAGAGAAATATATTTCTCATAACCGAGTGATTCTTCAGTAACAGCATTATCTACTTCCTCTAATACAATTCCAAGAAGCTCTGGATTTCCTGCTGGTACTCCTTTAATACTAATACTCATCCTGATTTTTCCTTCTGGAGTCATACAAGAGACCCTTGATAGAGTTTCACTCTGAATTTAGCTCCTCCAGATACATCTCCACCTACTAGAACTATCCACTGTCCATTAGGAGAGATGAAGACACTACCTGTAAATCCGTTAGGATAACTTCCTGGAGCATGAGAATTAGCAAAATCACCTGCACTAAAAGATGCACTAGTTATAAAGACTCCATTAGAATAGATGTCTATCTGTTGAAGTGTCTTGTCTAGAAAGACCATATACTTTCCTGTAAGTGTAGTCATAGCTATAGCCTTGATATTAATGAGAGCAGCAGAACCATGAGTAAAGCTATCTCCAGCAATTACTGCTCCACTAGGAGTTACTATTACTACATTAGGAGTAGTGTTATCTTGCCAGATGAGATTTCCATTATTATCTACTCCTGAGCTATAGATAGGATTAAATCCAGCAACATAGCCTTCAGGAAAAGATACTACATTTGTAGCGAAGATTGTCCACTCATCAAAGTTTCCCTCGAATGAAATATTCGCTGGAGCAGGAAGAATTGAAGGCATCTATTTCTTAGACACTCCTGCTATAGTTGTAGGAACTGGAGAGCCTAGATACTCTTTTATGAAGAGTATTATTCCTGCAATTATTAGAGATACAAGAACTCCTACTGCTGTTCTATCAGTAGGAAATCCCTCAGCAGCCCATGTTCCTAACGGAGTTAAAATAAGAGCAACTAAAACAAAGATAGCCTGTTGCATATTTGATAGTGGATAACGACTTTGAGACACTCTTTTCACCTCCTATGTAGGGACAGAGAAGACCTCTTGAACCTGAAGATTACCATTGTTTCCTGCATCAGTAATAGCGTAAATGTTTCCTACGTACTGGTCGATTATAAGTGAATCTCCTCTAACATTAGTTCCAGTTATAGGAGACATAGGAAAGCCCTCGTTGCTCATTCCTTTTGCTCCTACTTTTACTGTAAATCCAAGATAGACTACTACTGTAGAGATATTAGTGATTATTGAGTAGAGTCTAGAAACACTAGCTTCTGATACTATTACAGATTTAGTGTTACCTATCTGAACAGTAAAAGGGTCAGTAGCATAACTACCAGCAGTAAGCTGCACTATCTCTTGAGGAGTTGAAGGATTGAGCATAGTTCCTGGAATCAGATTTGTTACCTCTTCAGGAGGAGTAATTCCTGGAGGAACTTGAGGAGCTCCTCCTAACTGTTGAAGGAGCTGTTGCAGAAGCATATTAGTGATCTTCTGTTGATTTACTATAGAATCTAGTGGATTCTTCAGATGAAGTTTTATCTCATCTGCTATCTTAGCTGATTCAGCAGATAATTCTGTGGAGATTGATCTGATAGCCACTAGTATTGTCCACTCCTCATAGGAAAGGGAGTTCTTCTAAGTGAAGGATGAGATTCTCTGTTAATTTCCTCATCTATCCACTCAAACATCACTTTTGCATCTATTAGATAATCATACAGACCAGCAGTATGCCTCTCATTCCATCTCTTAGCATTATCTTTTGCAGAAGCAGCAGAACCTGCATGAGCTGGTTCTTTAAACTCTTCACTCCAGAAGACATCAGTGAAGCCATACTTTCCTGCATCCTCATTTATGTTAGGATGATAGGATTCTTCTGTTTCTTCAGCCCACCAACCTCTATGAGAAGAATCAAAAGTGTCAAAGACAATTCTTGCATCTGGCTCTAATTCTACTACAGGAAATGCTTCACTCATATTCTATCTACCTCTATTCCTAACCTTTGCACTACCTTATGAAAAGGAATATAGATAGTGATAAAGGAGGAACCAGCAAAGAGAAGGCCTACTACATTAGACCCATGTAAAAGAACAGAACCAGAATCTCCAGGCTTCGCCATGTTATTAGTAACAAAGACTCCCTTGAAGAGAACAGTCTCAATCTTATCTTCATCGGTAGGATACTCTACCTTGAAAGTTCCCTCTCTACCAAGAATTACTCCTGAAGTAACTCCATTCCTTCCACTCTTTCTTACTTTCATTAAAAGCTGAGGTTCTTCTACTCCATGAGGAACACCAAGATTAAGAATATTATCTGCAAGATCGACAGAAGGAACAGCAAGAGCAGCATCCACTTCATTAACCTGATCTCGGAATATTCTGGTGAAATCAGAAGTAGTAGCGACAGTATCCGAGATATTACCTCCATCCAGTGGAGAAGGCTGAGTAACAGGAACACCTGCACGATTACCGAAGATGTGAGTATTACTAAGAAGATAAGGGATTCCATCTTTATAGACCTTCATTCCTATAGTACCAGCAGTATTGTAGAGATTAGCTCCTGATACTCCTCCAGGAACTGGTCTCCATACCTTCTTGGTAACATCTAGATGAGACTCCTGAATTCGAGCGAGTTCATACGTCTTAATCTTATCACTGCGAAGAGAATGAACTTTCACCCCATCTACTTCCTCGTAGTTATGAGTTCCATCTGTATAGATTAGAATGTTACCATTATCCTGAATAGTAACACCCTGAACTCCCTCCATACTCATTATCTTCTTAATGAGTGATTCTTGATTCTCAACCATTATATCTCTACCTCATACTCTGAGTAGCGATTCTTTCTCTTATCTTTCTCTTAGGTATAAAGACGAAGACCGAAAGTACTCCTGCAATTCCTACTGCAACTAGAATACTAATAGTAAGAAGTGTTGTAAGTGAAAGACCAGTAGTAGGAGTGAAAGGATTTGGAGAGGGAGTTCCTTTTCCTATATACTGAAGAACTATTGTAAGAGTAAGAGATTTGATTACAAGTGTCTGAGTAGAGAGAGCTGGATAGTTGATCTTGTAGGTAATATTGAAAGTATTGAGACCTAACTGAAGAGCTCCAGTAACATCTGTACTAGGCATCTTCTCTGAAGTATCAAAGGCTCCCCATGAGGAAGAGAGTTCAGGAGAGCCATTCATTAGAACTTGAGCTTCAGCTCCAGAAGAGTAATCCTGAACCCAATCTACTGCTAAAGTAGCAGACATAAGTGAATAATTAGCAGTATCATAGGAGAGATTTATACTGGAGGACTTGCTAGTATTCTGTCCAAAGAGACCTATCTGAAGATTAGTATTAGAGAAGATTGAGAACTGCTTAGAGATAGTACTCTGAAGTGATTTTGCTTCTGAAGCTGAGACTCTAACTCCAGCTTTGATTGCTACTGCTCTAGTTCGAGCATAGAAATCAGCAATCACTACTTTCTTCTTCACTTCATACTGTCTCAGACTAGCATTATCTGAGATCGAATCTGAAGCTACACCTCTATATTCTCTTGACATTTTTTCTCATCTCTTACTCTTAAGCTAAAGCTACTGCTGCTAAAGGAGCTAGACGAACAGCAGTCTCAGCAGTTTGACTAGCTATTCCTCCTATCTGCTCTACTGTTCCCCTTTTTTCTTCTGTTTCTTTGTAAGCTCCTCTTACGAAGTGTATTGCTACTCCTAAGAAGACTGCTATGATTGTTACTGCTATCAGAGCTACTACTATGTCGAAGGTTATTCCTATTGTCTGAAAAAAAGGGAGCTGCTCTGCTTTATTAGAGCCACTAGAGCTAGCATTAGAGATTCTTGCCTGAAAAGCTTTCGTCTCATTAACTACAAAGGAGAGCTTCCTTCCTTCTATATCCATGTAGCCTCGATAAGAGAAAGGAGAATCCACAAAGAATCTGAGGAGATGATTTCCTGTTATTCTATAAGGAACAGCTACAGCTTCTCCTGACTTCTTCTGAACTACATACTCCGCTCCATCAATAGTGAGAACCCAGTTTCTCATAAGAGAATCACTGGATTCAGCGTGCACTTCTATCATCGAGACTCTCCTCTCAGTGGGATATGCTTCATCACTACCTTATCGGAGCACCCTGTCTTGGAATTCTTGCAAGAGGAATCTTGTTAATATACTTCCCACTAGGAACCTCATCTGCTGTAGCTCCATCTAGATCATACATGAAGCCAGAGAGCATACATCTTGCAGTAGATTGTCCTATGAGTAGTGGATTCACTATCTTAGCAGAAGGAACGTAGTTCCCGAAAGTGTAGAATTCATGATTGTGATTTCCTCTGCTTCTCTCCTCAAACTTGAGTGTGCCATCAAAGACATTCTCGTTATCCTCTTCAAGAGAGACAGTAATTGTAGTAGTTACTGCTGCTGTTTGCTGAGCTACTATTCCTTTCTCGAAATAGTATTCATCTGGAAGATCAATCAATCCAAGCTGAGTACTTCCTGCACCTCCAAATACAAAGCCGAGAGTATGATTAGCTACACTAGCAGCAGTACCTCCTGCTACAGCAGCATCTCCAAGATAAATTGTAGTAGCAGCAGAAAAGTCAAGAGAGATACCCATTATTCTTGACTTTCTTGTTACTGATTGACCTCTAAGTGAGCCAGAAATATCTGGATTCTTTGTATTAGCCCAGATAAGTGTATCTGTTCCTGGAGCTGTAGTTATTTGCACAGTAGAATGATGAGGAGCAAGTCTCTTCTGAATATAGGTAGTAGCTACTGGAGTTGACCAGAGCGGAGAGTTAATTCCTGGAGCTCCTAGCTGAACTAGAATATCATCTACAGGCTCAATTCTCCACTGAGCCATGATATTCTTGTCTGTCTGTAAGATTTGCTGAACAATATCAGGCCCCATTCCGTTAGTTCTATCTCCAGCAGCTCCATTAGCTGCTAGAACATAGGGAGGATTTCCAGCAAATGCTCCTGGAACCTGTAGCCAGTCCATATAGAAGTTCTCAATAGGTTCTACTTCTAGGACTTTAAATAGTCCAGGAACGTAGGGCTTAGGCTCTTGTGGAGTAAAGACGAAATAATCGTCTGGCTTCAGAACTGGCAGGAACTCTTTATCGTAGGCGAAACTTCCCATTTTTCTTCACTTTTATCCCCGAGTGTTTATTCTTCTCTTTCTAGCTTCTCCTCCTGATAGCAAGAACAGAAGCTAGCGCAACAACTACAGCTACTATCACTCCTATTGCAACATAATAGGAAGTATAGACTGGAGTAGTAGGAGGAGTAGGAGTAGGAGTAGTACTTGGAGGAGTTGTAGTAGGAGGAATGGTTACTGAAGGAGGCGTTCCACTTGGAGGGGTTCCACTTGGAGGAGGTGTAGGAGGAGTAACTACTGGAGGAGGAGGAGTAACTACTGGAGGAGGAGTAATAGGAGCTACTACATTGAAAGTGTTATTATAGGCTCCTCCACCATAATTAGGATTTCCTAATCCTGAATACTGATAATTCACTCCTCCTATACTAATAGTTCCATCCCAGACTCCTGGATTTGAAGAAGGAATAGCAGCAACAGTACTAAACACAAGAGAGAAGGAGTAGAGACCTGGACTCAGACTCAATGAAGAAGAGTAAGACTTCTGATTTGTTCCCTGATTAATAGGAAGTTTGTTGAAGGGTCTCTGAATATTTCCCTTTGAATCCACTATATCTAGAGTCATATACCACGCTGAACTAGTAACAGGATTATGAATAGATATAGCTACAGGAAGAGATTGAGCCTGTCTTACTCTTATTCTATGAAACTCTGTAGAGGAGACATTTCTTGGAACAAGAGGTCTAAATCTCTTTAGCTGTTCAGCAGGAATATGAGGATATTCCTGTTCTACTACAGAACCTCTGTAAGGATTGTAGTAAGGACTTCTCTTTTCCTGTAAGATGTTTCCACTCACTCCACTTCCACTCCCAACTGGTGTCTTTAACTTTAGAGACAATTCAATCTACCTCTTTTTCCTTGTTATTAATAGAACACTCACAATGCTTACTAATACTATTGCTACCAAAACATAGTAGAAAGTAGAAGCAGTAGCAGCAGTCATCATACTAGGAGGAGAAACACTAGGAGGAGTTGAAACTGGAGGACTTACTACTGGAGTAGGAGTTGGAGGACTTATTACTGGAAGAGGCCCTGGAGGAGGTGGAGAAGGAGCTGGAGTAGGAGCAGTTGAAGTAGGAACTACAGTAAAATTAACCATCACTTGAGAAAAGGGAGTAAGTCCAGAGAAAGGAGTATTCTTTCCAGCTATAGTAACACTTCCACTCCAAGGATAAGTGTTAGGTTCTGAACCTATATAAGTAACTAGGAGCTGAAGAGTATGAGAACCTAAAGCTAGAGATACTGTCTTTGAAAGAGTATTACCAGAATGAAGTTGACTAGCGAAAGACTGTTTCCCATCTAGATAGACAATCCAGAGTTCTGGATTAGGGTCAGCAGAACTCATACTGATTGAGATAGGAACCTGAACCTGAATAGGTGAGGCTGGAATCTGAGCTTGAAGAGCCTCTTTTACTCTACCTCTTCTTCTCTGATAAGAAGGAATAACTAGATTCTGTCTTAAATAGCCTCCCCATCTATCATACTCCGAGGTTCTTCCCTCTAAAATCCTTCTCTTTAAAACCTGTTGAGCCATTTTTCTCACTTCCTAGGATTTATCCCCTTCCTAGGAATTTCTTTTACCTTGCTGTTCCAGCTCCTACTCTTCTAGGCTTCGGAAAGGCTAGCATCACTATCCCTAATACAGCAGCTATCAAAATTGCTCCTATTACAGCCACCGAAGCTCCAGTTGATAACCCTAAGATTGAAAAGGGAGTTGGAGCTACTGGAGGAGTCGTTGAAGGACTAGTCGTTGGAGGAGAAGTTGCTCCTGATGAGCCTACAGTGAAGTTAGCAGTGAAAGAGTGATTAGCATCTACACCTGAGAAGGGAACATTCTGTCCACCTATTACTGCTGTTCCTTCATAAGTTCCATAAGAGGAATCTCCATCCTGAGATACTAAGAAACTGAACTGATGAGTGCCTGGAGCTACTGGAGCTACTGAAGTCATAGTATCTCCTTGAGTGTGAACAGATTGCTGAAGTAACTGTCCATCTATGAAGAAGCTCCAGTATCTAGCATAATTATCACTAGAATCAGAAGCAGTTACTGAGATGTTAACTGGAATAGCATTAGCTGGAGGCTGATAGGTAGGAGCAGTAGTAGTACTAGAACTAGTTGGAGGAGTACTCCCTCCAGTTCTATTAGGAACAAGACTTGCTGCTACTTCAGAGCCAGGTCTCAACTGCTCAGAGCCAGGCCTAAGTTGTTCAGAACCAGGCCTAAGCTGATAAGAGGGGTGAGCTATATTTCTTCTCTGTTCTGAAGACACTACTCTCTACCTCAATTACTACTCTTTATCCTGATTACTCAACAGTAGTTACATCAGGATACTTGAAGGTATCTCTCCCCTGAGTATCAGGAACTCCAGTAGTTGATCTCAGAATTTTAGCTACTTCCTCTGAAAAGTCAGCCTCAACAAGCCACTGAGCTCCATCTTTATAGTAGGACTGATTAGAGGCTGATTCTGGATTGTATTTTGGCTGAATTACTCCCTTCACTTCATCAGCAGGCATTCTCAACCTTATTTTCTTTACTACTTCTGCCATTTCTCTTTTCCACTCTTTTTTCTTTCCCTTTTACTCTTAACTTTCACTCTCTACCTAGATCACATCAGCAGAGACATCAACATTCTTTGCAGCTACCTCAATAGAGTTAGCAGCAGCAGCGTGCTGTATGACTACAATGTTAATAGTCAACAGAGTGTAGCTACTGATAGCGGCAGTATCAGTAGGAACAGTAGTAGCTGCATTAGTTACTGTGGCTGTAGCAGACACAACTGTAGTACCATTAGGAACAGTTACGGCTCCTGTTCCAGTGATACTAAAAGTGCCTGAGAAATGCTTACTTCCTCTCCCGTAGGTTCGGGTATAGTTCCCTCTAAAAGACATTCTCTTTTATCACCTTGAGCGCCTCCAAAAAACCTAGAGGCCTAGCGGTGTCAGGAGTGGAAGAACCACTACCTGAATTTCTTCCCAGGACTAAGAAGGCTGTCCAGGTAGTGTTCTTATCGCTGGAGCAGCAGTGATGGTCGTTCCTGCTTTCTCAGCGATTAGTGTTCTCAGCACAAGATTCTTCGCTGCTGAAGATTCCCAGATTCCGAA
>Ga0187846_10002166_pt1 | contig 10868 bp, 10 predicted proteins | sample TC_taG_FD_161473 | JGI IMG/M metagenome (GOLD analysis project Ga0187846, IMG submission 161473) | Biofilm microbial communities from the roof of an iron ore cave, State of Minas Gerais, Brazil - TC_06 Biofilm (v2) | ecosystem: Environmental > Terrestrial > Deep subsurface > Cave > Wall biofilm... | reverse complement strand
TGGTGGGGCTGGGGTCCCGGTTGGGGTTGGGGTCCTGGCTGGGGCGGGGGTTCTGGTTGGGTCGGGGGTTCTGGCTGGGGCGGGGGTTCTGGCTGGGTTTGGGTCCCGGGGTGGGGCTGGACGTGGCGATAGGACCTGCTCTGCTCTCACCCCAGGCAGTACACCGATTAAACTTGTCGTCACGTTCCGAAACAGCGTGGAGTGAACAGAAATGGCCGATCTCGTAGAAATCACGTTTCCGTCCGAGGAAAAGGCCGAGCAGGTCCGCCAGAAGCTGCTCGATATGCAGAAGGAATACCTGATCGAGCTGGCCGACGCGGTGATTGCGGTCAAGCAGCCCAATGGCCGGGTCAAACTCAATCAGCTCTTCAACCCGACCGCGTCCGGCGCCGCCTCGGGAACATTCTGGGGCGCGTTGATCGGCATGATCTTCCTGATGCCGCTGGCTGGTGCCGCGATCGGTGCGGCTTCCGGCGCTCTCGGCGGCGCGCTCGCCGATGTCGGCATCAATGACCGGTTCATGCGGGATGCCGCGCAAAGCCTGCAATCCGGCAATGCCGCGCTTTTCCTGCTTGTGCGCAAGATGACGACCGACAAGGTCCTTGCGGCATTGCAGGGCGAGGGCGGCACCGTGATCCGCACCTCCTTCGACGAGAGCAAGGAGGAGGCTTTGCGCACGGCCCTGGCCACTGTCGGCCCGCCCGCCGGCGCGGCGCCGGCAAGCTGAGCCTCGGCGGCCGGAGCCTTCTGTCACCCGGGCCCGAACGGAAGCCCGAGTAGCTCCCAGACAAGAAACAGCAGGATCCAGACGACCGAGACAGCCACCCCGTAAGGCAGCATCATCGCGATAACCGTGCCGACACCTGCTGTTTTGTCGTAGCGCTGCGCGAAGACGACGATCAGCGCAAAATAGGGCATCAGCGGTGTGACGACGTTGGGCGGCGAGTCGGCTACCCGGTAGGCCGCCAACACGGCCTCAGGCACGACCCCGAGCTTCATGAAGAGCGGCACGAAGATCGGCGCGAGCAGCGCCCATTTCGGGATCACCCCGACGATCAGCAAGCCGACGAGCCCGGTGACCGTAATAAATCCGAGCATCAACGGGATGGTCCCTAGGTTGGCGTGCTCTAGGGCGTCGCCCATGTTTACGGCGACGATCGTCGCCATGTTGCTGTAGGTGAAATAGGCGAGGAACTGGCTGATCACGAACAGCAGAAAGATCAGTCCGCTCAGGCTGGCGAACGTCTTCGTGACGGCGTTGATGCCGTCGACCATGCTGGTGATTGTCCCAGCTCCGATGCCATAGGCCGCGCCGATCGCCAGAAATACCAGCATGATCTGCACGATCAGGCTGCTCATGAATGGTGAGTTGCCAACGATCGCTCCAGTATCCGGATCGCGCAGCGGAGCTCCCGACGGAAAGGTCAGAAGCGCGATGACGACGACGCTTGCGACGAGCGCATAGAGCGCGAGCCTCAGGCCTCTTGCCTCCTCCGGCGAGACGCCTTCAACGCTCTCGGCCGGGATTTCGCCCCGATATTCGCCGAGCCGAGGCTCGACAACTCGCTCGGTCACCAGCGCGCAGACGACGATCAGCACTAAGCTCGACGCCACCCCGAAATAGAAATTCGCGGCCAGATCGATGGAGAGCGTGGGGTTCAGCAGATGGATCGCGTCATTGGTGATTTCCGTTAGGACCGGGTCGATCGGAACGATCAGAAAATTGACGCCGAAGACAGCGGCGACACCCGCGAAGGCCGCCGCCAGCCCGGCAAGCGGGTGTCGTCCGAGGCCCAGGAAGGCGGCGGCTCCGAGCGGTATCAAGACCAGGTACCCGGCGTCGGCAGCAATGCTCGCCAACACCCCTACGGTCACAAGAATCCAGGTCACCGCTCTGCGCGGCGTGACCTGGACGATTTTCTTGATGAGGGCGGTCATCAGGCCCGCCTGCTCGGCCAGCCCGACGCCGATCATGACCACCAGGATGATACCGACGGGGCCGAAATTTGTGAAATTCCGCACCATAGAGGTCAGCATGAAGCGGATGCCGGCGCCGCTCAGCAGGCTGTTGACGGTGGCTGTCGCGTGCTCGAGCTTGTGCGTTTGCGGGTCTACCACCTCATAATCGACAGATGTGCCCAGCAGGTAAAACAAGTGCGAGAGCACGATCACCAGCCCGGAAAGTATAAAAAAAATCACCGCCGGATGCGGAACCTTGTTCCCCACCGTTTCGACACCGTCGAGCAATTTCTGCAGAAACGTCTTTGGCGCTGCAGCCGGTTCTGTTACGGAAACAACTTGTCTCTGCTCGCTCATGCTGCCAGCCCTTCTAAGTTCCAGCCCTGATCGGTCGTGGGCCACGATGGCCACCGAGACGGTGTCGCCGGTGGCCGCGGACTACAATTGTGAATTGAGTTGCTTATTAAGCGTTGCTGCATCTGCAGCAAATCTACAGCGGGATTTCCCCTTAAAGTTGATTCGGCTGTGTACGTCCCGAAGCTTCGACCGCAAGCCTCGGGCGGAGCCGCATCGCGCATCGGCGCCTTGCGCTCTGACCGTCGGTCCGCCTGGAACCCGCGATGACGCCGGGGTATACCATGTCCACATCGCAATTTAAACATAGTTATTATCTCAACAGGCTGCCGCTGCGATTGGCCGCGCATATTGGCGGGACAGCGGTTCGAAGAGTGCTCGGCTTTGCCGCGGTAGGGCTCGCCGCCTTGCTCGGAGGCTGCGTCCAAGACGGCCTCATGGACATGGCCCGCTTCCAGTTGAAGCCGGACGACATCATCATCGAACGCCGCCTGGACTCGGCGTACGAGAAGTTGTTTCCCTATTACATCGAGCTCTGCGCGGCGAGCCAATTCCGCTCGAAACTGACGGGCGAGGGGGGAGGTCCCGCCGGCCATGCGATCCTGTATATAAAGGGGGCCTGTAAAGACGACGATGCCCCATTCCCGCAATTGCGACGCTGCCGGGGGATCGCAACAAGGTTGAATGATCCGGAGCACGGCGCCGGGATCAGCGTCAACCAGCTGTTCAGGAACGTCAACTGGGTGGCGACGCCGGGTTATGAATTGGTCTTTCAAGGAAATCTCGCACCGGGCGAGCGGCTGACACTCGCCCGCTTCGAGGCGGTCGAGCAGCAGGCGATCGCCAAAGGCATCTACAAGGGTGTGATCTTCCATCCCTTCCCGGGCGCCACGTCGGACACCGATCTTCCGGCCTTTTTGGAGAGAGCTGGCATCGGCACCGACTTGGCGCTGCAATTCGCCCGATCGGTTTTTTGCGCGCGGCTTCCCGTCACCCAGGCAATGTTGAACCCGATAATTAAATTCTTGAACGACAAGAACCGCGAATATGCCGAGGGCGAAGCCGACTACAACTGGAGCGCCTGGGCCGACAACTGCAGTCACACGATGCGTAACGCGTTGGCCGCCGCCAACATCTGGTCGCCATTGTCGGTGCGTACGACAAAGATCAGGCAGATATTCAACCTTGCCATTCCCGCGAACGAATTCGTCAATCTGGCCGAATTGATGACTGAAGGCGATATCGAGGATTATCGCGATATCTTGCGAGACGGCCCGCGGCGCGATGCTTTCCATGAATTTCACTGGCTGCCGACGCGCCAAGGCGCACTCCTGAAGACGCTTCCGGTGCATGACCCCAACGATCTTTACGACACGACCTTTCGACTATTCACGCTGCAATCGCCGTTTCTGATGAGCAAGACCCAGCGAGCGATCGCTTTGCTGTCGGACCAACGTTTTGTGGACCTCAACACCAACCTCCATTATTTCGCGAGAAGATATGATGCGATCCTCGCCCAACGCGACGAACAGAGAGACTCCCTGGCAAGTGTTCGTGGGACACCGTTTCGGCGGGTAGAGCAATTATACTATGACTACATTCGTTCACAGAGCGCCGAGGTTCAATCGATGCTGAACCGCAACGCAGCACTTTTTGATACCTCCAACGAATAGACCACGCGCGGCCCCAAGGTAATTCCTTAATCGCTCCTCTGCTGGGCATGATGGTCGGCCAAGACCTGCGCGATGACGACCGAGATGCGCTTGCCGGTCGGGATGTGCAGGAATTCGTTCGGACCATGCGCGTTCGAATGCGGGCCGAGCACGCCGGTGACGACGAACTGCGCCTGCGGAAACTTCGCCCCGAGCATGGCCATGAACGGGATGGTGCCCCCTTCACCCATATACGCCGGCGGCGCGCCAAAGACAGTCTCGGACGCATGTGTCAGCGATTGCTCGAGCCTAGGGGACAAGGCGGGGGCGTGCCATCCGACCGCATTCGACTCCGGCTCGTACGTTACCCGCGCGGCGTAAGGCGGGTCTTTCTCCAACAGTGTACGAATGCTCTTACTGGCTGTCGCCGCGTCCAGAGTTGGAGGCAGTGCCCAGCGCTGCCGAAGCGCTCCGGGCTTGCGCCACCCGCTCGGGCGGCACCTGAACGTAGAGCTCTGCGGGGCGGATGGCCCCAGTCTCCTCGTCTTCGAGGCGCGACAACAGCTGGCGAAGGATCCGGAAACTCGAAGGAACGATGCCGGAGGCGTCACCCGAATGCACACCCTCGTCGAGCACCTCGACGGTCAATGTGTGCCCGACGCCATGCCGCGGAGTGAAGTGGTCATCCAGAGTTGATCGTAATTGCCGCATCCGGAATCAAGACACACCACCAGCGACGGGCTGCCGATCCGGCTGGCGAGGTGATCGACGTAATAAGGCAGATCGTCGCTGCCGGATTCCTCGCACGCCTCGATCAGGAAGACGCACGGCGCGTGCGGCACCCCTTGCGCGCGCAACGCCATCAGCGCACTCAAAGCGCCGAACATTGCATACCCGTCATCGGCCCCGCCGTGGCCATAGAGCTTGTCGCCTTCGAGCCGCGGGATCCACGGGCCGTAACCCTCGGTCCACCCGACCATTTCCGGCTGCTTGTCGAGATGGCCGTAGAGTAGAACCTTGTCCTCACCCTCTCCGGGAACATCAATGACGATGACCGGGGTGCGGCCCGGTAGTCTAACGACTTCGAGCGTTGACCCCGTAAGCGAAGGGAGCATTGCCCGCGCCCAGCGCTCGAACAGCGCGACCGCCTCATCCATATAGCCGTGCGCCGCCCAGTCCGGGTCGAACGCCGGCGATTTATTGGGGATCTTGATGTATTCGACCAAGGTCGGGACGATTTCGTCAGTCCAGCATTGATCGATGAATTTTTTCACCTTCCCGACATCCAACATTTCGTTGCTCGCCTTTACGGGACGTTGAAGCAAGAGGGGTCAGGTGCCGCGCTGGCTAATCTGCCCTTTGTGTTGCGGTCAGCTAGGCCTTGATCTTCCATTCGCCACTCGGCGTGCGGCACCAGTTGAGGCGGTAGTTGACATTAGGCGGCTGTCCGGCGGCGACGATGTGATCCCGTACTAAGTGGCACGCCATGCCACCCGAGTGGAACACGCGGAGTATAGTGGAGGTGCCGGAGGTGCTCGTTTGCGGATTGCTCGAAGCTTCGGAGCGTCCGACTTTGGCAGGCTCGGCCGCATTTAGCCGCGCTATGCTCTCGAACAGCAGTTGGTTGTCCTGCGGCGAGAGGCCCTGGCCTCCGCGGAAAGGGTTGACCTGGCCCTGCGCCACCGTGGGCAGGAAAATGAAGGCCGCGAGCGCAGCCGACACGTAGCGTGGTGATCGGGATCGCATAACGTCGCTCCTCTATGTTGCGGCTGCATCAGCCCCCGCTTCAGCCGCTCGCCGAGTGGCTGTGCCCTGACGAGAGGGACAATGTTGACTCTCAAAGGTCAGGCAGACCGTATCTTCCGAAAACTGCCCGATGAGTTTCGAAGCGGGTGCGCGGTTTCTTCCTACCAATCTTTCCGGCGTCGTTCCCGAGAAGCTCCCGTCCGGCATCAGCATCAGATTCTGTATGAGCACGGTCGAGCGCGCTGGCGATACCACGCCGGACAATTGGCCCCTCGCATTGGTCAAACGAACGAGCCACTCGCCGCAGCGGCGGGAACCAGGGATTTGTGTTCCCTACACGGTCCAAGTCCCGTCGGAGAGCTGGATCGCTCGTGCCCGTACCGGCTGCGCAGCCGGTATTGGCGAGGCGGACTCGGCCGCATTCGGCCACGCCACGCTCTCTAAAATCAGTCGGTTGTTTTCCGGCGACAGACCTCGACCCCCGGGGAACGGGTTGACCTGACACTGCGCCGCCGCGGGCAGGAGAATGAAGGCCCCGAGCACAGCCAACAAGATGCGTGGTGATCGAGGTCGCATACATCTCCTCTCTGTTGCGGTCGCATTAGGCCCCCTTCAGCCGCCTAGCGCGCGGCGAGTGGCCGTGCCCTGGCGGGGGGCACAACGTTCACTGTCGAAGGTCAGGTTGACTGTGTCTCCGGAAAACTGCCCGGTGACTGTCGCAGGAGGCGCGCGTCTCGATCCTGACATGCTCGCCGGCGTACTTCCTGAGAAGCTCCCGTCCGGCATCAGCATCAAATTCTGTATTGGTACGGCGGTATTGCGCGCATGTGAAACCGTGCCGGACAATTGGCCGCCTGCACCGGTCAGGCGAACAAGCCACTCGCCGCACCGGCGGGAACCAGGGACGCGTGAGCCCCGCACGGTCCAAGTACCGTCGGCGAGCTGGATGGCTGGCGCCGGAGCCGCCGGTGCCGCCGGCGGCACCGGCGAGACTGCTGCAGTGGCCGCGGGTGTTTGAGCCGGGTATTGGCAAGCGGCCTGCACCGACATGCATGCTGCGATAAGCAGGAAGGGCAACGACCCACGAAGCCCGGTCCGGCCTTTTCGATCCATGATCCAACCTCCTGATCTAGAAGCGCCACCCCGTCTTGAAGAAAATTCCGGCGCGGTATTGGGTATAGGCGGCTCCCGACAAGTTCGACCAGTTTCTCTCTGCCATAGCGAAGAAGTCGATCGCCGGGTTGCCCAGCAGCCGCGCCGTATCACCCCCGCCCAGCCAAGCGCTCGGGATCACGTATTCCACTACTGCGGCCGGCTCGATCGTCAGGTTGCGTTGATTGATGCCGTCGGTTGTGTCGAACCAGCGGCCCGTTATCGGCATCGACACACTGGCGTTCCACTGCTCGGAAATGACGTAGGACGCCGAGGGGCTGCCAAACAACGCATAGGACTGAGGAGCGGGACTTCGGAACCGCCGCTGCGCGCCGGCGCTGAAGCCCAACGACCAGACCGTCGCAGCCGAGCTGCTGCCGCTAAACGGCACTCTGTTGAAGTCACCGTCGAAATTGAACACTTTGTCAATGCCGAGGTTCAAATCCTGCCGGGTGGCGAAGTTGTTGGCAAACGTCGGATCGAAGTCCAGCCGCGGCACATAGGACAGGAACGGCGAATAGTCCTGGTCGTTTTCGGGGTTGATGTACTGTGCCCTCGCAGAAGTCCGGATGTAGTCGATCGCAGCGCCCGGGGCATTGACAAACCTTTCGGTTTCGAGGCTGGCGGCGCCCGACACCCGGATCGGTGTATCGAACAACTGGCTCGCCCAACCGAGGCGAACGAGCGGGCTGCCCTCCAACGTCTTGCTGCCGCCGGAGCTCAGAAATTGCGCGTTTGAATTGTAGAGGGCCGGGGCCAGAACATTCACCGTGAACTGGGGAGTGGGGACTGCCTGCTCGAGGCCGGGCGCCGTTGCGAGAGCGCTATCCGGCAAAACCGGCGTCTTGTAGTTTGGCGTCGCCAAGATCGCATCGAACATGCCATCCTGGCCTCCCTGGAGACCGGCATTGCTGTTGGCGGTCTGAGCACTTGCAGGGCGTCCTTGCGCGACCGCAACGATCAGCGCGATCACGAACGCCACTCTCAGCGATCTGCCTCGAAGCTCCATGAGCTATCCGACGGCGTCATAACTGGCGGTGGCAGTCCGCTTTCGTCGGCGCGCCAGACGGCGCATCTTTGGCGTCTCCTCGATGAGCGCCCAAACCGACTGCGCCACGCTGCGCCGGAAGAGCGATGAAACCGCAGCTCCGATTTGGCCGGCCGCGAGTGCGTGCGCGGCGTCAGTGGCCGCAACGCCAGCATGCATCAGCATACTGCGTTGCGGTAGCAGCCCATCATGCAGGCATTGCAGGTTTCGCGCTGATCGGGAATACGATCGAGAGCGAAGACCGAACCCAATGGCTCGTGCCACGCCTCGCAGCGCCAGATATCGAGGTTCCAGTCTATATAAAAGTACTTGTAGCCGCCAATGCAGGGAACGGCTTGCGGCTCGCCCCGGACAAAGCGCGCGACTTCGGCGAGCGAGGCGCGCGGGTTTACGACCGGAAACTGCTTACTGAGCCGGCCGATCGCTTCCAGCGCGGCGAGCAGCTCGTCGCGGTCGAGATCGACTAGCTGCGATTCTCCACCGTAAACCAGCGAGGTGGAGCCAAAGGGCTCGCGCCGCGGATAGGAAAACGAGACGTCGTCAAACCCCAGGCGCCGCAAGGTATCCGGCAATTCCTCGTAACGGACCAGACGGTTGACGGTTACCGAAGCCTGCACCGGCACACCGCGCTCGCGGGCCTGGGCTATGCCTTCGGCCAGACGGCGCTCCAATCCCTCCAAGCCGCGATTGCGCGCGTGCTCAGCGAGGTTGGCGCTGTCTATGGAGATGATCAGGCGGTCGAGCCCGGCTGATGCCAGCGAATCGATACAGCGCGGCAGAAACCAGCCATTGGTGATGACGGCGCAGGATATGCCGGCCGTCGTGGTCTGCGAAACAAGCCGGACGATGTCGGGATGCACCAGCGGCTCGCCGCCCTGGAGCGTCAAATACCTGATCCTGCGCCGGTACAGGATCGGCAATGCCCGGGAGAACGCATCGGCATCGAGGTAACGCGCGGGGCCGGCCAAGGTCTTGTCGCGGGCAAAGCCGCAGAAGTCGCATGCCGCGTTGCAGACGTTGGTGATTGAAATGTCGCAGACTACTGGCAGGCCGTAGTTCGTGATTTTCAAGGGTCGCGCTCCGCCGCGTGCCGGGGCCTGTCGCCTAGTAATCGACCGGATCGCGGATGATCGGGCAAGTCATGCAATGTCCGCCGCCGCGGCCGCGCCCGAGCTCGGCGCCCGAAATCGTAATGACCTCGATACCCTCCTTGCGCACCAGCGTGTTCGTGTAGGTGTTTCGGTCATAGGCGAAGACGACGCCCGGTGACGCGCAGACGAGGTTGGCGCCGCTGTCCCACTGGGTGCGCTCGCGCATGTATGCATTCCCGCCGGTTTCGACGATGCGCAGCTTTTTAAGGCCGAGCGCTTCCGCGACCACGTCGACAAACGGCTTGTCGTCCTTTCTCAGCTCGAGCCCGCTCGGGGTGTTGGCGGGCCTCCAGGAAAACGCCTGGATGGAATTGACGATATCGGGGTAGAGCAGCACGCAGTCCCGATCGGCGAAGGTGAACACGGTGTCGAGGTGCATCGCCGCACGCTGTCTCGGCAGTGCAGCGACGATAACCCGCTCGGCGGCGCCCTTTTTGAATAGCGCCGCCGCGAGCTGGCTGATCGCCTGGCGCGAGGTCCGCTCGCCCATGCCGATTAGAACGTTGCCCTTGCCAATCGGCATCACATCGCCGCCTTCGAGGGTGGCGAGCCCGTGATCCTCGGTCGGATCGCCCCACCAGACATTGACCTTGCCGGCGAAGTTGGGATGGAACTTGTAGATCGCGGTGACGAGGATCGTCTCCTCATGGCGGGCGGGCCAGTAGAGCGGGTTCACGGTGACGCCGCCATAGATCCAACATGTCGTGTCGCGCGTGAAAATCGTGTTGGGCAACGGCGGCAGCAGATATTCAGTGATGCCGGCTGCGTCGCGCACCAGCTGGAGCATCTCGCCGCCATGGGTCTCGGGGAAATCGTAGGTCGAAAGACCGCCGATCAAGGTTTCCGCGAGCTGACGCGCCGGCAGGCCTTCGAGGTAGCTGCGGATCTCGTCGACGAGGCCGAGCCCGACCTGGTTCGGCACCACCTGATTGTCGAGGATCCATTTTTTTGCCTCGGGGATTGCCACCGTGTCGGCCAAAAGATTGTGCATCTCGACGACCTCGACCCCGCGGGAGCGCATTTTCTGCATAAAGTCGAAATGGTCGCGCTTGGCGGTCTCGACCCAGATCACATCGTCGTACAGCAGCTCGTCACAATTGCTCGGCGTCAGGCGCTCATGCGCGCGCCCGGGCGCGCAAACCATGACCTTGCGAAGCTGGCCGACCTCTGAGTGCACGCCGTAGGCCGCGCCTTGTGTATTCGCCATGATGACCTCCCCTGCCTCTAGATGGTGATATAGCCGGTCGCAAGGCCGTGGATGCCGATCACCGCACCGATCACCGCCACGGCAAAGACGACCCATTCCACCGGGGTGAATACCTGCCTATTCTGCTCCCTCCTCGCCCAGAAGTAGAGCGCGGTGCCGGGCACATAGATGATCGCCGAGAGCAGCAAAAACTTCATGCCGCCGGCGAAGATCAGGAACGCCGTATACACCGTCGCGATGACGGCGATCTTCAGGTCGCGGTTGCGTTCCTCCGGTCTCGTTTCGTAGGTTTCGCCACGCCGAGTGATCAGCAGCCCGTACCCGGCCACCAGCAGGTAGGGGATCAGCGACATCGAGCTGCACAGTTTCAGCGCCAGCGTGAACGCATCCTCCGAGAACAGCGTGCTGATCACAAAGAGCTGGACGATGATATTGCTGAGCCACAGCGCGGCGGCCGGAACCTTGTTCTGGTTCTCGGTCGCAAAGATCCTCGGCATGTCGTCGGTCTTCGCAGCGTTGAACAGCACCTCGGCGGCGATCATCTGCCACGCGAGATAGGCGCCGAGCACCGACACGATCACCCCGAGGCTGATAAAGAC
>Ga0187846_10002165_pt1 | contig 10869 bp, 7 predicted proteins | sample TC_taG_FD_161473 | JGI IMG/M metagenome (GOLD analysis project Ga0187846, IMG submission 161473) | Biofilm microbial communities from the roof of an iron ore cave, State of Minas Gerais, Brazil - TC_06 Biofilm (v2) | ecosystem: Environmental > Terrestrial > Deep subsurface > Cave > Wall biofilm ... | reverse complement strand
GCTGGTAATCGGGCGGTGCCACGACCAGCGCCAGATAAAGCCCGACGACGAGAACGGCGACTGTCGCCCACCCGAACCACCGCAGGACCGCGGCGCTGAACCTCATAAAGCGCGCCGGATTGGCCAGCCAGTTGATCATCGTCCCGACCCGTAACGGTGCAATGATTGCGTGTAGCTGTGAGGATGCGACAGCAGCAAGTTGGTGAACACCAGGTCTTCGAATTGCCGCATCATCACCAGGCTCGACAATAGCCCACGCAGTTGCGAAGTTGATCTGTGGGTTCGGCGGTTACGCCGCGCGCTTGAGCTTAAGCTCGGCCCAGACTTCCGATAGCGAGCGCGCGAGGTGCTCGATATCGGCATCGCTGTGAAGCGGTGATGGCGTGATGCGCAGTCTTTCGGTGCCTCGCGGCACTGTCGGGTAGTTGATAGGTTGCACATAGACGCTATGGTGCTTGAGTAGCATATAGCTGATCCATTGGCACAATACCGGATCGCCGACGATCACGGGGACGATATGGCCAGGATTGTTCAGATGCGGAATGCCGGCGGCGTCGAGGCGCCGACGCACGGCCGCCACCACCTTCTGATGGCGTTGGCGCTCGACTGCGCTCGATTTGAGATGGCGGATGCTTGCCAGCGCGCCCGCCGATACTGCCGGCGGCAAGGCCGTCGTAAAGATGAAGCCGGACGCGAAGCTCCTGATGAAATCGCAGAGCGCGGCGGAGGCCGCGATATAACCGCCGACGACACCAAAGGCCTTGGCGAGCGTACCTTCGATGACAGTGAGCCGGTGGCTCACGCCGTCGCGCTCGGCGATGCCGCCGCCGCGCTCGCCATAGAGCCCGACGGCGTGCACTTCGTCCAGATATGTCATCGCGCCGTAGGTCTCGGCGACATTGCACAACTCGGCGATCGGAGCGATGTCGCCGTCCATCGAGTACACCGATTCGAAAGCGACAAGTTTTGGTCGGCTGGGGTCGAGTTCGGCGAGCTTACGATCGAGGTCTGCAGGGTCGTTATGCGCGAAGACGTGCTTCTCGGCCCGGCTGTGCCGAATCCCCTCGATCATCGAGGCATGGTTGGCGGCATCCGAGAGGACGACGCAGCCGGGCAGCTGTGACGCGACCGTGCCGAGCGTCGCCCAGTTCGCGACGTAGCCCGAGGTGAACAAGAGGGCTGCCGGCTTGTCGTGCAGATCTGCGAGTTCGCGCTCGAGCCGCACATGGTAATGATTATTCCCGGAGATGTTGCGGGTTCCGCCGGCGCCGGCGCCGCACCGATCGAGCGCTTCGTGCATCGCGTCGATAACGATCGGGTGCTGGCCCATGCCGAGATAGTCGTTGGAGCACCAGACCGTCACCTCGCTGTGCCCGGCATCGTGATAATGGGTCGCACGAGGAAAGGCGCCGGCGGATCGTTCGAGATCGGTGAATACCCGGTAGTTGCCCTCCCGACGAATGCCTTCGATCTGCTCGCGAAAAAAAGCTTCGTAGTTCATGCTGCCTCCCATCGGGTTGGGTGCTGGGCGCTGCGCGCGTCGCCGCGATGTCTGAATTCAGTCCGGCTTAGTGAAAGTTAGGCGCTGCGCGACGCAGCTCGTCATGCGCCGGATACCGCCTGAAGTTCACCTTGACAGTGTGCCTGCAATGGCGACGGCGCGAGGTTTCTCTCTGTCATGCCCGCAGTGCTCGGTGCGCTGCCGGTGACGCGCTCCCGCTGCCCACAGGCGCCGCGTGCACCGCGCTTTGCGGAGCGGGGGCCGGGATCGCGGCATCGATTGCGGCTTCCGGGTTGAGCGTACGAGGCGAGTTTTTCACTGCCGTGAATTGCTTCGCCGTCACCAGGTTGGCAATGAATACCGGGGTAGCGTCCCCGAAGTATTCCGGGCCGGCGCGCCTATTCCGCGAAGGCGTTTGGCACTGCGCAGGCAGGCCGTCACCGAGCGGGTGCTCCGCGTGATCGATCACGCGGAGCACCGCAGTCGCGTGTTGCGCGCTGAGCGGCAACTCAGAGCGAACGCAGGAAGTTCAAAATGTCCTGCTGCGTGGTGGCGGGCAGTGCATTGAAATTGTCAATCACACCGTTCGCGTCCGAACCATTGCTGGCATGTGCCTGGATGGCCTGCAGCAGGTCGCTGGTGCGGCCGTCGTGCAGGAAGAACAGACGCTGGCCGATCCCCCACAACGGCGCGGTGCGGAACTCATTGCCTGCGGCGTTGCCCTGGACGATGCCATCGGCGAGCCCGTCGCCCATCGTGTGCAGCGCGAAATCGCTAAACGGGGAGAAATTGACGTCGGCATGCGTGGTCTGCTTTGGCACGTGGCAGGAGGCGCAGCCGACGCTCATGAAGGCCTGCTGGCCGTTGGTTGTCGATGGCGTGGCCGGGGCCGGGGTCGGCGCATTCAAGAGGCGCATGAAAGCGGCGAAGTTCTCGACATCCGGCGAGTAATCCGATGCCGGGCTGACGCTCGGCGGATTGAGGCCGGTGAGGTTGAACGAATCCTCGGGGGTCGCATTGAACTGGCAGCCTGCCGTGGTATCACGCTCGTTCGGGAACCCGAAATTGGTGACTCCCTGCTCGACGTTGTATGCTTCCGTCGCAAATACCAGCAGGCTCTTGTTCTGCGCCTTCCAGCCGAATTTTGTTATGGTCCCGTCGTTCGCGCTGTGGTTGAAATGGGCGCCGGGCTGCGCGTTGGCTATGAGCACATTGTCGGGCACGTCCTCGACGAGCCCGGCACCGAACAGCGGTGTCGGGATGCGGAAGATCACATTATTGTTGGCCAGTTGCCCGGCAAAGTCGGGTTGCGCGATGTTGCACCCCGGGGCATCCGTGCGTCCGGTGATCGTGTAGAGATTGTGGACGCCACCGTCCAGGGCCTGCTGTTCCGTGGCTTGCTGCGAGTTGCCGTGGGTATCCTCGTGGTCGTCGTCGCTGACAGGAGCGGTTTGGAACACAAACCGGGCCTCGCGCACCGGGCCATGGAGGGTGATGAACGAGGGCACGGTGTTCTGGGCGCCGTCGAGGGTCGCCAACGCGACCTGCGGGTTGACGGGCGGGCTGCTGCCGCCTACGGCTGGCTGAGCGTGACATGCCGCGCAGGAGTTTCCGTTGAAGCGCGGGCCCAGACCAACACCGGACTCTCCGGCGATCCCCCCCGATACCGAGTCGACCTCTTTGAAGCGGCCCAGGGCGGCGGTGAAGAGGTTCTGAGTGGGCGTGTCGAACCCCGGCAGCGCCCCTCCGGCGCCGGGTGCGCCGCCGCGCGGCCCGGGGTCGGCCGGCCCTGGCGGCCCGCGGTCTTGCGGCTGCTGGGCCGACGCATCGCAAGCAAAATAAGCGAACGCTGACAGCATGATGGCCGTCATCCCGGCTAGTTGCCGGGGTGTGTATCTGAATAACATCGCTTTGATCCCCGCGATCCGAAAAGGATCATCACAATACTGGATGACAGAAACGACCAGCTGTGACAATCATGTGTTCGCGTAAACCCATATGTTGTGCGGGCTTTACAGCAAAGATACGATCATTTTAAGGAATAAGTGGCGTATGGTTTTGAACAATATCTGACGTATGCTCCCAACAGACCCCGCGGCCACCGCGCTATCCAAGGCGCGCCGCCGCCGCGCCTTTAATCGGTACCGGAAGCTCCGTTCCCATCTGGAACAGGATGTTCCGCTCACACGCGTCGCTGCGGAGGCTGGGGTGCCGCTGCGCACCGCGCAGCGCTGGGTCAGCCGATACCGGCGGTTTGGGCTTGCGGGGCTGAGCCGCGCCGAACGCTCGGACAAGGGCAAACGCCGTCGTCTATCGGACGAACTGCGCCACCTCGCCGAAGGCCTCGCATTGCAAAAGCCTCCGCTCGGCCCCGGCGCGATCTATCGCGAAGTGTGCCGCGTTGCCCAGGCCGGGGAGCAAGAGCCGCCACGTTACCACACCGTCTACAACGTCATTCGCGCCCTTCGCGAGCGCTGACAACTCTCGCGCTGACGGTGAGGAGGCCTACCGCGACGCCGAGACCGTCGCCTTGTGCACATCCAATCCGAAATAGGGGTAGGATCTATCACGCCCGTCTCCCATGCATGAGGCTCTGTGCCGATCTTCGGCACAACCCTCGACATTCTGCATGCCGAGAGCGGGCCGTCGATCACTCTGCCAACATCGGGTCTAGGGGTGCTATCGAGAAAGACCGCAATGCTCTTCCAGTTAGAGGTTGGACTTCTGGACATCGGGCAGTCAGTTGAGTTTCTCACGCTGCTTCGATAACGTCTTCTTCACCTGTCCGATGTCCGAATCGGGTCACCTGCAGTAAAACTCGAAGTGAGTTTATGTTTTCCAAATTGCCCCCGATAACGGATATTCTCGGGAGCTCCGGCTATCCCGGCACCGCCCGCTTGTCCAGCGCGACTTGCAGATTCCTCAATGTCTGCACTTGGGCGCGCTGCTGATCGGTCGCCCGAGCGACGAGGTCGGTCAAATAGATCGAATCTCGAACCTCGGTGACGATCATTCCGCTGGTGACCGCGTTGAGGGCTTCCGCCAAGGACTTGGAGCTGACGCCGAGCTGACGGACCCGATCTTGATCGACCTGCACGTGCAGGCTCTTCATCGGCTCGTTCCATTCGAAATTGATCAGCCGGGTATTCGGGTTCTGTCCAATGGTTTGCCAGGGGTGCCGAACCTGGCATTAGGTAATTCTTCTTTTAGTCGGCCCCGCCAATCTGCTGGCGAGCCGCGTCCTCGCCGGGCTTGCCCGATCACGCCAACACGCGGCGACTTGCGCGATCGACCTCGGCGACCGGCGCGCCGATCGGCAGCTGCTCAGCTCGCCTTCGAGGCTCGGCTCAGGTCCTCTCTTTTCGACAAGTACAAGACAAAGCAGAAGCCCGAACAGAAAACGTCACTGGAGACGGTGCGCGCCGTATTTCTTCACCCGCGATCTCGTCCCGGAACCGGCCAATGTGATCTACTCGGAGGCGCTCGCCGCGCCAGCCGCGACGCTCACCGATCTCGGAGTGGCCGTCGAAATTCTCGACGAATGCGGCCGCCGGCACAATGTCGTTCAGGAGATTACTTATTTTTCTCGACATTTGAATTATGCCCGTAAGTTATGACCGTTTAGTGTTCGGACGCGACCACGCGCGGAGAAGCTGGTAAACGCATTTAGTGTTCGGACGCGACCACGCGCGGAGAAGCTGGTAAACGCATAAGGTGTCGACGCTAATCGGCCAGCACGAGAGCGCACATTCCGCTCTGTCTCGGTTCACTTCGGACCAGACAGCCCGGAGGATAGCGGCATGGTGCGAAGCGGGCCTCGATGCGGCCGCAGTGCCGTTCTTCGCACTCCTTGTTCTCGCACCGAGGGGTGTCGTCCCCCTCATCTCGGTTGCCGGGCTGTGTGCAGCGGGTTTAGCGCTGTCGACGGATGGCCCCAGGTCTCGCCCGATTCTCGCACTTTTAGCGGCGCTCCTCGGTTGTCTGCTGGTATGGGGGACGGCTTCGGCATGGTGGTCGGTCGATCCGCTGCGCAGCCTTATCATCGCGGCCCGGCTCGCCGGCCTCTTTGCCGTCGGCCTAGCGCTGGTTGGGGCGGCGAACTGTGTCAATGCGCCTCGCCGGCTGACCTTCGTGTCGCTCGCCGGGTTCACCCTCGGGGTTGCAATGGCTGCGACCGATCTCCTTACCAAAGGTGCGCTGGGCGCGCCCTTCACCGACCGCGCCTATCAGGCGGCCGCGCTCAACCGCGCGTCGGTCTTGTTTGCTATCATGCTGCTGCCCGCCAGCGCTGTGCTGGTCTGTCGCGGCCGGGCTATTTGCGCGCTGATCATGTTCGTCATGACAGCCGCAATGATTTATATGCTCGCTGGAACGGCGGCAAAAGGCGCGCTGTTAGCCGGCCTGCCAATGGGGTTGCTGCTTTATCTTTCACGCGCCCGTGTCGCGCGCGTCGCAGCGGCGATGTCGGTTCTCATCATCGTCACGGCACCTTTGACTCTCGCAAAGCTCGCGCAGCTTCCCCCGCTTGCGGAAGCGGCCGATGTCGTCAAGCTCTCGGCCGGGCACCGGCTGTTGATCTGGTCGTTCGCGGGCGATCGCATCGCCGAGCGCCCTCTTGCCGGCTGGGGTTTCGATGCGTCGCGGGCGATGCCCGGGGGTAAGGAGTTGATCAGACCTGGCCAGGCCTGGATGCCGCTGCATCCCCACGATGCGCCATTGCAGCTCTGGCTCGAACTCGGTGTGCCGGGCGCCGTCCTCTTCGCGCTAATCGTTGCGCTCGCTTGGTTTGCTCTCGCCGACGTCGACTGGCCGCGCCTTTTCGCCGCCGCCGCAGGTGCGAGCCTCATGGCCGCTCTCGTCGCCTCCTTCGCCAGTTACGGAATCTGGGAGGAGTGGTGGCTCGGCACCTTGTGGTTCTTGCTGTTCGTGGTTATCGTCATGGCGCGGGTTGCTCGTCCCGCGGTCAGGCCTGCGGGAAACGCGCAGCCTTGAATATTCGCTCAAGGGTTCGGTTGAGCGAGCGGAAATGCTGGGAGGATTGGCTCGGCGACTGTCCGGACTGACGGCAAAAACCGCCGCGGATCGAACAGGCCGCCAACTTCACGAACCTCGTCGTGCGTTCGGTGTCGATCCCGAAGCGCACCACCGCTATACCCTGCGTCAATCGCGATATGAGGCTTTGGCACAAGACATCAGCGATTGGGCTCGTGCTGCTGCACGCGAGGGAAAGAAGCTTCGTGTCATTGACGTTGGCTACGGTGTCGGAACTTTGCTCCGGTACTTGGAAGTCAAACCTTATTTTGAAAATTTGGTGATCTCCGCTACTGATGTCAAAGTCCATCCTTGGCTATATCGCAAGGAACTGCTCTATGAGTTGTTTGTCGGGGATCTGTTGAACGGGTATCCAGAAATTTCGTCGAACTGCTATGACGTTGTCGTTTGCGAACAAGTTCTCGAACATCTTCCTCAGATAGATAGTGCCCTCTTAACGCTGGCACGAATACTCAAACCCTGCGGAAAATTGGTAGTTGGGGTGCCAATATTCTTGCCACCTCTGCATCTAATACGCAAGCATGTTGTTCCAAAACTAGATAAAATCTTCATTCCAAACAAGTCACGCGGCCATGAACAGGCATTTTCCCAGTTTTCGATCTTGCGGAAATTAAAACAAAATCCAAACTTGCGATTACTGAAAGTCAGAGGCTTTCGGGTCATCTCGGGTGGGCTGTTGCGACCCCTGGAAAATTACCGCTGGTGGTGGAAGCTCAACCGACGGATCGGCGAACTCATGCCCGCCATATGCATCGAAATCCAAGCCATCACGGAAAAGATATAAGCCAACATTCCCCGGATTCCCGGTCCGTTGAGTGTGATCTTCTGTTTCGTCGGGCGGCACGCGACGCAATTCGATCGGAGCCACGGCGCCAGCCGCCGCTGCTGCGCTACCGGGCGCATCCAGCCATTTTCCTTTCCGGCTCACCGCCGGGGCGCGCGGCCAAGTCAACGAAGCCGGGCCCCTCGCCTGGCCGGAGTTGCGCAGCACCGCAGGACCCGTGCCGATGTCGGACACTCAGGGGAGTTCGCGAGCCTAATGGTCGGTTCAGGGTCACCTGCAGTAAAAGTCCAAGTGAGTTTATGTTTTCCAAATTGCCCCCGATAACGGATATTCTCGGGAGCTCCGGCTATCCCGGCACCGCCCGCCTGAGATCGCAAGAAGCCCATCTTCTTCAGGGCGGTTTTTCGACAAGATCAAAAAAGGGTCGGTGGGTCGCACCCCGTACGATCAGTTCGCGGCCAACCACCTTGCCTTCGGCGACCTCGTGTCTATCAGGCCGTGGCTTCGTGTGAATGAGCGCACGCCCTAGCTTAGCGGGCCGGGCGGCCCGTGGATCCCTTACTGCGCTACCGCAGCCGCCTCCGCTCCGAGGTGCGGCTCGGGTTCCTTTCGCGGCTCCTTGATGCGGAACCATGCGACATAGAGGGCCGGCAGAAAGAGCAGCGTCAGCAGGGTCGCCACGAAGAGACCGCCGATGATCGCGTAGGCCATCGGTCCCCAAAACACCTCCGAGGCGATCGGGATCATGCCGAGAGAGGCGGCGGCCGCGGTCAGCACGATCGGCCGCAATCGGTGGGTCGTCGCGTCGACCACCGCGTCCCAGGGGTGCAATCCCCGGGCGAGATCCATGTCGATCTGGTCGATCAGGATCACCGAATTGCGGATGATCATCCCGCTCAGCGCGATGATTCCGAGGATCGCGACAAAGCCCATCGGCGTGCCGGTCGGCAACAGCGCCAGGACGACGCCGATCAGACCGAGCGGCGCGACACTGATCACCAGAAACATCTTCTGAAAGCTTTGCAGCTGAACCATCAAAATAATCAGCATCAACATGATCATCACCGGAAAGACGGCGACTATCGAGCTCAGCCCCTTGGCGCTCTCCTCGATCGTGCCACCCGCTTCAATCGTGTAGCCCTCCGGCAATTTTTCCGCCAACTGGGCGATCGCCGGCGCCAGCTGCTTATTGACTGTCTTGGCCTCGATGCCGGGGACGACATCCGCCTGGACGGTGATCGTCGGCAGCAGATTGCGCCGCCAGATCACTGGTGGCTCCAATTGGTATTGGACGCTTGCAACCTGGCTCAGAGGGATCGTCTGCCCGTTGTCCAGCGCGACCTGTAGGTTTCTCAAGGTCTGCAATGAGGTTCGTTGCTCGTCTGCGGACCGGGCCACCAGATCCGTCAGATAGATCGAATCTCGAACCTCGGTGACGACCATTCCGCTGGTAACCGCGTTCAGGGCTTCGGCCAAGGATTTGGAGCTGACGCCGAGCTGGCGAACCCGGTCCTGATCCACTTGGATCTGCAGGCTCTTCATCGGCTCGTTCCAGTCGAAATTGATCAGCCGCGTATTCGGGTTCTGCCCGATGGTTTGGGCGACGAGAAACGCGGCGTCGCGAGTGCCTTGCGGGGTCTGGCCGCTGACACGATACTGCAACGGCCAGCCGACCGGCGGTCCCAGCTCGAGCGGGTATATTCTCGTGTTGAGACTGGCGAATTCCGTGTCGAGCGCCTTTTGCAGGCGCGCGCGGACGATCTCACGCTCCGCGATACCCTTGGTCACAATGACCGCCTGGGCGAAATAGTCGTTGGCGAGCTGCACGTTCAACGGCAGATAAAAGCGCACCGCGCCCTGCCCGACAAATAAACTGTAGCGATCGATGTTTGCGTCGCCCTTCAGCAGCGCCTCGAACCGCTCGACCTCGTGCTCGGTGGCGTAAATCGATGAATCCTGCGGAAGGGTGAGGTCGATGACCAGTTCCGGCCGGTCGGAAGCCGGGAAGAATTGCTGCTGAATGAACCCGAAGCCGTATAGCGAGGCCGCGAACAGCCCGACGGTCACGGCAATCACCAGCCAGCGGGCTCGCATGCAAAAGAGCAGAGCGGCGCGAAACAGCCGCATGAAACGGCCGGGTCCGCCATGTGCGCCGCCGTGCGGCTTCATCGTCTTCGGCAGGATTGTCACGCCGATCACAGGGGCAAAGAGGACCGCGACGATCCACGAGGCCAGCAGAGCGACGGCAATCACGGCGAACAGCGAGTAGCAATATTCACCCGCACCGCTTTTGGCAAAGCCAATTGGCACAAAGCCGGCCACCGTGACGAGCGTGCCGGTCAGCATCGGAAATGCGGTCGTCACCCAGGCATGCGTCGCCGAGTGCTCGCGATCGACACCCAATTCGAGCTGGCTGACCATCATTTCGATCGTGATCATCGCGTCGTCGACGAGCAGACCGAGTGCAATGATCAGCGCCCCGAGCGAAATGCGCTGCAGGCTGATCCCGGAATACATCATGTAGGCAAAGACCATGCCGAGCACGAGCGGGATCGAGCAGGCGACGACCACTCCGGCCCTCAAACCGAGGCTCAGGAAGCTCACCGCCAGGACGATTGCAACGGCTTCCCAAAGAGCCTTGGTGAAACCGCCGACGGCTTCCTCGACGACGACCGGCTGGTCGGCGACGAGATGAGCCTCGATACCGATCGGCAGGTGCTCGACGATCTGCTCCATCTTGTGTGCTACGGCCTCGCCGAAGACGAGGTTGTTGCCGCCTTGAGCCATCGAGATTGCGAGACCGATCGCCGGCTCGCCATTGAAGCGGAACATCGGCTGTGGCGGATCGGCATACCCCTTTTTTATTGTCGCCACGTCGGCGAGACGGAAGAATTTGCCGTTGGCAAATAGATTGATGCGCTTCAGATCGTCGATCGAGTTGAACGCTCCGGAAACGCGGATCGCATATTTTTCCAGACCGGTTTGAACGACACCGGAAGGTGTGACCGCGTTTTGCTCCTGCAAACTCGAAATCACCTGGTCGCGGCTGACGCCAAGCCCGGCGAGCTGACTGGTATCGAATTCGAGATAAAATTTTTGGTCCTGGGCCCCGATCAGCTGCGCCTTCGCCGCATTTTTGATGGTCAGGACCTGGGTACGAATTCTTTCGACATAGTCACGCAATTCGCGGTGGGTGAAACCATCGGCCGTGAACGCATAAATAATGCCGAAGACATCGCCGAACTCGTCATTGAAACTCGGCCCAAGGATCCCTTGCGGCAGTGTCGACTTTATGTCGGCGACTTTCTTGCGCACCTGATACCAGATATCCGGGATCGCCTCCTTCGGCGTGTTATCGAGAACGTTGACATAGATTGTGGATACGCCCGGCTTGGTTTCGCTCTTGAGGTAGTAAAGGGATGGGGTTTCCTGCAGTTTCTTTTCGATCCGGTCGGTGATCTGCAGCATCGTGTCGTCGATCGTCGCACCCGGCCAATAGGTCCGCACGATCATCGTTTTGATTGAAAAAGAC
>Ga0187846_10002164_pt1 | contig 10870 bp, 12 predicted proteins | sample TC_taG_FD_161473 | JGI IMG/M metagenome (GOLD analysis project Ga0187846, IMG submission 161473) | Biofilm microbial communities from the roof of an iron ore cave, State of Minas Gerais, Brazil - TC_06 Biofilm (v2) | ecosystem: Environmental > Terrestrial > Deep subsurface > Cave > Wall biofilm... | reverse complement strand
GAACTCTCGGGTTTGCGGGCCCTCCCATCTTCGCAATCATGGAACTTTCCGCCGCGCCCCGAAACTCATCATGTGCGTTGGATTGAAACCGACCCCGTCGTGCCGGGTCGGGTGTTTGTCGCGATTGAGGCCGGCGCATTCGTGCGGACTCCCGACGGAGGCCGCACATGGCTCGATCGTGTTCGCGGCGGGCCACTTGATACGCACACCGCGGCCACGCACAAGATGGCTCCGGGGAAGGTGTACGCCGCGGCCGGAGACGGCTATTTCGAGAGTGACGACGCGGGCGAGAGCTGGTCGCGTCCCGTAGAAGGCCTGCAGCACCGGTACCTGGTTGGTGTGGCAGTCGATCCCGCCGATCCAAGAGCCGTCATCGTTTCCGCGGCTTCGGGGCCGTTTGTCGCCTATGGCCCCCGCCGGGCAGAAGCCTACGTGTACCGGAGGACGGGGCGCCGCGCGTTTGAATTGGCGATGGAGGGGCTGCCCGATGCTCAGGGGACGGTGGCCAGCCGCTTCACGACGGACCGGCATGAGCCGGGCGTGATCTATGCGACGAACAACCACGGAGTATTCCGCACGGCCGCCGCGGGACAGACGTGGTCGGCACTGGAGATTCCCTGGCCGCCGCACGCTTTCTCGCGGGGCGTCGAAGCACTGGTCTGCCTTCCCGATTAGCGCCGCGAACGGTTACGACTAGCTGAGTCGGACGCATTTCCCCCAAATCGCCGGCTCGAGGCCCGGCGGGATCCAGGAAGGGGCATTTCGGGGAGGCGTGCGGGATCGCCGATCGAAAGACTGCAGAAACTCAGAAGGAAGCTCCTCCCCACATGTGCGATCCCTCCTGAGTTGAGCGCGTCGTGACGGATGCCGTCACCTTCTTCGTGGTTGTCAACCCCATCGGACTGGTCCCGCTGTTCATCTCCACCACTCGGCAGGAGACGCCGGAGAGCCGGCGGTCCATTGCCCTCCGCAGCGTGCTCATCGCGGCGGCCATTCTGGTCGTCTTTATTGTGATTGGGCAAATCTTGCTGAATGCCATGGGCGTCACGATTCCATCTTTCCGAATCGCCGGCGGGCTGGTGCTCTTTGCCATTTCCATGAAGATGATTCTTGGGAACGAGCCCTCGCGCGAGCCGTCGGCCGCATCCGGCGAGGCGCCGGAGGGGACGGGGCAGGATGTTGCGGTGTTTCCCCTGGCGATGCCGTTTATTGCCGGTCCCGCGACGATCATGGCCGCCGTTCTCTTGACGGACAACGAGAAGTCCAGCATTCCAGAACAGGCGGTCACCGTGGCCATTCTGCTGGGCGTCCTCGCATTCACCTATGCCATGATGCTCGCGGCGGAGCCGGTCCAACGCGCGATTGGGCCCACGGGCGCAAACGTCCTCAACCGTGTCATGGGACTTGTCCTGGCGGCGCTGGCGGTCCAGTCGACGCTCGATGGTGTGCGCGCCGCATTCACGCTACGCTGAAACGGTGAAAGCGGAGCCCCAGGGCCTCACGCTGCGGCCCCGCGCGAGGAGCGCTTTTGCCCGCCGATGGGTTCACCAATTCTTCGCGGGAACGCGGTTCGTCAATCGACGGCAGGCTGCGCGGATCACGCCTGGGTTCGCTGACACCCGGCACAGCGTCCGAAGAAGTCAACGACGTGCTCGCTGACACGGAAGGTCGCGTCGGGCACCTTCACCGCGCAGTCCGTCACGTCGACGACGCGCCCGCAGTCGAGGCAGATGAGATGATGGTGGTGGTTCGGGGAACAGAAGATGTAACGCGAAAGGCGGTCTTCCTGAGGGAAGGACTTGCAGAGCCCGGCCTCCATGAGCGCATCGATGAGCCGGTAGATGGTTGCGCGCCCAGGCCGCAAGCCCGCCTCCTCGGCGGCATGAATCAGCTCCTCGGGCGTGAACCATCGTCTCGAAGAGGCGAAAAGCGACACCAGTCGGCGGCGCAGGGGAGTGATCCGCAGCCCGGCATCCCGTAGGCGGCTCCAGACTTCTTCGCTCACCAATTGGCCGACCCCTACTTTCCCACGCCCGCTCACGCCCGCGCGCCCGCAAACGCTTGACAACGCTCGACGGCAGGTCGTATTCTTGAGACTGAGTCTCGATACCGAATCTCAACTAACACCAGTATGAGGGGGGAACCGGGATGCCGTCAAGGTGGATGACCTCATTGGCCCTGATCGCCTTGGTGGGAGCCGCCCTGGCACTCGGTGTGTCTTCTCCCAGCGTCGCATCGCCCTCCTCTCGCACCACCGTCGTTGCGGCGGAAAACTTCTACGGGGATATCGTGGGCCAAATCGCCGGAAACCATGTCGCGGTGACCAGCATCATCAGCGACCCAAACGTCGATCCCCATGAGTACGAGACGAACGCTCGCGACGCGGCGGCCGTCGCCAACGCTCGACTCGTGATCCTCAATGGGGCCGACTACGATGCGTTCATGGATCACCTGCTGGCGGCCTCGCCCAATCCCAACCGCAGGGTGATCAACGTCGCCGCGCTCACCGGTCGCAAGAGGGGCGACAACCCCCACTTATGGTACGATCCGCAGATCATGCCCAGGGTCGCCCAGGCCGTGCTCGAGGCGCTGATCCAAATCGACCCGCAGAATGAAACGTCCTATCGGGGCGGGTACACGGCGCTCCAGGCATCATTCGCTCCGTTGACGCAGGCGGTCGCCCGTCTGAGGGCGCAGTACGCGGGCACACCCGTCGCGGCCACCGAGCCGGTATTTGGGTACATGGCTCGGGCGATCGGCCTCAACGTTGTCACTCCCGAACAGTTCCAAAAGGCCGTCGAAGAGGGGAACGACCCACCGGCCGCCGCCCTGGCGAAGATGGAAGATCAGTTGAAGGCGCACCAGGTGAAGGTCCTGCTCTACAATACCCAAACGGTTTCTCCTGTCACCACGAGAGTGCGGGAATTGGCAAAGCGGTCGGGGGTGCCGATCGTGGGCGTCTCCGAGACCGAGCCGCCCGGGAAATCATTTCAGCAGTGGATGCTGTTGCAACTCAACGAACTCCGGGCCGCGCTCAGCAAGGGGGGCTGATGCGCACTGGGGTGGCGTTCGGGCTCGCCCACGCCACCTTGCGCCTCGGGGGCAAGGTGCTGTGGGCGGACCTCTCGCTCTCCGTTCCAAACGCCGAGTTCGTCGCCGTCCTCGGGCCGAACGGCACGGGGAAGACCTCGCTGCTGCGGACGTTGCTGGGCCTGCAGCCGCTCAGTGCGGGGCGGGTGGAGGTTCTCGGGAGCGCTCCGCGACATGGGACGCCCTTGGTCGGCTATGTTCCGCAGCAGCGCGCGTTTGACCCGGACCTGACCGTGCGGGGACGCGACCTCGTCGCGATGGGGTTGAATGGGCATCGATGGGGATTCACCGTTCGGCCCGAACCCGTTGAGCGGCGGGTGAACGAGTTCCTGGAGTTGGTGGGCGCACGCGGATACGCGGATGCGGCCATCGGCCGCCTGTCCGGGGGGGAGCAGCAGCGCCTCCGGATCGCCCAGGCCCTCATCGGGGAACCCCGCCTCCTGCTGTGCGACGAGCCGCTGCTCAGCCTTGACATGAGCTCTCAACAGACCATCGTGCAGCTCCTCGCCGAATGGAGCCATCGGCGCGGCGTAACCGTCGTCTTCGTCGCGCACGACATCAACCCGCTGCTGGGGGCGGTCGACCGCGTGCTCTTGCTCGCCGGCGGCCGCTGGGCCTTCGGGAGCGTGGAGGAGGTCCTGACGTCGGCCACCTTGACCCGCCTCTACAACTCGCCCGTGGAGGTTGTTCGACTCGGGCAGAGGGTCGTGGTCGTGGGCGCCGAACTCGGAGGGCACGACCATCTGCCCGAGCACTCCGCGGTGTCTCAGTGATCGGTCTCTGGCACTACGCGTTCATCCAGCATGCGGTGCTCGCGGGCGTCATCACGGCCCTGGTGGCAGGGTGCGTGGGACCCTTCGTCATCATGCGCAACATGTCGTTTGCCGTTCACGGCCTGGCCGAAGTCGGGTTCACGGGCGCGGCCGGCGCAATCCTTGCCGGGCTCCCGCCTGCCGCCGGGGTGTTGACGGCGTCGTTCGCCGCGGCCGCGGCGATTGGGCTCCTGGGAGTCCGGCTGCGCGAGCGGGACGTCGCGGTGGGCAGCGTGCTGGCCTTTGGCGTCGGACTCGGGGTCCTGTTCCTGTCCCTCACCTCCCGGTACGCGACCGAGGCCTTTACCATCCTCTTTGGGTCGATTCTGGCGGTGAGCCAGCGGGACGTCGAACGTTCGTTGCTCGTCGGAGTCGTCGCACTGCTGGCACTCACGGCGATCTACCGGCCGCTGCGCTTTGCGAGCATCGACCCGGAGGTCGCGGAGGCCCGGGGCGTCCCTGTGCGGTTCCTCTCGTCCGCGTTTCTGATGATTCTGGCCCTTGCCGTGACGGAGGCCGTCCAAGTCGTGGGCGCGCTGTTGGTGCTCACGCTGCTGATTGTCCCGGCAGGGGCGGCGACGCGGCTTACCTCCGATCCCGTCCGCACCGTGGCTTGGAGCATCGCGATCGCCCTCGGTGCCACGCTGGGCGGCCTCGCGTGCGCGGTGTCCACGTCTTTGCCGGTGAGCTTCTTCGTGTCGGGTTTCAGCTTCGCGGCCTACTTGATCGCGCGTGCGCTTGGGCCGAGGCTCTTGGGCGCCGCTGGGCCGGCCGCCCCGCCCGACCCCGAGACGGAGTAACCACCCACCACGCCACAACCCCACGCGGAAGAGGGGCAGACGAGCGCTACGGGAGGTGCCGGCTGAACCGCATCGTCCCCGAGTCGAACTTGAGGTCGAGCAGCAGCACGTCGCCCCTCATCGAAAAGATCACGGCCTGGCCGAGGTTCGTCAGAAAACGCTGGTCGAGAGAACCGGGGGGGCAGGCGGCCCGGGTCACCGCCAGGGGGGAGATCGTGATCCTCTGCCCGCTCACCGTGTACGTGCCCGCACCCCGGTTGCAGTCCGCGCGCACGGCCACGTGCCCGTCGCTCGTGAACTGGACTGTGTACCGCCGCGGGTCGGCGGGGTCGAAGCGTGCACCATCGTTCATCAGGGTCCCGAGCCAATACCACGTGACCCCGATGAGTCGACCTGCTTGGTCGGGCGTGACCGCGTCGGCCGTGGCTGGCCGCGCGATGTGGATGGCCAGCAGCAGGATGAGGACGGCGCCGGCCGCCAGCCGCCGTTCGTTCTCAGTCGCTTGTCCTCTCATCACGAGCCCAAGTCCGCGCTGCATCTACAGATCCCCCTGTGCCGCGCGCCCGGTTTGCTCCGAAGGCCGGCGCCCGGTCCGCCGCGTGCCATTGTCCCCAGAACCCGAGCGTAGCCGGCCGATGCCGCTCAATCCGGAGGGCCGAGGAGCGGCCCCCCCTCGGTTGCCCTGCGGCGAACCGGACTAGGACTGTGTGATGGCGCAGGAGTGGTCCTGGAGCTCCTCACCGCTGGCCCTGTCGCCGGTAGCAGGAACGGCCTGATCGTCGAGAATGATAAACCCGGGGTGGTCATCGGAGAAGATGGCCCCAACGACCACGAGCGTGTGATGTCCCATGTCCTCTCGCGCACCGGGCACGCCGTCGGCCAGTAACTTGAATGGGTTTGCGGCGTCGAGTTGGTCGCCCTCCACCCGCATCGCCAGGTAATGATGCCTGGCAAGCGGGACGCCGAGGGGCGCCCACCGCGCTCCGATTGCGGCTTCTTGGGCGAGCAGGATGCGGTGGACATCCGAACGGACGCAATCGATGTGGATGTGCAGCTGGTTCTGCGTTCGCCCGGAGACCGAGTTGATGGCCAGGGCGATGTCGTCGCGGGGCAGCGTCTTGTGCAGAACGCCGTCAACGTACGTGCGGAGCCGCCAGGCACTTGCAAAGTAGTTTGGCGCGCCGGGCGCGAGGAGGAGAGGGCTCTCGATGCCTGTCACCCGCGCGGTGGGGATCAGCAGGAACTGCGTTGCGCCGAATAGATCTTTCAACAGCACGTACCCCTTTTGTTCCCCGTTTCGCAGATCCACCAGCACGCACGGATCAGGTTGACCCTGTTTCTCCTCGTTCGCAACGCAGAGGTTGTGCACGATGTTCCACAGCGCGTCCGATGCCGCCTGGCCGGCGGCCGCCCAGATCGGATAGACCCCGATCCCCAGCAACAGCAACGCCGCGCCTGTTCGCAGTCGCCGCGAGGCCCTCCGGCAGGCGCGGCCGCCCTGCCCCCCGCCGGGCCCGGCCGTCGCGTTAGGCCGCGGGAGTGATTGGGCGAACGCGCATGGTACCCTCCGAAACCACCTCGTCACGAAGCATTTCAGGGCGGAGGCGCGGGCGCCGCCGCTGGCTCTTGGCCTTCGGCTCACCCGTGCCCGCTCTCGGCTGACGCGTGATCGCAACACCGTGCTTGAGATCATCTTCGGGAACGCTCCTTTCCAGAATCAGGGAAGCATCCTTTCCAAATTCGGTATTGGTTTTCCACCCGGAGTTCCGGGGGGATCGGCCCCTAGGCCCGTGGGCGCAGGTGCCGTCCTTCTTCCCGACTGTAGTATTATAGCGTGCCGCCCACGCGGTTCCTGGCGCGAATTCGACAGACAGCCGGAGCTGACCGGACGGCGGGTGCTCGAGGGTTCGCGTGGACACGCCGAATTTTGACAGTTCCTTGATGCCGGAGAGGGATTCCCTATAGCGCTTCATGTTAGTATTTTGTTGAAGTCGTTCGCGCACCGAGGACCGTGGATCTCTCTTCTGCGGCTGGATCCGGCAGGCCGTGCCACGGAGGGCAAGAGACGGTGGACCCTTCGAAAGGGCGTGCCCCCAAAGCGTTTCCGCGGACGCGTTGGCTCCCCTACGTGCTGAGCGTCGTCTGTATTGTCCTCTTGGGGTTCGCCTTATATTATATCGGTCTCGCGGACAAGCGCGTCGCCGCCGCGGTCCCGTTCCTGTTCGCGGTTTTCTTGGTGGCCCTTGCGTGGGGTCAGGCCCCCGCGATCGTCGCGGCGGTCGCGAGTTCGGTCATGTTCAACTACCTCATCGTCCCGCCCCCCAACGCCTTCTCGGTGCCGACGATAGAGGAGATCGTCCTGTTCATCGGGCTGCTCGGGGTCGCGTGCGGCCTGGGGATGGTGACGGATCGAATGCACGCGGTGCGCGAAGAGGCAAAGGAATTGGCCGCCAGCGAGCGGCTTCAAAAAACCTTGCTGAATTGCATCTCGCACGATCTCCGGACACCCCTCACGGCCGTGATGGGGAGCCTCAGCACGCTGCTGGCAGAGGGTGATCAACTCGACGAAACCGTCCGCCAGGAACTCATCGGCATTGCCTACGCGGGGACAAAACGGCTGGACCGGCTCATGGCGCAGGTCCTCGAGATGACCAGGCTGGAGGCCGGGGCCGTGCAGCTGCGCCGGGAACCGGGGCACCTGGCAAACGTCGTCCGAACGGCCGCGACGCAGCTGCACGAAGGCCTCAATGGGCGGTGCCAGGTGCAGCTGGCCGACGATCTTCCCGCGATCCCGATGGACAGCACCCTCCTTTCCCACGCCTTGACCAACATCTTAGACAACGCCGCGAAGTATTCACTACCCGATGCCCCCATCGAGGTGGAGGCGTATCAGAATCGGCAACGCGTCGTGGTCTCGATCGCCGATCGCGGGGTCGGCGTGCCCCCGGGTGACCTGGACCGGATCTTCGGCAAGTTTTACCGGCTCAGGCACACGAATACCGCCAGGGGAGTCGTCGATGGGAGCGGTTTGGGCCTTGCCATCGCCAAGGGGATCGTCGAAGCTCACGGGGGGAGAATTTGGGCCGAGCAACGCGAGGGGGGCGGCACCGTGGTCAAATTGAGCCTCCCCTTGGGCTGAAATACGATGGGCGACTCCGGACCCCGTGTGCTCGTCGTCGACGACGATCAAGCGATTCGGCGTTTCCTTGATATCGCCCTGCGCGCGCGGGGCTATCACGTGTTTGAAGCGGGGACCGCCCAGGCGGCGCTTGATGCCGCGCCATCCGTCCGGCCCGACGTGGTCATCCTCGATCTCGGTCTTCCCGACAAGGACGGCCTCGAGGTGGTCCGCCAGCTGCAGAGCACTGCACGGCTGCCGATCCTCATCCTCTCCGTCAAAGACCAGGAGGAGGAGAAGATTGAAGCGCTCGAGGCCGGAGCGGACGACTACCTGACGAAGCCGTTCGGGATCGGGGAGCTCCACGCCCGTCTCAGGGTCCTGCTCCGGCGGCTCACACCGCACCAGGCGGGGACGCCGTTTCGCTCCGGCGACCTAGAAGTCGACACGACCCGCCGGCAGGTCAAAGTCGGCAATGAAACGGTGCAGCTGACACCGACCGAGTACGATGTGCTCAAGACCCTGGTGCACGCCGGGGGCAAGGTGCTGACCCACCAACAGCTGTTACGGCAAGTTTGGGGACCCGGGTACGAGAAGGAGGGGCACCTGCTGCGTGTCAACATCAGCAACCTGCGCCGCAAGCTCGAACGGGACCCCCTCAGTCCCGAGTTCGTTCTGACCGAGCCGCGGATCGGCTACCGGCTGAGGGTCGACGACTAAGCAAAAGCGGCTGGTTGACACTTTCTGAACGTCTGAGGGCTTCTTCTTGACACCTCGCTGACCGGTTTCGGTACTAGAATTGGATTTGCGTTAGTTGCGCCTCCATCGTCGTGCCCAAGGATGTCCGGTGCGGCATGCCCGTCCGCGGGTGGGGGCATTCATGAGATCGACCGTGGGGAAACTGAGGATGAGAGGGGGGGGCAATGCTCGTGCACGCGACGTTCCACATCCATCCCGATCACAAAGAGCAAGCGAAGTCGGAAGTGCGGAAGATCAAAGCGGTTATCGAGAAGCACGGCGGGCGGAATCTCAAGTACAATGTCTCGATGACGTCCGGGACCCCGAACCGTATGTTTACCTACGAGATCGACAAGTTTGCGCATCTCGACACGTTGCATGCGGATCCAGAGTTTCGAGCCATCAAGCTCGATTCGTTGTATACGAACTCCGCGATCTCGATGTGGGGGGAAGTGGAGGTCTGACGGGGTGCGGCGCTCGAGGCCCGGGCGAATTCGAGAGAACGGAGGGGAGGAGGAAATCCCCATGTCCATGGAACGCAACAAGGCTGTTGTCCAGCGGCTGTTCGAAGAGTGTTTCAATGAGAACGACCTCTCCATCTTGGCTGACCTCGTCACACCGACGGTTGTGTATCACAACGCGCAGCCGGGAATGGCGCCGGGCACCGACGGATACCGCCAACTCCTGACGATGTGGCGCGGGGCGTTTCCAGATGCCGCCGTCACCATTGACGGTATGGTTGCAGAAGGGGACAAGGTCGTCACCCGCTTCACGGGACGCGGGACTCACCGGGGGGAGTTCATGGGGATCGCCCCCACCGGCAGGCGCGTTGAAGTCAAAGCGATCTCAATCATGCGGCTCGAGGGGGGCAGGATCGCCGGCGAGTGGGAACTCGTCGACATGCTGGGGACGATGCAGCAGCTCGGCGCGCTCGGCGGTCGGTAGGGCTCCACGGCCGGTCCTTTCGACGTTCGGCTGTTGGAGCGCCTCGCGTTGGTACGGTGGAGGACCCTATGCTCGCTCGGCCCATGATCGTGCTCGTCGATGATGAACCCGAGCCTCTCACGGCCTTGTTGGATGCGCTCGCGAGGCGGTTCGGCGGCGATTATCAGGTCGTGTCGCATCTCTCTGCGGCCGCAGCCCTCACAGATCTCGATCGCATGAAGGCGCAAGGCGAGGAAGTGGCGCTGATCATCGCCGATCTGCGGATGCCCGAGATGCTTGGCACTGAGTTCCTCAAGCGCGCACACGACATGCACTCGAGCGCGCAACGTGCGCTGCTCGTCGAATGGGCCGATGGGAGCGCCGCTCCAGCGATTCTTCACGGCTGCGTGTTCGGTCAGATCGATAACTATCTGCATACCCCCTGGGCCCCTCCCGAGATCTACCTCTATCCCATGGTGAACCAGTTCCTCGCCGACTGGGCCCGTGCGCGTGGCCCGAGTATGGAACTTGTGCGGGTGGTCGGCGAACACCCTTCGCCGCGGGCGTACGAAATTCGCGATCTTCTTGACCGAAGCGGAGTCCCTCATGGTTTCTACGTTGCCGACGCTGGGCCGGGCCACGAACTTCTCGAACGCTCGGGCCTCGACGGCTCCCGCCTGCCCGTCCTCATCATGTTCGACGGACGTGCGCTCGTAGACCCCTCGAACGCCGAGATATTCGACGCGCTAGGCGCCGACAGCGCGGGAGCGGACCTGCGACGTGGCCGTCGTTGGGGCCGGTCCAGCCGGGCTTGCCGTCGCCGTCTACACGTCGTCGGAGGGTTTGAGCACGCTGGTGATCGAGCGCGAGGCGGTTGGCGGGCAGGCCGGCACCAGTTCGCTCATCCGGAACTTTCTTGGCTTTGCGACGGGCATCAGCGGCGCGGAACTGGCACAACGGGCGTATCAGCAGGCGTGGCTGTTTGGAACCAAGTACGTGTTCGCGCGCGAGGTCTTCGGCCTTCGCGCGCATGGCACGGACAGGATCCTCACGCTGTCGGACGGCACCGAGGTCACGGCGCGAGTGGTCGTCGTCGCATCGGGGGCCTCCTACCGCCGTCTCGGCTCCCCCGGGCTGGAACGATTCGTCGGCGCGGGTGTCTTCTACACGACGACGGGGGGGTATACCGAGTGGCTCCGCAACAAGGACGTGTTTGTTGCCGGAGGCGGCAACTCGGCCGGACAAGCCGTCGTCCATTTGTCGAAGAACGCCCGCGGCGTCACGCTTCTCGTGCGCGGTGGCTCGCTGGACAGCATGTCTGACTACCTCGTACAGGAGATCCGGCGCCGGCCCAACGTTGCGATCCGGTTGCGGACCGAGGTGGTCGA
>Ga0187846_10002163_pt1 | contig 10872 bp, 12 predicted proteins | sample TC_taG_FD_161473 | JGI IMG/M metagenome (GOLD analysis project Ga0187846, IMG submission 161473) | Biofilm microbial communities from the roof of an iron ore cave, State of Minas Gerais, Brazil - TC_06 Biofilm (v2) | ecosystem: Environmental > Terrestrial > Deep subsurface > Cave > Wall biofilm... | reverse complement strand
AAAAATTGGCCAACCTGAAGTAACAATAGGAGTTTGCCCTGGCTGGGGTGGAACACAAAGGTTACAAAGAATTGTAGGAATCGCAAAAGCAAAAGAATTGATTTATACTGGAAAGATGATCAAAAGCGAGGAAGCAAAACAGATAGGTCTGGTCAACCAAGTAGTAGAACTGCCGAAACTAATGGAAGAAGCGACAAACATGGCAAAGATGATCGCAGCAAACTCGACAATGGCAGTTAGAATGTCTAAGATTGCAATAAACAAGGGCAGAAATTCTGATATCGATACTGGCCTTGCTCTAGAACTATACACATGGGGACTTTGTTTTACCCATCCAGACAGACAACAAAGGATGACAGATTTCGTAAATAAATCAAAGAAATAGGAAAGCTGTTCTCATAATTTTGTTAGATTCCTAATATGGTAGGTATGAAAAGATTATTATAATTTGAAGGATGAATGAAGATGGCTATGAGTAACACACAGACCGCAAAACTACTTACAATTACGCCCAAGGCAGCAGAGAAAGTAATTGCCTTTATGAAAGAAGAGGCAGATAAACCTGAATACCTTAGAGTCTATGTTCAAGGCGGTGGTTGCTCTGGACTTTCCTATGGAATGGGTTTTGAGCAAAAAGCCGAGGAAGATGACTCGGTAATCGAGGAAAATGGAGTAAAGATCCTTGTTGATAGCTACAGCGCTGATTACTTGAAAGGTGCAAACATCGATTATATAGAAAGTCTAATGGGCGCTGGATTTAAAATAAATAATCCAAATGTGACCAAGAGCTGCTCATGCGGTTCCTCGTTTTCCACATCTTGAATGTAGAATATTTTTTATTTTTAAATTACTTACGGCTAACGTTATCTAACCATAGTAGATGGTGAAAATTATAAACAACGTATTGTGACTTTGTCTATAACTTCGCTTAACAAGGTTTTATGACATTTAATCTTCTATGTTGCAGGTTGGTTTGTATCTGCTAATTATTCGATCTATGATTCTCTTTCTTTCTTCTTGTTGTGAACCCCATATTGGGTAAATGGAGAGATAGAGATTATCTTCTGATCCTGTATTTGAAACCCAACACTTGAATTTTTCATTTTTTGTAAAAAAATCCTTTTGATCAGTCTTGCCAGTCTCACCAGCATAGATTATGTGAAATGAACCAGCTGAATATGAAAGCAAAAGATAAATTAGTTCTTCCATTGGTGGACCCCATTCCGATAACTTGATTGGGCCCAAGAATTCATATTGGAGTATCTGTAATGGCATTAGTTAAAAATTCTCGTCATTACTTTTCTTTTTTTCTACTATCGCATTAAAAGGTTAGGAATGTATTTTTAATTCAAATTAGTTTAGTGTTTATTGTGGCTTCAGTATTCTTAGAACCTAAATCAGAAGAAGCGTCATTGTTGTTAGTATATGAGGTATCTTTCGAATTTGCTTTGTTATTATTTCTTCAAGGTGTACAGTGCTATCTGCCTCTACCCTTATTATAACATCATATAGCCCAAGCACACCTATGACTTCGTTTACTCCTTTGATCTCTCTCAACGCTCGAATTACTTGACTTTCTTTCCCAGTTTGACAATGAATTGCAACATACGCTTGGGACATGTTTTTCTTACACCTTCATTATAATTATACTAATCTAGGGCCACAGGCCACGTGCTTCAAATGCTTCTAGAACACGGCTAACTGCAAGGACCATACTTCCCTTACGCAAATCTACGTTGTGTTTTTTTGCAAGGTTGTATGTGTCATTGAATCCTTTCACAATGTGATCTTCCATCTTTCCGGCAACTTCGTCAAAAGTCCAATAATATCTTTGTAGATTCTGTACCCATTCAAGATATGATATACAGACACCGCCAGAGTTCGCCAAGATATCTGGAATCACCATTATTTTCTTTCTAAACAATATGACATCAGCTTCAGGAGTTGTAGGCCCATTTGCTGCTTCAGCAATTATCTTACATCTTATTTTTTGCGCAATTGCTGGAGTGATCTGATTTTCTAATGCAGCTGGCACTAAAATATCACATGGTGTTGTAAGTAGTTCTTCAGTAGATATTTTTTTACTTCCTGGATATCCCACAACCGTTCCATGTTTTGTTTTGTATTCAATTACTTTTTTAGCATCAAGACCCTTTGAATTTATTATTGAACCCTTTGAATCACTTACAGCAATGATTTTTGCACCATAAAGTAGTTGCAGATACTCAGCTGAGAAGGTTCCAGCGTTACCAAATCCTTGAATTACAACCTTAGCACCTTTCAGTTTCAAGCCAATTTTCTTTGCACCTTCCTTCACACAGTATGCTACACCAAGACCAGTTGCTACATTACGTGCCAGAGAACCTCCTACTGGAATCGGTTTGCCGGTAATTACAGCAGGTTCGCCCTGTCCATGCAAAACGCTATAAACATCCATTATCTGTGCCATTTCTTTTCCAGTGGTATATACATCAGGAGCTGGGACATCTTTTCCAGGTCCAATTATCTCAGATATTGCATATGCATACCTGCGTGTCATCCTTTCCTTTTCTCCCGAAGAAAGCTTCTTAGGATCACAAATAATTCCGCCTTTTCCACCACCAAAAGGAACATTAACGATAGCACACTTCCATGTCATCCACATAGACAGAGCTTTAACTTCTTCAATTGTTACCTGAGGATGATATCTTATGCCACCTTTGAAGGGACCACGAAAATCATTATGTTGGGACCTAAACCCTGTGAAAACTTTAATCTTACCGTTATCCATCTTGACAGGAATTGAAACAGTAAGAACTTTTTTTGGGACCGCAAGCATCGCATGGATACCAGGATCAAGCTTCAAAATTTTTGCCGCATCGTCAAGTTGTTTTAAAGCATTTTGCCAAGGATCTATTTTTGCCAAATCTTACCGATCTGATTGACTAAATTATATATTTAAATTTGTTGAGAATCGACAAGATCAGTTGTTAGTTGAATTATTTGGTTTGCTAGGACTAGCATCTAACTTGGATGCAATGGTATTTCGTAATTCATCGTCGGTTTTGTTGGTCATATCGATTCCAAGCGATCTTGCAATCATTTCAAGCTTTTGTCTTTCTGTTCCAACTGGACCTTGTACCGACAAATTGTAACCAGTAGCCTTTTGAATGCCACCTTGAGCTTGGTTTTTTGCCTTGTTGTATTGACCGATCAATTTACCCATTTTCCGTGATACCTCAGGCATTCGTTTTGTTCCAAAAAGCAGGAAAAGAGCTACAAATGCTATGATTATCCAATCGTTACCCATTATAGACAGTGAGAAGTTGAGCATGAAATCATCTAAACACATCCAAAATTAAAGTCTTGATGCTAAAAAACTCCGAAAACGTGCACGATAAAGAAGAATTAGAGATCAGTTTGGGCAGGACAGATGCAAGATCAAGTCTCCAAATCCCGTTCAAAATAGTATATCTTTTTATTTTGTGATTTGGTTGAAAAAGGAATGCGCAAGACAACAACGTTGTTAGTTTTTCTTGTGCCTCTTTTTCTCATGATATGCCCATCGGCATTTGCACAATCTACTGGCCTCACAGTAACAACCGACAAGCAATCATATGCGGATGGAGATACTATGGTTATTTCAGGAATAGCTCAAAATTATGTTGCGAATATTCCACTTTCCATCAAGGTTAAAGATCCTTTAGGAAACATAGTGATGTTAGCTCAGGTCGATGTTAATAGTGATAAGACTTATTCAACGTCAATTACTGCTGGCGGTAATTTGTGGAAGGCCATTGGTACGTATGAAATAGATGCACAATACACAAAAGATATGTCAGCAAAGGCAACGTTTCAGTTTAGCGGTTCACCATCGGTCCCTGTTAATGGTACGAATCTATCAGTAACATACAATATAATTAATGGCAAGGTGCTCGGCATAAATGCAGATGTTCCCTCTAAAACCCTGATAATCTCAATGCAAACAACGGGCGATGGAATGCTAACTCTAACTTTGCCAAGAGCCCTCATTGATGCAAAAACAAATGGTCAGGATGGAAAATTCGACGTTCTTGCTGACCGTGTCCAATCCACGTATAATGAGACGGTTACAGATTCTAACAGGACATTGGCAATTCAGTTTGTAAACGGAACCAAAGAGATACAGATTACTGGCACTCAGTTGGTACCAGAGTTCGGGCCAGTTGCATCTCTAATATTTGTGATAGCAATCGTGTCCATAATTGCAATTTCTGCAAAGACCAAATTTTTATCAAAATAATAGAATTGTTAGTTTTGACTTGATTCTTTATCTTAGGCTTTCTTTATTCCTATACACATTTTTTGGTTCCTTTTTGAAGATCTTGATGTGACTATAAGCCCCAAATGCAAAGAAAAGGTAGCCCCAAACGAGTCCTATCTCGATAGGATGCCCAGTATAATAGGTACCATTCAATTCTGTAACTAAAAAGCCGGTATCACCTGCTGCGGTTGATAAAATTCCAAGTGAGATCAAAGTCCACATAAAGTTTACCTTTCCTCTGAAAAACAATGCTATACCAATCACGGCGGGAGCAATAAGAACTGCATCAAGTACAGGATAGGTTAAGGCAAGTACAAAATCAAAACCCTTTTCGTCATAGTTGTTAAGATATGAAAGATACAAACTTGGCACTAATAAACAAAGAGACGCAAGACAAGCATAAATTATCATTTTCTTCGAGATTCCCGTACGAATGGGTTTAAGATAATAGATCATAAATAAGAACATTAGAAGATATCCTGCAACATAGAAAAAGTCCGCATCGGATGGAAATGGGGCAATATGTAGTACAAGCTCGTTTATCATCCAAAGTTGTTCTGCAATAAACCAAGAGATTGTAAAAGAAACAAAAAGAAGCCACGCTTTTCCCAAAGCTCCTTGTGACCGAAATCGTAATGCCAGAATTATTGCTACTACAACAGGTGCTAGTGTCACCGGGATGTAAAGTAGGTTTGTGGTTACTATAGCAGTTTCTTTGCCAATAAAGTCTGCAAGAAGTATTATGAACCCTGTAACCAAGAGAGAGGTAACAAGAAAATTTTTACGCTTTATTTCGTCTAATCTTGTTTCCGTCTTTACTCACCAATAATTTCCAAAAATTGCACTATAGTATTTCTCTTGATAAACTCATCTAGTTCCTTCTTAATATTTTCTATAATGTTCACATGACCTTTTTGTATCTGATTATTATTTAGGAACATAGAATATCTTTTCAGAATATTTTAAAAAAAAGCATGTATGTTTGAATAATTACATACAACATCTGTCACCTTAAGGAATATTAGACATGTCATCCACTTTTCAGTTATTTCATTTGTGAGCAGCAACCATTATTGCCCCTCCTCCCATCGCTTTTTCAAATTCCACTTTAGAAAATTTTTCAAGAAGCATAGATTCCAGTTTTTTGTTTTGAGGCCACAACTTGTATGTATCATACAATGTTCCAAACTTTAATCCAACTTTTCCTGCAGTAAGTAAGGCAACTACTGGGAGTATGATTCTAAGATAAAATGAGACCCCCACACGTGTGATAAGATGATCAGGTTTCCCCAAATCTACGATGATAAATCTGCCGCCCTTTTTTAGAACACGATATATCTCTGATATGGCAATTTTAAGGCTAATTGCATCACGCAGTGAATATCCACATAGCACTACATCGAATACCTCATCCTGAAACGGGATATGTTCGAAGACGCCACATGTTAATATGGGAGACTTTGAAAATAATCTGCTCGTGTTTTTTAGCATTGGCTGTAGCGGATCATATAATGTAATCTGCAGATTATCGCCACAAACCCTCAATGCCGTCTTTGACATGTTACCAAATCCAGATCCGGCATCAAGTACAGCATTGCCTTCTTTTACTCGTCCTGTTATTCCTTTTTCTCTGAATTTTGAATCCTTGCCAAGCGAAATAACCGAGTTTACTTTATCATATACAGGGATAATTTCCTCCAAGACTTCCAAAACTTTGTCCCACCGACTACTAAGACCCACACAAAACTAGGAATGTCTGGATATTATAATCCAATCAAGATTTCATTTCATCAAGTACAGAAGGAATTCCTTCTTGATATGACTTGTAGACAAAATCACAGAGTTTGGCAATTTTTGCATTTGATGCCTTTATAGATATAGTTAGAAGATTGACAAAATCAGCACCCAATACTACTTTTGCTAGAAATGTTGGAATTGCAGCAGGGTGTTTTTCTTTAACTTGATCGCAAACAAAGTTTACAAAATCTTTGAAATGTGCAGGATTAGAATCCGTTATAATAAATGACTGGTTGATAGCGTTTTTTTCAGCAATAGCTATCAATGCAGATGTCACATCATCCACATGCACAAAGCTTCGATAGTATTGCCCAGAACCTGGTATCCTAAAGGAACCTTTTATTATTCTGTTCATCAATATATTTTTGAACCAACCACCATTTCCGTAAACGTCACCAAGGTATGCAACTGCAAATTCTATTCCTCTTTCTTGGCAGCTTGATTCAAGATACTTTTGGGTATCGATTCTTATTTTTGCATAGTTGGTGTTTGGATTCAGGGAAGATTCTTCATTGATAATGCTGCCTTTAGGATCTCCAAAAGCACCAAGACCAGAGATATAGATGAAAAATTTTACCTTTTCTTTTATAAGGCTAAACAAATTTACAGCACCGTCATAATTGACTTTCTGTAGTACTCTTTTGTCCTTTTCTCCAGGCCATGCAGCCGCAAGATGGTACGCTACATCATAGCGATCATCTGGAAAAGTAAAATCAGGGTAAGTCAGATCACCATTTACCGTTTTTACATCAGGATTAGTAATTGTTCCATGTCTAGCGAGGCAAGTTACTGAAACACCCCTTTTGACTAACTTTTCGACAAGTCTAGAGCCGATAAACCCAGTTGCTCCAGTAACGAGGACTTTCATCTTATAAAAAATATTATCTTTTGCTTAAAGGTTAACCTGAAAACAAAGATATCAACTAATGATAAATTAAATTCACCAACTTTCGTTGGTGATATATTGTATTCGTGTCCAAAATGCAAATCAAAAATAGAGATCCAAAAGACATTCAATCAAAAAATTCTCTTTACTTGTTCTTCATGTAAGCTAGAAGATATTGTAGAGTATAACAAAAATACAGACGAAGCTTACTTGGATTTCCTAACTAGATTTGATGCAGGTAAGATCCCAACTCAAGAGCTAAAGTATCCCATCCTTGAACAAGAAGGAATTTTGCAAAGTCAAGATGATATAAAAAAGATAGTAGGAAACGCCAAGATAGATGCAATAACAAGATCGATTCTGTTTTCAAGACAATATTTTGTATCGCATTTTAGGATAATATCAGATCCCAAGCCCCTAATGGGTTCTAATGTCATCAGTTTAGGACTTGATGAGAGGTTGTCTAATGTTCTAGAATCAAATGGGATCAAGAGGTTCTACAAGTTTCAGGAAGACGCAATTCATGAAATCATGCGTGGAAACAATGTGATCATAACTGCTCCCACCGCATCAGGAAAAACAGAAGCATTTGTCATTCCTATTATGCAAAAGATGATAGACGTTGGAGAAAAAGGCAAAGTTACAGCACTTTTTGTCTACCCCACTAAATCGTTATCACAGGATCAATTCCCAAAGATAAAAGAAATAGCTGATGCTCTAGGAATCAATGTTGCTGTCTTTGATGGGGATACTGAAGAAAATGAAAGAAAGAAAATTCTTGAAACTAAACCGCAAATTGTCATAACAAACTTTGATGTACTTCATTATCACATGTGGCACAGAAGTAAATTTGCCACATTGCTAAATAATGTAAAATTCCTTGTAGTAGATGAGGCTCACGTTTATTCAGGAATCTTTGGCTCCAACATTCACTATGTAATTAAAAGATTAAAGAGAATATGCCCAAAGTTGCAAATTGTTGCTTCCTCTGCCACACTTGAAAATGCTTTTGAATTTTGCCAAGAGCTTTTTGACGTGAAGATGAAGATTGTGACAGGATTTGGCAAAAAAGGAAAAATTAATTTTAGCATCCTTTTTCCCTCACTTCGAACTCAACGGGCTGTCATGATTGATATTTTAAAGAAGCTCGTCACAAAGAAACACAAGACTTTGGTGTTTAACAATTCTCATTTAAATTCAGAGCTATTAGCAATGCAAGCCAGAAATCAAAAAATAGATATCATGGTGCATAGGGCTGGCCTTATGGCAAATCACAGAAGATCAGTTGAGAATTCTTTCAAAAATGGAGCACTTATGGCCATTTCGTCTACACCTACGCTTGAGCTTGGAATTGATATAGGCGATGTAGATGGCGTAATCTCATCTACTATACCAGTGAACAGATTGGTACAGAGAATAGGGAGGGCTGCAAGAAAGGGTCAAAAGGGATATGCGTTTTTGGTGCTTGGAAACGATCCTATATCACAGTACTACAAAAATCATCCAAATGACTATTTTGAAGACGTAGAAAAAATCTACATAGATCCAAAAAATCCTTTTGTAGAAGAGTTTCAAGTTCTTGCAATGGCATGTGACAAGCCAATAGCAAAACATGAATTAACAGAACATTTTGATGTCATTAAACAGCATGTTGCTAAAAAAAATCTAATTCTTTTTGAAAATAGATATGTCCCAAACTACGATCAAATCCAGTCCCTGTTAAATGAATATAGCATCAGAGGAATTGGAAAATCAATTGATATATTATTGAATGGAAAGAAGGTAGGCGAACGAGTTCTTCCTATTGCATTAGAAGAACTTCATGAATCTGCTGTCTATTTTCTAGGTGGAACTAGGTATAAGGTAAAAGAACTTGGGTATCCAAAGAAAATGTACGCCAAGATCGAATATCTTCCAAGGGACTATCCATATTACACAAGGGCTCTTACAGAAGAGTGGCCAACAATAGAGACAATACTTGAAAAAAGACGTGCAAAAGAGATTGAAGTTGCCTTCTGTAAATTACATGTACAAAAAAGAGTATATGGATTTGTTAACATCGAGCTTGGACAAGAAGTCAGCCAAGGACAAAGGCTACTGCTTGAAAAACCACTAGATTATGACTTTGTTACAAAGGGGATAGTGTTTAAGGCCCCAAGACCAATAAACGAATCAAAAAAATCGCCAAATGAGGAATATATCGAAGCAAGTGGGTATCATGCAACAGAACACGTCATAATAGAGGGAAGTAACATGATAACTGGAGGCGTCTCGCAAGATCTAGGAGGAATATCGCTTGGGTCGTCAGGTCTAATCTTTGTTTATGATTCCGCAATAGGAGGAAATGGAGCAAGCAAGGCTCTTTATGACAGACTTGAAAAGGCATTTGAGCGAAGCCTGCACATTCTAAAAGAATGCCCATGTAAAAATGGGTCCGGATGCCCCAGGTGTACATTTTCGTATCGTTGCGGTAACAACAACGATTATCTTAACAAGCTTGCAGCTGCAGAAATTTTACAGAAAATTGCAGACGGAGAAACGACAGAGATTTCTGATCCTGTAGAGGGAGATAAACCTCTGGTCTAGATTTAATAAAATATATTCGACACAAATTAGTTGGTTCTGTGAAAGATCGATTTTAAACAAAATAAGAAACTTAATTTTGTAGCATTTCCTATATTTGTTAATTGAGAGGTGCTATCACTCTAGTCATAGGATTTGTCCTTCTTTCGGTTTTTGCTGTAGATAATAAGGCCTATGGTGCCTTTGATGCCTATGGAAATTATTATTGTAATCCAAGTAACATTGAGTTGGAGAAGATTATCTATAGATCTGCTGTTAATACACTCAATGATGCAGTCCAGTCATATCTGGGCTTGGATCCAAGTCCAACCACACAGAAATTGCACAATTATATAGTTCAAAGTACATCTGGCAGTGTAGAACCCACGTTTAACATCATGCACAAGGCCAAGTCCTGCCTTGAGTCAAATGGTGTTGATCCAGCATCAGTTGCGGAACCTAATAGCTTTATCATTAAATTCGCCTACGCACCAGAATTTGGTTTTGTGCCAGGCATGGTTATTATAATAGGTTTGATAGGTTCGTTAGTGATTCAAAAAAAATGGACCTGAGCTGCACGTTTATCTGGGTTAGATTTTGCACTACTGAGTCAATTGATTGTCAGTAAGAGTAAATAAGACATGATAGAATCAGTATAAAGAAATGAGATTCAAGAAATTATCAGTTTTTGCTTTCATCTCGCTTGTTATTTTGGGAACATCTATACTTGGATCAATGCAAACGGTCTTGGCTAATCAATCACTTACGGTGTCACATGGTAGTTTCTCATACTTTCCGATCGAGTTAACACAAGGTGATGAAGTGAAGGGTACAATTTCCGTGACTGGTGGAAGCAACGCCATAAATTACTGGGTAACAAATCCTGCTGGACAACAAATTATTTCCAAAACATTGATTCAAGGTGGAACAAGTTTTGATTTCACAGCACAGGATACCGGGACTTTTACATTTTTCTTTGATAATTCCATAGCTGGTGATAGTAGTGACAAGTCGGTTTTATTGGCTTATGACCTAAAGAGACCGCCACTAGCTGGCGGATGTCTAATAGCTACTGCTGCATTTGGTTCCCCAATGGCTCCTCAAGTCCAACAGCTCAGAGAAACAAGAGACAATGTCCTTTTACACACGCAATCTGGTACCGCCTTTATGCTTGCGTTTAATCAATTCTATTACACCTTTAGCCCGACAGTTGCAGACTGGGAGAGACAAAATGCGATATTCAGAGAAATGGTAAAAATCACAATTACGCCATTGATTACGACCCTTGCAATTCTAAACTATGTGAAGATTAATTCAGAAGCTGAGATGTTATTTTATGGAATCA
>Ga0187846_10002162_pt1 | contig 10878 bp, 8 predicted proteins | sample TC_taG_FD_161473 | JGI IMG/M metagenome (GOLD analysis project Ga0187846, IMG submission 161473) | Biofilm microbial communities from the roof of an iron ore cave, State of Minas Gerais, Brazil - TC_06 Biofilm (v2) | ecosystem: Environmental > Terrestrial > Deep subsurface > Cave > Wall biofilm ... | reverse complement strand
CCTTCACCCAGGCCCACAACGAAAACGCCGCCCCCTTCGAGTGGACCAAGTCGGTCGTGTATCAAAAGACACCTAAGCGGCATATCGCTGACTTACGCAACTAGATACTAGGCTAATTGGGTCTCGGCGATCTCGTCACCCCGGTCTTCCTCCTGTTGTTGCAGCGCCCACATCTGAGCGTAGGCGCCGTCGATCTCGAGGAGCGATCGGTGCGTGCCGCGCTCGACGATCCGGCCGTGGTCCATCACGAGGATCTGGTCAGCATCCATAACGGTCGAGAGCCGGTGGGCGATGACTAGGGTCGTGTGGCCCTGCGCAATCCGATCCAGTTCGGCCTGGATCGCCTTCTCCGACTTGGAGTCGAGCGCGCTCGTCGCCTCATCGAAGATCAGGATCGCCGGATTCTTCAAGATCGCGCGCGCGATGGCGACGCGCTGCTTCTCGCCGCCCGAGAGTTTCAGGCCGCGCTCCCCGACGCGCGTCTCGTACCCGTCCGGCAGGCTCAGGATGAAGTCGTGGATGTGCGCCGCCTGCGCGGCTTCCACTACCTCCTCCGCGGTCGCGTCCGGCCGCCCGTAGTGGATGTTGTAGCGCACCGTGTCGTTGAAGAGGACCGTGTCCTGCGGGACGATGCCGATCGCCCCGCGAAGCGAGGCCTGCTGCAGATCCCGAATGTCGATGCCGTTGATCCGGATCCGGCCGCTGCTCACGTCGTAAAAGCGGTACAAGAGCCGGGCGAGCGTCGACTTGCCCGAGCCGGAATGCCCGACCACGGCGACCTTGCTGCCGCTCGCGACTTCGAAGCTCGCGTCGAACAGGATCTGGCGCCGCGGCTCGTAGGAGAAATCCACGTGCTCGAAGCGAATCGTGGCCGACCCGCGCGGGAGCGGAACCGCGTCCGGCCGGTCCTCGATCTCGCGGTTCTCCTCGAGCAGCCGGAACATGCGATCGATGTCCGCCAGCGCCTGTTTGATCTCGCGGTACACCACGCCGAGGAAGTTGAGCGGGATGTAGAGCTGGATCAGGAGCGCATTCACCAGGACGAGATCGCCCAAGCTCAGGGACTTCGCGACCACGCCGCGCGCGGCGAGGACCATCAGCGCCGTCACGGCGACCGCGATCACCAGGCTCTGACCGACGTTGAGGAGCCCGAGCGAGGCCTCGCTCGTCACCGCCGCCGACTCGTACCCGCGCAGGTTCTCGTCGTAGCGGCGCGCCTCGTAGTCCTCATTGCCGAAGTACTTGACCGTCTCGTAGTTGAGCAGGCTGTCGATCGCGCGCGTGTTCGCTTTCGAGTCGAGCTCGTTCGCGCGGCGCCGGATGTCGATGCGCCACTCGGTGATCGTGATTGTGAACGCGATGTAGACGGCGACCGCGGCGAAGGTGATGGCGGCGAAGCGCCAGTCGAACTTGGTGAGCAGCACCGCCGCCACCAGGGCGAACTCCAGGATCACCGGAATGATCGAAAACAGCATGTAGGAGAGCAGCGACGAGATGCCGCGCGTCCCGCGCTCGATGTCGCGCGCGACGCCGCCGGTCTGCCGCTCGAGGTGAAAGCGCAGGCTCAGGCTGTGGAGATGACGGAAGACCTCGAGCGCGACGCGCCGGATCGCGCGCTGCGTCACGCGCACGAATACGAGGTCGCGCAGCTCGGCGAAGAGCGTGGTGGAAAAGCGCAACAGCCCGTACGCCGCGAGTAAGGCGAGCGGCAGCACGAGCAGCGCCGTCTGCGCATCGAGGGCGTCGACCACCCGCTTCAGCACCAGCGGCACGCCGACGTTCGCGAACTTGGCGACGACCAGGCAGGCGAGCGCGATCAGCACCCGCCACTTGAATTCCCACAGATAGGGGACGAGCATCGGCAGCACGCGCCAGTCGCCGCGCCGCGCCGCCGGCGGTGCGGCGCGGCCCGGTGCAGCGGGGCGCGCGGTGTCGTGGGGGCGCAAGGGGTGGGCTCGGGTGGTTGCGCAGCGGTTTAGAAGCGCCATTCTAGTCTTGGGGCAACGGCGCCGAAATCAAGCCGCGCCAGTGGCTTAGCGCGCGCCGCGGCGCGCCGGCGGCCGCCGCGCGCCCGCGCGGGCGCTTGACAGGGCCGGCGATCGAGCTAGAATTCAAACAACCGTTTGAAACTGCCGTTCAACCATGCCCGCTCCCGACGCCTATCGCCGCCGCGCCACGCGCGAGCGCATCCTCGCCGCCGCCGAACGCCTGTTCCTCGACCACGGATATGACGGCGCCTCGAGCCGGATGATCACCGCTGCGGCCAAGGTCAACCTCGCCGCCGTGAACTACCACTTCGGCGGCAAACGGGGGTTGTTCCAGGCGATGCTCGCGCGGCGGCTCGATCCGCTGCACGAAGAGCGGCTCGCGCTCCTCGAGGCGCAGCAGGGGCGGGCGGGCGGCAAGCCGCTTTCCTGCGAGCGGATCCTCGCCGCGCTGTTCGTTCCGGCGCTCGAGCTCGCACGCCGAGGCGGCAACGGCGCGAAGCGCGGCGGTACCGACTTCCTGCGGCTCCTCGGCCGGGCGTACGTCGACCCGGCGCCGGAGCTGCGGGCGTTCCTGTCGGAGCGCTATGCCCCGGCGATCGCGCGCTTCAAGGACGCCTTCGCGCGAGCGCTGCCGCAAGTGGCGCCGCGCGAGCTCACCTGGCGACTGCATTTCATGCTGGGCGCGCTCGCCTATACGCTCGCGGGCGCCGATGCCTGGAAGCTGATCGCCGCGCTCAACCCGGTAGAATCCGCCGACGACGAACTGCTGCTGCGCCGCCTCGCGCCATTTCTCGCCGCCGGCCTCAGGGCGCCGCTGCCGGAACTCGATCCGTTGCTCGACTCGCCGGCGCCCCTCGGCAAGGGCGCGGCCGCCGCGGCGAAGTCCAAGGGGCTAGCGGGCCGAGTGCTGCCGCTCGCGCGGCGTATCGCCTAGATTGCGGAGCAAATCATGACCATCCTCTATGTCCTGCTCGCCATTGCCGGCCTCGCCGCCGTGGCGCTTGGGCTCGCGCCGCTGCGCCGGCGCCTCGTGAGCGGCCCGGTGCTCGCAGCGTTCCGCAAGGTGATGCCGCCGATGTCGCAGACCGAGGCCGAGGCGATCAATGCCGGCACCGTCTGGTGGGACGGGGAACTCTTCTCCGGCAAGCCCGACTGGGCAAAGCTCCTCGCGTTCCCGGCGCCAACGCTGACGCCCGAGGAGCAGGCGTTCCTCGACGAGAGGGTGCAGGAGCTGTGCCGCATCACGAACGACTGGGACACCTACGCCATCGGCGACCTGTCGCCGCAGTCCTGGCAGTACATCAAGGACCAGGGCTTTCTCGGGATGATCATTCCGAAGGAGTACGGCGGGAAAGGCTTTTCCGCCTACGCGCATTCGCAGGTGGTGATGAAGCTCTCCACCCGCTGCGGCGCGGCCGCGGTGAGCGTGATGGTGCCGAACTCGCTCGGCCCGGCGGAGCTCCTGCTCCACTACGGCACGCCGGCGCAGAAGCGCCACTACCTGCCGCGGCTCGCGCAAGGGCTCGAGATCCCGTGCTTCGCCCTCACCAACCCGCATGCCGGGTCCGACGCCGCCGCCCTCCCCGATTCGGGCGTCGTGTGCAAAGGCCTGTGGGAGGGCCGGGAAACGGTCGGCATGCGCGTCACCTGGGACAAGCGCTACATCACGCTCGGTCCGGTGGCGACGCTGCTCGGCTTGGCGTTTCGCCTGTACGACCCGGAGCACCTCCTCGGCGACCGGGAAGATCTCGGGATCACCTGCGCCCTCGTCCCCACCGACACGCCCGGGGTCCACATCGGCCGCCGCCACCTGCCGCTGAACGCCGTGTTCCAGAACGGCCCAAACTGGGGCCGGGATGTCTTCATGCCGCTCGACTGGATCATCGGCGGGCCGCAGATGGCGGGCCAGGGTTGGCGGATGCTGATGGAATGCCTCGCCGCTGGGCGCGCGATCTCGCTCCCCTCCTCCAACGTCGGCATGTCGAAGCTCGCCGTGCGCGCCACCGGCGCCTACGCCCGCGTGCGCACCCAGTTCAAGACGCCGATCGGCAAGTTCGAGGGCATCGAAGAGGCGCTGACGCGCATGGGCGGCAACCTCTACCTGATGGATGCCGCGCGCACGATGACCGCCGGCGCGATCGACCTCGGCGAGAAGCCGTCGGTCATCTCGGCGATCGTCAAGTACCACATCACCGAGCGCGGCCGCGCGGTGGTGAACGATGCGATGGACATTCAAGGCGGCAAGGGCATCTGCCTCGGCCCCAACAACTTCATGGGCCGCGCCTATCAGCAGGTGCCGGTCTCGATCACCGTCGAGGGCGCGAACATCCTCACGCGCAACCTGATCATCTTCGGCCAGGGCGCGATCCGCTGCCATCCGTACGTGCTGAAGGAGATGCAGGCGACGCGCGCGCCGGACCGCGCGCAAGCCCGGCTCGACTTCGACCGCGCGCTGTGGGGGCACATCGGCTTTACCCTGAACAACGCGGTCCGCTCGTTCGTGATGGGGCTCACCGGCTCGCACTGGGTGCGCGTGCCCGCGGGCGCCGCGCCCGAGGCGCGGCGCTACTTCCAGCAGCTCACGCGCTTCTCGGCCGCATTCGCCTTCTTGAGCGACGTCTCGATGCTGGTGCTCGGCGGCGGGCTGAAGCGCCGCGAGAAGCTCTCGGCGCGGCTCGGCGACATTCTGTCGCTCATGTATCTCGCCTCGGCGACGCTCAAGCGCTACCACGACGACGGACGTCACCGGGCCGACCAGCCGCTCCTCGACTGGGCGATCTGGGATGCGATGTTCCGCGCCCAGAACGCGTTCGAGGGCGTGATCTCGAACTATCCGAGCCGCGCCGCGGCGTGGCTCCTGCGCCGGATCATCTTCCCGCTCGGCCGCCCCTACGTCGTGCCCTCGGACCGGCTCGGACACGAGGTCGCGAAGCTCCTGATCGAACCCTCCGCGACGCGCGATCGACTCACCGCCGGCACCTACCTCACGCCGGACGAGGCGGACGTGATCGGCAAGCTCGAGGCCGCGCTCGCAGCGACCGTCGCTGCCGAGCCGCTCGAGCGCAAGCTGCGGGAGGCGCAGAACGCGGGCCGCATTGCCGACCGCGCACGGGTCGATCTCGCGCAAGCGGGGCTCGCGGCCGGCGTGATCACGGCCGACGAGCGCGCGCTGATCGAGCGGGCGGTGCGGCTGCGGGACGAGGTCATCCGGGTCGACGATTTTCCGCCGGACCTGTCGCTCGCCGAGGCGGCGCGGCCGGCGATGCAGCGGGCGGTCGCATGAGAGCCCTAACGCGGGTGGCCGCAATGCTCGCGCTGCTGCTCGCCGCCGCGTGCATGACGGACAGCGGCGAGTACGAGGCAGCGGTCTCGCAAACCTACGCGATCGCAGCGGATGCGACGCCCGAATGTGTCGCGGCGGCGAAGCGCGCGACCCGCTGGTGCGCCCCGCGCAAGGACGTGAGCTCGGACTCGGTCTACTCGCAGTATTGCACCGACGCGAAGTGGGACTACGCGCGCAACTGCCGCTAGCGGCGCAGGACTGGAGACACGCGATGAACAAGGCGATCTACCTCATCGACGGCGCCCGGACCCCGTTCCTCAAGGCGCGCAACCGGCCGGGCCCGTTCGCCGCGAGCGATCTCGCCACGCAGGCGGGTCGAGCCACGCTCATGCGGCAGCCGTTCGAGCCGCTCGCGCTCGATGAAGTGATCCTCGGCTGCGCCGCGCCGTCGGTCGACGAGGTCAACATCGGGCGCATGGTCGCGCTGCGGATGGGCTGCGGCGAGAAGGTGCCGGGCTGGACGGTGATGCGCAACTGCGCATCGGGTATGCAGGCGCTCGACTCGGCGATGGTGAACATGCAGTCGGGGCGATCGCAGCTCGTACTCGCGGGCGGCGTCGATGCGCTGTCGCGCGTCCCGCTGCTCTACTCCGAGGCGATGGTGCTCTGGTTCGCCAACTTCTCCGCCGCACGGAGCATCGGGCAGAAGGCGGCGGCGCTCGCGAAGTTTCGACCCTCCTATCTCGCGCCGGTGATCGGCATCATGAAGGGCCTCACCGACCCGAACGTCGGCTTGCTGATGGGTCAGACCGCGGAGAACCTCGCCTATCGCTTCGGGATCACGCGGCGGCAGATGGACGAGTATGCGGCGCGCAGCCACAGCCGCGTCATCCGCACGCAGGCGGCGGGTTGGTTCCTGGACGGCGCGGCCGACGGCCTGCCGCCGGAGATCGTGCCGATCTACGATGCGGCGGGAACCCTGTACCGCGACGACGACGGCGTGCGCCAGGACTCGACCGTCGACAATCTCGCCAAGCTGAAGCCGTTCTTCGATCGCAAGTACGGCACCGTCACCGCCGGCAACTCGTCGCAGGTTACCGACGGGGCGGCCTGGCTGCTGCTCGCGAGCGAAGAGGCGGTGAAGCAGCACGACCTCACGCCGGTCGGTCGCATCGTCGATTCGCAGTGGGCCGGTCTCGACCCCTCGCAGATGGGTCTCGGCCCGGTCCACGCCGCGACACCGATCCTGCAGCGACACGGCCTGGGCCTCAACGACCTCGACGCGTGGGAGATCAACGAGGCGTTCGCGGCGCAGGTGCTCGCCTGCATCGAGGCCTGGAAGAGCGACGCGTACTGCACGCAAGAACTCGGCCTCGAGCGCGCGCTGGGCGAGCTCGATATGGAGCGGCTGAATATCGACGGCGGTGCGATCGCACTCGGGCACCCGGTCGGCGCCTCCGGCGCGCGCATCGCGCTACACCTGCTGCACGTTCTGAAGCGCACCGGCGGCAAGCGCGGCATGGCCACGATCTGCATCGGCGGCGGCCAGGGCGGGGCGATGCTCATCGAGGCGCTCTAGCCGCGAGAGAACCGTAGCACACCGCTTGCAGGAGAGTCCCCATGTCTTCATCCGCCACGATCCACGCGCGCGATACGACCCCCGATCCCGGACCCCAAGGCGAGCTCGCGCTCGCCGCCGCGCCCGCGGCGCCGGCATCGTCACCGCCCGGGGACGCGCCGTACCGCCATTGGCGGCTCGACCGGGATGCCGAGGGCATCGTCTGGCTCGTCTTCGACCGGCATGGCGCCTCGACCAACACCTTCTCCGCGGAGGCGCTCGCGGAGCTCGTCGCGATCCTCGACCGGCTCGCCGCCGACCAGCCCACCGGCTTGGTCATCTGCTCCGGCAAGGAGTCGGGCTTCATCGCCGGCGCCGACGTGGACGAGTTCATGCGAATCGAGAACGCCGAGGACGCGCTCGCGATCGTGCGCCGCGGCTGGGACGCGTTCAACAAGCTCGCCGCGCTGCCGTTCCCGACGGTGGCGCTGGTGCAGGGCTTCTGCATGGGCGGCGGGCTCGAGCTCGCGCTCGCTTGCCGCTACCGGATCGCGGTCGACGACCCGAGGACCCGGTTCGCGCTGCCCGAGGTGATGCTCGGCATCCTGCCCGGCTGGGGCGGGGTGCGGCGGCTGCCCAGGGTCATCGGGCCGAGCGCAGCGCTCGACATGATGCTCACCGGGCGCTCGGTCGACGCCCGGCGCGCGAAGCGCATCGGCCTCGCCGATGCGTGCGTGCCGCCGCGGGTGATGGAGACGAGCGCACGCATCACGGTCCTCGAGTCGCCGCGCCCGCGCCGACTGCCCTTCTGGCAGCGTTTGATGAACGGCCCGCTGAAGGGCCTGGTCGCCGCGCTCGCTCGCCGGGCGCTCGCCCAGCGCGCGCGACGCGAGCACTACCCGGCGCCGTATGCGATCCTCGAGCTGTGGCAGCGCTACGACGGTGATCCGTTTGCGCCGCCGCCGCACGATCCCGCGTCGGTCGCCTACCTCGTCCAACATCCGACGGCGAAGAACCTGATCCGCATCTTCGGGCTGCAGGAGCGCCTGAAGTCGCTCGGCAAGGACGCCGACTTCCAGGGGCGCCGCGTCCACGTCATCGGCGCCGGCACGATGGGGGGCGACATCGCCGCGATCTGTGCGCTGCGCGGGCTCACCGTTACGCTGCAGGACACCGCGCCCGAGCGGCTGGCGCCCGCGGTCAAACGCGCGGCCGAGCTGTTCGGCAGGCGCCTGCACGACAAGCTGCGCGCGCGCGATGCGATGGATCGGCTGATTCCCGACCTAAGGGGCGATGGAGTGCGGCACGCCGATGTGATCGTCGAGGCGATTGTCGAAAACCTGCCGGTGAAGCAGGATCTCTTCGCCGCCATCGAGCGCGAGGCGAGGCCGGACGCCATCCTTGCCACCAACACCTCCAGCCTCAAGCTCGCCGATATCGGCGCGAAGATGGGGGATCCCGCGCGCCTTGTCGGGCTGCATTTCTTCAACCCGGTACCCCAGCTGCAGCTGGTCGAAGTGGTGAGCGGCACCGCGACCGGTCCGCAGTGGGCGCAGCAAGGCGCGGCGTTCGTGAGACACATCGACAAGCTGCCGTTGCCGGTGCAGGACTCGCCCGGGTTCCTCGTCAACCGCGTGCTCGGACCGTACATGGCGAGCGCCTTCCGCCTGCTCGACGAAGGCGTCAAGGCCGAAACCATCGACCGGGCGGCCGAGCAATTCGGCATGCCGATGGGTCCGATCGCGCTCGCCGACACGGTCGGGCTGGACATCTGCGCGGCCGTAGGCAAGACGCTCGGCGGCCCGAACGCGACCCCGCCGCGGCGCCTCGAGGTGCTGCTGCTGGCCAAGAAGCTCGGCAAGAAAACGGGCTCCGGTTTCTATCGCTGGGAGAAGGGCAAGCCGGTGAAGGGCGAGGCCGACGCGGTCACCGATGCGCTGATCGAGCGGATCATGGAGCCGTACTTCGCCGACGCGCGGCGCGCGGTCGCAGAGGGCATCGTCGCCGACGCCGATCTCGCCGATGCCGGCCTCATCTTCGGCACCGGCTTCGCCCCGTTCACCGGTGGGCCGCTGCACTACCTCGAGACCCGGGAGCACCTAGCAGCATTGCAGCGCGTGCACTGAACCGGCCGCCGATCCGCGCCGCAGGCTGAAATAGGTGTCCTGCAGCCGCCTCGCGGTTGCCGGTGCGCTCCAAGCGCGCGCGTAGTCGATCGCCTCGGCCGCGAGGCGCGCGCGCAGCGCCGGGCTGCGCAGCAGCATGGTCACCTTCCGCGCAAAGTCGCACTCGTCATCCTCGGCCACCAGGGCACCCCGGCCCGGGCCGACGATGTCGCGCGTGCCCATCACGGCGGTCGACACCACCGGTACGCCGAGGGCCATCGCCTCGAGCAGCACGAGACCCTGGGTCTCGGTGCGCGAGGCGAAGACGAACGCATCGGCCGCCCGGTAGCAGTCGGCAAGCGTGGTGGCGCGGTCTAGATACCCCACGAATAGGACGTTCTCGCCCAGGCCGGCGGCCGCCGCAGCGCGCCGCAACGGCTTGAGCGCGGGTCCCTCGCCGGAGACTACGAGCAGCGCATCGGCTAGGTCGCGCTGCACCCGCACCATCACGCGCAGCAGGAAGTCGATGTTCTTCTCGAAGGCGACGCGCCCGACAAAGAGCAGCATCGGCCGCCGCGGCGCGATGCCGTAACGGGCGCGAAAGCGGGCCCCGTCCCCGCGCGCGAAATCGCCGAGCGGGATGCCGGTCGGGATGATCTCCATCCGGTTCGCCACGCCGTAGCGCTCGAGCGCGTCGCGCATCGCGATCGAGGGGACGATAACGGCATCGACGTCGTTGCACTGCCGGCGCGAAAGCGCGCGCGCCGCGGCGCGCAGCGCGACCCCCGGTGCAAACGGCACGTAGTGACCGAGATACTCCTCGAACAGCGTGTGATAGGTCGCCACGCACGGGACCGCCCAGGCGCGCGCGAGCCGCACGCCGGCGTAGTGGGCGAGGAACGGTGTCTGCACATGAACCAGGTCGAACGGTTTGCCGGCGAGGACGTGCCGCAGCCGTCGAAGCTCGCTCCAGCGCATGGCGCGGTCTTCGGGGTCGAGCGGTACGTAGCGCGACCGGACGCGGATCGTGTCGCGATCGTCATCGTGCGCGGCCGGATAGGCCGGCGCCACGAGCACGGTCTGGTGGCCGAGCGCTTCGAGTTCGCGCCGAAAGGTCTGGATCGAGGTGGAAACCCCGTTGATCCGCGGGAAATACACATCCGAGACGAAGAGGATCCGCAACCGGCGGTCGGTCCCCGTCACCGCTCCCTCGCGCGCGCGCATGCCGGGCGACTCTAGGCCGCCAATGTGACGGTCATGTTGCGGCCGGGGGCCCGGCCCGGTTCTCTTCACGGCCGCGACACGAAACCTTAACCACCCCGTCATATCGGTCGCATATCCTTTTAGATCAACTGGTTGTGCCGAGGACTTCAACTTGTCGGGGAGATTCGTTCCGCGTGCGCCGACCCTCGCCAATCGCATCGACCAGCGGCTGTTCGATGCGATCTATTCGCGTTCGCTGATCTACAACAGCTGGGAGAATCCCGCCGTCGACGGCCAAGCGCTCGATCTGCGATGCGGCGACACCCCGCCCGCCATCACGAGCGCCGCCGGCAACGTACTCGACTACGCGCGCCGCGTCCGCCTCGAGACCGTGCATTCGAGCGAGCGGCGGGCGCCGCTGCCTTATCTTCCGGGTTGCTCGGTGCCTTACTACATCTTGCTCGGCCGCAAGCGAAGCGCGCGGCCGCGCAGCGGGGCGTGACCGCCATGCCGCACGTTCGCGCGATCTTCCTCTCCGACGTCCACCTCGGCACGCGCGCGTGCCAGGCCGAGCGCCTGCTCGATTTCCTCGGCGCCCACCGCTCGGACTATCTCTTCCTCGTCGGCGACATCATCGACTTCTGGGCGATGAGCCGCGGCGTGTACTGGTCCCCGGCCCAGAACACCGTGGTGCAGAAGATCCTCAAGCGCGCGCGCCACGGCGTGAACGTGATCTTCGTC
>Ga0187846_10002161_pt1 | contig 10880 bp, 11 predicted proteins | sample TC_taG_FD_161473 | JGI IMG/M metagenome (GOLD analysis project Ga0187846, IMG submission 161473) | Biofilm microbial communities from the roof of an iron ore cave, State of Minas Gerais, Brazil - TC_06 Biofilm (v2) | ecosystem: Environmental > Terrestrial > Deep subsurface > Cave > Wall biofilm... | reverse complement strand
GAGCAATCCTCGGAGCAGTACCCGGGTCTCGTCGTCCGCTGCAGCTACGATAGCGGTTGCCCCGGGGCCGTCGGCTTGGACCATGTCGATTAAAGGGATGCGGAAGGATCACGCACCTCCTACCCGTGGGGAAATCTATGGGGGTCCCTCTATTTGGGGCTACGCCGGAGCGAGAACCCCCCGGGTCTCGGTGACCTAAGGGAATTGAGACGCGGAGCGCTTCGGGACACGCAGCGTCGACGCGGCTTGATGGTTACGCACTCGCTCGAGTGCCCCAATTGGGGACTCCCGCAGCTTCGAGCAGGGATCCGAGCGCCTCGTGGTAGCGGTCCGGGGGCGCGACGAGTACGTCCGATGCTCGGGTCAAGAGAGCCGTTCCAAATTCCTTCTCGCTTTCGCTGAACTGCCAAGAATGCGACCCCCCCCGTTTCAACGCGAGAAGGAACCCATACGCGATTCCTCGTTCCTTCCCTTCCTTCGGCATCGATTGCAGCAGCAACCGTTCGGCCGACGACTCCCCTTGGGTGCGGTAGGAGCGCGCTATCGAATCGACGTACGCGGCCTCCGGGCTCAACCGTTGGTACCGAGGGAGCGCTCCCAGGACCGCCTTTTCTTGCGTCGCGCGCTCCGCCCGCCGGAGGAGCTCCGAAACTCTACCCGGAGCCGAACGGGCTTCCTTGACCAATCGCTGGGCTTGGGCTTCGTCCTGGACGATCGCGAGAACGATCGTCTCGGCGTGGGTCGGCCACAGGCGCTCCAGCGCCTGGCTGGCTGTCGGAGGATCGACCTCGAAAAGCGTTCCTTGTTCGGGCAGGACGGCTTCGAGCGCTCGACGCTCGGCGGGGCTGGGTTTCAGGGCGTCGATGAACTTAGCCGAATCGCTCCCGTAACAGGTTCCCCCGGCGACGAAGAGCGGGCCTCGGACGGCTTCCACGCGAGGTCGGACCTCGGCGCGGTATTCGGTGAGCAATTGTGCGTCGGACAATCGGCCGTATTGGTAGCGCTTTCGTAGCCCACGAGAAAGCGGAGGGAGGCGTTGATGCACGCAATTGGGGTCGCTCTCACAGCGAACGTTCAGCGAGGCGGAGACGGGAAATGCGTCTTCCGGGCTGGGCACGGCCAGGTTCTCCGTCAAGCTGGCGAGTAGCTGGCGATCGCTCTTTGCACACCGGGGGCAGACCCGCATGGTCGTTCCCGCACCCGTCCATTCGATAGCGAGGTACGGTTGTCGCGCCCCGTCTGCGAGGTGGCTGCAGTCGAACCGATGCGCCGCGGCGTTTTCCGACAGGCGATACGGCAACCGAGCGAGCTGCCAGGACAAGAACTCCGGGGGAGGCTGCTCCGATCGCCCGCTACAGTACAGGGTGGTGTCCGTCGCGAAAAAGTGGAACCCTTTCCGGACCCAAGCCAGGTAGCCGAGCATCAATCGCCGCGGATCGTCGAATTGCTGGACCGCGATCTGCGCCTCCTTAGGGGCACCCCCCAATGGGGCGTAGGAGACCGTCCCGCCAGGGAACGACGCAACGAGTACCTCGGGGACCTTCGGATCGAGGTAGAAGCGCAGGAGGCCGGCGTAGGCCCGCACGATGGGCTCACCCCACCGACCGAGTCGATCCAGAAGCCGAGATTCCTCGCGCGATTCCCGGACCTCCTCGAGCTCGGCTCGAAGGCGGTCAAATCGGTCGGTCGGGCAGTCCGGGGTAAGCTTGGGCAACAGGGGATTGACGGTTTGTCGCAGACGCTCCGCCTTGCGAACGAGATCGCCCTCCCGAACTCCCGAGGCTCGTCGCGCTCTCATCTTCGGATTCCAGCGTCGCGCAAAGAAAGCGGACCCTACATAGGTATTCGCGCGGCCGAGCTATCGTCCGCAGAGAGCGACGAAATTCTTCATCAACTGCTTCCCACCCTCCGTATGCTCGACTTCCGGGTGGAATTGGACCCCCCACAGGGGCCTGGTGGGATGTTTCATGGCCTCGACGGGACAGGCGGCCGAGTGCGCGAGCGTGCGCCACTCCGGAGGCGCACGGACGACGGAATCACTGTGGCTGGCCCAGACCTTGAGCTGGGTCGGGAGACCCTGAAAAAGCGCGCTCTCCGGAGCGTCCACGAACAATTCGACGCGTCCGAACTCCGGCGACCCGGCATGCTCCACCTTGCCCCCGAAATGCCGGCCCAAGAATTGGTGTCCTACGCAGATCCCGAGCACGGGCACGGATACGCGATCGATCCATTCGGCGACGCGGCCCAACGGCGTGTCCGATCCTTCGAGACTGAGCGCGCCTCCGGAGAGAACGATCCCATCGGCGTCCAGCTGCTCAAAGGCCGTGGTGTTAGGAACGATGCGGGTGTCGACGCCGAGATCCCGGAGTACCCGATACTCACGGTGCGTCCATTGCCCCCCGTTGTCGATTACCGGGATTTTCACGTCCGCGCCTCCTTCTCGGGAGGAGGATCGATCTCGGTGGAAGATTCAGGATCGGGCCGATTCTTGTTCCCGCTGAGCTCGGCGAGCTCTGCGGCCATCTTCTTTACGTCGGAGCGCATCCGAAGCATCTCGACCTCGAACGGCGTGAATCCGACGCCCGACGTCATCCGCTGGGCGATGTAGATCCCGATGAAGATCGCCCCCACCAACGCAAGAATCGTCGTAAAGACCAGTGCGAACACGAACGCGACCGTGTCGCCGATGACCGAGGTGATCGGGAGCGTGAAAAAGTGCGTGATCTCCGCGAGCTCCACGAGGAGCAGCGCGACGATGATGCCGACCCAGAAGATCAGCACAACGCGAGAAGCCTTCATGGATTACTCCCTACCGGAATCGACGGCAGGAGCAACGCGAGGGGAAGCACGGAGGTCGGGACCGATGAAGGAGCTCCGCCGCCCGGCGAAAGGTTGCGAGAAAAGAGCGTTCCCCCCACGATCGTGAACGCGTAGATCGCCCCGTACTCGACCGAGTGGCCGAACGAATCGATGTAGAGCGCCGTGACGTTCACCCCTAGTGCGACGGATCCGGTCGAGGCGGAGACCGAGACCACGTCGGTGCCGTTGGTCCAATTCCAGGTTAGGTTCGACGTCGGCTTCGGATTCGACCAGTTGTAGTTCGGCGACAGGGCTAGATGAATCTGCGCGTAACGCACGGTGCCGATACCTCGCACGTAAAGGTGGGTGAGGTTTGTCGATCCCGCCCAATCGACGATGAGTTCGGCTTGACTCAGAAGGGACCCTGCGGCCGGAGCCGCGGAGGAGATGAGGTCCGGCGTAACAAGGATGAGGACCGTCAGAAGGACGACGAGGCCAACGAGGGGAGGAGGAAAGTAGAAGCCCAGCCGTCGGGAAGGTTCCCTCATTGGGCGTCCGCCTTCCAGCCGCGGTACAGGTCGTGGCTCACTCCCAAGTGGTCGAGGACCTTTCCCGCGAGGAAGTTCGTCAGATCGTCGACCGATCGAGGTTTGAGATAGTAGGGAGGAGAGGCCACCAACATCACGACTCCCGCCTCGGCGAGGGTCGTCATGTGCCTCAAATGAACGACCGACAACGGGGTCTCGCGGGGCACGAGTATCAAGGTGCGATGTTCCTTAAGATGCACCGCGGCCGCGCGCGTGAGCAGCGTATCGCCCAAGCCGAGTGCGATCCGGGCGAGCGTGTTGGACGAGCAGGGGACGACGACCATCCCACGAGTGGGCACCGAACCACTGGCGATAGGGGCGGCGAGGTCATTATCGGTCAAGGTCGACTCGGCGTAGGTCCGTAGCGACTGGGGAACGATTCCCGCTTCTTCCCTAAGAACCGTTTCTCCGCCCGCGGATACAACCAACGTCACGGGGATCGTGGCGGCTTTCAGCCCCTTAAGCACGCTCAAGGCGATAGGAGCTCCGCTCGCACCCGAGATTCCCACGACGACCGGGCCTGGTCCACTCAGACGGTTTTCCCCCCGGAAGTTATAGCGTCCAACGGCTCGCTTCTTAAGAGCGTTCGGGAGGCGGATATTGGCGAAGGAATTGGCCGCCCTAATCGGCGCTGGTCACACGCGCTTCGGCGCGCTTTCGGAGGGGCCGCGGCAACTCGTTCGCGACGCGGTGGACTCCGCCATTGCGAGCGTCGACGCGGGGTTGCAACATGCTGAGATTGGCGAAGCCTTCCTGGGAACGCTAGGATTTTCGGGCTGGCAGATCGGCAACTCCTCCGCGATGCTCAACGAAGAAGGACGTCTTTCCGGCATTCCGGTCACTCGGATCGAGAACGCGTGCGCTTCCTCGGGATTCGCGCTCCACGCCGCAATTCGAGCGGTTCAGAGCGGACATCGAGACCTTGCCCTGGTCGTTGGACTGGAGAAAATGACCGACGTGACCTCCCCTCGCCGGCGGTACTGGCTCGGGGTCTCCGGCGACACCGAGTGGGAGCGCCTCGCTGGCCTGACCTTCGCTGGCGTCTACGGACTCATCGCCTCTCGCTATCTAGACCAGTATCGCCTTCCGCGAAGCGCGTTAACCGAAGTGGCGGTCAAGAATCACGAGAATGGAGCTCTCAATCCCAACGCCCAGTTCCGGAAAACGGTGAGTCGCGAGCAAGTGGAATCCTCGCCCCTCGTGGCCGATCCTCTCACCCTCATGGATTGCTGCCCCGTCTCGGATGGAGCCGTCGCGCTGTTGGTGGCGAGCCCCGAAGTAGCGCGTCGGTTTACGGACGCTCCGGTCTGGGTCGTTGGCTGTGGTGCGGGTTCGGATGCGCTCGCGTTGCAGGATCGACAGAGCCTCACGTCGCTCGCCGCGACCAAGCGAGCGGCTGCGGAAGCGTTCCGGACCGCAGAGTTGGATCGACGCTCGGTCTCTCTCCTCGAGGTCCACGACTGCTTTACGATCGCGGAGTTGCTCGCGCTCGAAGATCTCGGATTCGCAGAACCGGGTAAAGGCGCCGAGCTCACGCTGTCCGGTCAGACCCGTCGATCGGGTCGAATCCCCGTGAACCCGGATGGCGGATTGAAAGCGAAGGGTCATCCCATTGGAGCGACGGGGGCGAGCCAAGCCTACGAAGCCTTCGTGCAACTGCGACGTAGCGCCGGGGACCGACAGATCGCCGGAGCAAGCGTCGCGCTGACCCACAACGTGGGAGGTTCTGGGGCGAGCGCGACCGTGACATTGTTCCGAGCGGGGTAGGAGCGTTGGGATCGATCACCCACGTCTCCTGGGTTCGCCCGTCGCACCTCTTGGGCGGGATCGGCACGACCGGCCCCGACGAAGACGAGTTTACGTTGGGAGCACGAGCCCTGGAGATCGTTCTGGGCGATGGATTGCCTTCCGAAACTCCGTCTCGACTCCGCCGAGTGCACCTCGTGGGAAGATTTCCTCCGGTCGCAGAATGGGGGTTCTCCGAACTCGTGGGAAACGAAGGTCTCGAAGTCCTCCGGCATCCTTTGGGCTGGGAGGGACTTTGGGAGGGATTCGTCGCTGCGGCGAATGAGACGGGAGAAGATCGTTGGAGCGCAGTGATCGCTGCCGATCTCGCTGCTCGCTCGGATGGCGTCTCCCCGTCGGACGCTCCCAAATGGGGGGCCGTCGGCGCCGCGGTGCTCTTGTCCGAGAACCCGGGGCTCATTCCACTCGGCAGCGCGCACACTGATCGCTCACCGCTTTCTCCAGGGATGAGGGGGGCGGGCTCGGTCGGGATCAGCAAAATTCTTGGCGCCCCCTCGGACTCCGGACCATCGACGGTCCTCGAGCTCGCCGAAGAACCGGGAACGCTTCCCCCCACTGCCGGAGCGCCCGAGGCGGTCGCACCAGAAAGTTCGGAACACATCCCGCAGCTGGGTCTTCCACCCTCCGCGTCGGCGCTGTGGTTCCTCCGGAACCTGGACCGACGTTTGGGAGCGCGGCGCCACGGGGCCTTACTGAGCGCGGAGCGAGATGCCTGGCTGGTGCTCGGAGTCCGAAAGGAAGGATCGGTCCGCTGGCTGGGCGATTGGGAGAGGCGGAGCGTGCCGCCTATCTCTATCGATTCGGCCCATGCCGCCTTGGCTGGTTCCATTCCGGTGAACAACGTGTCGGAGGGGGCATACGTCCCGCGGCCCCGATATCTCGAAAACCTGCCAAGCCGTTGGCGATTCGAAGCCGACCGATGTCGCGTGTGCCGGGGTGTGACGTTCCCTGTGGCGACGAGCTGTCGCCACTGCGGGAAGTCGGAGGGGCTCGATCGGATGCGCTTACCGCAGGACCATCTCCGCGTGCTTGCGAAGACCGTGGTACGCCCGGGGGGGCAACCCACGGAATTCGATGCCCAGGTAGCCATCGAAGGGAGCTACGCAGTCGTCATTGCGGAACTACGGCCTGAGATTCGTGTGACGTTGCAAGTCACCGACATCGATCCAGAGATAATCCGAATCGGCGGTTTCATCGACACTCGACTCCGCCGGTTGTACCCGATGGAGGGAGAATGGCGCTACGGTCGGAAGGCTGTGCCCGCGGCCGTGGAGGACGCGGAGCGCACTCGGGATACGGCTGCTTCGGTGCCCAGCCCCCGACGCCCTCGAAGCAAAGCGACTGGACGCTCGAAGGCGAGGAGTTAGGCAGCTCACGCGAACCCGGGAAGATCCTTCGGCGACGACGCGCCGGCCGACTTTTGGTACGGTTCGGCGGCGATTCCCAAATGAACCGCCAGTGATCGAAACGTCTGAACGAGCTGATCGATCGCCCGCGCCATCTCCCGTTGCTCCGCGCGAAGCGCTTGCAGTTCCTCGTGCAACGCACGAAGCTCGCGTTCGAATCGGCCCTCCGATGGTCCTTCTGCCATATCGATGACCTTCCGCTCCTTGAACGGCGCTTCGGTACTTAGGGGATTGTACCGGCCAGCTCCCGGCCCGACGGGGATCGGCTAACGATTTCCGGCGGGACCAAAAGGGCTCTCCGACCGCCCCTTTTCCTCGAAGGGGACCCAGGCGCGTCGATCGGTCGAGTAGTCGACTCGCTGCAGTTCCACGGTGAACTCCTTGAGCAGTTCGGACGGCGAGGGCCGGACCTCAAAGGCGTAAACGTAGATTCCAAAGCTCATGAACTCCGAGATCCGTCGAAGAACTTCGCTGAGGTCTTCGCGAGGAACCTTGACCCGCAACGACGTTTCGCCAAGTTGTTGAGAGAACGACTCGAGATCGAAGGGTCGTTCAAGCCCGATGAGTCCTTTCTCTGGATCGGTTCCCGCTGGACCTGCGCCTGGTGAGGCCGGTGGAGTGCTCCGCGTCGCGCCGGACCCGGGGTTTGGCGAAGACGGTCGCGCGGCCCGGGCTGGAGCGGCGGGGGGACCTCGTACGACCAGCGCAGGGTCCTTCGGGGGATACTTGTCTAGAATGGGGGAACCGGCCCTTCCCACGAACCCTCCCGCTCGCTTCACTCGCGCTCGACGCGCGGGCGAGGCGAGTTTTCTTGTCGCTTTCCGACCGGTTCGACGCGACTTTACCATACCAAGGACTCCGAGGAACGACAGAGACGTTGAGGCATAACGTTGGGGGAGGATTTCGCCGAGATTTTCGCATTTGTAGCGCGAGACGGCATGCCAGTCTACGTCATGGCATCCCTAAAGTGTAGCGACCAGCACGACACATGGATTATGTAGCATAGAGTGGGTCAGGCGGCTAGGTTCCTGCGCACGTGGGGACCGAAAAACGAGGAAAAACGATGCCGGCGAGAGTCATGAAGGAGTTCCAGGCCCCGCGGGGTCTTCCCCGTAAGACGGCCTCGGTTTGCCCGGAGTGCATCAAGGTCATTCCCGCGGTCGTCCGCGAAAAGGAGGGCCGCGTGATCATGGAAAAGACCTGCCGTAATCACGGGTACTTCTGGGACATCATCTCCAACGACGTCGATTTCTACCTGCGGATGGAGGTCTACGCCCACGACGGGGTCGGCTACGAGAACCCCTACTACGACAAGTTCCGCGGCTGCCCCACCACGTGCGGAATGTGCAGTCACCACAAGTCCCACACCGGACTTGCCCTCATGGACTTGACCAATCGATGCAATCTCAAATGCCCGGTCTGTTTTGCGAACGCCAATGCCGCCGGGTATGTGTACGAGCCGACGCGCGAGCAGATCCACTTCATGCTCAAGACCCTCCGCGAGCAGAAGCCCGTGGGTGCGGTAGCGGTTCAGTTCTCCGGTGGAGAACCGACCTTGAGCCCGCTGTTCCTCGATGCCTGCAGTATGGCGCGGGATCTTGGGTTTAAGCAGATCCAGGTCGCCACCAACGGAATTCGAGTGGCCAACGAACCCGGATTTGCTCAGGCATCCCGGGACGCCGGCCTGCACACGCTGTACCTCCAGTTCGATGGACTGGACGACGAGATCTACCGAAAGGTGCGTGGTGTCCCGCTGCTGAAAGTTAAGCAGCGTGCGATCCAAGCCGCTCGGGAGACCCATTCCTCACCCGCAGAGCTGGCTCAAGGTAAGCCGGACAAGCCGCTCTCCGTGGTCCTGGTCCCCACGCTCGTCGGCGGATTCAACGAGAAAGAGATTTGGCCGACGGTGAAATTCGCGATCGACAACATCGACGTCGTTCGCGGGGTCAACTTCCAGCCCGTCGCGCTGACGGCTCGTATTCCCGACAAGGACCGGTTCCAGATGCGGTTCACGCAGTCGGATCTCGTTCGGATCCTCTGCACCGAAGGACCGTTCGAAAAGTCGGACTTCTTCCCGGTTCCGTCCGTTGCCCCGATCTCCGAACTCGTATCGATCATACACGGCGAAGAGAAGATGACGCTCACCACGCACCCCGGGTGCGGCTGCGCGACGTTCGCCTTCGTCTCCAAGGACGGCAAGACCATCACACCGCTGCCGCGGTTCATGGACGTCGACGGCTTCTTCGAGAACGTCGAATCGATGATCGAGAAGTACCGTGACGCGCGATTCGCTCGCGTACGGACGGCCGTCGCGGGTGCGAAACTGCTCCACGACGTCTCGAAGTTCTTCGACTTCTCGCGGACCCCGGAAGGGCTCAGCGAGAAGAACTGCGTGAAGGTTATCGCCGCGATCTTTACGGAGGGGAACAAGGAGGCGCTCGCGAAGTTTACGTGGCGCACGCTCTACCTGGGGAACATGCACTTCCAGGACGCGTACGATTACGATATCCAGCGGCTGATGCGCTGCGATATCCACTACTCCGTTCCCGACGGGCGGATCATCCCGTTCTGCTCGTACAACTCGGGCCCGATCTACCGTACGGAGGTCGAAAAGAAGTTCTCGATCCCGATCCCCGACTGGCAGAAAGCGAAGTCCCAGAGCGGATTGACGCTCAAGACGATCGAGACGATGGGCGTCAACGGTGAGGTCATCGTCGACCCTGAGTACTACAAGATCCGGGCGCTCAAGGGCGCCCCGGGTATGAGCAGCGCTTAGACGAACCCCTCGGCGCCGGAACCCTTTCGTTACCCTTCTTTCCGCTCCGCGTTCGCGCCCGACGAACCCCTTAGGGGAGCGGTCGGGAGCTCGAACAAGGCATCGCCGGCAAAGTGGAGTCGTCGGTTCGCTGACGCGGGTCCCCGAGACGTGGGGTCAAGCCGTCGGTCGATCTCTCGCCAGGCGCGGGCAGCGTCAGGACCACCGACGCCGTGCCGAGATTCCAGGACCGTGTGCTCGGGATCGCTGAGCCAGAGCCAGACGGCCTCCAAGTGTTTACAGGTGCCCAAGCCTCGCAGACCGAAGTCGGGACACGTACACAGGGCGACGTCCCGCTCGGGGAATGCGGGGAGGAGAACCCAGTATGCCGTGCGCCGAAGTGGATTCCGAACGTGAAACCTGCAGTAGAAGGACGTTAGATCCTGGCGTACGTCGAGCGTCTCCTCGAGGGCCCTCTTACGCCGTTCGATTCGGCCCTGATTCTCGGGGTCTCGATTTCGGCCGAGGGAGTGTTCGGCCGGACGTTTGGTCGCCATGAAACGGAACGATGACGGTGGGATCGGACCGAAGCCCCTTAGCTTCCTGGGCTCTTAGGAACCGCCCCACCGTTTCGAGTCGCGGGCGAAGGTTATCTCCCGATCGTTCCGTCGTCTCGCTGTGAAGTCCTGGGCATCGGAACCCGAAGGCGCCGAACCGCGGCGCTCCTCTCGACGCACGATCATTCTTTCGTTGGGGCTCGTCTTCACGTTCGTCGGTCTTCTGCTTTCGGTACTGCTGCTGCCTTCGGATTCGTCGGCGCTTCTGCATGCGCTTCCGCTGGCGGCAGCTGGGTTTCTCTTGCTCTGGTTGGGCGGGATTCTTCTCGGACGAAGCGCGCGCGGCTAGGGGGCGATCGCGTTTCGCCGTTCCCGTTCCGTCTCGTGACCGTCGATATCGATGGGACGTTGACCCGAGGTCACGGATGGAAGTTCTTGGCGGAGGGGCTCGACCGACTCCCCGCGTACGAGGACACCCGTCGGCGTTTCTCTAAGGGCGAGATCGGGGAAGACCAACACCTGACGAACCTCATGCGCATTACGCAGGGGGTCGCGCTTTCGACGGTCGAGAAGCTTTTAGCCGACACTCCGAGGATCGAAGGGATAGGTTCCGGATTGCAAATCCTTCACCGCGCCGGGGTCACGACCGCTTTGCTCACGCACAATCCGGAGTACGTGTGCCGTTGGTACCAAACTCGGTTCGGCTTCGACGACTTCGAAGGAACCTCGGGCCAGGCCGTAGTCGATGGGACGATCTCGGCGCCGCGGAACATTCACGCCGCGAAGTCCGTCGGACTACTACGGTTGTGCGATCGGCTCCAAGTTCCACCGACCGGCGTGGTGCACATTGGGGACAGCCGGTCGGACGCCGTCGTGTTTCCTCTGGTGGGGGCCGGCGTGGCGTTGAACGCTTCCTCTTCCTCGGTCGAGGAGTCGGCGGACCTCGCCCTCCACCTTGACGATTCCGGGA
>Ga0187846_10002160_pt1 | contig 10882 bp, 9 predicted proteins | sample TC_taG_FD_161473 | JGI IMG/M metagenome (GOLD analysis project Ga0187846, IMG submission 161473) | Biofilm microbial communities from the roof of an iron ore cave, State of Minas Gerais, Brazil - TC_06 Biofilm (v2) | ecosystem: Environmental > Terrestrial > Deep subsurface > Cave > Wall biofilm ... | reverse complement strand
CATGCCGGAAGGCTATCAAACCCGGCAGGAAATTGCCAGTTCAAAATGAATGACCCTTTACGGTGTCATATTTCTGAGACTTTGACGGAGCCCTTCCCCGGCTGGAGGGGTCGCTTCCCAACTGGTAGAATGATACTCAAATGGGGCAACAGCGGCTGTAGACGGCCAAGTGGCGCCCGTTCGCCGCATTCCACACTGCCGGGGCGTCAACGCTTCGCACTGTAACAGCAGTCACAGTCGTGCAGTGACAGGTGTCACCGTATTCCATTCTCCAAGGGCGCAGACTCTCGGTATGTCGAGAAGTGTGTGGAGACCTAAAGCAAGGAAGCTGCTTAACTCGCTCGCGCTCGGCCAAAAGAATAGTGGGTTTGCCCAGAGCGTTAGCATATCCGATCTCGTAAAATACATTCGCATTAAATGCGCTCTCATTCGCTGGTGTAATCTCAGCAATGACGACCTTCGCGTCGACGATACCCGAGCAATGTCATGGAGGATCACCCCAGGGCTAAAAACCTCGCCGGCGTGGTAGGCCTGAAGCCCGAACTTTTTTTAGCCACGGGCCGGATAACCTCTTCATGCAACTGCTTGTAGGGCTCGGAGAACTGCATGACTACAAATAACTCCCCCGGACGACTCTTGATCGAGAAGCCGGAAAAGTTTGCCGTCCCTTTTCCCCACGCGAATAGGCCAACTTGGCCTCCAGTGAGCGGCCTCTCGAGTACGTGCTCTAGGACAGGGACATCGTCGACCCTGAGCGAGATGCGTTGTCCTACGAGAGTAACTTGCAGATAGTACTGTTGGCCAGGGGCGAGGTTCTCCTCGATCCCTGCGGTCGCAAGGGCCCTCCAGCCGAGGGCAGGCTCAAATTCGCCAATCGTATATGCAAAGCCCCATCCTCCCAAGCCCGCTATTATATTAGCGCTCCGTCCGCGAGCGATAACCGACTAGAATCCTTCCCTCGGTGCGGAAAGATGGACCGTCGGGTGCCGTTCCCAAGGATCCAGATAGCCGCGTCGAAATGCTCCCATCGGTGAGAGCAGCGTTTGTGACGCATATACCAAATGGAAGCCCGGAGCCGCTGTCCTGCGGGCCGAGGTATCGAACGTGTTGTGGCTCAATGGCCCACCGACCGACTATGGGGGCCCAGCTCCGGACAGCTTCAGCCTGCGAATTCAAGCTCATAACCTCTCCGCTTGGGCCGCCTCTCGGGGAAATCAACCGGGGTCCATATGGCACTGCCCAGTGCAAGTGTATCTCTAGTGAAGCTGAGCCTCAATCGGTATCGGCCAAGCGATGCTGCAAGGGTTTCTGATGGTTTCTTGTTTGCAGCCGCATTCCCGGTTCACCAAACTCAACTACGGAGTTATCTTCAGCTTCTTGGCGACCTTCTCCATGATCTCGAGCGCCTGGGACAATTCTTCCTGGGTGTGGGTTGCGGTGACGATAGTGCGGATCCGCGCCTTGCCGTGGGGAACGGTCGGGTAGCCGATACCCTGCGCGAACACGCCTGCCTGGAAGAGCTGGCGCGAGAACTGATGCGCCAAAGCAGCGTCGCCGACGATTACCGGCGTGATAGGCGTTTCGCTCATGCCGGTGTTGAACCCCAGCTTTTTCAGTCCCTCCTTGAAGAATTCCGTGTTCGACCAGAGTTGCTGGATGAGCTGCGGCTCCTCTTCCAACACTTGGAAAGCGGCGATGCAGGTGGCAGCCACAGAAGGTGGATGGGAGGTGGAGAACAGGAAGGGCCGGGCGCGCTGATAAAGATACTCGATGGTGTTGCGGTCGGAGCAGATATAACCGCCCAGCGCGCCGATGGCTTTAGAGAGCGTTCCCACCTGGATGTCCACACGACCGTGCAGGTTGAAGTGGTCCACAGCGCCGCGCCCGTTGCGACCCAGTACGCCCGAGGAGTGGGCGTCGTCAATCATCATGATGCAGCCGTACGTTTCGGCCAGCTCCACCAGTTGCGGCAGCGGCGCGATGTCGCCGTCCATGGAAAATACGCCGTCAGTGATCAGTAGTTTGCGGCACTTGCGGTCCTGGATTTCCTGCAGGATTTTCTCGCAGGCTTCAACGTCCTTGTGGGGGAACACCTTGATTTCAGCGCGGGACAGGCGGCAGCCGTCAATGATGGAGGCATGGTTGAGCTCATCGGAGACGATGACGTCCTCGCGTCCCAGGATAGCCTGCACCGTGCCGGCGTTGGCGGTGAAGCCCGATTGAAACACAACCGCCGCCTCGACTTGTTTGAATTTTGCGATCTTTTCTTCCAACTCCATGTGCAGCGTCATGGTGCCGGCTATGGTCCGCACTGCCCCCGAGCCCACGCCAAACTCTTCCACTGCTCTCACCGCCTGCTCTTTGAGCTTCGGGTGTGTTGTAAGTCCCAGGTAGTTGTTTGACGAAAGGTTGATGACTTCCTTCCCGTCGAAGTTACACACGGGTAGTTGCTCAGTTTCCAGGATGCGCAGCTTTTGATAAAGGTTCTGCTCGCGCAGCTTCTGCAGTTCATCGCTGAGGTATTGCAGTTGGGCTTTAGGCATGATCCCTCAAATGGTGAATTGTGAAATCCTGAATGCACGAACGGGACTGACTTCGCCGCGTTCCATCGCATACAGCAAAATCGTCGAAGCATCGGCGATCAACAGCTCCCGCACGGTCCGATCGCCTGTCTGATGCTTGTGAACATCGGGGGCCATCTTACCACATTGGGCGGACGCAGGGTGGGGCAGCTGTGACTCATTGGAGACGCTGACACCATTGCGAGTGGATAGCCTTTTCACTCGATTCACTCGACAGGCGGTTGAGCGTCGCCTCCGGTCTTGTACAAGGGCTACCGACTGAACACGGCTTATCGAGCCGACTTTACCTGTTTCGATTCCCTGGTTGTTGAGGCTGAGGCAATCGTGAAGCTTAGCGGAGCGGAGGAGCCCCAGGTTATCAATTGCCGCAAGGCGACCGGTAGCAGGGTCGGTCTGCTCCTGAATTTCGGATCCGAGTCCCTGCAATCTAAGCGTATTGTGTTCTAAGTTTGTGGTGTCTGTGTAATCTGTGTACTGGCCAGGCTGAGCTGCCCGCACGCCGCCATAATGTCGCGCCCACGGGAGATGCGAATAAAGGCCGGAACGTTGCCTTTCACGAGTACCTGTTGAAACTCGAGCACCCGCGCCAACGGTGAGGCCCGATAGGGCAAGGCTTCGCCCCGGTTGTAGGGGATCAAGTTCACCCGCGCCGGAATCCCGCGCAGAAGCTCCGCCACCCGGGCGGCGTCGGCATACGAGTCGTTGATGCCATCCAGCAGGACATACTCAAAGGTCAATCGCTCCCGGGGCCGCAGGGGATAGGCGCGACAAGCGGCCAACAGATCCTTCAGCGGGTATTTTCGGTTGAGGGGCATAAGCGCCGTTCGCTGCTCCTCGGTGGAGGCGTTCAGTGAAATAGCGAGCTTGGGGCGAACCGGCTCTTGCGCCAATTCGTAAATCCCGGGGATGATACCGGAAGTCGAGACGGTGATCCTGCGCAAGGCTATTCCCAAACCGGCGGTGTCTGCCATAATCTTCACCGCTTTCGTCAGCGGGCCTAGATTCAACAACGGCTCTCCCATACCCATGAACACAATGTTCAGGCGGGACCGCGGCGCGATGTGTTGAGCAGCCATGATCGCCAGGACCTGGCCGACGATTTCCCCGGCCGTCAGGTTCCGCTCCAGGCCGACGAGCGCCGTGAAGCAGAACTTGCAATCGACAGCGCAACCCACCTGGCTGGAAATGCACAGGGTTGTGCGGGCTTCCTCCGGCATATAGACCGCCTCGACCGTCTGGCCGTCCTCCAGACCGAGCAGATAGCGCACCGCGCCGTCTCGGGACGTAAACTCGGAGTCGACGCGGGGATAACCCACCTGAAAGTTAGAGGCGAGAAATCTGCGGAAGCTGAGGTCGAGATCGGTGAGGCAACTGGGGTCCTGCTGCCGGCGCGAGTAAATGCCTCGGTAGACCTGCGAGCCCCGGTAGCGAGGTTGGCCTTGGCCAACCGCCAATTTCTCCAGTTCGTCGCGGGACATGCCCAGCAGATTGGAAGAGCCAAGTCGCACGCTTCGCAAGACGCAAGAATCAAGGAGCAAGAATCCAGAACGCGTGAGTCTGCTTTGCTTCTAGCTCCTTGGCTCTGCCCTCCATCCCATCGTAACATGCAAGGGGCAAGAAGGCGGTATGCGGTAAACAGTAGACGGCATATAGGGGCCGGTATACCGTCTACCGTGTCCGTCTTCTATCTACTTGCTTCCCGCCTGTTGCTTGCCACATAATCCGTCCGGTTATCCTGTGAATCAGAATCGGGGAGCCAGAAGCGGGAATCCAGAGGCAAGGAGGAAATAGATGGCATAAGGTAGATGATAGACGGGTCCCCTGTATGCCGTCTACTGTCTACCGTATACCGCCTTCTGGCTTCTTGGTCCTTGCTTTCTTGCTCCTTGGTCGGAGGCGGCCGTGAGCCCGCGTCGCGCAGATCCGGAGCTGGCGGCACGTCGTCGCGAAGTATTAGTGAAAGCCGGCTATGCGGAGATTCTGGAGAAGGGCCTCGACGGCCTGACATTGGACTCCGTCGTCGCCCGGGCGCATTCGAGCAAGGGTGGAGCGCTTTATTACTTTCCGGCCAAGGAGGACCTGTTGTTCGCGATCCTGGATTGGCTCCTGCGTGAAGTCAGCCGCACCCTGGATGATGTGGTGCGTTCCCAGGACTCGCCGCGCGGCCGCTTGGTGGCGGAGCTGGAAGTGCTGTTTCACAGCGCGGAAGTGAATCGCAAACTCTATCTCGTACTGTTCGATTATCTCCAGGTAGGCCTACGCTCCGAACGGTTCCGTTCTCTGTTGGCGAGTTTTTTCGAGCGCTGTCGACGCCGCGACATGGCGATCATCGAAGACGGGGTGAAGCGCCAGCAATTTCGCCGTGTCAACCCGGAGAGCGCGGCGGCAACCATCCGTGCTCTGGTGGACGGTTATTGCCTGCAGTGGCTGCTGGCTCCGGACGCGACACCCTTGGAAATCTACCGCGACCGCTGCCGTGCTGTCCTGGGGGCTTATCTGCTGCGTTAAGAGAGAATCAAGACAAGCAGGGCGGCGAGAATCAGGAAGGTGGTATACGGTAGGCAGTAGACGGCATACGGGGGTCTGTATACCGTCTACCGTATGCCATCTACCTGCTCCTTGCCTCTGGCTGGTTACCTCCTGAACTTGGCCTCTTGGGAGAACAATTGTGGCTAAGGCGTCAGGCATTGTCTTTGCGCTGCTCCTCATTGTGGGCGCGCCCGCCTTGTCATTCGTTACGGCCCGGGATCCCAACATCCGCTTGCTACCGCGCTTGGTCCTGTATCGTTCGGCAGTGATCTCGCAATGGCTGCTGGCGGCGGCATACGTCGCCGTTGTGTGGCTGACTTCGATGGAGCTAGCCTTCTTCAGAATGCTACCTGGGACCACCTTTATTCTTTGGACCCTGCTCGTGGCGGGCGTGGCACTGACAGGTCTGTTAGTTCTGCTGCCCCTCGAGGGTCGTGGTTGGTGGCCGCCAGAATCCGAACTGGTTTACTTGCTGCTGCCTTTGAGCCGGATGGAGAAGCTCTGGGCGGTCCTCTTCGTTGCCCCAACGGCTGCGCTCTGCGAGGAATTCCTGTACCGCGGTTTTCTTTTGACGCAGCTCTCGCAGTGGTTCCATTCGGTGCCGTGGGCTTGGGGAGTGTCTTCTGCCGCTTTTGGTCTCGCGCACGCCTACCAGCGGGCCAACGGCATGTTGAGGGCCGCGTTGCTGGGAGCGTTGCTGGCTTACCCTGTCATTCGTCTTGGCAGTATCTATCCGTCGATGGCTGCCCACTTCTTGATCGACGCCTTGGCACTAGCCTGGCTGGGGCCAAGGATGCTCTCACAAAGAGGCGGTGACTCGCGAGTTGCGAATGGCGAATAGCGGTTCTGGTTACCCGCCCACACTTCACACCTTACCAAGCTCCCATGTGCTAAGCTAGGCGCAGAACATAGGCAACGGAGAAGAATGACACCATGCGCCCGACCAAAGAACGTTATATGGTGGATGAAAAGCGCAATCGTATTGGAGTATTCCTGGAGATGGATGAGTACCGCCAGCTCCTAGAGGCGCTTGAGGAGCTGGAGTCCATCCGTGCGTATGATGCTGCCAAGGCTTCGGGCGACGAAGCCGTTCCCTTCACTCAAGCGATTGCGAAGGTCGACCGCGATCGGTCGTGAGCTACGCTGTCATAATTCTGCGCCGGGCCCAGAGGGAGCTTGCTGTACTGCCCACAGACTCTTATACGCGAGTTCGCGACGCCAGGGGCAACAGCTTTCTTGACTCGAACTGCCGGAAGCCTCGCCCATCTGCCTCAACGATAAGCGCTGCCGTGCTGTCAGTCGAGTCGATTAATCTCAGGCCACGCTCCCGCCCGAGCACGCAGACGGCGACAGCGTAGCTGTCGGCGATGATTCCTCGCGGCGCGACAACGGTAACGCTGCGGGGTCCTGTTAAGGCCATCCCTGTCGCAGGATTGATGATATGCGAGTAGCGCTGGCCGCCGATGTCCAGGTGTTGCTCGGCGTCGCCCGAAGTAGAAACAGCGGCGTCATGCAGCAACAGATAACGCGCGCTCTTGTCCGCAGACTTGGTTGAAGGTGCCGGGCCAGCGATCTCGATCCGCCAGCTTGTGCGGCCGGGTGGAGGACCGCTGCACGTGATGTCGCCCGCAGCCGCTACCAAGCCGCTTGTGATGCCCTCCCTTTTCAGCAAGCGGAGAGCTTCGTCGGCGGCGTACCCTTTGGCAATCCCTCCCAGGTCGAGCATCATGCCAGGCTTGAGGAGTTGCGCCGTGCGACGTTTGGAGTCGAGCACCAGGTTGCGATAGCCAACCAGCGCCAGGGCCTGGGCGAGGCGATTGCTGTCGGGCAGTTCGTGCCGGCGTCGTGCCCGGCGCCACAGGCGCACTACGGGGCCGATCGTGGCGTCGAAGGCGCCGTCGCTGCGCGCCGCAAGTTCCTGCGCGGCGGCCAGAACCTGAAACAGGTCTTCGCTTACTTTCACCGCCGGACCTCCCCCGGCTTGGCAGAGCCGCATTAATTCGCTGTCCGGCTTGTAATCGCTCATCGCATCGTCCAGACCGGCAACGCGGTCAAAAGCGGCGCGGGAAGCCTTGCCGGCGGTGGTAGCGTCCGGAGCGTAGAGCACAATCCGAAAGATCGTGCCCATGTGGGCCTCGGAAAATGTGAAGCGACGGGAGCTTTGCCGGCCGGGCTGAGAAGTAGACTGCGATTGGAGCACTTGTCCTGTTGCAATGTTGAGCATGGCAAGGGCAAGCAGTAAGCGAGCGGCGATCAGGTATTGGACACTGCTCATAGCCGAGTCCCAGGGGCAGAATTATAGTAATCTCGTCAGAGTAGACTCAAAAGGATATCGCATCGTCGCCGTAGAGTCCCGCAAGCCTGGACTCAAGAATTCCTTGGCAGCTGCGAGCGAACCCACCCGGCGGCGATTATTGCCGCAACCGGAGCGAACCTGACTGGCTTGGGGCGTTAATGTTTCAGCCTCGTCGAAAGAGCGCCAAATGAGACGCAGAGCATGGCTCGCAGTTGAACTTTTCGTTTTGGCAACGGGCGTGTTGCTGTGCACTTTCTGGAGCTTGCTGCGCCCGCATCGTAGCGCTTCTGCGTTCCCGGTCTCGCCCACTCCAATTCCTCCGGCACCGCAAAAGATGAAGCCATACATTGAAACTATTCCCGGCACCGACGTGAAGTTTGAGATGGTACCTATCCAGGGCGGCACTTTCATGATGGGCAGTCCGGACGGCGAGCCCAAGCGTTCTAGCGACGAAGGGCCTCGACACAACGTGACGCTCGATTCCTTCTGGATGGAGAAGTTCGAGACCCGCTGGGACGAGTACGAGGTTTTCGCTTTCAGCAAGGACCTAATGACTGAACAGAAGCAGAAAGCGGGCCCGGCTGCACAGTCCGAAAATGGGAAGGGTGCCGACGCCGTCACCCGTCCCACGCCACCTTACACCGACCCGACGTTCGGCTTCGGCCGCGAAGGACATCCGGTGATCAACATCACCCATCATGCGGCGATGGAGTACACGCGCTGGCTTTCCGCGAAGACCGGCAAGACCTATCGCTTGCCCACCGAGGCCGAGTGGGAGTACGCATGCCGAGCCGGAACGGACACTCCCTTCTATTTCGGCTCAGACCCGAAGCAACTAGGCGAATACGCCTGGTACCTGGACAATTCTGACGCCCGCCCCCATGACGTCGGCAAGAAGAAGCCCAACCCCTGGGGTTTGTATGACATTCTGGGCAATGTCGCCGAATGGGTGCTGGACGAATACGACAAGGACTACTACAAGCGCTTCAAACCGGGAATGCCCGTGCTTGCGCCGGTCCTCCTCCCCAGTGAGAAGAAATACCCGCACGTGGCGAGGGGTGGATCGTGGGACGACGAAGCGGGTCGCGTGCGCTGCGCGGCGCGCCTGGCTTCCAACCGGGACTGGAGCATGCAAGACCCTCAGATGCCGCAGAGCATCTGGTGGCACACGGAGGCCACCTACGTCGGCTTCCGCGTCGTCCGGCCTCTCAAGGAACAGGAAAACTTGAAGGGGCTGAAGTCCAAGGTCAAAAGATATGATTGGTAGGCCTTCTTTCGGAATCCGAACGTCAAAGCCGCGAGTGCGACAAAGGAGGGAGTATGAGCAAGCTGAGCCTGTGGAAAACAATCTGTCTGGTCTGCATCTTTTCTGCGGTGGGGGTGATTGCCTCGTCTGCGCAGAGCTTCAAGACGCTTCTGAGTTTCGACGGAACCGACGGCGGCGGCCCGACCGCGCCTCTCGTTCAGGGGTTCGATGGAAACTTGTACGGGACAGCCCAGGGCGGCGGGGCCAGCGGCGACGGCACGGTCTTCAAAATCACTCCGGGCGGGGCGCTGACCACGCTGCACAGTTTCGACCTCACAGACGGCGCCAGCCCTGGCGGCGGGCCGGTTCTGGCCACCAACGGAATATTCTACGGTACCACGCTGTCAGGTGGGGCCTCTAGTAACTGTAGCGGGGGCTGCGGCACGGTCTTCAAAATCACGCCGGGGGGCAACCTGACCACCCTGCACAGTTTTGACAGCGCTGACGGGTCTTACGCTGACGCCGCGCTACTGCAAGCCACCGACGGGAACTTCTACGGGGTAACGGAGCTGGGCGGTGCTGGAAAGTGTACCGGCGGCTGCGGGACGGTTTTCAAGGTTAACCCGGCGGGCACGCTGACGACCCTGCACAGCTTCGACGGCACGGACGGCGTCGGCCCTAATGGTGCGCTAGTTCAAGCGACCGACGGGAACTTCTACGGGACAACTTTCGCGGGCGGGGCCCACGGCTATGGCACAGTCTTCAAAATCACCCTCGCAGGCACACTCACCACGCTGCACAGCTTCGAGCACGGCACCACTGACGGGTCCGTGCCTAACGCCGGGCTGGTGCAAGCCACCGACGGGAACTTCTACGGGACAACCAGCTATGGCGGGGCCAGCAAGGCTTGCGACGGCGGTAGCTGTGGCACGGTCTTCAAAATCACCGCTGGGGGCAAGCTGGCCATACTGCACGCTTTCGACCGCACTGACGGCGCTCACCCCTACGCCGGGCTCGTGCAAGCTACCGACGGGAATTTCTACGGGACAACCGGGGCGGGGGGGGCCGACGGCGACGGCACGGTCTTCAAAATCACCCCAGGAGGTACACTGACCACCCTCCACAGCTTCGACCGGACTGACGGCTCCTCCGCCAATTTGGTGACGCAGGCCACCAACGGGACCTTCTACGGGACTGCGTCCGTTGGCGGGACCACAGGGGCGACTTGCGGCAGTTTTGGCTGTGGCACGATCTTCAGCTTGTCGGTGGGGCTTGGCCCCTTCGTCCAAACATTACCCACGTCCAGCAAGGTGGGTATGACGGTCATCATCCTGGGAAACAATCTAACGGGCTCGACCAGCGTCACCTTCAACGGCACCGCGGCCACCTTCACGGCGGTATCGAGTACCGAAATCAAGACCACCGTACCCAAAGGCGCGACCACGGGCAAGGTGAAGGTGAAAACGCCCCACGGCACGTTAACCAGCAACGTGAACTTCCGGGTGACGTGAACTTCCGGATGACGCCATTCATTTCGAGCGAGGGCGGGTAGCCACGGTCAGCGTTTTTCTGACCGTGGGTCCTTTCAAACCGGTAAAAGCCCGTTTGAGAAAGCGCCAACCGTGGCTACCTGCTCTTTCGCAGGACTGCCGCCGTCACGGGAGCTGGCGTGCGATGTCCGCGTTGCTCCTCTGGGCAAAATGGGGAGCCCCACAGGCACGTTGCTTCTCGAGTTGGGTTAGACGCTCGAGAGTCGTCTTGACCATCCGGTCGCATCGCGGACCCAAGAATTCGAAGGCGGTGGAACTCTTGGCACCCGCGCGCGAGTAGAGTTCCCTCCTAACCAGGGCGCGCGCCCTGTGCAAGCGTACCTTGACGTTCACTTTGCTGATTCCCAGGCAGTCGGCAGTTTCCTCCACGCTCATCCCTTCGATGTCCCGCATCATCAGGACGGCGCGGTACTTTTCGGGCAGGGCCAGGATCGCAACTTCGAGCAGCGAGGCAGCCTCATGCGCCGACGCGGACTCCTCGGGGTTGGGTGTAGAAGACACAAGCCGGCTCATCCCATCGCCTTCCGCTCGCGCAACCGTGCCTAGCGCTTGCAAACGGCAACGTCGTTCGCGACGCGCCAGCGACTCGCGGATAGCAATACGGGTAAGCCACGTACAAAACCTGGCTGTGCCCCTGAACTGAGCCAAGTGTTGATAGGCAAGAAGGTAGGCCTCCTGC
>Ga0187846_10002159_pt1 | contig 10884 bp, 10 predicted proteins | sample TC_taG_FD_161473 | JGI IMG/M metagenome (GOLD analysis project Ga0187846, IMG submission 161473) | Biofilm microbial communities from the roof of an iron ore cave, State of Minas Gerais, Brazil - TC_06 Biofilm (v2) | ecosystem: Environmental > Terrestrial > Deep subsurface > Cave > Wall biofilm... | reverse complement strand
GGCCCATGGTCGTTTTCTGCAACGTGGAAAGCGTGGATCGAATCATCTATGCGATTTTCAGTCGCTTCAACACCGACTGGAAGACCCACACCCTCCACTTATTTACACAAGCAGCTTGACGTCACCGTGCCCAAGCTCGGGTTGACTCGGGATAGTATTAATGGTAGTTTATTTGGAGAGTTCATCTAGGTTAACTATGGCTGGTCCTCCCACTCCCATCGAGCGTACAACAATTATTTGTACGAGTGACAGCGACCCGGTTCTGGGCTCTGCCGCCCCCCGCTTCGCCAACGCAGCCGTGCGAGTTCCCAGCCTTCCCGAATCGTACCGCACGATTTCTGTCGTTCCCGGTGCGTCGTTCATCCGCAAGATGCTGGCGTTTGCCGGACCGGGCTACCTGGTCGCCGTCGGGTACATGGATCCCGGGAACTGGGCCACGGACCTGGGCGGCGGCTCGCGATTCGGCTACACGCTGTTGAGCGCGGTGCTCCTGTCCAGCTTGATGGCCATTTTTCTCCAGGCCCTGGCGGCCAAGCTGGGAATTGCCACGGGCCGCGATCTCGCCCAAGCCTGCCGCGAGCACTATTCTCGCCGGACTTCACTTGTGCTTTGGGTGCTTTGCGAGATCGCCATTGCAGCCTGCGACCTGGCGGAAGTTCTCGGGTCGGCCGTCGCGTTGAAACTTTTGTTTGGTTTGCCGCTGCTGGCAGGGGTGCTCCTGACTGGCCTGGATGTGCTATTGGTCCTGGCTCTACAGGGACGAGGATTCCGGGTCATTGAGGCGCTGGTCGTGACGCTCATCCTGACCATCGCCGGTTGCTTTGCCTACGAAATCTTCTTCGCGCGGCCACTGTGGCTGGAGGCCGCTGGCGGATTCCTCCCCACCGCGGAAATCCTGCGGAACCGCGAGATGCTGTACCTAGCCGTAGGCATCCTGGGGGCCACGGTGATGCCCCACAATTTGTACCTTCACTCCAGCGTGGTGCAGACGCGGGCCTTCATGGAAAGCAACCAGGGTAAGCGCGAAGCCGTACGGTTCGCGACACTGGATTCCACTATCGCGCTGGGCTTTTCGTTGTTCATCAACGCGGCCATCCTCGTCTTGGGAGCGGCCGTCTTCCACACGCGAGGCATGACCGCAGTGGCCGATATCAGTCAGGCCTACCAACTCCTCACTCCCGTGTTGGGTGTGAGCTTGGCGAGTACGCTGTTTGCGGGTGCGCTGCTGTGCTCGGGGCAAAATTCGACGCTGACGGGCACGCTCGCCGGGCAAATCGTGATGGAGGGATTCCTCAACCTGCGCCTGAAGCCATGGCTGCGCCGGCTGATCACTCGCTCGCTGGCCATCGTCCCTGCGGTGATTGTGATTGGGCTCATGGGGGAGGGGCGCGTCACATCGCTGCTGATCCTCAGCCAAGTCATCCTCAGCTTCCAACTGCCATTTGCTGTGGTTCCCCTGATTCAATTCACCAGCGACCATACCAAGATGGGTGAATTCACCAACGGGCGAATCACGGCGATTTTTGGATGGGCACTGGCGGCAGCAATCATTTTGCTCAATGCGGCGTTGCTCTGGCTGATTTTGCGGGGGGCGGCGTAGCCTGTCGGGCGGCGATTTTCAAAAAAACCTGCTCACGCGACGTATGGGTGTTGCCTAAATCAGCCCGCGGATTTTGTCATTTCCTCCACCGTGCGCGATACGGCGTCGCAAGCGAAATCGCCCCCATGCTAAACTATTGCGCATTAGAGGGTGAATTGCCGATGATCTTATGGCAAAATTTGGCGCCCGGAAATTTTTGTCCAGGAGCGAGCGAATCATGGGACTGAATACGCGGATGGCCCTGTGTTGGGCGCCTGTCCTGTGCCTGTTGGTTGCGGTGGGGGGGGTGGCACAGGCGAAACCCGCGGCAGCGGAAGAGGAAAAGCCCTGGGTGGCCCCGGATGACGCCCGAAAGGTAAAAAACCCCGTGGCGCCCACACCTGACAACCTAGCGGCTGCCGCGCAGCTTTTCCACGATAACTGCGCCGGTTGCCACGGTGATAAAGGCCTGGGCGACGGCCCCACCGCAAAGATCCTGAAAAAGAAGCCCGCGAATTTCACCGATCCCAAATTGCAAGCCTCAGAGACCGACGGCTCTCTCTTTTGGAAAATGTCCGAAGGCCGCCTTCCTATGCCTACCTGGAAAGACGATCTTTCCGACACGGAGCGCTGGCAGTTGGTTAACTACATCCGCCAGCTCGCCAAGAACGCGGCCGCGGGAAAGTAAAGCCCGCGCTAAACCAGCAATAGGATTCGAGCCTCCCCCAATACCGGCGGCGGAAATCCCGCCGTTTACCTCGCTCCTGACAGCGCCTGCTCGACTTCCTTCATGTCCGGAACGACGGGGATGTCGTAGTTCTTGAACCAAGCGACTTTTCCTGCTTTGTTGATGATCGCGATGGCCCTGCCTGTGATTCCCTTGTCCGCCAGATAAACGCCGAACTGGGTGGCCACGGCGCCTTTGGGGTGAAAGTCAGCCAGCAACGGATAGCCGATGCCCATCTTTTCGGCGAAGGCCTTGTGGGCCCAGACGCTGTCCACACTCAGGCCGAGCACCTGCGCATCCAGCTTCTCAAACTGCTTCAGATCGTTGACGAAGCAGGCGTGTTCGTTGGTGCATACGGGGCTGAAATCGAGCGGATAGAAAATCAAGACGACGTTTCGCTTTCCGGCAAAGTCGGAAAGCTTCACTTCCTTCTGACTCTGATCCTTGAGCGTGAAATCCGGAGCGGGTTGACCCACGGCGAGCGGCATTCGGCCTCCTGCGAATGGAATTGAGGATTGCAGATTTTCGCGCGTGCTGCTGGCCACTCCAGCGCGCCGGCGCGAAACGATTATGATAGCGGAATTCTTCGAGGATTGTGGCCCAATCTGCTACCATCCCCATCGAGAAGAGAAATGGCCGCGCGGCTCGCCCTCGACCAAGCGTACCCTGGGATTTCTTTTCGGAAGCGGTCGCGCAACTGGTGGGCGCGGCTGATGCGCTACCCCGCGGAATGTGTGCACCTCGAGACCCCGCAGGGATGGATGGCGACGCTCATTCCCGATACGCTCTACCTGTGCGGGAAAGCGTCGCCGCGCCGGCGGCCCACACGCCCCGAAGTTTCACTGTGCCTAGGCTGCTTGGTCGGGGTAATGGAGCCGGAGTTGGCCGCGCATTCAGGCCGGGTGATCGCGTTTGAGCCAGACGGGGAAACCTTCACACAGTTTTTCTTCGTGGCGCGCGAGGAATTTGAAGCCGCAGGATTGCGCCCGGAGGTTGCCGCAGCGATCGGGAAACGCCTGGGCCAGGATGCCGGCGCGTGCAGCGAGTGTGGGGCGCCGGCCAAATGGCTTTGGATTTCACGGCGCGAAGTCTCCAGCCTGGATCAGACCGAGCGAATTGAAGAAACGCCCGGTGCCGCCTTCTGCTCCAGGCATGGCGCAGCCAGATTGTGCGGCGCACTGCGCCACGTGGGAGAGGCGAATTTGTTTTACGTCAACACGCCCTACGGCGAGGCGGGCGCGTACGTCTGGATTTGATATCCGGATGCCGCGCGAAGTCGTGTGCTTGCGCGAATCCCCTATGAATCTTCGCGGACTGGTGGAGAAATACTTAGCGATCGCGGGCGGGTACGGCCGCCCTGTGGCGCTCGCCGAATTCGGCCTGGACCGCGCCCAGACCGAGCGCTTGTTCAGCGCCTTCGACGAGGACTACCACATCAGCCGGTTCTTTCACTTCACAAAAGGCTCCGGCACGGCGTACCGGATCAACGGGTTCCGTCATACCCACGTCTCTCTTGACGCCGAAATCGAGACAGCGCTCTGACTGACTCTTTTTTTCCACGGTTGGCAGGGATGCGTCCTGTTGCGCTCAGGACGGTTTGGGGGCCACGGCGACGCGCTGCAGCCGCTCGCCCAAACGGGCGTGCTCCTCGCGCAGCTCATCGGGCAGATGCTTGCCGAACTTGGCAAAGAAGTTTCCGATGCTCGCGTGTTCATTCATCCAGTCGGCGGAATCGACCCGGGACAATTCATCCATCGCGGAGCGAGGGACGTTAAGCCCGTCGAGAGTGAGCGCGCCGGGCGCGGGCACAAGGCCAATGGGAGTTTCGGTTGCGCCGGCCGCGCCTTCGATTCGTTCCATGATCCACTTCAGCACGCGCACGTTTTCCCCGTAGCCCGGCCAGAGGAATTTTCCGTCGGCGCCCCGCCGAAACCAGTTCACGTGGAAGATTTTCGGCGGGCGAGGAGTGCGTGTGCCCATCTCGAGCCAGTGGCGGAAGTAGTCGGCCATGTTATAGCCGCAAAAGGGCAGCATGGCCATCGGGTCGCGCCGCGTGACTCCAACCGCTCCGGTGATCGCTGCGGTCGTCTCCGAAGCCATGGTCGCAGCCACATACACGCCGTGCTGCCAACTGGTGGCCTCGTACACCAGCGGCGCCAGGCGCGCGCGCCGTCCGCCAAAGATGAACGCGGAGATGGGCACGCCTTCCGGGTCCTGCCAGCGGGGAGATATCGACGGGGCTTGGGCGGCCGGCACGGTGTAGCGCGAATTGGCCTGCGCGGCCGGGCCATTCGACGAGGTCCACGGCCGGCCACGCCAGTCAATCAGGCCGGCTGGCGGGGCGTCGTCCAAGCCTTCCCACCACGGCTCGTCCTGAGGGGTCACTGCGGTATTGGTGAAGATCGAGTTCTTTCGTACCGCGGTCATCACATTCGGGTTGGTTTTCGAGTTGGTCCCCGGCGCCACACCGAAAAATCCCGTCTCAGGATTGATGGCATGCAGGGTCCCATCGGCCGCCACTTGAAGCCAGGCGATATCATCCCCCACGGTCCAGACGCGGTAGCCTGCGCTTTCGAGCGCCGAAACCATCATGGCCAGATTGGTCTTTCCGCACGCGCTCGGAAAAGCCGCCGCCATGTACGTGACTTCCCCGCTGGGCGCTTCGAGCCCCACGATCAGCATGTGCTCGGCCATCCACCCCTGCTCGCGCGCCATCCAACTGGCAATCCGCAACGCAAAACATTTCTTGCCCAACAGCGCATTGCCGCCATAGCCTGAGCCCACGCTCCAAATCAATTTCTCCTCGGGAAAATGGACCACGTAGCGGTGTTTCGGGTCGAGGTCGCCTAGGGAATGGAGTCCCGGGACGAAGTCCGCGGAGTTGCCCAGCCGGTCGAGCGCCACTTTACCCATGTGGGACATGATATGCATGCTGGCCACGACGTAGGCGCTGTCGGTGAGTTCCACGCCGACGCGGCTCTGCGGCGACTTTTCGGGGCCCAGGATGTACGGCACGACGTACATCGTCCGGTCCCGCATGGCATTGCGGAATAAGGCTTCCATTGTCCGCTTGGCGTCAGCCGGGGCCATCCAATTATTCGTCGGGCCCGCCGCCTCGCGGTCCTGCGTGCAAATGTAGGTGACCTGTTCGGTGCGCGCGACGTCGGTTGGGTCGCTCCGGTGGAGGAAGCAATTCGGATAGCTCTTCTGGTTGAGCGCGAAGGTTTGGCCTTCGCGGACCAGTTGATCCTGCATCCGCGCGGCCTCCGCCTCAGAACCATCACACCAAACAATGTTTTGGGGGCAAGTCAATCTGGCAGTGGCTTCCACCCACTGCTCAAGTGGCGTTGACACTCATCCTCCTGGAAATTTTGCCGCGGCGCGTCCCCCGGAGCAGAGGAAGGAAACCCGGCGCGCGACCCGAAAACGTCACGGGAGCGCAGCAAAATAAAAGTGTAGGGCACCAGGAAGCTAAACGCAAGAACCGGAGGAACAACCAGGTACGTCGGGAATACCCGCGCGGGAGGAGAGCGGCGCGGATTTTCGGGGAACCGCCCCGTCGTTCACAGCTCTCCCTTCCATTTGCTCATTCCTGGAGGAGAAGTCGCCGTCGCGGTTTTCGTTGCGGACTTCGCCGCCAATGCGGCGCGGATTTTCGGGAGCACCACGCGGGTTGCGGCTGCGCCCGCCGCGATGAGATCCGGTGTCCTCTCAAAGTCGTCCCACTGGAAATCCCGGACGTCCGGCTCGATGATCAAGTCGGCCTCGCGGCGCCATTCCAGGTCCGCGTGGCGCTGGAGAATAGCGAAAGACAACCCGATGACGTCCACGATGCTGGTGGGTTTGCGATCGCTGGCCCCCTCGAGAAACACGGCGATCACAATATCCGCCCCGAGCTTCCGCACGGCATCCACGGGCACGGGCGCCGCCAAAAAGCCATCCACCAGGAACCGTCCTTCGTGCTCCACCGGCATGAACATCCCGGGATACGCGCAGGAGGCGCGCAGAGCGGGTCCCAAGGGGCCTTTCGTGAAATACACGGCCTCGCCTGTGCCCAGGTCAGTGGCGGCGATGGCCAGCGGGAGGCGTAATTGCTCAAACGTCGTCAAACCAAGGAATTTTCGCGGGTAGTGCTCGAGCCGCTGATTGGAGGCGAGTCCCATCCAAGAAAGTTTCCACTGGCCGAAGTCCCGGAAGCGTGTGGACTTGGCCTGCGCTACGATTTCGTCGATGGTATGCCCGCTGGCATAAGACGCCGCGAGCAAAGCGCCCGCGCTGGTCCCGCTGAGGCAATCGATAGGAATTTGTTCTTCGTCGAGCACCCGCAGTACGCCGAGATGTGCGATCCCGCGCGCAAACCCTCCCCCGAGCGCCAAACCTACGCGCGGCCGCCCCTCCGGCGAGGCAGGGGGTTCAGCGTAGGCGAATTCGCGGACGCGCTCGACGGCGTTCCGCATCCATTCGGTGACCTTCTTCGCGCGCGGGCTCATTGTTCGCTACTCACCAACGTATCATGCCCGGGGTTTCCAGTTGACCCCGAATTGCTGCTTCTGTAACCTGCTCAGACGCCCGCTCGCTGGCGCTGCGGCCTTGCCGGAGCGAGCGCAGAGCAGTCCACCGGCGTCCCCGAGATGAAACGTCCCATCGAAAATGTGGTTGTACTGGGAGCCGGGACGATGGGTGCGCGGATTGCCGCACATATGGCCAACGCCGGAGTGGGCTGCGCGCTGCTCGATATCGTTCCGCCCGAACTGACTGCGGCGGAAAAGGCGCGCGGGCTTACCGCCGCCAGCCCCGAGTTTCGCAACCGGATTGTCCGCGCAGGCCTGGCGGCCGCAGCGAAATCAAGCCCTGCGGCATTTTTCACCAAAGGGTTGGAGCAACGCATCGTCACGGGCAATTTTGAAGATGACCTAAAGCTTTGTGCGGAGGCCGACTGGATCGTCGAGGCCGTCGCCGAAAATCTGGAGATCAAGCGCGCATTGCTGGCGCGTGTGGCCCAAGTTCGCAAACCGGGTACGCTGGTCAGCACAAATACCTCCGGCCTGCCGGTCCGGCATATCGCCGAGGGGTTTTCTGAAGAGTGCCAACAGCACTGGGCCGGCACTCACTTCTTTAACCCGCCGCGCTACCTAAAGTTGGTGGAAATCATCCCCGGACCCGCCACGCGCTCGGAAGTTCTGGAGGCGTTGACGGAATTCTGCGACCACCGGCTCGGCAAGGGCGTCGTGGTGGCCAAGGATACGCCCAACTTCATCGCTAATCGCGTCGGCACTTATTCGATGCTGAATGTCATTCGCGGGATGGGTGATTTGGGGATGACGTTTGAAGAAGTGGACGCCTGCACCGGTCCAGCGATCGGCTGGCCCAGGTCCGCGACGTTCCGCACCGGCGATATCGTGGGCCTCGATGTGCTCCTCAATGTCGTGCGCAACCTCTACGAAAACATCCCTAACGACGAGTCGCGGGAGTTGTTCCGCGTGCCGCCGCTGGTCGAAGAAATGGCGCGGCGGGGTTGGCTTGGGGAGAAAGCTGGGCGTGGGTTTTATCAGCGCGTGAAGAAGCCTGGAGGCGAATCCGAAATTCTCTCGCTCGATCCCGCCAAGATGGAATATCGCCCGCAGCAAAAGGCGCGTTTTGCTTCGATCGAAGCGGGCAAAAACATCGAAGATACGCGCGAGAGGTTGCGAACGTTTGCGGCGCCTGCGCTGGAGGGGAAGGAAGGAGACAAAGCGCAGAGATTTATTTGGGGCGTGCTTTCGGGGATGTGCCTGTACGCTGCGCGCCGCGTGCCGGAAATCTCGGACTCGATCGTGGACGTGGACCGCGCCATGCGCTGGGGTTTTGGCTGGGAACTCGGACCCTTCGAGACCTGGGACGCCATCGGCGTGGAACCCATGGCCCGGCAGCTCGAAAAAGAGGGCCGGGCGCTGCCGTCGCTCGTCACCACGCTGCTCTCGTGTGGGAAGAAGTCGTTCTACGAATCAGCGCGCGGCGAAATGTCGTTTTTCGACCTGGGGAGCAAGAGCTACAAGCCTGAACCGGTCCCTGCGGGCGTCATTTTCTTGAAATCGCTCAAAGACCGGGGAAAGGAAATCGAAAAAAACTCCGGCGCGAGCCTGATTGACGTGGGCGACGGCGTGCTCTGCTGCGAATTTCACGCCAAGATGAACGCCATCGGCGGCGACCTGATCGCCATGCTGCACAAGGGCCTCGCGCGGCTGCGCACGGAGTTCGACGCGATGGTCGTCGCCAATCAAGCCGTAAATTTTTCCGCCGGCGCGAACCTGATGCTCATCTTGATGGGCGCGCAAGAGCAGGAGTGGGACGACCTGCACCTCGCCGTACGCCAGTTTCAAAACGTCAACCTGGCGCTCAAGCATGCGCCGAAACCAGTGGTTGTCGCGCCGCAAGGCTTGGCGCTCGGCGGCGGGTGCGAAATTGCATTGCACGCCACGCGCATCCATGCTGCGGCGGAGGCGTATATCGGCTTGGTCGAATCAGGAGTTGGGCTGATCCCGGCCGGTGGCGGCACGAAAGAAATGATCGTCCGCGCCAACGAACGCGCCGAAGGCGAGGAGAATCTCGACCTATTCCACGCGCTCAAGCCCGTGTTCGAGACCATCGCCATGGCCAAAGTCTCCACCAGCGGCGAAGAGGCGCGCGAATTGGGCTACCTGCGCCGCGCGGACCTGGTGGCGATGAACCTCGACCGCCTGGTGGCCGACGCAAAGGAGACCGCGCTCGGCCTTGTCCGCAGCGAATGGCGCCAAACAGCGTCGCCGCCCACGGAGCCTTCCATCCGCGTGCTCGGCGAAGAATTCGAGGCCGCCGCGAAACTCGCGATTCACCTGATGCTGCGCGGGGAATACATCAGCGAATATGACGCGCTGGTCGCGCGCAAGCTCGCCCACGTCATGGCCGGCGGCGCCCTGAGCGCATCGCAGCTGGTCAGTGAGCAGTACATCCTCGACCTCGAGCGCGACGCTTTCGTCTCCCTCTGCGCCCAGCGCAAGACCCAAGAGCGCATCGCCCACACCCTCAAGACCGGCAAGCCCCTGCGAAATTAGGGCTCCGCGGACCTGCACGCGAAACAGGTTCCTGCCAGTAAGGAATTCAAACTTGGTCAAAGTGGTCCTCGCGCTCACGCACAAGCGCGAATCCTTCAAATTCCAGAATCCGCACCAATCGTCTGAAATGGATCGGCGCAATGCGGGGCATGCGCCAGCTCTAGGAAGCAAGCGGGACAGCCAGCCTGACCTTCGCGCGCGTCAGGATCCGGCGGGGCCTGTAGCTATTTCCATGCCGTTCAAAGCCGGCTTCCGCGAGAATCGCCTCGAGGGTGCCCATTTGGGAGCACTCTTCCAGTAACAATGTTACGGCCTCGCGAAGGCGAGCTTTTGCTCCCGCGACGGAATCGCCGCAACTGGAGACATCCAGCCCTGGGGCATAGGCGACATACACGCCGCCTTCTTTCCAGACTTCGGCGTTGAACCGAATCTCGGGAATCTGCGATTTTCGCTTTGAAAGAATTCGCGGCATCTTGCCCCGATTGTAGCCCCTCCCCGCACCATAACAAAGCCTGATCGCACACTACGTCACAAATCATCGTCGGCCAGTCGGCGGCCGTGGCCGTTCGCTTCGAGCCAGTGGTAGAGGTGGACCTGGTATAAGTACGAGGCGACGATTTCCTCGCCTAGCTCGTGCGTCTCGACGCAGAGGAACGGCACACGCAGCCCGGCCAGCGTGGCAATCAGCGATTGCGTGATCTGGTTCGGGTTTGCAGGGCTGTGCTCGTAGCGGGATTTCACTTGGCTCAGCGGCGCCGTCACGACCAACAAACGGTCGGGGAACTCGCTCATGCGCCGCAGGCGGGCGACGAACACGGGGCGATCCACGCTGAATGAGCGCACCAGGTCGTTCAAGTCTTTGCGCTCGACCGCGCAGACATTTTCCAATCCCGCGACCGTGTAATCGCCTACTTCGAGGGGCTTTTTCTCCACGCCAGAGAACCAGCCCTGGAAGCGCGCAAACGAAAACGGGTTTTGCTCGCGCGTGTCCACGACAACCGTTGGCCGTGGCGTACGGAGTTGCGTGCCGCCGCGTTCCGCCACCACCGGGAGCGCCGGGTGCGCCACGGGCTGGGCGGTCATTTGCCATTTCAGCGGAGGAGCGATCAGTGTGCGCCTTCGCGGCATAAAAATCTCAGGATGCCGAGCATACCCTGGATTTCAGTTCAAGATAAGCATCATCCGGCAGCCCCCCGCCTCTAAAGAGGCGGGCTACAGCAACCGGCTGTTCACTCAGACATCGGTGAACGACAATGGGAGGCGATGCATGCTGTAGCCCGGCTCTTCAGAGCCGGGGCTTTTCCTGGTTGCTGCGCCAACACACCTGGTTGCTTTTAGAACCGCACTAGCATCCAATAGTAAAGTGGTGCGGACGGGTCAGGGAACACGGGCCACGGACCACGAGTCACCCATCCACAAGAGGCACACCATGAGAGAAGCCGTCATTGCCAGTTCGGTCCGCACGGCGGTTGGGAAAGCATTCAAGGGCACGCTGCGCGCCACGCGTC
>Ga0187846_10002158_pt1 | contig 10894 bp, 8 predicted proteins | sample TC_taG_FD_161473 | JGI IMG/M metagenome (GOLD analysis project Ga0187846, IMG submission 161473) | Biofilm microbial communities from the roof of an iron ore cave, State of Minas Gerais, Brazil - TC_06 Biofilm (v2) | ecosystem: Environmental > Terrestrial > Deep subsurface > Cave > Wall biofilm ... | reverse complement strand
CTTGCGGCCATTGCGGCGGACGGCCGCGGCGTGTTTGTGTATTTGCATCACACCGGGCGGGGATTTCAGATCGACTCGCGCGTGGACGAAAGCGACGCGCTGCCGCAGATACGTTTCCACGGACGCGGCGAACAGGACCAGGATCTGGGCCGCCAGCGGCGGGTGCAGCGCGAGAGCGGCATCGGCGCGCAGATCCTGATCGACCTGGGCCTGCGCCGCATTCGCGTGCTCACCAACCATCCGCGCAAGGTTGTGGCGCTCGAAGGCTACGGCCTAGAAATCGCGGAGCAGGTACCGCTGGCGCTCTCGCCGTCGCAGTCCGGCCACCAACTCCTCTGAAGCTCCCGCCTAGCGCCCGAAAACCAGCACCACAAACGAATTCGGCACGAGGGGCGGACGCGGGCGTGGATTGTCTTGCGTCGGCTTGGGGCGCTCTCCGAATTCGGCAGTGACCAGAAACACTTCGTGCGTCTTCGGGTCGAGGGCCATCGTTCGCGCGTGCGCCTGCGTCGGCACGTCTTCGACGACGCTGAACCTGTCCGCGCTATCTTCGTGCACCACGGTGAGTGTCCCGCTCTCTCCGTTCGACGAGAAGGCGAAGGCAGTTTCCGCATCGAAGGCGTTGGCATCCACGCCGTCGCCGATGGCCGGCGTGGCAATGACTTTGCCGGAGTCGGCGTCGATGACCGCCATCATCTTGTTGTCGCAGCCGGCAAAGAGGCGCCGATGCGCGATGTCCATGGCAAGCCCTGACGGCTCCTGGCACGGCGCGAGCTTCCAGGTGGCGGTGACAGCGAGCTTCTGCGAATCGATGGCCTGCATCTCGCTCTTGTCTTCGATGTTGACGTAAACGTGGCCCGCGCCGTCCGCCGCCGCGAACTCCGGCTTGCCGTCCAGCGCGATGGTGCCGGCGACTTTCCCCGTGGCGGCGTCGATGGCGGTCGAATCGTGGCTGCGGCCGTTCATCGCAAACACGCGCTTGGACGCGGGATCGTAAACAATGGCGTCGGGATTGGTCCCCGCCGGAACCGAACCCGTTACTTGCAGCGTCTTGAGGTCGAAAATCGTCACCGTATTGGCGCGGCCGTTGGAGGTGAATCCGCTGCCAAAAGCGGAAGCCAGAGCGATGCCGTGCACACCTTCGGTGTTGGGAATCTCGCCCACAGCTTTTCCCGAGTCCACGTCGAGGACGATCACCCTCGTGGCGCGTGAGATGAAAAGCCGCCGCGTCGCCGAGTCAAAGGTGATGTAGTCCCATCCGCCGTCACCCCCGAGAGTAATCTTCTTCAGCAAATGGTAGCCGGAAGCGCCCGGCGGGGCCGCATTGGCTGACGTGCTCGTGTTGGCATTCGTCAGGCCCGCCGCCACGGCCAAGGACACAATCAGAATGGCAAAAGTGCCGGAAAACCAATGACGCTGAGTCTGCATATATTCTCTCCCCCGCTGGATTACAAACGGACTGGTCGGCGGCTAGCCTACTTCGAGCGGAGCTCTCGGGTCAACCGACGGGAAGAGGATTAGGTGGCGATGTGCAGTGTTTCAGCCAGGAGCCGGCGCGCCGACCGTGACATAAGGCCGAATTTTCTCGAGCCGCGCCTTCGAGATTCCGCGAATCGCGAGCAAGTCCTCGACGCGCCGGAACGGCCCGCTTTTTTCGCGAAACCGCACAATCGCCTTCGCGGTCGTCGCGCCGACTCCGGGGAGCTGCTGTAGTTGCTCCAACGTGGCTGTGTTCAAATCCAGTGGTGCAGCCGGTGGTTTCTTCTGAGATCTTACGGTGGGAACCAGGAACGCGGAGAGTAGCATGAGGGCGCACGCGAAACGAAGTAAGAGGTAACCATCCCTGTGGGCCTCTGTTCCCCATCCGTCAGAGCCGGTTTCCCTGGGCATCGTATTCCGTGACTTCGCCGAAGAGTGCAGCCTGCGCAGCGACTTGGCCGCGGTCGCCGACCAGCACGATTTGCGCGTTGGCCGAATCGAAGTGGCGGCGAGCGGCTGCGAGCACATCGTCGGCCGTGAGCGCGCGGATTCGCTCGCGATACGTTTCCAGATAATCTTCGGGCAGCCGCTCAAGATAGACCGTCGAGAGCTGGCTGGCGATCCCGTCGAGCGTCGCCACTCCGAGCGAAAAGACGCCGGTCAGATAGCTGCGCGCGCTATCGAGCTCTTCGGGGCTGACGGGCATAGAGCGCATGCGGTCCATCTCGTAGAAAATCTCGGTCAGCGTGGCGGCCACGACTTCGTTGCGCACCGCGGCGTGTACGCTGAAGTATCCGTGCTGCCGCAAAGGATGGGCGCCGCTGCGCGGGCTGTAGGTGTAGCCCTTCTGCTCACGGATGTTGATGACCAGCCGCGAATGGAACGCGCCGCCATAAATCGCATTGGCGAGCACCAGGCCATACCAATCCGGGTCGTGCCGCGTGATGGCGAGATTGCCGACCAGCACCTGCGTTTGCACGGTGCCGGGCACATGGACAAGGTGGACGCCGCGGCCAGCGTTTCTCGGCGGCGCAGGCGGCTCGGGCAGCCCCGCCGGCACGGCCTTCCACTCGCCACACGCTTTCTCGACTTGCTCAAGCATCGCTTCGGCGGAAAAATCACCCACGGCGATCAGCAAAGCGCTCGCTGGAACATAGTGCTGGCGATAAAACCCGAGGAGGTCTTCCGGCCGATATCTGGCCACTTGCTCCTCGGTGGGAGCGACGATCGCATAGGGATGCTCGCCGAATAGCACGCGTCTCAGGCGCTCGTTTGCGAGAAATCCCGGCGTGGCGCGCTCCACGCGCAACTCTTCAATTTTCTGCCGCCGCTCGCGCTCAAACTCTTCGACGGGAAACGAAGCGTTGCGCGCAAGGTCGGCGACGAGCTGGACCAGTCCACCGGAAAACTCGGCCAGCCCAGCGACAGCAATCGCGCTGGTATCGGCGCCCGCGTGCGTTGCGAGATCACCGCCCATCGCCCGCAGATCCTCTTCGATGCGCCGGCTGGAGCGCGAGGCGGTTCCCGTGCGGACGACGGTCGCGGTCATTTCGGCCAGTCCCGGAGCTCGATGGGCGACCGCGGCATTGCCCGCGCGAAAGAAAAGCTGCGCGGCGATCTTCGGGAACGTGTGCGACTCCGCGACAACGACTTGCAGACCGTTCGACAGTGTGCGCACAGTGCGCCGCGGCCACGCGACCGGGCGTTCGGCACCAAGCGCCGGCGGCGCGGTCGGACGCGGAACGGAAGTTACCGGGGAGCTCATCGGGCCGCTCCCTGCGCCGTTGGACGCCGCACGACCATCGCGCGGTTCTTCGGGACGAGATACTTCTGCGCGGCCTGCTGTACTTGCTGCGGCGTCACGGCGAGGAAACTGTCGAGAATGGTGTTGATGCGCTCGGGGTCGCCGTCGAAAAGCGTGAAACACGCAAGATAGTGCATCAGGCCGAAGCGCGGCATGTACGAGCCCATGCCACCTTCGAGCATGGAGTAGTAATCGGCGCGGAATTTCACTTTCACGGGATCGAGTTCGTCCTCGGGAATTCCCTGTTGCTGCACTTCGCGAATGATTTCGTCGAAGGCAACGAGGGTCTCTTCGGTGGAGAATTCCGGCTTGTGAAAAATGCGAGTGACGACCTGCGCCGGGCCGTTCGTGTCGAAAATGTCCGCGCCGCCGCTAGCCTCGACGGCAATCTGCTTTTCAAGCACGAGGCGGCGATGGACGCGTCCGGCGCGGCCGCCATGGAGCGCGCGGTCGAGAATGGCTGCGGTGTACCAGTCGGCCGACCCTCTCGCAGGCAGAGTGTAGCCGATCGCAATCGCCGGAAGCGGGCCGAGTTTCTCTTCCACTTCACCGCGGCGCTCTTCGGTCTGCAGCGGCTCGGTCACGTCGGCGAGCGGAGGAAGCGGGTGCGGCGGAATATCTTCGAAGTATCGCTTGGCAAGGGCCAGGGCTTCACTGGTTTCAAAATCGCCGAGAATCAGCAGCACAGCATTGTTTGGCGCGTAGTAGGTGCGGAAGAAGTTCCCGACGTCCTCGAGCGTAGCGGCGTCGAGGTCGGTAAAATCGCCGTAGAAATTGTGGGCGTTGGGCCAGTTGCGGAAGGCCACCGGCGGGAGGTCGAGCCACGGGAATCCGCCGTAGGGCTGGTTCAGGACGTTCACGCGGACTTCCTCTTTCACCACATCGCGCTGGTTGCGCAGATTTTCGTCGTCTACTTTGAGCGCGCGCATGCGGTCTGCTTCGAGCCAGAGGACCCGCTCGAGAGCGTTCGAGGGCACGGCTTCGAAATAGTTCGTGATGTCGTAGTTCGTGGTACCGTTGAGCAGTCCGCCCGAAGAATTGATCAGCCGGATGTGTTCCATCTTTCCTGCGTTTTCCGATCCCTGGAACATCATGTGCTCGAAGAGGTGTGCAAAGCCGCTGCGTCCGCGGGGCTCGAGGCGGAAACCGATCCGATAGTAAACGCCCACAGTGACGAAAGGGGCTGAACGGTCCGGAGAAGCCACGACGCGCAGGCCGTTCGCGAGCGTGGTGTGTTCCACGGGAATTTGCAGCCGATTCTCCACAGCGCCTCCAGGAATTCCGTTGGCGGTCAATTCTTTCTGTTCAGGACGCCCTCGAGCCCGCTCAGCGTCGCTTCCGGCTTGGTGGACAACACGCGCCCGGCGAGCCGCGCAAGCGCCGCGTACGACTCGCCAACTTCGCGCGGATATTCTTCCAGCGCGCGGACGTGTTTTTCCACGGTGGCATAGTCGCCGCGAGCGATGGGGCCAGTCCAGGCCTCTTGCGGGCCGAGGCGCTCGAAATTATCGAGCATCTGGCGCATCAGGGGCAGCAAGGCCTGCTCCGCGCGCCGCCGGGTGAATCCAACCTTCATCAGGATCTGAGTGGCGGCTTCCACTAAAGCAAGCGCCTGGCTCGCGACCAGGGCGCCTGCGGCGTGATAGGCGGGCTTAGCGCGGCTGTCTAGGGCCACCACCACTCCGCCCAGCGCTCGCGCAATCTCCGTGCCCACACGGCGCGCAATGGCGTCGCCCTCGACCGCGAAGATCACATTCTCCAGTTCCGGGAGTCCGCGCCCGCTGAACGTCTGCATCGGGTGCAGGGAACCAGTGGAAGCGCCGCGCTGAGCCAGCGGATCGAGGACGCTGCGATCCAGCGCCCCGCTGGTGTGCAGCACCGTCCTGCCGCGGCATTCTTCCGAGCCCATAACAGCCAGTTCTCGCGCCACTTCCGCGAGAGCCCCGTCGGGCGTAGTCAACAAAATGATATCTGCGCCCAGAACGAGGCGCGTGAGACCCACGTACGGAGTCCCGGCTCCGATGGCGCTTACCGAGGCGCGAGCTCCAGCGGCCGAGCGGCTGATCACCGCTCCGATACGCCAGCCCAGCTCATGGAGACGTTTGCCGAGCGTTCTTCCTACGCGCCCTGCGCCGACGATCGAAAGAATGTGCTCCATCAGCGTGATAGCATAGCGTGTTCGCTCTCGAAGGGGTGGAGGAAATTCAATCTTGCATTCGTTCTGGACGATACTTCTAGGATTCGTCGCCCTCATCTGGGTTCTTCAGTCCCTTGATGCCGCACTCGGTGTTCGGTCGCTACGGTCCATCGCCGACGCAACCCCGCTGTCAGACGCCGATTGCCCCCCGGTTTCGATCCTCTTTGCGGCGCGCGACGAAGCCGAAAAGATGCCGGGAGCGCTCGAGACTTTTCTTGCGCTCGACTACCCGCGCTACGAAATCGTGGCGGTGGACGACCGCTCGGAGGACGGCACTTCGCGCATCCTCCAGGACGCGGCACAGAAGGACCCCCGCGTGAAGGCTGTGCGGGTGAACAAGCTGCCCGCGGGCTGGCTCGGCAAGCCACACGCGTTGCAGCAAGCCTACCAGCGCTCGACCGGCGAATGGCTGATCTTCACCGATGCGGACGTTCACTTCGCTCCCGATCTGCTGCGCCGCTCGATCGCCCTGGCGCAACGCGAAGGATGGGAACACCTGACTCTGCTCGGCAACGTGAAAATGGTTCATCCGGGCGAAAAGATTGTTCTCACCTTCTTCGCCATGAGTTTCGTCATAGGGCTCAAGCCATGGCGCGTGAGCAATCCGCGCTCGAGCATCTACGCAGGCGTTGGAGCGTTTCAACTGATTCGCCGCGGCGCCTACGAAAGAATGGGCACGCACCGCCGGCTGGCCATGGAAGTGGTGGACGATATGAAGCTCGGAAAACTTGCTAAGGAAGCAGGCATACGATCCGGCGCTGCGAAAGACGGCGGCGCGGTCAACGTGCGCTGGCACGACGGCCTCGGCAACATCATCCGTGGCACGACCAAGAACTTCTTCGCCACGACCGGATATCGCCCGTGGCTCGCCTGCCTGCAACTCGCGGCCATGCTGCTGATGTTCGTGATGCCTTGGGTGGCGCTGCCTTTTGCCCGCGGCTGGGCGCTTGCTTCCGCAGCGACCGCGGTCACCCTGGCGATCGCGGCCGAAACCGGCACGGCGCTCGAATTTGGAATCTCGCCGCTTTACGCGGCGACCGTGCCGATGGGCGCGCTGATCTTTTCCTGGATGCTGGCGCGTTCCACCATCGTCACCCTGTGGCAGGGCGGCGTCACCTGGCGCGGCACCTTCTATCCCCTCGAAGAACTGAAGCGCGGCGTGGTGTGAGCGTCAGGAGCGGCGGCGGCCGCCGGCCTTTGACCGGCCGGCGGCGGGAGCGGCGGCTGCTGGCTCGGTTCCAGATGCCGGCGCCGCGACCGCGGCAGCCACCGGAGCTTCCGAGGGCGCGAAGAGGCCAAGGTCGCGCTGCTTCAAGCTGCGCACGCGATCGCGCAGCGCCGCCGCGCGCTCGAATTCGAAGCGCTTCGCCGCTTCGCGCATTTGCGCTTCGAGCTGCGCGATGGCCTGCATCAACTCCGCTTCGTTCGTGATTTCGCCGATAGCCGTATCTTCCGCAGGAATCGTCACATAGTCGGCGGCCACAATCGCCGCCAGCTGCATGTCCACGGACTTGACGATCGATTGCGGCGTGATGTTGTGCTCGCGGTTGTAGGCCTGTTGCTTGGCGCGGCGGCGCTCCGTTTCCGCGATGGCCGTGCGCATCGAGTCGGTCATCGTGTCGGCATACAGAATCGCGCGGCCTTCGACGTGCCGCGCGCAGCGGCCCATGGTCTGAATCAACGAAGTGGCGCTGCGAAGATAGCCTTCCTTGTCGGCGTCGAGAATCGCCACCAGCGACACTTCCGGCAGGTCGAGCCCTTCGCGCAGAAGGTTGATGCCGATCAAGACGTCGAATTCGCCGCGGCGCAGATCGCGGAGGATGCGCACGCGTTCGAGCGTCTCGATTTCCGAGTGCAGATAGCGGCACCGCACCCCGACTTCGCCGAAGTACTCGGCGAGGTCTTCGGCCATGCGCTTCGTCAGCGTGGTGACCAGCACCCTCTCGCTGCGCGCGGCGCGCAAGCGGATTTCCTCGAGCAAGTCGTCCACCTGCCCTTTCACCGGACGCACTTCGACCTGCGGATCCTCGAGGCCCGTGGGGCGAAGCACCTGCTCGACCACAATGCCGCCTGACTTGGTCAGCTCGTACGGGCCGGGAGTGGCGGAGACATAGACCACCTGGTTCGTGCGGTGCTCGAATTCCTCGAACGTGAGCGGACGGTTGTCGAGGGCCGAGGGCATGCGGAAGCCGAAATCCACGAGGGTCTGCTTGCGCGAGCGGTCGCCGTGGTACATGCCGCGCAGCTGCGGAACGGTCTGGTGGGACTCGTCCACGAAGAGCAGAAAATCCTGGGGCACGTAGTCGAGCAGCGTGGGCGGCGCTTCGCCCGGCAGGCGGCCGGAAAGATGCCGCGAATAGTTCTCGATGCCGTGGCAGTAGCCGATGGTGCGCATCATTTCGATATCGAAAAGCGTGCGCTGCTGCACGCGCTGCGCCTCGACGATCTTTCCCTGGCGTTCGAGTTCGCCTTTCCACCAGTCCAGCTCTTCGTAGATCGTCCGAATCGCGCGCTCGCGCTGTTCCGCGGGCAGAACGTAGTGCGACTTGGGATAGATGGTGAGGCGCGTGATTTCGTCCTCGCGCGAGCGAATCTCTCCGGTGAGAGGATCGGTTTTTCGCAGCGCCGTCACCTCGCTGCCCCACAATTCGAGGCGCACGGCGAGATCGTCGTACGGCGGATAAATCTCGATCATATCGCCGCGCACGCGGAAGGAGCCGCGGCGCAAGTCCTCGCTGCGCTCGTACTGAATCTCGACGAGTTTGCGCAGAATCGCTTCGCGCGCGATGGATTGTCCTTTTTCGAGCACCAGTACCATGCCGTAGTACGCTTCCGGCGAACCAATGCCGTAAATGCACGAGACCGACGCGACGATGACGACGTCGCGGCGCTCGAACAGCGATCGGGTCGCGCTCATGCGCAGCTTGTCCAACTCGTCGTTGATGGTCGCTTCCTTCTCGACGTACGTGTCGCTCGCAGGCATGTACGCTTCGGGCTGGTAGTAGTCATAGTAGCTGACGAAGTACTCGACCGCGTTGCTCGGGAAAAAAGACCGAAACTCGTGGTAGAGCTGCGCGGCGAGCGTCTTGTTGTGCGCCAGCACGATGGCTGGGCGGTTCAGCGCTTCGATGATCTTCGCGACCGTGAACGTCTTGCCCGAGCCGGTAACTCCGAGCAGCACCTGGTGGCGCTCGCCGTCGTCAACGCCGCGAAGGAGCTGTGCGATGGCTTCCGGCTGGTCGCCGCGAGGTTCGTAGTCGCTCGCAAGTTTGAACTTCATAACGAAGCCGCCCGGAACAAATAAACAATCACTCCGAAACTTGGAATTATACCGCACACCGGCAACACGGTTCGACGCCGCGAGCGCCTGCGATGAACCGTTCCAAAGCGCGCGGCGCGTCTTAGGAGGGTGGCGCCTCCGGCAGCAACGTAATCTGCGATTGACTCTCCACGCGGCCCGCGTAGCGCATCTTCGAGCCAGAGCTGGCGCTTACAATCTCATAGTTCATTTCCTGCGAGCTCGTCTGCGTGGAGCTTATGAGCAAGCCTGTCGAGATCGATATCGAATCCAGACTTTCGCCTGAGCCGGTCCACGTTCCGGAGGTGCGCAGGCCGTTGCGGCGATAGTCCTCCGGCGTCGCATCGCCCTGGCCGCCGCGAGAAATGTTGAAGCGTGTGAGGATCACCGCGCAGGTCGCCACGGTCCCTGCCGCGGCGTCGGTCTTCAGGGTCTCGGCTGTCACCGCATCCTCCGCGCGGCAGGGTTCGTTGCGCAGGTACGTTGACTCGGTTCGCCAAACCATGCCAGCCAACGGTGTGCCGGGCAGCAGTTGCTCGCCGCTCCATTTTTCACTGACCGCGATTCCCCGCTTCGGGATGGCCGCGCCTGAAGAAAGCTCCGACAACCATGCGCGCGCCGCTCCCGCCGCCGACGGGTTTGCGAGAACGTCTTCGATGCCCTTCAGGCTCGAAAGCTTGCCGTCGGGCTCGATCGTGAATTCCAGCGAGCGGCCCTCCAGACGATCATATTGCCCCTGCAGCAACGCCGCTTGCGGGTCGAAGGCGTCGCTTTCGAACGTCGCAGCCGACTTCTCATAGGTGGCGCGAATCTTCGTCGGGCCGGTGGTGCCCTCCCGGCCAACCTGAGCATCGAGCACGTCCAGCCGGACAATCAAACTCACCGCTTGCCGGAACTGCGAAGGTCCTTCGGGATTCTCAATCGGTGTTGTTGCCTTGGCGTTGGTGGTGGCGCGCGTCTCGATCTGATAGTGCAGCGTCTGGCCTATCGCGAACCTCGGCCACAGGTGCAGGCGCTGCTGCTCCGCTCCGTGCGGCCGCCCGGCGAGGAGCAAAAGGCTTGCTACGGCGACGGCGACTGGTCTTGCGGCGCGATTCGACTTGCTTGCGCCGAAGGCTCCGGCGAGAGGCGGACCCATACGCAAAACGCTAGCACACGGATTGAAATGTGCAAACAGGTCTCGCTCCGCGCGCTGCGTCAGCGGGGACGCGGACTGACTGTTGCCGCGCGCGTGAGAGTGGGCGCCAAAAGCGGCCCGCGCAGGTCGAAGGCAGCCGCCTGCGGGGACCCAACGCTGGCAGCGCGTGCGACCCCTGAGCCGCCGGCCGGCTGCAAACGAAAATCGACATTCCCAGCAAAATCCACGGAGCCCGAACCCGCAATGTCCGCGTCCGGGCCGGTGAACTGCAGCTCTTGAAACTGCACCATGCCGTTGCTGCAGGTGAACGAGGCGGAAACCTCCGGAAAAACCGCGGCGCGCGCGCGATCTCCAAGTTTCGGCAGCAACTGCGTCATGTTGATGCTTCGGACTTGGGCCTGGTCCACCCGCCCCGAGCCTTCACAGGAGAGAGACGCCAGCAAGTCCGCCCGAGCCGCGCCGCGCGCCTGGAAGGAGATCTTGCCGGAGGCGGCGCCGCTGAAAAGATTCGCGAGCTTGGGCGCTGCAGCAACCAGTGCACCGAGATCTACCCGGGCAAAATCGAGGCCGACGCGGTATCCAGGCTCCTTTCCAAGTTCGGCTTGCAGTGTCCCGGCGACGCTCCCGCCGTAGAAGTCGGCTTTGGCGTTCGTCAGCGCGATATGGCGGCCGTCGACTTTCAACTCTCCATCGAGACGGCGCACCATGAGAGGCGCAAGCGCGAATTGGTCGATGCGAATGTGGCCGTTCGCCTGAATGCTATCGGGCGTTAGGTTCGCAGGGGCACGCGCGCTCAGAAACGGCAGCACGCGGCTGAGGAAACCCTGCTGCCAGCGCGGATTCAGCCATCGGTCCAGGTCGGTGGCGGCAATGTGGTCCGCCGACAAGGAAAACTGCCATCCCAACGGCGGTTCGCCTCGATCGATGCTGCCTCTCCACCTTGCGCCGAAGGCTTCCGCGGAGCTCAGCGCGATGTCG
>Ga0187846_10002157_pt1 | contig 10898 bp, 11 predicted proteins | sample TC_taG_FD_161473 | JGI IMG/M metagenome (GOLD analysis project Ga0187846, IMG submission 161473) | Biofilm microbial communities from the roof of an iron ore cave, State of Minas Gerais, Brazil - TC_06 Biofilm (v2) | ecosystem: Environmental > Terrestrial > Deep subsurface > Cave > Wall biofilm... | reverse complement strand
GGCTTCTCGGCCGCGTTTCCGAAAGCGATTTGGTGGCGAGCCAGCACGTCGGTGGCAAGATCGGCGCACGTTCTCCCGCCCACGAGTGAACGCGTGTCAGGAAAGAATCTCCGAACGACGTCTTCGTTCAGACCAACGATCTCAAAGAACTGCCCACCCAGATAGCTGGCGAGGGTCGAGATTCCCATTTTGGAAAGAATCTTCTTGAGCCCGGATTCCATGGCATCACGAAAATTGCGCAGGGCGTCGGCTACGGAGATCTCGCCCAGCTCGCCGCGCCGCGCGAGGTCGGCAATGATCTCCAACGTCAAGTAAGGGTTCACTGCCGCGGCGCCATAGCCCACCAGACAAGCCAGGTGATGCGGCTCCCACGCTTCTGCCGTCTCGAGCACCAGATCGGCCTTGTTTCCGACGCCTTCCTGGATCAGGTGCTTAACCACAGCGCCCACCACCAACAGCATAGGCGCCGCGGCGCGCTCTGCGGTGACGCCGCGGTCGCTCAGAATCAGGATGGAGCTGCCCGCAACTACCGCCCCTGCGCACTGGCGCGCGATGCGATCGAGGGCCTGGATCATCCCATCCGGACCAGTACCAGCCTCGAACAGGGTGGAAATAGTGGTCGGCTTGAAATAGTCTGCACCGAGTCGCTGAAGTTGCTCCAGTTCATCATCAAACAGGAAGGGCGACTCCAGGCGGATCATGCGCGCATGTTCGGGTGTTTCGATCAGAACCGAATGGCGTGGTCCCAGGTAGAGGCTTAGCGACATCACCAGCGATTCACGAAGCGGATCAATGGGCGGGTTGGTGACTTGGGCGAACATCTGCCGGAAGTAGTGATAGATGGGTCGTGGACGGTGCGAGAGCGCGGCCAACGGTGTGTCGTCACCCATGGAGCCCACGGGTTCCTTCCTGTCTGCAGCCATGGGCTTGATGAGGAGTTCGATATCCTCTTCGGTGTAGCCTGCGGCTCGCTGCCAGGCCACAAAGAGGGCTCGGTCACGGACGGCCAGGCGCCGGCTCCACCCTTGGGCACGGGCGAGAGAGGCCTCCGCCGGCTTCATCCGCCCGGAGAAGACCATGTTGCGCGCGATCCACTTGTGGTACTTGCGCCCGTGCGACACCTGGCGCTTCACCTGGTCGTTTTTGAAGATCTTCTGATGATGCAGGTCGACCAGCAAGATCTGCCCCGGACCGAGTCGGCCTTTCTCCTGCACCCGCTCCGGCTCGATGGAGAGGATTCCGACTTCGGATCCCAGAACCACCAGGCCGTCCTGAGTCATCGTGTACCGCGCGGGTCTCAGGCCGTTGCGGTCGAGCGCCGCGCCCACCACGCTGCCATCGAGGAAGGCCATGGCTGCAGGGCCGTCCCAGGGCTCCATCAGACAAGAGTGATAGTGGTAAAACGCCTTGACATCCGTAGGAATCTCGACTGAACTTTCCCACGCCTCCGGAATCATCATCAGTAGGGCTTGCTGGACGCTCCGGCCCGAGCGAGTAAGCAACTCCAGGACGTTGTCGAAGCTAGCCGAATCGCTGCCGCCCGGCTGGACGACTGGTTTCAGCCAATCGACGTCGTCGTCCCAAATGGGGTGTTCCAGCACCGCCTCGCGAGCCCGCATCCAGTTGCGATTGCCGAGAAGAGTGTTGACCTCACCGTTGTGCGCTACCAAACGAAACGGCTGTGCCAGGAACCAACTGGGCGAAGTGTTAGTACTATAACGCTGGTGAAATAGCGCGGCGGAAGTCACAAACTCCGGATCGGACAAGTCGCGATAAAACACGCCCAGTTGCGAAGGTGCTAGCAAGCCCTTGTAGACAATGTTGCGGGATGAGAACGAGGGGATGTAAGTTACCGCCGCTAGTGTTCCTGTAGCCGTCAGTCGATGCTCAATCTCTTTGCGCACCAGGTAGAGCCGCTCTTCAAATTGCCGTCCACCGTTTCCCGAGCTGCCGCCGCGCGAGCATTCACCCTCAGGCTTCTCGGCCATGAGCAGGTGCGCAATGCACGGCTGAGTCTCCCGGGCCTGCGGTCCTAAGGCCCGTTCATCGAGCGGCACCCGGCGCCAGCCGGCGAGATAAAGCCCGCGACCGCGGCGCCGGACCGCGTCTTCGGCAATCCGCATAGCGCGGGCGCGCTCCGCGGCATCACGAGGCAGAAAGAAGACGCCAACCGCGACCCGGCACTCCGGGTTGAGGCCGGAATCCAGGCGGCAGGCCTCGCGCACAAAAAAGGAGGAAGGGAGTTGGACCATGACGCCGGCGCCGTCACCGCTGGCGCCGTCGGTGTCCACACCACCGCGGTGCGTAAGATTTTCCAAGCAAACCAGCGCCTGCTGCACGACGGCGTTCGAAGGCGGCTTGCCCAGTTGTGCGACGAAGCCTACTCCGCAGGCGTCGTGTTCTTCCGGCCGGTAGAGACCATAACCGCAATCGGCTTGGGGCGTTTGCCGCAATTTTTTAACCGCACTCACACATACGTCAAACCAGAGCTCTCACGTCTCCCTAAGACAGCAAGTCAACATATGGATGACTCTCCCCAGTTCCAGCCCTGCAGAAGGGAGAACCCTGTCCAACGTATTCAACTCAAAGCAGTTCTGATTGTGCGCAGCCGGGCTTGACAGGAGAAATGAATAGTTTTTATTCGACCGATAATTTTTGCTTCTGAGACGGGGGACCCAGTGCCCGCCCGTTTGATGCTCTGTACTGCTAACTTCACTGCAATTCTTGGACGATAGGCGACCCGTCTAATTTTGGATTTGCGATTTTGGATTTTGGATTGCTGTGCCTCCGCTATCTGTAGCCCTCAGTCCGTTGTGGCGGCCTGTGCCTTGAGGGCTGACCGGCACGAGTTTCGAGTTTCCTGTTTCGAGTTTCGAAGTGTTGTTAGGCCAAACTGTTTCTCATTACCGGATCCTGGAGAAGTTAGGCGGCGGTGGCATGGGTGTGGTCTATAAGGCCGAAGACACCCGGCTGCACCGGTTTGTCGCGCTCAAGTTCCTGCCTGAGGCACTGGCCAAAAACCGCCAAGCCCTCGAACGTTTCCGGCGCGAGGCGCAGGCGGCCTCGGCCCTCAATCATCCCAACATCTGTACGATTTACGATATCGGTGAGCACGAGGGTCAGCCCTTCATTGCTATGGAGTTTCTGGAGGGCCAGACGCTACGGGAGCGGATCTCGACCGGGGCCCCGTCGGGGTGGGGAGCTGTAGCGGTAGGGGCGAGGCTTGCCCCGCCCTCGCCGGTTGGGGCAGTGGGCAGGACACCCCAAGGGGTGCCCCTACAAATCGACCAATTGCTGAACATTGCGATTCAGATTGCCGATGGGCTGGACGCAGCCCACAGCAAGGGCATCACTCATCGCGACATCAAACCGGCGAATATCTTCGTGACCACGCGAGGCCAAGCGAAGATCCTGGATTTCGGCCTGGCAAAACTGACTGTAGGGGCATCCCTTGTGGATGCCCAAGGGCGGCACAAGGCCCGCCCCTACAAGACCCGCCCACGGCAACCATCGACGCCGAGCACCTCACCAGCCCGGGCACGGCCCTCGGCACGGTGGCCTACATGTCGCCGGAACAGGCGCGTGAGGAAGAGCTCGACCCACGGACGGACCTGTTCAGCTTCGGTGCAGTGCTCTACGAGATGGCCACTGGGAGCCAGCCGTTCGCGGGGTCCACTTCGGCCGCGATCTTTGGCGCAATTCTGCACCAGGCTCTCGTGCCGCCTCTGCAACTGAATCCGAAGTTGCCGCCCAAGCTGGACGAGATCATCGGCAAAATGCTGGAGAAAGATCGCGACCTGCGCTATCAGAGCGCGGCGCAGACTCGTACGGATTTGAAACGCCTGAAGCGCGATACAGATTCGGGACGTTCAGCGGCGATGGCGCCAGTTTCGGAAAGGGTTGAGCCGACTGCTTCAACCACACAGCGGAAATGGAAAAAATGGATGTCAGCGGCCCTAGCGGTCTGGTCATGGGCCTAGCACTGTCTTACTGGCTCGCGCGCCCGCTCCCGCCCCCCAGGGTGTTGAAGTACACCCAGCTCACGAACGATGGCCGAGCGAAAGTTCCCCGAATCGTCATGGACGGAGCCCGCCTTTATTCCAACGAGATAGCCGGAGGTGGAGCGATAGTGCTGGCCCAAGTTTCGACCTCCGGTGGCGAGACGGCGCTCGTCCCCACACCTTTCCCCAATGTCGGCCTCTGGAATATCGCTCCCGACCATTCGCAATTACTGGTCTCAAGCTTGAGCGGCTTGGAGCGGCAGTTGTCGCTGTGGACTTTACCGCTTCCCGTCGGAACCCCTCGGCGGCTTGGCGATCTCGTCGGCCATGATGCCTCCTGGTCTCCAGATCAGCAACGGATCGTGTATGCGCGCGGATCCGACCTGTATACCGCTAAGAGTGACGGGACGGATGGGCGAAAGCTCTCAACGGTCCCCGGCGAGCCTTTCTCGCTACACTGGTCGCCAAACGGGAGGATCGTGCGCTTCGCAGTTTTCGATCGAGCGGGGACAAGTTCGATATGGGAAGTTGGCGCCAACGGGAATAATCTCAATCGGTTGCTTGAGGGCTGGAGCAAGCCGGCGGCGGAATGTTGCGGCAACTGGACCGCGGACGGGAACTAGTACATTTTCCAGTCCAGGCGAAATGGCGCGGCGAGCATTTGGGCCCTTAGAGAAGGCGCGGGCATTATACGGAAACGAGTGGGAGATCCCGTTCTTTTGACGGCAGGGCCCATCAACTACTTTTCGCCCGTTCCGAGCTTGGACGGCAAGAGGCTTTTCGTCATTGGCCGCCAGCCCAAAGGCGAACTAACGCGGTATGACGTCAAGACAGGCCAGTTCGTCCCTTACCTCTCAGGCATATCGGCCGAGGGCGTCAGCTTCTCGAGCGACGGGAAGAGGGTCGCGTATGTGGCATTTCCGGAGGGAACACTCTGGCGAATGAGGGCAGATGGAACCGAGCGGCTGCAGCTTACTTTTTCTCCTTTACAGGTGTTTCAACCGTACTGGTCGCCGGACGGGAAGAGGATCGCATTCATGGGCCGGGAGCTTGGCAGGTCTTGGCAGGTTTATGTTGTGTCGACTGAGGGTGGGGTCCCACGCTTGATCTCACCAGAAGACCGAAATCACGCTGATCCCAGTTGGTCCCCGGACGGACTTTCCCTGGCCTTCGGCGCGATGCCATAATTTGAACCCGACAGCGCCGGCGGCATCTTCTGCGGGGTTTCAAGGGTTTCAATGTGGCAGGATTGCGGCGACCGCCGGACGTGGGATAGGATCAGTGAGAGGAAGGGACGTTTGCTGTGGACGAGCAGACCCTGCTGAAACGCATCACGGTGAACCCGCAGATCTTCGGCGGTAAACCCATCATTCGCGGTCGAAGGCTGGCCGTCGAACACGTGCTCGGGATGTTGGGGGCCGGAGACACGGTGGAAGACATCCTGCAAGCCTACCCTGGCCTGGAACGCGAAGACATTCAAGCCTGCCTCATCTATGCCCGCCGCATCGCGGCCAATGAACGGATCGAGCCGCTCTCCATTGAGGTCAGTTCTTGAAGATTCTTCTGGACGCGTGCGTCAGCCCACAAGCCAAAAACGAACTGCAAATCGCCGGGCATGAGGTGATCTGGGCTGGCGAGTGGCCCGAAGACCCCGGTGACCCGGTTATTCTCGCCCGAGCGAATCAGGAAGGCCGCGTCCTGGTAACGCTGGATAAAGACTTCGCTGAACTCGGCGTGATGCGCAATGCCCCCATTGCGGGATCGTCCGCATCGTGAATTTCCGCGCGTCCCGACAGGGCCGTGCCTGCACCGAGATACTGGCCCGTTACGCCGAGGAGTTACAGCGGGGTGGCATCATTACGGCTGAGCCCGGCCGGATCAGAATCCGGCAGCACAGCAGGTAACGGGTCGACGAAGTAGCCAAAGCGTGCTGCCCCTGCCGTGAAGTTTCTGATGTCAGCTGCGACGAGCCGGCGGCGCAAGATTCGGGAGATTCGGGTCGTGGCGTGGACTGGCAAGGGGCCAGGGCGTAAGATAAGCCAATGCGGTTTATTGTCGCCAAGTTCCGAACTTTCCGCGAGGCCGAAGAGGCCACGCGGGGATACTATCGCAAGCTATCGCCGGCGGAACGTCTGGAGATTCTGTTCCAACTTCGGACTCTGGGACGCAAGGAGGGAGATGCCTCTTCCGGAAGACTGGCGCGCGTTTATCGAATCGCTCAACTCAAACGGAGTTGAATATTTGATCGTCGGCGCGGTGGCACTGGCCTACCATGAATTTCCGCGCTACACCGGTGACCTGAACGTGCTCGTGCGCAACACCCCCGCAAACACTAAGCGGCTGGAGTCCCCCCTAGCAGCGTTTGGATTTGTCGCTCTCGGTTTGAAGGCGGAAGATTTCGCCGACTCCTACCGCGTGATCCAGCTAGGTGTGCCCCCCAACCGCATCGACCTGCTCACGTCGATTACAGGGGTGCCTTTCGATGAAGCTTGGGTGGATCGCGTGGACGCCGACTTGGAAGGAACGCGAGTGAGCTTCATCAGCCGACAGGCGCTTATTCGCAACAAGAGGCTCACCGGCCGGGCACAGGACAGAGCCGACCTCGAGGTCCTGGGCGCGGGCGAGGAGTGACGAATCATTGCCGCGATTAGGGTAAGAGTTGGAAGGCAGCCACATGAGCTGGGCGCACCCGCGCAAAATCGCGACGGTCGGTGGTGACCAAGGCGGGAAGTTTCAGCCTCTCCGCCATGGCCACGATGGAGGCGTCCACAAATCCCAGGAAGTTGTAAATGTGGAGAAGCTCGGCGCAGCGTGCGAGGTCCCGCTGGGTGAGATTTTCAGTGGCAATCTCGCCGTAGGCCAGAGACTCGGCGAATCGCATTTCGACTGCAGCGCCGAGTCGCTTCCGCATGAGGTAGGCGGCCTCGGGAATGACTGTGACGGGAACCAGCAACGATTGGCGCTCTAGCTTCAAGAACTCGCGAACCCGAGCATGCCAGTCATCGTCGGCATCGGCCAGAGCATAGAGAGGTCCGGTGTCGAGAAGAAGCGGCATTATCTCCTCCCCCCGCGTCTCTTCCCTTGCGGGGGACGAGCGGAAGAGTGCGGTTGAAGGTCACCCCAAAGAACCTCCTCAGCGCGCTCGGCAGTATCGTGATGACCGCTGCGTCCGGTCCCCACAAAACGCAGTCGCAGTCCTTTGCCCCGTTTGGCCCCGCCTAGATAGCGCTCCAAGGCATCGCGGACTAAGGCTGCAACCGGAAGCTTTTCCTGTTGGGCCAGAAGGTGCAGCTCGCGAGTCGTGGCTTCGTCCAGAAACACAGTAGTGCGTTTCATATGACGTATGATAGCATATATGTTACGCAGCGGAAAGTGCGCCTGCTGTGCTTCGAAAAAATAGCCGCGCGAACGACGTTTGCCAGGGTCTCCGTGGCCCAGTCTGAGGTTGGGAAAGCGATGCCGTCCGCTTCGAGCAATCGGCCGTACACGCTTCTGGCGCGGTACTACGACCAGTTGTTTGCTCCTTATTTCGATTGGTCACGACACGCCCGGCGTTGTCTGCTGGGTGAAATCCTGCCCCGCGTGCGTTCCGCCTGTGATGTTTGTTGTGGCACGGGAACGACGGCACTGGAATTCGCGCGCCGCGGCATCAAGGTTTATGCGTTGGATCTCTCACCCACCATGTGCCGCCTCGCCCGCGCCAAGACGGTTCGCGCCCATGCTCCTGTCACGGTCATGCGCGGCGACATGCGGACCTTCAGGCTCCCCGAACAGGTCGACCTGATCACCTGCGAGTTCGATGCTTTGAATCATGTGCCGCGTAAAGCGGACCTCAACAGAGTGGCCAAGGCTGCCGCGCGCGCTTTGCGCCCCGGCGGTTACTTCTACTTCGACGTCAATAACCGCGTTCATTTGGAGACGAACTGGCCGAGCACCTGGTGGCTCGAAAAGCCAGGTGTGGTGATGGTGATGCGAGGCAGCTACGACCACCGGCGGGATAAGGGCTGCGAAAATGTCGAGTGGTTCATTCGAGAGGCAGGTTGCTGGCGGCGGTTTCGCGAGCGCGTCGAGGAGGTATGGTGGACGGCTGCCGAGATCCGCCGGGCCTTGCGGACTGCAGGCTTCCGCCGAATTCGAAGCTGGGACGCTTCGCGCTTTGCTCGCGGCGATCCGTACCTGCGAGCCGGTTGCCGAACCTTCTACCTGGCGCAAAGGGGGCCCAACAAGCTCTCCCCGCGGGAATCCGACCAGCTTTCTAGCCAAGCCGGCGCAAATCAATAACATAACTTCGCCTGGCTCCGTTCCGCGTAGGCAGGCGGTGCTTTTCAGTTCCAAAATGGAAAACCTAACCAACAGCATGAAACCTCCAACAAGGGCCTGCCAGAAGCTTTCGTGGGCACCTCCCTCTTGTTTGCTGCCCTGGCAACATCATCATTGGAAGAGGGCTATGGATTCAAATTCAAAATATCTTCGCTGGTGTAGTATCCCGCATTATCATTGACGGTGCGGAGTTGAGAAGGACCCCGTCCCGACAAGTCGGGACACTTTCTTCCCCAAAGGGGCAGGGCTGGGGACTCGTTATCTCTTACTGCCAACATTACGCGGGACGCCACCAGATGATAATCGAACCGGACTCCAAGACCTTAGGACCAAAATCCAAAATCCTCTTGCCGCTGGCGGCCCTTTTCAGAAGAGGCGTGGCTTTCCGCGACATTGCCTACACGCGCGGATGGGTGAAGACGCGGCGGCTCGATCGGCCCGTGGTGAGTGTCGGCAACCTCTCAGTGGGAGGAACAGGCAAGACTCCCCTGGTGATGCTCATCGCCAGGATGCTCTCACGACGAGGTTGGAATCCGGCCATTCTTACACGCGGCTATGGCCGGCGTCGCGCAGCTCAGACAGTCGTACTGGCACCGGACGCGGCTCGAAGTCCCGATCCTGGCGAGGTTGGCGACGAACCAGCGCTGCTGGCGCGCGCTCTCCCCCGAGTACCCATCATTGTCTGCGCCGACCGTTATCGGGGTGGGCGCCGGGCGGAAGAGTGTTTCCATGTCGGCGCCCATGTCCTGGACGACGGTTTTCAGCATCGAGCGCTCGCGCGCGATGTGGATCTGGTCGCCCTGGACGCTACTCAGGAACTCACGGAACAGGCGTTGCTGCCGGCGGGGCACCTGCGTGAGCCGCCTGCGGCACTCCGGCGAGCGCATCTTGTGGTTGTGACCCGGGTCGAGCTAAGTGACCCACAGCCGCTTGAGCGACAGGTGCGGAGGATTAATCCGCACGCTGAGATTTTTCGGGCAACTACACGGCTCTCGGAACTGGTGGATGTGCGCACCGGCAGAACCTATCCGCCGGACGGTTTCCAAGGCCAGCCCGTAGAGGCTTTCTGCGGCATTGGGAACCCCCGGGCATTCTTTGCCGATCTGCGACTGTGGGGGTTTTCGGTGATAGGCGAACACTCGTTTCGCGATCACTATGTTTACGCTGACGCGGCCCTCGAAGAGCTCAAGGTGCTCGCTCGACGGTCTCATCCGGCAGCCCTGGTCACCACCGAGAAAGATGCCATGAATCTGCAGCCCATGAACGGGAGCACCGGGGTTCCCATTCTGGCTTGCGTGATTCGGACCGAAATTCTCGACCAGCAGGCTTTCGAGGAAGCACTCGTCGCGCGACTCGGGGTGATCGGGACAATGGAGTATCATCCAGAGCGTGGGTACTGACGGAGGCAAGATGGTGATTGTGCGGAAGAGCTGCCTGGACCAGCCGCAAAAGATCTTGGTTCGTGCTACTAACTGGATCGGCGACGCGGTGATGTCCTTGCCCGCGTTGGAAGCTCTGCGCAACCACCTCCCCGAGGCGGAGATTGTGGTGCTATCCAAACCCTGGGTAAGCGAGTTGTACTGGCGGCACCCGGCTGTGAGTCGGCAACTTGTCTACGATCCGGCCGCCGAGCACCGTGGCGCGAGGGGCTTCTGGAAACTAGTGCAGCAGTTGCGGGCGGAACAGTTTGACGCCGCCATTCTTTTGCCTAACGCCTTTCACGCCGCCTGGATGGCCTGGTTGGCGCGGATTCCTGTCCGCATCGGTTACGGCAGCCAGGGACGGAGCGGCCTGCTGACGGAAGCAGTGCATCCGCCGCCTCCGGAAGTCTACGGACACCAAGCCTACTACTACCTGGAATTGCTCTTCAGAGCGGGCCTCATCGAGAAACCGAAAGCCCTGACGGAAATCCGCGTGCGGCTGGATCGCGGCGAAGAAAGCTGGGCAGGCAGACACCTGGATGCACTGGGCCTTCGGGGGCCGCGCTTTCTGGTGGGTCTAAACCCTGGCGCTTCGTTTGGCCCCGCCAAACGCTGGTTGACGGAACGTTTTGCAGACCTCGCGGATCGGCTCATTGTTGCCCTGCACGCCGATGTGCTGATCTTCGGTTCACGCGACCAACGGCCGCTGGCGGAGACGATTGCCAGCGAGATGGAGCACACGCCGCTCATCCTGGCGGGTGAAACAACGCTGCGGCAGCTCATGGCCCTCTTGGCCCGCTGCCGACTGGTTATCACAAATGATTCGGGTCCGATGCACTTGACTGCGGCACTCGGTGTACCCCTGGTAGCCATCTTCGGCTCCACCGACGAACGGACAACAGGGCCTGTGAGCCCTCGCGCACGCTTGGTGAGCCAGCATGTCTCCTGCAGCCCGTGCGGGTTGCGGGAGTGCCCTATTGATTTCCGCTGCATGACGGCGGTCAGCGTTGCCGAAGTGTACCGCGTTGCTTTGGAACTGGTCAAAGAGGTGGGTTCGAAAGGGCGCACGACATAAAAGTGACTTGAGGTGCGGAAGAGTTTGGAAAATGGCCTTGTCCTACAGTGTAATATGCTGTAGGATTAGGACATGACAAAC
>Ga0187846_10002156_pt1 | contig 10900 bp, 9 predicted proteins | sample TC_taG_FD_161473 | JGI IMG/M metagenome (GOLD analysis project Ga0187846, IMG submission 161473) | Biofilm microbial communities from the roof of an iron ore cave, State of Minas Gerais, Brazil - TC_06 Biofilm (v2) | ecosystem: Environmental > Terrestrial > Deep subsurface > Cave > Wall biofilm ... | reverse complement strand
CAACGAATGCCATCGACCAATTGAAAAAGGCAATTGAAGAGGTTAGGTGGTTTGGGTACAAGGGTTCAACCGCTTTCTATGACGCGCTGGTCGAGGGGTCGAAGTTAGCGGCCACACAACAAACGCCCCGGCGAGCCTTGCTAGCGGTCAGCGATTGCGAAGATAACGCCAGCAGGCACACCCTGCAAGCCACCCTGGAGGCCTTGCTTCGCAGTGGGCTCGCGGTCTGGGTAGTTCAGCTCTACGATTCTGATGACCGGCGCGGCACGTCAAAAAGAGCGAAAATATTTGAAGAATTTAGCGAGCGAACGGGCGGGCGCTTATTGCAGGCGCAAAGCACTAAAGAGGTGGCTCAGGCTTTTGATGCAATCCTTAAAGGCCTACGCGGCCAGCTTGCCGTCACGATTGACACTTCATCTCTTCCGCGCGACGGAAAGTTTCATGCGCTGCGCTACCAAAGCCCACGGCAAGGTCTCCAATTCTTCGCCGCCCCTGCCAACCTCTATGCCCCGAAGAAGTAGAGACGCTGCGGGAGCTTTTTAGGTAGCCTTCTTGTTTACTCTCCTCCCTGAGTGAGGAGCCTGACGTAACTGTTTCGAGCCGGTGCAGCTCCTGATTGAAGGTTGGGGAGCATACCCCACCTGTCCGGGATGTCTATTAGCAGCTACAAGTGCGTTGAAGGACGGGCTAATAGACTGAGCGGTCGGCCGATTGGCATACAATCTCCCTTTGACTCAGGCTGTACAGCTATAGCCAGCGCGCAACAACCCGGCCTACCTCAGACCGCAAACCCCGCGCTTCCCGAACGAAGCTAGGCAGCTCGCTCTACGGCTGCCGCCGGCGCCGGGACGCGCACGATCTCCACTGAACAGGAAGCATGGCGGGCCACTGCCTCTGACAGGCTCCCGAGCAGAAATCGGTCAAACCCTTTTCGCCCGTGCGAGCCGAGCACGATCAGGTCCCCATGCCATTGCGAAGCGTGATCGATGATTTTGGTCTTCGGATCGCCTTCTTCAACCGCCGTAGTTACATGAGCTCGGAAGACGCGCCGACGCAACCGGGCGGCACACTCAATTTTGATTGGGCTTGCGATCGACAGATCAGGAGAGATAACGACGGATCAGGAGGGCGGGGCGGGGGCAGGGCGGGCCGGCCAATCCGAAGGCGCGAACGCAACGCCCCAGAAATGGGGCGCGGGAGAAAGAAACTCGACACCGACGCGCTGGCCCTTCTCGGACGTATCCCCAAGGTAGACGATGCGGCATTCCTGCTCTTCTTCGGTGACCGGATTTGTGAGTGTGACCTGTGCGCCCATCTCCACGGTCTCATTCAAATAGAGCAGCCCGCCGTGGGCGTTGACGACGATGGTCTGGCTGTTCTCGCGGAATTTGCGCCCCTGCACATCCCGTCCGCTAGCGCGTACCGGAATGCGCGTGAAGACGCGGGAACTGCGGCGCTGGTTATCAGTCTCGAGGGAGGGCACGACCGCAGTGTGCAACAGCCGCACGGCCACGTCAACGCACTGTGTAAAGCCCGGTGCGCGATAAGGAAAGGGCGCATTCCGCTTGCCGCCACGGCGCGTGCTTCCCTATAATGCTTGATTCCATTGAGGGGGTCGTGCTTCCTGTTCATCCGCTGCAACCGTGTCTTCAAGGAGCTGCGAAGGAGTTTGAATGAACGTTCTTGAGTACGTTGAAAACAAGCAAGACGAAAACCTGCGCGAGTTGATGGAGTTCTTGCGTATCCCGAGCGTGAGCACGAACAGCGATCACAAAAAGGACATCGAGCGCGCAGCGAACTGGGTGGCGGACAAGCTCCGAGCCGCGGGCATGGACAAAGTCGAGATCATACCCACCAAGATGCACCCGATGGTGTATGGGGAATCCCTGCAAGCGCCGGGCAAGCCCACGATTCTTTTCTACGGCCATTATGACGTACAGCCGCCCGAGCCGTTGGACCTGTGGACGTCGCCCGCCTTCGAACCCGCCGTGCGCGACGGGAATCTGTACGGCCGCGGCACCGCCGACGACAAAGGCCAGGTCCACATCCACATCAAAGCCTTCGAAGCACTCAAAAAGGTGAACGGCAGGTTGCCCATCAACGTCAAAGTGATTGTCGAGGGAGAAGAAGAAGTCGGCAGCGAGAGCTTGTGGGATTTCGTCGTGCGAAACAAGGAGCGGCTGCGGGCCGACGCCCTGGTAGTGTCCGACACCAGCATGCTGGCGCGCGGCGTGCCTTCCATTACCTACGGCCTGCGCGGGTTGAATTACTACCAGATTGAAATTACGGGCCCGGCGCAGGATTTGCACTCCGGGGTGTTCGGCGGCGCGGTGCCGAATCCAATCACTATCCTTTGCGAGTTGGTGGCGAAGCTCCACGACAAGAATTTCCGCGTTACAGTTCCCCACTTTTATGACGACGTCGCCAAGCTTTCCCCGCGGGAGCGCAAGGCACTGAACTCCCTGCCCTGGAAAGAGAAGGAATTTCGAAGGACCGTCGGCGCGCCCGGCCTATGCGGGGAGAAAGGCTATGCGATCGTCGAGCGGCTTTGGTGCCGGCCGACTCTCGAGATGAACGGCATCTGGGGCGGCTACACAGCCGAAGGGTCGAAGACGGTAATCCCCTCGAAAGCTTACGCGAAACTGTCCACGCGCCTCGTCCCGAATCAGGAACCCGACAAGATCTCGAAGCTGGTCGAAAAACACATCCGCAAGCTGTTGCCGAAGAGCGTAACGTGTCAATTCGAAGTTCTCAGCACCGGCAAACCCTGGGTGGCGCCTTACCACGATCCGATTTTCCAGAAGGCCATCCACGCGCTGCAGCAAGGCTTCGGCAAGAAAGCGGTGTTCATCCGCGAAGGCGGGTCGATCCCGTTCGTCACGCAGATGCACGACACGTTCAAAGTTCCCTGCGTGCTGCTGGGCTTCGGTTTGCCGGACGAAAACGCCCACGCACCAGACGAGCACATCGCGCTCGAAAATTATTTCGGCGGGATTAAGTCCGTGTGTCTTTTCTACCAGAGCCTCGCCGAAAAATAGCCTTACACCCGAGCCGGAGAAAACCCGCATTTTTCCGAGGTTTTTTGCAGATTTCTGCTTGCGTTTGATAGCGCCGTGCGGCTATAGTCCCTGCGGCCCCCGGGATACGGGGGCGGAATCGCACCTACTTCTGAGGAGGAATTGGAATCCGATGGCAAGCCCGATGAGCAAGTCGAAGATTGTGGCGCATATTGCCGAAAAAGTCGGCACGGCGGACAAGCCGATTTCGAAGAAACAGGCGGCAGCGTTTTTTGAAGAGCAGTTCAAGCTCGCGGTGCGGGAGCTCAAGGGGGGCGCGGGCAAGTTCGTGGTCCCGTTTATTGGGCGCGCTGTGAAGGCACACCGGAAGGCGCGCATGGGCCGCAATCCGGCGACTGGCGAGCCGATCAAAATCAAGGCCAAGACGGTGGTGCGGCTGCGCGCAGCCAAAGCGTTCCGAGACGCCGTACTGAAGTAGCGTTTTTCCGGCACGAGTTTCACGACGAATCCCCCAAGCATGCCCACGTCGCACCCGGTGCGGAGGCTTGGGGGTTTTGTCTTTCCGCGGATTACCCTCCGGGCTGCCGGCAGTGGCGACGGCTTTCGAATCAGGCAGCTCGATAGCCACTCGAACCATCCTGCGCAACCCCACGAGGAAACATGGCGTCGCCCTTTTGGGATGAAGCTGCTGGCAGAGCGCTATCGACAATTCCGTTACGAGTTTCCGGAGCGCACTCTTGCCGGGTGCGCCGTAATCGTCGCGGGGGGCACTGGCGGGCGCATGCTGCGCGGATCCCGGCGCAACAGTGGCCGAGCGTGCGCGTCAATGTCGTAGTGCCTGGTGCAACGGTGGCCGGGATGGGGGGAATCAGCGTCAGCGCGGGAAAGTACGATTCGTACGTCCAAAGAAGCATGATTCCCCGGTTCGGACGGCCGGAAGACGTGGCTCGCGCAGTGCGTTTTCTTGAGCCGGACGACTACACAAGTGGACAAGTGTTGGTGGTGGATGGCGGGCTCACGCTCAGACGCGCGCGATGAACCCGCGCGACGAGCCGCCGCCATCGGCCAGTTCATCGGATAATGGGCAATTCGTGACAGAGAATCCCAATTCGGGACGGCCCGGCGCGGGACGGTCGACTTGTACTTGTTCCGGGCTGCTGACGGACCTCTACGAATTGACGATGGCGGCGGGCTATCTGCAGACCCGCTTCACGGCCCGCGCCACGTTCGAGCTCTTTGCCCGCAGCCTGCCTCCACGGCGCAATTATCTCGTCGCCGCCGGACTCGAGCAGGCTCTTGAGTTCCTAGAAAATGTCCGTTTTACTCCCAAAGAAATCGAATACCTTCGCAAGCATCCGGTCTTTCAACATGTCCAGGATAGCTTTTTTGAGTTCCTCGCCAACTTCCGATTCACGGGGGACGTCTGGGCCATGCCGGAAGGCACAGTGGCTTTTGCGGGAGAGCCCATCCTGCGAGTGACCGCGCCGGTGGCGGAAGCTCAGATCCTGGAAACGGCGCTGCTCGCGACCATTAATTTTCAAACCATGATAGCGAGCAAGGCAGCGCGGGTAGTCACCGCTGCCGGCGGGCGGCCTGTGGTCGAATTCGGCTCACGGCGAGCCCACGGCTGCGAAGCCAGTTTGCTGGTGGCGCGCGCCGCTACGGTCGGCGGCTGCGCAGGAACTTCGAACACGCTGGCAGGGCCTCTTTTCGGAATTTCCACCTACGGCACCCAGGCTCACTCGTGGGTGATGGCTCACGAAAACGAGGCAGAAGCGTTCCGCCATTTTCTCGATGTCTTCCCTGAGCATGCCTACCTGCTCGTGGACACCTACGACGTGCCGATCGCCGTCAAGACGATTCTCGCGATGGGCCGCAAGCCCGCAGGCATCCGTTTGGACAGTGGTAATCTCGTCACCGACAGCCGCTGGGCTCGACAGCAGCTCGACCGCGCGGGATGGAAGGACGTGAAGATATTCGCCTCCGGTGACCTGAACGAGGACAAGATCGCCTCGTTGCTCCGCCAGGGAGCGGCCATCGATGCGTTCGGCGTTGGCAGCGCTCTGGCGACGCCTTCTGATGCGCCGAACCTCAACCTGATTTACAAGCTCGTGGAAGTCGAGCGAGGCAGGGAGGTGCTCGAAGCGGCGAAGTTCAGCAAGGCAAAGGCCACCTACCCGGGTCGAAAGCAGGTCTTCCGCTATTCAAGCCCTTCCGGCCGATACAGGGGTGACGTGATCGCGCTCGCGGACGAGCAGCCGAACGGCGGCGAAGTCCTTCTTGTCGAGGTGGTGCGAACGGGCAAGCGGCTTCTGCCACCCACGCCAGTCAGTCAAGCTCGCGCGCGATGTCTCGCAAGCCTGGAACGCTTTCCAGCACGGCTCCACCAGCTCTCCCGCACAGCCAACTATCCCATCCACTACAGCGCGCATCTAAGAGAATTGCTGGAAAAGGTTCGGCGGCGCGTCCGCAGCGCTACTTCCGGCGGGGCGCGTTAACGCGTTACTATCGTTGCGGACAATCCCACGGGAGAACCAAGGGCTATGGTTTTGCGAGATGTAATTTTCTGGGATGTGGATACTCAGGCGGATTTCATGCTGCCCGGAGGAAAGCTCTATGTCCCGGGAGCAGAAAAGCTAATTCCCAACCTGAAGCGGCTGGTGGATGCCGCGCGAGAAGGGCGCGTCTTTCTTGTCGCTGACGCCTGCGTACACTCGCCCGAGGACGAGGAATTCAAGCGGTGGCCGCCGCACTGCCTGGCGGGCACGCCCGGCGCAGAAATGATTCGGGAAACTAGGACGGAGAATCCGCTCGTCATTCCCAACCAGGCAGGAGTCGAGCTGCCGGAAGACCTTGAGGCGCACGGGCACGTTCTTCTAGAGAAGAATACGCTGGATGTTTTCGATAATCCGAACACAGAGAAACTTCTCGAGAGGCTGAGCCCACAGGCCAAGTACGTGGTCTTCGGGGTTGTGACCGAATATTGCGTGCGGCTGGCAGCCAAAGGCCTGCTTGAGCGTGGGCGCCGCGTGGCGCTCGTCACTGATGCGATTCAAACGCTCAATCCTGCCGATGGCAAGCACGCGCTCGAGGAGCTGACCGCCAAGGGCGCGCGGCTGATCACGACCGAGGAAGCCCTCGCTTTGCTCAACCAAGGAACCGCTTCGGGACGCGCGGGGATTTAGAGCGTCTTCAGGTAAGCAATCAGGTCACGGACTTCGGCGTCATTCAGGCTGTCTTTGAATCCGGGCATGTCTTTGCCGCCCTTTTCGATCCAAGCACGGAGACTCTCATCATCCTCCTTTTTGCCATCAGAGAATTTTCCCCGAGCCATCAAGCCCTTCAACCCCGGGCCGATCTTCTTCTTCGTGCTGCGGTCGAAGTGGCAGACCTCGCATTGTGCGTCGTACACTTTTCCCCCGCGCACGACCTCGGCGCTCGGCACCGCTTTACCTCGTGCACTGTTCTTCTTTGCAGAATGGGACGCAGACTGGCCGAGCGCTGACGTCATGGCCAGCAACACTAGCCCTGTCAGCAGTAGGATGCCTTTTGCGGCCATGTTTCGCGTTCTCCGAGTGTCTATTTTCCTTTTTATCTTTTGTTTTCGCCACACTTTTGCGCTTCGGTTTGACACCTTCGCTGCGCTGTGTTACCTAGCAGAAAAATGAGCCTCGACAAACATGCCCTAGCCTGGGAGCTGATGCAGGAAGCCTACCGCGCACAGATGGAAGGCGATTACGACCGCGCGGCCGAGCTCTACCAGAAGTCGCTCGCAATTCATCCCACGGCGGAAGCGCATACCTTTCTCGGCTGGACGCTTCATTATCAGGGAAAAATCCAAGAGGCGATCGAGGAGTGCAAGCGGGCCATCGAACTGGACCCTGATTTTGGCAATCCCTACAACGACATCGGGGCGTACCTGATCGCGCTTGGGAGTTACGACGAAGCAATTCCCTGGCTCGAGCGGGCGATCGAAGCCCGCCGCTACGAACCCCGGCATTTCCCTCATTTCAACCTCGGCCGCGTGTACATCGCCAAGGGCATGCTGAACCGCGCGCGGGAGTGTTTCCGCCAAGCGCTGCGGATGGAGCCGCAGTACACGCTCGCGCAGGAGGCTCTCGAAAACCTTCGCCGCATGGTGAACTGAAGTCTCTCTGCACTACTGAGGGGCGGAAGCCGCCGCCTGCCCAGGCTTCAAGGCCTTGTTATAGATCCACATGAGCAGAGTAGTCAGGATTCCCACGCTCGTCACGATGAGCCACATCTGCTGCGGGCGACGGAGCACATCGCCGAACTGGTGCACCAGGTAACCGCCCAAAGGCCCGGCGATGAAGTAACCGATAGCGATGGGCAGAAAGGCATAGCCCATGTAAAGCCCCTGCTGGCCCGACGGGGCAAGACGGGACACGTATTCGTAATAACGGGGTGACAGGGTCATTTCGCCGAGAGCAAGCACGATCAAAGTGATCACGACTGCAGGGCTCGAGGCATGAATTGCCTGGGTCACGCCGAACGGACGCACCATGGCGCTGACCGCCCCAGCCAGCGCCGGCGAATTCGCATGGAACGCCAGGATCAGCCAGGAAAGGCTCGAGATCAAGATTCCCAGGGTCATTGCGGTGAACGACGGGATCTTTCGCGTCAGATAGCTCACCAGAATCTGGAAGCAGATAACGGCCAGTGAATCTGTCGCGAGCAGCAGATCCACATTCGAGTTCGGGTCGATATAGCCGCGCAGAAAGAGGGGTACGGAGATGAATTCCTGCCAGAAGATCACCCAGAACCCCGAGAAGATGAGCAGAAAAAGAACGAAGCGGAAATTGCCCAGGACCACGAACATGTTCCGAATGGCTTCGGCGACGCTCGAGATCTTCTGCTCGCCCGAGCGAGCGGGCTCGCGAAAGAACAACAACGTCACCCAGAACATCAGGAAGACGCTGAGCGAACAGACGCGGAAAACGCTTTCGATCCCGGCCGACCGGCGCACCAGAAAGGCGACGATGGGCCCGAGCATCCCGCCGACGTTCACCAGCGTGTAGTAAATCGAATAGCCGATCGACCGGACATTTTCTGAGGAAGCGCGAGCGGTGGTTCCCGCCACACAAGGCTTGACCACCGATGGCCCGAGCGCCGGGATCATCAAGATAATGAAGACGAGCCACTTGTCCGTCAGCGCGTGGCGCAGGGGAAGCATCCAAGGGGCCGAAAGCGAGCCGAGCAAGAAATAGCCGATCGTCATCACGGCGTAAGCGAATAGCAGCGCGCGCCGGAATCCGAAGCGATCCGCGAGAGTGCCGCCCAGCACCGGGAGAAACCAGACGACAAATCCGAACGTGCCGATCAGCCAGCCGGTCAGCTCTTGCGAGAAGTGGAGCTGCCCGTTGAGGTAGATCGCCAGCACGGCAGTGGTGCCGTAGTAGGCCAGCCGCTCGAAAAGCTCCGTGCCATTGGCCACCCAGAAAGCGCGGTCGAAGCCCGTGCGGATCTCCTGCAGACGTTGTGAAAAGCTCAACCTTGCCCCCTGGCCCCGCGATTGCTTCCGCGAGGCCGCTGATTACAATGGCGGAGATTGTAGCGAAACTCCAGCAGGAGCGTTCGCTTTTGTGGCGTCAACACGGGAAGAACGCCGCATAAGCGGGGAGCTTCCCGCCACTGCCCTCGTGTGCTACCATCCCCGTTTGTTGTAGGGACTGAGAAGGCGCCTGCTCGCACCGCGAGAGATTCCTGATGCCAACGGCCACGATGAAAGCTCTGCGCAAGGCACACCCGCAGCAGGGCGCAGAGCTCGAAGCGATACCGCTTCCCAAGATCGCTGCCGATGAGGCTCTGGTCCGCGTCCGCGCCGCTTCGATTTGCGGCACCGACCTGCACATCTATCATTGGGACCGCTGGTCGGCCTCACGCATTCATCCCCCGATGACGTTCGGCCACGAATTCTGCGGCGTCGTGGAGAAGGTCGGGGAAAACCCGTTTGGCGTCAAGGAAGGCGACTTTGTCAGCGCGGAAATGCACGTCAACTGCTCCCACTGCCTGCAATGCCGCATGGGGCAGTTTCACATCTGCAAGAACTTGAGAGTGATCGGCGTTGACCAGGACGGCTGCTTCGCCGAATTTGTGCGCATCCCTGTCCGTAACATCTGGAAGATTGATCCGGCGATTCCGGAGCACTATGCGGCAATTATGGATCCGCTCGGTAACGCCGTGCACACGGTTCTTTCGGGCGAAATTGCGGGAAGGACGGTGGCGGTCACCGGCGCCGGGCCCATCGGCCTGATGGCCATTGCCGTGGCCAAAGCCTGCGGCTGCTCAACATTATTCGCCACCGAAGTGAACCCGCACCGGCGCGCCTTGGCAAAAAAAATGGGCGCGGATGAAGCGCTGGATCCCGCCGAAGGAGACGTTGTCCGCCACGTGCTCGACGCCACGGATGGCCACGGCGTGGACGTGCTGCTCGAAATGAGCGGCCATCCGACCGCCATTCATCAGGGCTTTCAAATGCTGCGGGCAGGCGGCCGCGCGTCGTTGCTCGGCGTTTCCAGCCAGCCGATCACGTTCGACCTCGTTTCCGACATTATTTTCAAGGGCGTCACCGTGCTTGGTATCTATGGCAGGAAGATGTTCGAGACCTGGGTGCAGATGACAGAACTGCTGAAAGCCGGCAAGCTGAATCTCGAGCCGCTCTTTCGCGAACGCATGCCGCTCGATCGCTTTGCCGACGCATTTTCCCTGCTCGAAAAGGGCCAGGCAAGCAAGATCCTGTTTTATCCCAATGGCTCGCCCGAGTGACGCCACCGGATTCCGGTTGACCTATACTTACAAGTTCATCGCTTCCCTGATTCAGGAGGACTCATGACAACGAGCACAGCTCGCCCACAACTTTCCTACCTGCACGACGCTCTCGAAGACTTGAAGGCCAAGCACCTCTATTATCGGCTGCACATTCTCGAAGGAGAGCAGAAACCCATCTGCAGCTTCGACGGCAAAGAGGTGGTCAACCTCAGCTCGAACAATTATCTCGGCCTCACGACGCACCCGAAGCTGCGCCGCGCCGCCATTGAAGCAATTCGCAAGTGGGGCGTGGGTTCCGGCGCGGTCCGCACGATCGCCGGCACGATGAAGATCCACATGGAACTGGAAGAGCAGATTGCGCGGTTCAAGGACACCGAAGCCTGCGTCGTGTTCCAATCCGGCTTTGCTGCCAATGCCGGCACCGTTTCCGCCGTTCTCGGCAAGGATGACTTAATCATCTCGGACGAACTGAACCACGCTTCGATCATCGATGGCTGCCGCCTTTCGAAAGCCACCATCAAAATCTTCAAACACAAGGATCTCGCGGATTGCGAGCGCATCCTGCAGGAGACACGGAACTGGACCGGCAAGAAGCTTCTGATCACCGACGGCGTTTTCTCCATGGACGGCGATATCGCCCCGCTGCCGCAGCTCTGTGACCTGGCAGAGAAATACAACTGCATCATGATGGTGGACGACGCACACGCGTCCGGTGTGCTTGGACGCAACGGGCGCGGCACAATCGATCACCTCGGCTGCCACGGCCGCGTGGATATCCAAGTGGGCACGCTCAGCAAAGCGATGGGCTCGCTGGGCGGCTACGTTTGCGGCTCGCACGACTTGATTGAATTCCTCTACCACCGCGCTCGGCCGTTCCTGTTTTCGACTTCGCATCCGCCGTCGGTCGTGGCCACATGCCAAGCCTCTTTCGCGCTGCTGGACTCTCCTGATGGCGAGCGCTTAATCAGGAAGCTCTGGAGCAACACAAAGTTCTTCAAGCGCGGGCTGAAGCGGCACGGCTTCGACTCGGGCAAGAGCGAGACACCGATTGCGCCGATTCTCGTTGGCGACGCGGCGAAGGCGTTCGAGTTCTC
>Ga0187846_10002155_pt1 | contig 10904 bp, 19 predicted proteins | sample TC_taG_FD_161473 | JGI IMG/M metagenome (GOLD analysis project Ga0187846, IMG submission 161473) | Biofilm microbial communities from the roof of an iron ore cave, State of Minas Gerais, Brazil - TC_06 Biofilm (v2) | ecosystem: Environmental > Terrestrial > Deep subsurface > Cave > Wall biofilm... | reverse complement strand
GCGAAGCGCGCCGCCCGCACCCCCTCCGGAATTTTGCGATTTGGCACGATTTTTGCATGAGGTAGACAGCTCGTCTAGCGACTTTTGTCACCTTTGCTATTTTCGACTTTTTCTGTCTCGTTTGGCTTTAGTGCCCGACTGACGAATTTTTTATCCCTCTCATAAGTCGTCTTAACCACCCGGCAGAATCTCAGAAATTGCGATACGCAGACTAAACATATCTGGTATTGCCGCACTCCCGGAAACACCAGCACGTCGTGCCCGTAATTTCCGCACCAAAAACAGAGATCTTCATAGTCCGTATCGCCGTCATCGATTTCCTCCTTAGTCAATCGCATATCTCTCCCTCCTATTACGGATGAATAAAGTCCCTAATGCTCTCCTCGACCGGGTGCCCTTTCCCCCTGCCCGCCTTGGCCGGCTTGTACGGCCTCCCTACCAGCATCAAGGCGCAACTGCCCGCCAGCACTCCCAGCAATACCCCCAGCCCAACGAGACAAACGAGCCGCTCCCGCACCTGGTCCACCCAGTCTACTTTTAGACCGCCGGTCTAGTGTGCCCATTCCTTGACACTGTAAACGTGGGAGGTTACACTTTATGAACAGTCTTGGGCACACCAGCGGTCACTACTGTACGCCACAAACCCTTACTGGGCAACGCCTTCAGCTTTTAGTCGCCACCGGCACGCAGTGTGCATTATACACTGGCCGGCTCCGGCCGGCGAGGCCGGGGGCTAGAAAGGTGGGTGGTAAACGAGTGAGGTGAGCCATGTCTGCGAGCAGTACACTTGTGATCCGTGTCTGTGGCTTCGAGCTTATCCGCCGCTATGCCAAGGCCGATGGGCGCTGGTACGACGTTGTGTGGGTGGCGACAGGAAGGCTGTTGCGGCGCATGATTGACCAGCGTGACGCTCGGCAATGGCTGCGGGGGCAAGTCAGCCTGTCCGAGGAGATGACATGCGAGATATTCGCCATAGCCGAGCGGAGGGCAGAGCTCCTGGCTCCGGCCCCCAGCTCGTCACCCCCCCCTGCCACGGGATCGTGCGTGGACAGCGGTGCTTGTGGCCAGTGACAGTGTGGTATTACGGCTGCTGGCGCTGCTCGTGGTGTCGCCAGCAGCATGATATCCGCCGCATGGTTGCCCGCGCCAAGCGAGCGGTGGGTATGCGGGCCAGAGGTAGATCGCAATGACAAAAAAGTACCTAACTTGGGCTGTGGACAATGTGGAAAAGGAAGGTGATGCTGGCTCCGTGCGCCTTGGGACGCTGGCTAAGGAAATGTGGCATGACAGTGAGGAGGAAGCGTGCGTTGCTGCCCGCGAGTTGGTTGCCGAGCAAAATCTGATGGGCGTCCTGGTGATCGAGGTCGATTCTAGCGGCAAGACTGTGCCAGTATTCTATTACGGCGAGATGTTAAGGACGGTGCTAAACGATCACTGGAAGCTGGGCAGTTATCTGGACGAGGAGATCGCGGCAGCATGCAGCTTAGCACTGTACCTGGCCGTCAACTGTCTCGTGCCGGCAAGGAGGTGAGCTATGGTTGAGTCTAGGGTAGTTACCACCGTGACCGACGACGGTGAGCCGATGCAATGCGACCATGGGGCCCTGCTGCGTGAGTGGCAAGTACAGACCTCGCTACCCCAGGACAGCCCTGAGCACCGGGCAGCAATCATGAGCCTGATTGAGGCCGAGGAGATCGCCAAGGATTCGGCGGTAGGTGAGGTGTTTGAGCTAACCGAGTACGTCTGGTATCCCACGGTAAGGACATCGCTCGCCACCGGCCGGCTTGAGCCCTGCGTCCGGGTGGTATTCCCCGTCGCTGGCGGCCGCGTGCTGGCTGGCACCGGCATCGGCCTCTTGGAATCGATCCAAAAGATTCGTTGGGCATCAGGGCGTGAGCCCCCCTGGTATCCGCCCTTAAAGGCCAAGCTTATCCAGCGTGGCCTCAAGGGCGGCAAGCGGACCTTTAAGCTCCAGTATGTGAGCGGTTAAATGATTGGCTCCAAGCCTCCCCCAATGTGGAATCCTCCCTACAACTGGGAGGATCTCAGGCACATGGCCGGGTTCGTCCTGCACTGGCGCGAGATGGTCTTGAAGGGTCTCGCTACGGCGCAGGAGCCTGGCTGGGAGGCGATACCAGAGTATCAGAAGGCGATGATCTCTTTTTGGCGAGGAGGAGAGCGCTGGACGCGCTTCCTCCTCTTTCAATTGGGCTACCCGGTCCAAAAAGATGTGGGTTACGATCCGGAGTACGACCATGACAGATCGCGAGGCGGCGCTGTCGGGGGCGCTGGTGCGGGCGGTAATCCTGATTAGGATGGGCTGGGCCAATGACGACATTCTCGAGCGCCTTAGCCGCGATTTCCCGCAGATTTCTACACGCCAGCAGCGGCTGATGATTCGCTTGGGTTATCTAGGTGTCAATGCCTGTATCAAGATGGACTGGCAGGATATACAGGAAGTGGTGCAAGCCGGCCAATGGCCGTCTATGCCGGAGGGCTAGCCGATGCGTGGTACCTTGGTTGGCATTCTCGAGTGGCGTGGCACAGCCGGTACAGAGTACGAGTCGCAGCCCTTAAACATCGAGATCGGTGAGGTGCTGTCGATGGCCGAGATGCAGGCGATTATCTTCAGCACCATTAAAGTAAAATCCCGTGCCCGAGACTATCCTAGGCTGGCGAAGTGGCTCAAGGACGCCGCCTCGACAGCACGCTTTATTCCACTGGCGGTATTCCGTGGCTTCTAAATATTGTCTCATCTGCCGTGCGGCGCCGGCCTTCTGGCACTGTGTAGCCGGCGAGAAAATCTATCTGTGCCCGACCCATGCCCGTCAAGTGCTACGCTACATCACCGGCTTGGCTGGCCATGACCCCGAAGCAGCTAAGAGCCGTCAGCAAGTAGGCTTTCAGCTCTGGAGACAGGCTTATGAGCATCAACGCCGCATGCAGACCTTGGCACAAGCTGTCGTCGGTCCGGGGGGAGTGCACTCCCCAGAGAGTGATCGTGTTCCAGGTCGCCCCAAGCGTGCACGCCGACGGGGACGGCTACCATGAGCATACGCTCTTGTGCGGATCGGCGCGGGTCTACTACCTGAGCCACGGGGACATAGCGGATACGGAAAGTCTTGATTTCTGCCGGCCAGAGCAGCTGTGGGCGCGTGTGGATAGCTGGCTGTGTAGGGACAGGACTACCTGGCTGTATGGGCACAGCTTAGCGTATCAGCTGACCCTCTTGGACTACTGGCGCCAGCTGGACAGGCCGTCCGACCGGCTGTTGTGGTGCGTCCTCGAGGACCCGCCTACGATCATCCACGCCCTGCGCGGCCGGCGCTCTTTGAAGCTGGTCGATCTGGCCAACTATATTCGCTTGCCCCTGCCCGTCCTCCTCGGTGGTAGGACGGGGTGGTCCGAGTGGGCGCTGGACCCAGGGGCAAGCATTTACGACCATATCGCCTGGTGCCGCAAGGTGGCAGGCCGATTAGGGGAGCTAATATGCCGGATGATAAATACCGTGGCGTGCGCGATGAAGTGTACCTGGCAGTCCACTGCCGCATCGTTGGCGTGGGCGCTGTATCGCAGGCAGTACTTAAAGACGACCGTCTGGGTGCATGGGCACGCGCCAGCGCTGGCTCTGGAGAAGAAGGCATTATCTGGGGGCCAGCTCAATATGTGGCGTATTGGCCTGGTCTCCTCCCCCACATTTGCCCTCGACGTTAATAGCCTCTACCCGTCGATCATGGCCCAGGGCGCGACTCCCAACAAGCTTGTGAGGTACACTGAGTATGCGACGCCAGACGACTTGCGTGCGTATGTGTCACGATACTACTGTGTGGCAGATGTGGATGTGGAAATCCCGCCATACGGGCTGCCTAGTCATGCTGCTGGAGTGGCTGGTACGAGCACGGCTAGAGGCCGCTACTGTCTATGCGGGCAGGAGTTGGCAGACGTGGCCCGAGATGGTATGGTTTGGGCGTGCTACCGGCTGGCCTGCTACGAGACGGCGGATCTCTTTTCCGACTACGTCGCTGGACTTTACCCTCGTAAACGCGCTGCGCAGAGAGACGGAGATGAGGCAGGCGCTTGGCTCTTCAAGCTGCTCTTGAACTCTCTGGCAGGCAAATTTGCCCAACGCTCGCGGCGTTGGCTGGATGTCGCCGACGTGCTCTCCCCCTGTCGCTGGGGCTATTGGTGGCGCCGGCTAGTTGGCCACAGTGAGCCCCAAAGGATGCGCACGCTCGCCGGCCAAGTCCAGCGCCTGGAGGAAGGTGGCTTTAAGCGCGACTCTTGCCCAGTGATCACGGCTGCCATCTGCTCGGCTGGCCGCAGTCGCCTCCGTGACCTCTGCGGCCTGGTGCCTTACCCCGGGCCGCACTATTGCGATACGGATAGTCTCCATTGCGGCACTGACGGCCTGCTGGCGCTGCAGGCTGCTGGCCTCTGCCACCCCAGTGATCTCGGCAAGCTAAAGACGGTCTGCTCAGGTCCTGATGCTTATTACTGGTCGCCCAAGAATTACCGCATTGGGGAATACTCAGTATCTAATGTGGTTATGATCGGGGCCAAGCGCTTGGATGACGGCTACTGGCTGCAGCAGGCCAAGATGGGCATTCAGCGGACGCTGGCCATGGGGTTACTGGACCGGGTGATATTCCACGAGCGTGAGGTGCATCTTGAGCACGAGCAAGCGTTGGCTGGGGGCAATGCTGACTGAGCGTGACAACTGCCTCTGCCCGCAGTGTGGCCGCATTTTCGGCACCCCTGGACTCCGTCAGGGCAGCTGCGACCGGCGCACGCCCGCCGGCCGAGCGCTGTTACCGTGTCGCTTTTGCCGGCGCCGGCCGCCCCGGCGCCAGCGTAAGGACCTGCCGGGACAAGGAGTCATGTTCTAGCTAGCCGGCGCCTGTGGCCCTGGCTGCCCTGTCGAGCACTTCCGCAGCAGCTGCTGCCATCTTCTGCCGCATGCACTCCCTGTCGTCGGCACACGATTTTGAGATAGCCGCCAGCTTCATGGCAGTAAGGCACCCCGCCCCGGCACACGCTAGCGGCAACTCTGGCCCTGTGCTCGCGGCTGGGGCCGGAGGGCGCCGGCGTGGCGGGGGAGGTGCCTGCTCGAGGGCACGGGTGGCCGCGAGGACTATGGCCTCCGCATCCTCGTGCTGCTCGCCGTTGGCGCGCACATCACGCCCCACCGGGGCAGGCCTGCTCGGGGGTAAGGGTTGCTCCTGGGGTGATGGCTCGGCCACGTAATCCCTCCAATTGAGAGTCTCTGACCCCGGTGCAGTCGGCGATGAAGCGTGACTGGTCTAAGAGCGGCCAGCCCAGAAAAGACAGGCGGCTGGACACCTCCTGCTCCGAGATGTAGCCCTGGCAGTACCACTTCCTAAGATCGCTGGGCGAGCCGTGACTGGACAGGCAGCGCTGTGCCGTCTTCAACGCTTGAGCGGCTTCGCGGATCTGCTGCTGCTGTTGCTTGGCGGTCTGCTGCAGCTGCTTCGCCAGCTGTGCTGCCTGCCTAATTAGCATATTATTCTTGCAGTACTTGGCGTCATCAACCATCAGCTGGACAGCTTGAGCATCGTAGCCAAGATTGGTGAGGCGACCGGCGAGCTGATCCAAGGGCAGCAGACCTTGACAAGCATATTTCACCAGCTGCGCCCCGGTCGCCTCCTTGCCCTCGGCCATCATCTCTACGCGCCAATCAGTGATCCAGTCGTCCTGCGCCGACCCCGCGAAGCCGAATGTGGACATCATTTGCCGAGCTTTCTTCTCGTCGATTTGGCCCTTGATGAACATCTTGCGGATCGCGGCGTGCAGCTCGTTGGCGCGCTTCACTTGCAGACCGATGCCCCACAGCGTTACCGCGTCCTGGGCCTGCTCGGGGCCTATCGCGCACGCAGCCAAGTTGGCGACCGCGTCCTCTGGCGTCACCAGGCCGGCCAGGAACGCCTGCTTGTTGGCGTTGAAACAAGCCGTGTCCTTCTTGGGTGCTGCCCCTTGCCCCACTTCAGCCCAGACGTCATCGGCGATATTTTTCTGGTCCAGAGGCGCGTAGCCCTGCCGGCGTGCCCAGTCAATGATATCGTCGTAACTGTAAACGCCATCCTTCACGAAGTCACGCATAAAGCGAATGCCAGGAATGGCGTGGCTGATGGCGGCCAATTTCGGGCGGTAATATTGCGGGTAGTCGTTGGCCCGTAACAGCAATTCCAGATCGTTAAAGGAGAAATTCTGCCCGACCATCTCGTCGGCATCCCACTTATGGTTGCGGTCAGGATTCAGCCTTTGCCACATCAAGTATCCTTGGGTCGGCGACGGCAGGACCCAGTGCGAATACCAATAAGCCTTTGCCCAGCTTGGTTCGGAGCCGACAGCCGCTACGTAGCTGGCGGCGAGATTGGCAGCGGCGTTGGGGTCATTGTAGATCTGGTTGATTTGCGCCTTGAAGGGTCCGGTAAAAAGATTGTAATCAAGACCTTTCATCGCGTGCCAGAGGTCGATGATCTGCCCTGGGAACTCAGCGCCGTAGGTGAATTGCTTCAAGAGGTCAGGCTCCCAGAAATGCCGGACGCTGAAACGCACGAGATCGGCTGGTCCCGGAATGTCATAACGGAGATTGGCGATAGCATTTCTCACTTCTGGACGAACGTAGCCGATCACTTTCAGATTATCGGACAGAGTGCCCGGGGTCTGCAAAAAGCGGTTGCTAAGCTCCAGCATCTCGCCCGTGGTTGGCATCTCGCCGCCGCCGAACGCCACCGCGCCCCATATGGTGGCACAGAGACTCAGAGCGCCTGATGACGGCTGGCCTATCTCGTAATTGCTCACGTCCATAGACACGCCCTTGTTCCCCAGAGCGGCTTGCATGTCCGTAAGCGCGACGTACCCCTTGCGCCACAGGTCGATTATGGTCTCAGTAGCTGGTAGCTCCATCGGCGCTATGTTGTTAGTCACCAGTTGGAGTGGACGCTTGATGGTGGCGGCAGCGTCGGCCAAGCCGTGCATCGCAGCGTGAGCAACCCACGGACCGTAGGACATGTTAACCTCTGTTGTTGGGGTCGCCCGAAAACGTTGGCGGGCTTGAGACGGTGGTCAAAGTCAGCAAGCTAGTGGCTGAGGCCAACAAGTCGTCAGGCTGCATAGATAGATAACTGCCGGCCTCGCCGGCCCAGTCGCCTTCTATCGTCGCGTAATCGCCATCGCATTGCCCCAGCGCCCAGCGCGTGTCATCAAATATATCGCAGCGACAAGCCGGGTCCTTGATAAACTTGCACATTCCTTGGTAGATCGCTGTGGTCATGGCATCGATGAATTTTTGCCAGTCGCACAGATCGACGTACAAGCATGCATCCTCGCTGCCGGTCACGCACACGCAAGTGCCAGCTGGTGGTCCGCCCCCCGAAGGCGGTGGCGTTACGGCACACTGAGCAGCAGCAGTCGCTTCGGCCAGGGTGGCGAACGGGCCGACGATTCCAGAGACGCCGGCCGGTGGCGAGGTGTTGCTTTGCCAGGTTACCACCTGACCGTTTATGCAGCCGGCGTAATAACTCACAGCTCCCGGTGGTGGGGGTGGCGGCGGCGGCGCGCCGGTGCAGAGTATCGACTGGAGAAGCCCTTCGACCTGATCCCAGGGAATCGGATCGGTGAAAAAGCTAATATTGGAAGGGAGCGGAGCCGGCCAGCAAGATACGCCACAACCAGTAATCTTGCTGTCCACCACAATCTGGTAAACCTGATAGAGCCCGGACGGACAGGGCGGCGGACCACCTCCACCAGGTGTACCCGCAGCCGCGTGGACAGCTGGCCCACCCGGCAAAGCACAGCCTGGTGGCGGCGGCTGACCGGTGGCGACACCCTTGGCCTTGATGGCATCGTAGTAGTCGTCCCAGCCGGACAAAAAGCACCAGTTGGCTGCCGTCGATGGCGCCTCCGCACTGTCATGAGTAATGGCTATGGAGGCCGGCGTGTCGTAGTCTTGCCAGACGTTATAGGCGTACTGGCCAGGTACTGCGCCAAGAGCTGCAGTACTTCCCGTCGCGCTCGCAGCTGTCGCGACCGTAAGCTGGGTGGCCAACCCGCTTGCCACAGCACTGCCAAGCTGGCCAACAGTCGCTTGAGCTTGGTTAAGCCCCGTGACGATCGGCGCCGCAACTTTGGCCGCTGCTGCCGTGTAGGTGGCGACGGCTTGATCGAGGATGCTGGAGATATAGGAGACCACCTTTATAGCTAATTGGTCAACTAAGTTTGCCGAGCTGGCCAGTATGCCATTCAGCTGCGCCGTCGAGTAGCTGACGGGCACGCTGTAGCCCGAGGTCAGGAGTGGTATAGGTGGCAAGGCCGCATCGGCCATTAGGGCTGCTCCGGAAAATAGACGCGCTTGATATTCTGCAGCTGCTTAATGGCATTTTGGCACGCCTGGTCTTCCTCGGCACAAGGGAAGCCGGCTTCGTAAGCCCTTTGCACCTCTTGCCTTATGAGGTCGAGTTGAGCGAGTTGCTTGTTGATGCGGGCATAGTCCGCTTGTGAGAGCGGGTTTGTCTTTAGCTGACCAGCCATTACCTCACCTCCCATCAGCCCATGAGGCACTCGATGAATCCGACCGGGGAGGTCGCCGCGGCAGCCGCCCAGATCTGCCCGCGTAGGAAATTGCCGACATGCTCGCCGTCCAAGTAGAAGGGGGCTGTGCCTGGTTGGATGGTCGGGCCGTTGTCGAGGGTAACGCCTGAGTTGCTGCCGATGGTGTAGCGATTGGCGGTATGGCTGAACAAGACCATCCCATAGCGAGTCTCGGATGGTCCCACAAGGAGCGTAGCCGTCGTGCCCACGCTGACAAATGACGCCTGACCATTGCCGAGAGATTGTGGCATTGTAAGATCGCTCCTGGCTCAAACTCCGAGGGCCCCGGCTGCGGCAAGTAACGCATGGTGATCAAGTGGGCGTTGAAGCCCGAGCCCGACACCGGCAAACCGTACCAGGCGTCACGCACCATGCCACCGTAATGCGGCAAGTCAAATGTGTACGGCATCGGGAAGGGAGCCGTTGAGCTGATGACGATGCCCTTGCCGTTGGTGGGAAACGTGAACGGCCGGACCTCGTACTGGTTCTCCGGGGCCATGAACATGATCAGCCAACGGGTGGCGTCGGCTCCAGCCAACAAGGCCGGCGCTGTGTTGGACGGGAAATTCACCAGGCTGTAGGTGTAAGGCGTGGACGCCACCCACTCCGACGGGTCCATAACGCGGATCATTGGGCACGGGCTCCGACGCGAACATTGACGATGTCAAAAAACACCTCCGGGTTGGCAGTCGGCCCGGAGTCCATAATCTCGAGTACAGGGAGTGCAAAGCTCTCAAATTGACCGTACTCGCCCAGCATGCCCTCACGGAAAGCTATTGGGTCGGTTTGAGCATTAGACTTGCGGCAAATTATTCCCGGCCTGATCTGGGGGAGCGCCCCCACGAGGGGCGCCCCCGGAAAGATGAGGCGAGCTGCTATGCCGGTGGCGTCGTTGACACGCATACCTACTATGGAGTAACGACCGACCTGGAGAGTGTCGTCCATGGTGATGGTGCCAGTGGACCAAGAGTTGACCGTGGGCGTAAATGAGGTAGTGGCTCGAGCCACGTACAGGTCGCCTTGCGGGACGTTGCGATTGCCGTCGCCCACAGCTAGGACGACGTGGTCCTGCTCGGCCACCGCCGTGGTGTTGCTACGGAGCATCTGGATTTCTTCGACGGGGTTGAGCATGATCGGACGACGCCAATAGTCCATGAAGGGCAAGGGGTCAGAGACCGTCGCGGCCTGGTTGCAGGGTTGGAGAACGGGGCGGACAATCGGCTTCACCTTTGGGGCAGATAGGCGGACGCGCGTCATCGTTAAGCCGATGCCGCCCCAGTAGATGACCTCCACAGGCACGGGGAAGAGGGGGTGACTGTTGAGGGAGGTGATCATGGAATCGGTCGCAAGCTTAATGTCGGTATCAGTTTGGGCCGAGCTGGTCGAATCGGTATAGTCAACGATGAGAAACACGGGCTCTCCTTGAGTGCTTGCGGCTGGCGGGACGGTGAATAATCTGCACCTTATCCTGTCCGTTTTGCCGCTTGATCTCGGCGAGCGCCTCCGCAGTCGCCACACCTAGACAGCGCTGGCTTTTGTATTCCCCACTTACGGGGTCGAAATATTCCACTATGTGGTGCCAGCGGCCGAAATCTTGGATAGCCATAGTCTTTTACTCTCTAGCCTTGGCCCGCGAAGCCGGCATTGCCCTGGATTTGGGCCACGGCGCGATTTATGCGGTCCTGGAGGGTGGCTTTTGGCATGGCACGAACCTGGTTGGCAATATTTTGCTCGAAGGGAAGAAATTTTTGCAGGAAGGCGGTGAACTTCGGGATCGCTGCCTGGGCGCCTGGGCCGATTCTAGGGATGCCCTTGGAAATCATGGATTGTTGCCAGCTGCCCAGGGAGACGGCTTGGAGATTGCGTTGGTACTTTTGGGCGGCGGCCGGAGTGTTTACCTGCTGCTGCCAAAAGGCGACGGCATTGGCGGCCAGCGTAGTCGGGGAGGTGGTCAAGCTTTGCACGCCGTTGCGGATTTGGGTGGCGCTGTTGCCCAGGTTGGTAGCCCATTTTTGGGCGACTTGCGTCGGGTCGGCTTGTGCTGTTGCCATTTGAGACCTCTGGTGGGGTTAATTAGTCAGGCTGTCTGGGCGGCAAAGGACATTTGTGATATTGTACACACAGGGGATCCTAAATGTCAAGATCAGGCATAGTCAATACAGACTTATGAGGTCTTTAATTTCTTGTGAGTGGGCAGCCTAATTACGCACCATTTAGGTAGAAAATGCCCACCACCCCCTGCTCATGCAAAAATCGTGCCAAATCGCAAAATTCCGGAGGGGGTGCGGGCGGCG
>Ga0187846_10002154_pt1 | contig 10907 bp, 8 predicted proteins | sample TC_taG_FD_161473 | JGI IMG/M metagenome (GOLD analysis project Ga0187846, IMG submission 161473) | Biofilm microbial communities from the roof of an iron ore cave, State of Minas Gerais, Brazil - TC_06 Biofilm (v2) | ecosystem: Environmental > Terrestrial > Deep subsurface > Cave > Wall biofilm ... | reverse complement strand
ACATTCGGTGCACCATCAACTTGACTGACTATAGTATGACGGGTCCATTGGCTATCGTTGCGCTGAGGAAAATCGGTTCGGTTATGGGCGCCGCGGCTTTCCGCCCGCTGCTGTGCAGACATCGCAACCAGCTCGGCGATGGTCAACAATGAGCCAAGTTCCAGGTAGCTGGTGAGTTCTGAATTATAAATTCGCGAGCTGTTGCGCAGGTGGATGCGCCCATAACGCTCCTTGAGCCCGCGAACCTGATCAAGCGCGGCGTGCAGGGAGGAGGCGTCGCGGGCCAGCCCGGCGTTATCGTTCATCAGTTTTGCCAGCTCAGCATGCAGTTTTAACGGCGAATCGGTGCCAGTGGCCGCGGCTCCAGGAGTGGCCAACGATGACAGGCGGCGCTCCTCGTCAGTGACGCGCGACGTCGGCGGATTCTTCTTCTGCTGCGTGCGCGCGTACAGTGCGGCAGCCTCGCCAGCCTTTCTGCCGAAAACCAACGCTTCGGTAAGCGTATTTCCCGCCAGACGCCCGGCCCCGTTCAACCCGTTGCAGGCACATTCGCCAGCCGCAAACAGCCCGCTCAGCGAAGTCCCTCCGGCCAAATCAGTCTCTATCCCGCCGATCGAGCGATGGGCGGCAGGATATATCGGCACGGGTTGTTTGCTGGCGTCAACTCCAGCGACGGCCTGCACAAGTTCGCAAGTCTGTGGAAAGGAGGAAGCGAGCTTCTCTTTGCCGAGCGGCCGCAGATCCAGGAACAGAGAGCCTGAACCATTCCGCACCGCCTGGAAGATCGAGCTGGAGAGCTTTTCGCGCGGCTCAAACTTTGCCTCGATAACTCTTTCCCCCTTTTCGGTGACAATCTGACCGCCCTCTGCCAACGCCGCTTCGGTAATCAAAAGCCCCGGCCCACCAGGGAAAACTGTGGGATGGAATTGGATCATCTCCATGTCCATCAGCCGAGCCCCAGCGGAATAAGCGAGGCTGTGGCCATCACCGGTAGTTCCAATGGATGCCGTGGACGGCACAAAGAGACGAGTAAATCCCCCGGTTGTTAGAACAACGGCACGCGCGGTCAGCAATTCGAGTGTGCCGGTTCGAAGGTTTAAACCAATAGCCCCCGGAGAGCCGGTGTTATCCATTATCAGCGCGGTCACGAAGCAATCCAAAAACGCTGGTATCCTTTCGCGCTGGAATTGCTCGTAAACCACCTGTAAAACCGTATGACCCGTACGATCGTCAACATAACAAGTGCGATTGTGCCGATTCGCCCCGAAGCGGCGTCGTGCCAACTTGCCGCTGGCGTCGCGATTAAAGGGTACGCCCATGCGGTCGAGCCAGATTATCTCGTCGCGCGCTTCGACGGCGAAGGCATTGACGACCTGCGGGTCGGCCAGGGCTTCCCCTATGGCCAGAATGTCCTGAACAAAATCCGCAACTGAATCATCGCTTCCTAACGGAGCATTGAGACCGCCGGCAGCAACTGCCGAGTTGGTGCGCAAGGGATGGACCTTGCTGACCAGTGCCGCGGACGCTCCAGCCTGCCTGGCGGTAATTGCGGCGCGCAATCCCGCGACTCCTCCACCGACGATCAAAACATCGAAATCCGGCACCTTGTATCCAACTCTCCTCTGATAAGAACTCGGCCACTGTTGGAATACTTTTAATCCAACCTCGACCAAACCTTCAAACCATCTGAGCTTGGCGAAAGAGTTGCGCGATTGCGGGCGTCAGGGTTGCCCAGTCGCCGACCAATCCTATATCAGCCCGATCGAAAATCGAAGCGTCCGGATCCTCATTAATCGCCACCACGGTACCGGCGCGCTTGATGCCAATCAGATGATTCGGCGCCCCGCTGATTCCGATAGCGAAGTAGAGCCGCGGCTCGATGGTCTTGCCTGTTAGGCCTACCTGCAACTGACGCGGCATCCAGCCTTCGTCGGTCACACGCCTTGTGGCGCATACTGCCGCATCAAGAGTGCGGGCAAGGTCTTTGACTTTTTCGATTCCATCCGGCCCGCCCACGCCCATCCCGATTCCGACTACGACTTGCGCACCTTCCAAAGGGACGATCGTTGGATCCAGTATCGAGCGCGACTTTAATACCCGGCTCTGTGCCGGACTCAGCACCGGGCGAACAATCTCTACTTCCGCGATTCGTGAAGGAACTGGCTCCGCCAACTCCATCACGCCTGAGCGCAGTGTTGCCATCTGCGGATAGGTTTTAGAGAGAATCGGCGCAACGATATTTCCGCCGAACGCTGGTTTGAGCGCTACCAGGCGGCCCTCGCCGTCGAGTTCGAGCCCGATCGCATCGCCGGTCAGGCCCAGCTTGAGTCTTGCCGCCAGTCGCGGACCCCAATCTCGACCGCGTTCGCTTGCGCTGAGCAATAGGGCAAATGGGGTGCGCTCCTGTACAAGCTTCGCCATCGCTTGGGCGACGGTCTCGGGCGCATACCGCTCCAATTCCGCGTGATCGAGTACTAAGATTAGATCGGCCCCGTAGCTTGCCAGCAGCGAAGCGTGCTGCGCGACTGACGCTGGGAAGCCGACGGCGAAAACCGCACCGCCCAGACTTCGTGCCAGCTTATCGCCGCTCGATAACAGCTCCAGACTGCCTCGGGTGATATCACCCGCTATATTGGTCTCGCACGCAATCCAGACGTCCTTGCCCGGCGTGGGTCTGCGCACTTCGGCCGCGACCCGGGCGCGCTGCGTGGAGGCGGGGCTGAAGGCGTTTTTCCGCTCAAGCGCGTGCAGAAGTTGCTGCGCCGCCTCAAATGGGTCTGCCGTCTCGATGAATTCGCAGTGGACTTTAGGCCCTTGCTGCGTCTGCACTTCCTGCACCCACGTCGGCGAGCCGGCCAGGCCGAACTGGGCCGTATCTGAACAGAGTTCGACCGCACGTATGGCGGTAAGCGGTTTCGATTTGGCCTCCTCGCGTGCCTTGGGCCGGACCCCGATCGGCTTGTTCAGTCTTTCCGCGCAGGTAATAAGCGCGGGAAGTCCGCATTCAACCTCTTCGAGCCCCTCATCACTTTCGCGCTCCGCCCGCAGCACGCCCCCGTCAACTTGGAGCTTGCACACACCGGTTATCTGCGGCACCCCTAACAGTTCGGCGATCTCCGGGCCGACTTGCCCTGTCTCGGCGTCCAGCGAATATTTGCCGAGCAGGACGAGATCGAAGGCCTCACGTTCTAGCCATAACGCGAGCGCACGTGCGGTTGCCAGGGTATCCGAACCAGCGAACGCCCGATCTTCCAAATGAACAGCGCGATCGATTCCCATCGCAAGGGCGTCTGTCAGGGCCGAGCGTGCCTGCGGCGGTCCCATCGTGACCACTGTGGTCTCGGCGCCCAAGTGCTGCTTCAGCGCGACGGCTTCAGCAATAGCGGTGAGGTCGTACGCACCAATGATGTTGACCCCGTCCCGCCTGATGGTTTTGGTGACGGGATCGAAATTGGCATCGTCGACCACGGGAATCTGCTTGATACAAACCGCAATTTTAAGCATGTCTCGACGGCCCGTTCGTCGCCTGGAGCTTCACGGCTGGAAGTGGCGCCGGCTTTCCAGCCGGTCATGCACGAGAAAAACAAGACCACAGGCTAGAAAGGTGTGCCACTGAATACCAGGCTCCAGGAGCAAACCTAACCGACCCGGGAGCGGCTCCGCAACAGGCCAAGATGTGAGCGAGCATCGCCACCGTGAGCATGCCGTCCGCGAAAAGCACCGTCCCACCCCCGAAGGTGAGATTCGGGGTGAGGATCGACTAGACAGCTCGACTAGACAGCGCCAACGAGCTGGCGAGCAGGACCACGCCGGCGGACCCGACCTATGCGCGCTGCGCGCTTCTCTCGCGCAAGCGGGCAGACCCTGCGGATGAAGAATAGACGCGGCTCATTAAGTAGCCCCTCTGTCACGGCACGCATAAGGGCCGGAGATTGACTGAGGCATTACGTAAGTATAGGCTTACCGTAAGTCGGCACTTACCTATGATTTCACCCGACCATGGCATCATCCTCGCGGCGCTCGGTGACGCGCGCCGCGGAGAGATCCTCCGCCAGCTCGCGGGCGGCCCGCGTTCGGTCGCAGCGCTCGCCCGCGAGTTGCCGATCAGCCGGCCGGCCGTGTCTCAGCACCTCCGGGTACTCAGCCTGGCGGGCCTGGTGACTCACCGGCGCGCTGGACGCACGCACTACTACCAACTCGACATGCGCGGCCTTGCCGCGCTTCGAACATTTCTAGACTCGCTCTGGCAGGCAGGCTTGGACGATCTCAAGGCGGCCGCCGAGCGCACAGCGCCACTGGCGCAAAGGAGAAGACCGAAATGACGAACCAAATAGCTGATGCACCCTCTTCCTACGCGGTCCGCAAGACTGTAACGGTCAACGCACCTATCGAGCACGCCTTCCGTGTTTTCACGGAAGGACACGGCGCGTGGTGGCCGCTCCATACTCACCATATCGGCAAGGTCGCGGCAGCCACGGCCGTGATCGAACCCCACGTCGGAGGTCGCTGGTACGAGCGCGGCGTCGATGGCACGGAATGCGTGTGGGGTAGGGTGCTCGCGTGGGAGCCTCCACGTCGATTAGTGCTCGCTTGGCAGATTACGGCGGACTGGCGCTATGACCTCACGCTGGAAACCGAAGTCGAGGTGACCTTCGTCGCCGAAGGCGGTGGGCGGACGCGTCTCGAACTCGAGCATCGCCATCTCGACCGGTACCGGGACCAGGCGGGGATGATGCATTCGATCTTTGATTCTGAGGGCGGCTGGACTGGTATCATGGTACGCTTCGTTACAGTTGCTGAAGGCCGCGAATTGGAGACCGAAGTGCCGTGCAGCTCAGCAGATTATCGCGGACTGGCGCGATGACCTCAGGCTGGAAACCGAAGTCGAGCTGACCTCGATCGTCCGCGGCCGCGGTCCGACGCGGCTCGAACTCAGACACGGCCGTCGCCCAGGAGATCAGAAAGCCTGTCTTACCTAATAACAGGCTACGGGGATTAAACTAACCGAGCCAGGAGTGGCTTCGCGACAGCTACGAGTCGCCGACGCTAACACCATGTTGGCCTTTTGTGTCATATAAGGGCCAGGTAACGAGTCCGTCCCGAGGAGAGGAGTCGAATGTGTTTTGATTCCTCGGTCGCGTTCACCAATGATAACCGCCAGGGTTGCCAATACCTAAGAGGAGAGTGACTTATGGCAGAGAGTCGAATTATTTCAGCGGATTCACACTTCGTCGAGCCGCCCAACATGTGGGCCGAGCGGGTCGACCAAAAATTCCGCGACCGCGCGCCGCACACGGAGCGCAACCTAAATGGCAAAGAAGGAGAGTTCTTCGTCTGCGAAAATATCAATCCAACTCCAGTCGCCGGGTTTTTCGGCGCAGGCGTGCCCAACGACAAAGTAGCCGAACATAATCGCAAGGGGTTCGAGTCCGCCCCCGCCAGCGTATGGGATCCGGCGGCACGCCTAAAGGATCAGGATCGTGACGGGGTTCAAGCGGAGGTTATCTATACCTCGATGGGGATGCCGCTCTACGGTCTGGATGACGGGGAGCTCAGAAAGGCGTGCTTCAGCGCCTATAACGACTGGGCGGTTGAGTATTGCAGCTTTAATCCGAAACGGCTGCTCCCGCTGGGCCTGATAACACTGGAAGATATCGACGCGGCCACCAATGAACTGGTGCGGATTGGAAAGAAAGGGATGAAGGGCGCGATGATCTGGGCAGAGCCGCCGGATGACAGGCCCTACAGCCATCCCGATTACGACCGTTTCTGGGCCGCCGCCCAGGATTTGAACATGCCGCTTTCGCTGCATATTCTGACCGGGCGCAAGGGGATGGGGATTGATTTCTTCAGCAGTAACCTCCTGATTCAAGGCTCGACCTTGCATCATCAGGTGGAGCGTTCCATCGCCGTGTTCACCTTGGGTGGAGTGCTCGAACGCTTTCCCCGCCTAACCATCGTTTCTGCGGAAAATGACGTGGCCTGGATGGCCTACTTCCTGTGGCGCATGGATATGATCCATGAACGTCTAGGTGGCCTGGCTTCGGTCAAGCTGAAACTCAAGCCGAGCGACTACGTGAAGCGGCAGGTATACACGACCTTTATCAATGAGCCAGTGTTTATCTCCGAGCTTGATCGTTGGGGCGCAGACAACATCATGTGGTCGTCTGACTATCCCCATCTCGCTGCAACTTTCCCGCGTTCGCAGGAATTTGTCGAAAAGACCTTCAGCGGCCTGCCCGCTGAGCAGCGCCGTAAAATCGTGCACGACACCGCCGCCAGAGTTTACGGTATCAGCGAGTAACACCGGCATTAGGGGAGCTGTCTCAAACGGCTCCCCCTAAAAGATCGACCTTGCGACATTAAAAGCTCCCCGACCAGGGTGGCACAGATTTCCAGCCTCTGATGGCCTGAAAAGACCAAAACACACAGGCTGGAAGCCTGTGCCACGTAAGCGCTCCTGATCTTTAATTGAAGCTACGGGCCACGTGTTGTTGCTCGGCTTGAACAATCGTCGATGCGATCTGCTCGCCGAGCTCGGCGAGATCTTCGCTCAGCGCCCCCGCGACTGCGTCTCCGGCGAGAGAGGTTGATTGGCGACTCAGTCGAGCCTGGCGGCTGGCTAACACTTGATCAGTTTGCAAGGTTCTCAGATCCCAGCGAGCAATAAGCTGGGCGTTGTGATTGGTGTCTGCCTCGAAACGCCGAACCTCCACATGAACTATGAAGTCCAGCCGGGTTCCCGGAAACCACGGATACTGCATTATGTTCGCGGTGCCCAGCAGATTGGTAAGATCGCTCGTCAGCACGTGACGAAAGTTATCGGCCAGAGGCTCTCCCCAACGATCTGTTTCCGACAAATCGAACCCGTTTGGCGATGTGCGTATCACCAGTTCCGGCCGATCGAGATACTCGGGTAGTTGAATTGGCCCGAGACCAATAGCCAGTGACGTCAACTTCTGGCGCGCAGTTGATTGCGCGCCTGAGCCGACAGGCGCCAGCATTATGAAGCGGGTGCGGTCCTGCTTGGGCGGTAGCACGGAGCAGCCGCCAAGAAGCAACGCAACGGCAAGCGCGAGGAAATTCGGCTTGAGCAAGCATAAACGACTGACGAAGACTCCCACGACAATGCTGCGCATCAGGCGAGAGGTTTGATTCTTATCGCGCTCCCTCCTCACGCGGTTCTCAGCTGCCGCCTTATTACCGGCGGCGCGATTATTGATTGCCGTAATAGCGCCCTCGCACGATCGCGCTCGGGTTTCGCTGAAGATAATCGCCCAGTTCCCTGAGCGAACGTGCCGCTGCACTGACGTTTTCGAGCGCCTGATTGGCGCGGTAGACCAACGGAGCATCGGGCTCCAGCCCGGCCTGAATATGGTCGAGTGCTACTTGCGCTTTCTGCACAGCATTGTCGATGTCGCGCGCGCCCTTCTCGATGCTCGCCGCCATCGGGCCTACTTGACTGTCAACGTGTTCGGTGAGTTCCCGGATACGCCGCGCGGTGTCGCCGAGGCTGGTTGCAGTTTGATTGAACGATAATAGCGCGGATCTGACGTCTGGCGAACGGGCCAAGTCGCCGAATGCAGCGATAGTCTGGTTAGCGTTCTCGACCAGTTGGTCGAGTTGGATTTTGTCTAACTGCGATACAATCTTGGCGGCAGCTGACTGCGCTTGTTCGAAGGTCGTCTTCAACGTCGGAATTTCCTGCGGCTCCGAATCACGCGGCAGCTCATAATTTTCCGGAGCGCCTGCATGCATATCCAGATCGATATACAGTACCCCGGTCACGAAGCTTTCCATGGCTAATTGCGCCCGCAGTCCTTGATGCACAGCACGCCGGACATCTTGGCTAATAGTAAAATCTCTCGTGCCCCGATTTATCCGGCTTTCATTAATCTCAATCAGTACCGGGATCTTAATTTCTCCCTGGCTGCTTGCCACACTCTCCAGGCCGATATGCAGCCGGAGTTCAATATCCGTGACCGAGCCGATCGTGACCCCTTTTATCTTCACTGGCGCGCCGACTCGCAGACCGTTGACATTGCCTCTGAATACCAGGATGAAGGGATGGGTTTTGCGGAACAGCCGGCCCGATCCCAGTACTGCCACTGCGGCTATCGCAAGTGCTACAGCACCGAGAACAAAAGCTCCTACCACTCGAGCATCGGCCCGTGTCCTCATAGGCGTCTTTCTCCGGCGATCTCGGGGCCGCTGCGCGTCAGGAAGCGGCGGACACGCGGATTATCGGTATGCCTGAGCAACTCCTTCGGATTGCCGCGGGCACCGATAGTGCGGGTTTCGATATCGAGGAAAATGCAATTGTCACCGATCGTAAAGATGCTGGCTAATTCGTGGGTAACCACAACGACGGTCGCTCCAAGGCTGGCACGCAGTTCGAGAATTAGATCGTCGAGCATTCGCGAACTGGTCGGATCCAGTCCCGCCGTGGGCTCGTCGAAGAACAGGATCGCGGGGTCGAGCGCGATCGCGCGCGCTACGCCGGCGCGTTTTTGCATGCCGCCGCTGATCTCATTCGGGTAATAGTCTTCGAACCCCTTCAGCCCGACCAGTGCCAGCTTCAGGGAGGCTATTTCTTGAATTTCGCTCGGGCTTAGGTCGGTGAATTCCGCCAACGGCAGGCCAACGTTTTCGGCCAGTGTCATCGAAGTCCATAACGCGCTGCTCTGATACAGGACCCCGAAACCGCGCATCATTGCCTCGCGAGCTTCGTCATCGGTGCGAGTGAAGTTCACCCCTCGATACAAAATTTCACCACTCGATGGCTCCTGTAGTCCGATCAAATGGCGCAACAGGGTGCTTTTGCCGCACCCGGAATCGCCCATCACGATAAAGATTTCACGCGGGCGGACGGCAAAGTCCAGGTTGCGCATGACCACAACACTGCCATAGGCCATCGTCAGGCCGCGCACTTCAATTTCTGGCGCGCCGTCGCTGATGCTCTGATTGCTTGATCCGTTCATTTGCCGATTTGAGCCTCTCGCAGGCTGTTTGAAAAGGATTTTCACAGCCTGCTTCCCTCACTGTAATCTCTCCCCGAGGGAGAGAACTAACACTAGCGGAGCCGAAGGCGGAGCGAGCTAACGAGTCCGCGAGGTGCGAATCAAAAAAAGAAGGCATCCAGTGTAAACCATAGTGGGGTCTTGAAGGGGGAAAATCACTGCTTCTCTTGGGAGAGGTCAGACGCCCAGAATATGGAAAAGCACGGCGAAGATGCCGCAAGCGACCACAATCATAACGATCGCGCTGACGACAGCCGCTGTCGCGGCATCGCCAACCGCCGATGAACTCTCTCCGCATTGTAACCCCTGATAGCAGCCCGCGATTGCAATCAGTACACCGTAGACGATGCTCTTAACCAAACCCCCGATCACCCCGGTGAGCGAGATTGCTGCAATCGTTTGCTGCAAGTAGCTGTGGAAGGTAAGGCCGAGCATCCCCACACCGACGGTAGCTCCACCAAGAATGCCAACGAAATCGGCATAAAGGCAGAGCAACGGCATCATCAGCACCAGCCCGATGACACGGGGGACCACCAGAAATTCAATTGGCGAGATGCCCATAGTAGCGAGCGCGTCGATCTCCTGCGTCACCTTCATCGAACCTAACTGTGCGGCAAACGCTGCACCAGTCCGGCCGGACATGATAACCCCGGTCATCATCGCGCCCATCTCCCGCACAGTCGCGATACCGACGAGGTCAGCAACATATATCGACGCGCCGAACTGCTGCAGCTGCACCGCTCCCATGAAGGCCATGATAGTGCCGACCAGATAGCTGATCAGCGCAACTATCCCGAGCGCACTAGCACCCGCCCCTCGTACGACCTCAATCAAATCAATATGCCGGTAACGCGCTCGCCCGATCATTGCCGCGCTCAGTGCGATGACTACGGTACCGATGAAGTCGACATAACCTCCGACGGTCGCCAGGCGAGCGAGCATATCTTTTCCGGTACGCGCCAGCAGCGACTCTGGGACGGCGACACTGCTAGGGGTGGCCTCGGGATTCAGGCAGGCGAGATCAATCAGGCGATTCAGCCCTTCAGGAAGGCCGCTGCGGTCGACCGTAATTTGCCGCGCGTCGCAGATTTGCATCAAGCCGGCCAGAAAACTGACGACGCTGCTGTCCCATGCCGCCAGAGCACTCCCGTCGATTATGATCCGGTGCGGGATGGGGGGCGAGGTCAGCTTCGGCTCGAGCTGTTTGGCGTTTGGCATTCCGTGATGAAGGCGCCAGACTCCGGATAGCCGGATGGTGGGGCAGTTCGGATCGGTATCATCGATCTGCAGGCTCGCGCTTTCTGTATCCCCGTGCCGCCTGGCAGGCCGCCGCGCCCCCGGCGTCGCTCTCAAGGCCATTTTGCTGCCATGAAAGTGTCGATCAGCGTCGGGTTAGGAAGGGGTTGCTTGATTCGCACGTTGGCTGAAGGGGGCGGTCCGATGGACCCGTGAAAATGTAAGTCTAAACAATCACGACGATTCGGTACCGGCGTCTTTCATCGCGAACGGTACGACTATATCAGCCGCGCAATGGCAAGGCAGTAAGCATCTATCATCGATGCCTCGACGGTTAGCGCAGACTGGGGATTTCTCGCGTATCGGGTCCTGGCCCCCAAGGGAGCGGGATTCTTCGCGCACGGCAGCCACGCGCGCGAGAATGACAAGCTAAGGAATACGCGCGTTTTCTGTCATTCCCGCGCGTCGCTGCCGCGCCAGGCGGCTCTTGCCGTCCTGAGCAAAGCGAAGGAACTAAGGTCGCGCCGAGACCCTTGTATATCTGAAAGTGGAGTCAATGGCATACTTCGCTTGCAGGCTGGGCGCGGTAGACCGGGAGACCCAAGGCCGCGAGAGGCCGTAGTGAAGCGAGGCTCGCCGCGCCCCAAAACA
>Ga0187846_10002153_pt1 | contig 10911 bp, 8 predicted proteins | sample TC_taG_FD_161473 | JGI IMG/M metagenome (GOLD analysis project Ga0187846, IMG submission 161473) | Biofilm microbial communities from the roof of an iron ore cave, State of Minas Gerais, Brazil - TC_06 Biofilm (v2) | ecosystem: Environmental > Terrestrial > Deep subsurface > Cave > Wall biofilm ... | reverse complement strand
GATCATAAATTCTGATACGTCATCACGTTTTCCCAATATGAAATCTCGAATTATTGGTTCGATGTGCCACTGCTTTGATAAAAGATCAAGCGATTGTTCAAGCTCAATTTGCATTACCTATTGAATTAATAGTAGAACTTTTGAATGTTATTAATATTGAAAGAAAAGGGAAAGTATGCGTCTGCCACTCAGAATAGAAGATTCACATGGGAGAAAGTGATTTGGCCTCTTATTTTAGAGATAAATAATATCAGTTTTACGTTAAAACAGTACAAAAAAAAGCGTGATGAGGTTTGTAAGAAGTTAGATGTTGCTCCATCAAAAATCGCTGGTGGCTTTGTTTCGCTTTTATTAAAGGGAATCATCTATAAAGAAAAAGATCTTTATTCAATTCACTACAGATTGATTCCTTATATGAGACTAAAGGGTGATTGCGATTATGCAATAGCGGTCAAAGAGACTAACACCAAATAATTATATTCTCAAGTAATCACATTCGTTTCGGTAGCCCGATAGTCTAGTGGCCAAACAATTTTTGGGTTAAGGATTTCAGGCTCTGGATCTAATGAGAGGAAACCTGAAGACGGCAGTTCGAATCTGCCTCGGGCTACTTTATTAAAATCCTATCTCGAAGCCATAGCTATTCTTTCTAGCTCGTTTTTCTTTTTAACAGACGGAGCATTCATGTCGTTTGCGGCAGCAAGTATTAGATGTTCTGCAAGATTTTCTTCTAATGCCTTAGGATTTGAGAAGGATGCATCTCTAACACCCTCCGCAATGAATCTTAGTGCAAGATCTACTCTGCGTAATGGAGCTACATCAACTGATACATGATAAACAGTACCTCCATAAACTATTCTTGTAGTATCCTCATTTGGTGCGGAATTCTCAATCGCTCGTACCAAAATTTCCACTGGATTCTTACCAGTCTTAAGGGAAATGATGTCAAATGCAGCCTTTACAGTTTTTATTGCTCGTGTTTTTTTACCGCCCATCCTACCTGTGTTTTTAGCGTATTTTTTTCCAAAGTGCAAAAGTTTGTTTGCCAGTCTTTCTGCTATATTAACTTCAGCCTTATTGAATCGCTTTAGTGCGGAACGACCTAATGTGATTGGGATTATTGTTTTTTTTAAAGAAATTGTGTTTTTTAGTCCAGAATCAGATATTTCAATTTTCGAGAGATCCCATTTTCTAAAAAGCATGAGATTTGCGGTATCTGTCATCACTATCTTCTCGGCTTTTCTTTCTTACCATAAACAAGTTCCTTAAGTGATGTCCCGTTTACTTTGAATACCTTCCATCTAACCCCAGGAATATCTCCCATTGCCCCACCCATAGATGCTCCCATTCCTTCCACGTGTACTTCATCATGTTCATCAACAAAATTCATTGCACCATCCTTAGGTAAGAATGCAGTAACTGTTTTTCCATTTTTTATGAGTTGAACACGAACACATTTCCTTACTGCAGAATTTGGTTGTTTTGCCTCAATACCAACTTTTTCCAAAACTATTCCACGTGCTTGTGGAGCACCCCCCAAAGGACTTGCTTTTTTGTCAAGACCCAGCTTTCTTCTTTTGTAGGTACCAATAGACCACCTTTGTTTCTTTCTTTTGTCTTTTAATACTCTTCCTGCGAATAGACCTAGTGGTGATTTTGCCATCTGATTACTCCAATATTTTTTCAGCGCTCTGTATAAGAACACTCGAGATTTGAAAGTATCTTTTTGCAAGAAGTCTTGCCTTCTCTGCATTACGTCCCTCTCGCCCAACCACTATACCCTTCTTCTTGGGATCAACCAAAACTATTGCCTGCAAAGAACCATCGGCTCTTTTATTTATTTTTACTTCAGAAATCAATTTCGGATTTAACATATTTTTGAGAAATTCACCAGGATCTTCGGAATGTTCTACTAGCTCAACATTTCGCTTTACTACATTTTGTAAATTTCGTATTGTGATACCACCCTTCCCTATCGCAAGACCCATCTTACCTGGATTGACGACAAATATCACTCTACCGAGTTTTTCGTCTTCAATGCAATCTCGTGCTGTTGCACCCGTTACATTTTGAAATAAAGACATCAATTTGATTTGATCGGTTGTTAGTTTAATTGTCTCTGTCATTATTTCTGCCTATTTTAAAATCATTCTCTTTGCGGGTCATTTAAATCTTCATAAAAAATATGCAAATGAAAGTCATTTATTCTTGTGTCTCCCCTTCCACTTCTTTTAAAATTGATTTGAGATTTGTATCACTCAAACCTTTTAGCGAAAGGGCAGAGATTCTAAATTGAGTACCACTTAGTCTTCCTAGCTCCACAGAAGAACCCTTGAAATTTATGGTCGGCACTTTTGAGTTCTTGGCTGACTTTTGTATTTTTTCCAATGTATCTTTTTTAACAGATCTAGAAAGAATAATTAGTTTTGAATTCTTCATCGAACTAGCCACTTCTCTCGCGCCAATAGAGCATTTATTCTCCTCCATTGCATCTTTAATTGCTTTTTCTAAAAGTCTAACCATCCTCTACAACCTTCATGTATAAATCTACAGTTCCAGTTCCAACAGGAATATTTCCACCTACAATAACATTTTCTGTTACACCTTTTAATTCTTCTACCTCACCAGCCAATGCTGCTTCAGCAATAGTGGGGACAGTGATTTCGAATGCAGCTCTTGCAAGAACACTAGTTTTTGTTCCAGCTATCCCATGCCTTCCTATTTGTTGCAGGTAGCCTCTTGAACACATCAAATCTGCAACAAGCATGATGTATCTAACATCAACCTCAAGTCCTTGGTCTTCAAGCGTAGAGCTGAGTTCATTTATCAGCGCGTTACGTGCCGCTTCAATTCCTAAAGTACTTGCAATTTCAAAAACATTATTGGTACGAATATTCCTTTTATCGATTCCATCGATTTCGAATACTTTGGCAATGTTAGAACCAGATGTCTGAATTACCCATTCATCTCCTTGCGCTACTATTGTCACTCTTTCTACATCAGCAACACCTTTAACTCGAGTTCCCAGTACTTTATTTCTGAGAGCAAGTATGGTTTGTGCATCAGATTCCTCAGAAAGACTCAGTGTTATGGAGCTTCCACTAGTTTCTATTTCAAATTTCTTTTTTGAAGATTGAAGTGCTTCATTTACATCATCTATAGTACAAGCTCGTTCTTTTAACTTGTCAGGATTTAAGTTTAGCTTTATTTTAGTGGAATAATCAGTTTCTGTACTAGAAATAAGCGCACTAATTTTTGTGTGTAATATTTCACGGGCAACTTTGATAGCTTTTTCTTTTGATTTTTTGTGAGCATCTTCAAGGTAAATGTCCATAGTTGGTGTCACTGGTTTTTTTCTAGCATCGACAAGTTCAATTAATCTTGGAAGACCTAGTGTCACATTTCTCTCTCGGATTCCAGCAAAGTGGAATGTTCTAAGTGTCATTTGAGTCCCTGGTTCACCTATAGATTGGGCAGTAACTATTCCTACAGCTTGTCCAGGTTCAACTTTTGCTTTTTCATAAAGCTCTAGTGCTTTTTTACAGACTTTTTCCACTCCATCTTTGCTTAATTTTGATTCAAGTAAAGCCTCATGAACCGTTTGTAATAAGCGAGGATTGAATGTTTTTGTATATTTTTTGGCAATTTCCACAATCTCCTCCTTTGTTATTTTTTTGCCAGAATCTACAATAGTTTCAGATTCAATCAATCTAGATATTCGAAATGCTTCACCATGATCACTCTTGGCTACATCAATCCCATCTTCGCCATACAAGAACTGAATGATATGACCATGAGGATCTCTAACTGTACCGTCATATTCTAATTTAAGATGTTCAAGCGCGTTGATGAGTCTTCTTTGCATATATCCACTTTGTTGGGTTCTTACAGCTGTATCTACGAGTCCCTCACGTCCTCCCATTGCATGGAAGAAAAATTCCAACGTGGAAAGTCCCTCTCTGTAATTTGATTTTACAAATCCTCGTGAATCTGGATTTGTATCATTTTCTTTAAAGTGCGGTAACGCTCTGTTGTTGTATCCTTTGTGTATTCTTTTGCCTCTAATTGATTGCTGCCCTAACGCACCAGCCATTTGACCGATATTCAATGAAGACCCTCTTGCCCCAGTTGTCGCCATTATTCTTCCAGAGTTTGTTTCATCAAAAGATTTATCAGCTGTACCTCCAGCCTTATCTCTTGCTTTTGAGAGTTCATTTACTATGTATGCTTCCAATGCTTCCTCTGCAGAAAGTCCTCTGGTAAGCTGCAATGTGCCTTTCTTTGATTGAGAAATAAGATCATTAACCTTATCGTACGTTTCTTGTATTCCAGAGAGGATGTTTTCTTTCGTTTTCTGTGTAAGCTCGAGATCAGAGTAACCATAACTGAAACCATATGAAGTGATATAGTGTTTTAGCATCACCAAAATAGAATTAAGAAATTTCTTTGCCTCTTCATATCCGTAGTCTTTTGCGATCCTATGCAAAACACTGTCTGGTTCTTCTGCACCGATAGATGCCTTATCTATTACACCGCTGATTAATTGACCATTCTTGATGACCACATCCTTTAGGGGACCTTTCGTTCCTTTAGACCACTTGGATGTTATCACGTAATTGAAGTCTTTTGGCATGAACAATGAGAAGAGTTGCTTTCCCGTATAGAACGATCCTTTTCTATTATTAATTGCAGGTTCTGGAAAAGTTCCTCCATACCCTCCCATCATAGCAAGATTTGCAAATTCTTGCGGAGCTAGTGTTGTATCATCCTTTGTCAGCAAGTATGCACCTGTAATGAAGTCACGTAGCGCACCTATTATCGGACCGCCATATCTTGGAGAAATCAACTGATCTTGAACCCGCATCAGAAGAATTGCCTCAGCTCTAGCTTCCTCACTTTGTGGCACGTGAAGGTTCATTTCATCACCGTCAAAGTCAGCATTGTAGGGAGGACAAACTGATGGATGTAATCTGAAAGTTTTGCCCGGCAGGACCTTAACATAATGTCCCATTATAGACATTTGGTGCAATGAAGGTTGTCTATTAAACATGACTATATCACCATCTGAAAGATGTCTTTCTATAAGATAACCAATTTCGATGTTGTTAGCTATTGTTTCTCTGTCCTCAACAAAGTCTAATCGAATTTTAACTCCGTCAGGTCTCATGATATAATTTGCTCCAGGAAATTTGTTAGGACCGTTGATCACGAGTCTCTTTAGTCTTTCAATATTCCATTCAGTAACGACTTCAGGAATAGTAAGTTTAAGTGCTACAGATTCCGGGACTCCCACGTCAGCTATGTCAAGATTCGGATCTGGTGAAATTACTGTTCTGCTTGAAAAATCAACTCTCTTTCCAGAAAGCGAGCCTCTGAACCTGCCTTCCTTTCCTTTCAGTCTCTGAGTCAAAGTTTTCAGTGGTCTACCTGACCTGTGATGAGCTTGTGGAATACCAGAAACTTCATTATCGAAATAGGTCGTAACATGGTATTGCAGCAAGTCAACAAGGTCTTGAACAATAAGTGGTGGGGTACCGGCCTCTTTACTTTCTTTTAGTCTTTGATTTACTCGAATTATGTCGACCAGTTTATGTGTTAGATCATCTTCTGATCTAATTCCTGTTTCTAGAATAATTGATGGTCTCACAGTTACTGGAGGAACCGGTAGAACCTGTAGCACAAACCATTCAGGTCTTGCCGTTGCAGGATCATATCCTAAAAGTTTCAAATCGTCATCTATCATGTGCGAAAATCGTTCTCTAATTGTGATTGGAAGTAATCTATTTTCACCAAGCTCTGTCTTTTCAATAAAAATTGTTGGCTTTGTAAATATTAATTCATATTGAGATTTGCCACAATGTGGACATGTTTTTTCCTTTTTTGCTTTTTCTACAATTTCTTCTGGGATATGTTTTACCGATATGACAGTATATGCAGCCTCTTTACTCATTATTTTGTGGTATTTTTCAAGTTCTTCTCTAGAGATTTTCAACCTAGCGCATGATCTACAAGTAGTTAACAGAAGTTTGTAGATGTTATCAATAAAAGCAATGTGCAAAACGGGCTCAGCAAGCTCAATGTGACCAAAATGTCCAGGACATCTTGCGGCAGTGTTTCCGCAGGTAAGACATTTTTGCCCAGGTTCCAAAGTTCCCAACCTACCATCCATTAATCCACCTTGGACTGACATTCCATCTTCATCATAGGTTTCAGGAGCTGTAATCTCTGCCACTGAATATTTCCTAATCTCGGTAGGAGACCATACAGAAAACCTAATTCCGTCAATTACTTTTATGGTTTCAAGTGCCATTATACCTTCTCCTTAATCAGAAGTCGTGGGGCTACGTCCAAACTCATCATTTCCTGCAATAACAGCTTAAATGCATAAGCAACAGAAACTGATGTTACCTTTGCTTTATCTCCACAAACTCGGCAAACAAATCTACGCTGTTTTATGTCATAGTAAGAAACAAGACCACATCTTTCACAGATGTAAATGTCGGCCTTATCTGATTCTTCAAGTAATCTGTCTTTTAGCATCATTGAAGCGCCATAAGCGATCAGGCAATCTCTTTCCATTTCTCCGAATCTCAGGCCTCCACCACGTGCGCGTCCTTCAGTGGGTTGCTTTGTTAACATTTGAACTTGTCCTCTGGCTCTAGCATGAATCTTGTCAGCTACCATATGATGTAATTTTTGATAATACACAACGCCGATGAAAACTTCAGCGGGAAAAGCTTTTCCAGTCCTTCCATCATACATAACTTCCTTACCAGAATATTTGAAACCGGCAGATTCCAGTACCGCTTTTATACTATCAAATTTTTCACCAACAAATGCCGAACCATCCATCTTTGTACCCCTTAGTGCAGCAGCCTTTCCTGCCACTGACTCTAGAAACATTCCTACCGTCATTCTTGATGGAAAGGCATGTGGATTTATCAATACGTCTGGAGCAATTCCATCAATTGTATATGGTAAGTCCTCTTGATTAGCCAGTAAACCTACAACGCCTTTTTGACCATGTCTAGAAGCAAACTTATCTCCAATTTCAGGGATCCTAACATCCCTTACTCTAATTTTGTACATTCTACCTCCATCATGCGACTGTGTCATAACAACAGTATCTACAACCCCATTTTCAGTAGGCCTTACTCCAATTGAAGTATCTCTCCTGTAAGGGCCTTTTACCTCAAACTCTCTATATTCTTCCATAAAACGTGGGGGACTTGTTTTTCCAATCAAAATGTCTCCCCCCTGAACGAGGGATTCTGTTGCAACCACTCCATCTTCTTCTAATAATCTATACGCTTTATCTCCTCGAAATCCTCGTATGTTAGCTTCTGCGTTAGGAATTTCAAAGTTATCTCGCATTCCTCCAGGATATTGTTTTGCTTCAGCTTCGTATATTCTGTAAAAGAAAGTTCGGCCTAGTCCCCTGTCTATGGAGGACTTGCTCAAAACTATTGCATCTTCAATATTATAACCATCAAATGGCAGTACAGCTACTACACAATTTTGTCCGGCGGGCCTGTCTTCAAGTCCTAAAAGTGTCATTGCTTTAGTTGTTACAATTGGAGTTTGTGGATATAACATAAAATGCTGTCTTACATAAGTACTTGCATTCATAAGAGGAGTTGAGAATCCTAGACTTTGTTTTGCCATAGCAGATTCGTATGTATTTCTTGGAGATTGATTATGTTCTGGATAAGGTATTATTGATGCGCCAGCACCCAAAATTGCAGATGGGAATATTTCCATATGAGTGTGTTTCCTGATATTTTCCTCGTCTATAGCAATGTAACAATTCTCTTCCTCATTTGCATCTACTAGTTCGATTATCCCCATGTGTAAAAGGTCTGTCCAAGAAAGGAATTTTTTGCTAATTTTTTCAATGAGTTCTTGTGTCAAAAGAGGTTTGTTATCCTTTATTACAATTAATGGACGCAAAACTCTACCTGCATTACAGTTAACATAAAGTCTTTTTGTTGAACCCTCCATCTTTGATTGATATAAAAATATACCAATATGGGGATGAATCTTAAAGCCTCTTCTAATTTCACGCAATGAATCTGTAAGTTTCTGACCGTCCTTATAATATCCAATCAATCTACCGTCGACAAATACTCTTGTCCCTTCTTTCTTGAGCTCTTCTTTTGCGTCTGAAACATATGTTACACCAAGATCATAGAGTTTTTCAATAATGTCTTCGGAAGGAACATTCACTGATATTATAGCAGAAAGAGCCAAGTTCTTTACAAGTCCACAGTTTGATCCTTCTGGGGTTTCGCTTGGACATATTCTTCCAAAATGTGTTGAATGTAAGTCCCTAGCTTCAAAATTTGGTTGACTTCTACTTAATGGAGATTGGATCCTTCTGAGATGGCTGATAGTTGAAAGATAATTTGTTCTATCCAGAAGTTGGGTTACACCGACTCTTCCTCTCCCCCAGTTTCCGGTGGCAATTGCGTTGTTTAGTTTATCAGTGACAATGCCTGGCCTTACCGCTGCAGCTACTGCATTAATTCCTCTTTTCTGTCCTGATCTTTCAAGCTGGTATTTCATATCACGAACTAAGTTTCTAAAAGCAGTTCTAAATAGATCAGCAAGCATTTGACCAGCAAATTTGATGACTTTGTTTCCATAATGATCCTTGTCGTCAGGAGTAAGCCAACCTAGCTTTAGTTCAATTAGTTTGCATGCAGCCTCACCCAAGAATTGAGCTTTTTCTTTTCTATTGTCGGGATGTTTTCCAAGATGTGGTAAAAGGCCCCAGTCAAGCAAGGTCTCTGCTCTCTTTATCTGGAATTCTTCTAGCATTCCAGGTGCTATTCTTTTGCTTATGTAAACTATCGCATCTTTTGCAGTTGGCACATCTCCTGATTTTTCAAATGAAGCTTCAAGTTCATCTTGAATCTCATCAACAAGTGAAACTGATGCAGCTATTTCTCTATCAGATTCAAGTCCGAGTGCTCGCATTAAAGTAACTACTGGAATATCAACAGGAGAACCAGGGATTTTTGCTACTATTAGTCCGTCATTTTTCATTACTAGTTCAAGTTTTGCACGATAACCAACGATTGATGAATAGACTTTTGCTTTGAATACAATATTCCCTCCAACAATTTCTTTGTCAACTATAATTTTGTTGTAAGAGAGGTCTTCCAACCCAACAATTACTCTCTCTGATCCATTTATAATGAAGTATCCTCCGGGATCATTTGGATCTTCACCATGCTCGACTAGTTTTTGATCAGAAAGATTGTGTAAAAGACAAGCATTAGATCTAACCATTACAGGCATATCTCCAATATGCACAAATCTAGACTCAAGAATTTTTCCGTCTTCAACAACACTTGCCTCTAGCATTATTGGAGAGGCGTACGTAACATTTCTAAGCCTTGTCTCCATTGGAGCAATGTGTGTTATTGAACCATCTAATTCCATCATTCTTGGCTGTTGCAATTTCAACTTGCCAATCTGAATTTTGTATGGATATTCTGCACTTTCAATTTCAATCTGACCCACTTCATCAATGATACTTTGTAATCCTCTTTCCAAAAATTCGTCATAGGAGTTAAGATGTTGGCGAGCTATACCTTCTCGCTTAAGTATATCCTGAATAATTGGCCAACGCCTATGGGAGATATTTGCCACTATTCTTCCACCACATATCTATAATAGATACCTGCACCAGCAGTAGCGCTCTTTCTCGTTATTCTTATCATATCACCAGGTTTTACTCCCAATCCCTTTATCGCTGGATCATTTACGTAAATAAGAGGCATTTCAGTAGGTTTTGTGTGAAACCTTTCCAATACTTCTTCGGCCTCCTGTTTGGTCATGATTTCATGCTTCGGAACGTAAATGTGATCTGGAACAAGGATATGATCTTTTTTTGTTAGCATTGTTTTGATCTCCTTTGAACATTAGCTGTAAATGAACAATTAACCCACAAACTACGAACGTTGTGCCGAGAGGTTAATATATATGTAATTGGCGCGTTGCCTGATTTTACTGTTTTTTGTCAATAATTTTTTCCACAACCTTAAATAGTGAAAAAATAATTCACAAAGAAGATGAGTATACGGTTTAAAGGATTTGCGTTGCTTGCAATTCTGGTTGCTGCAGCAGGATCTTTTCCAGTTTTTGCAGCGAATTCTACTAGTACAAATTCTACTAACGTGAATAATTTGAATACTACCCTGAATCCCTACCAGAACCCAATCCTAAGTTCAAATCCCGCACCTACAACATCCGTACCAATTACTGTTACAACAGACAAGCCATCCTACAATAATGGCGATAAGATTATCATATCAGGCACAACGCAAGATTATCTTCAAGGTACTCCAATTGTAGTCTTAATCAGAAATCCTATTGGAAACGTAGTGTATGTAGCACAAATAGATCTTGGAACTGACAAAACATATTCAACGCAAATTACTCCAGGAGGGAGTTTGTGGCAAGCTGCTGGCACATACGAGGTTGATGTACAATATGGCAGTCAAGATAGATCAGCTAAAACTACATTTCAGTTTAGCGGTTCTCAGTATACTCAACCTGGAAATACATTTCCTGTAGATGGCACCAACTTTAATGTAACATACAGCATCACAAATGGCAAAGTGTTAGACATTAAAGCTGACATACAAGCTAAATCCCTTGTTGTATCTATCCAAACAACTGGGGATGGAGTATTAACCATAACACTACCAAGAACATTGATAGATGCGAAGGTAAACGGTTCAGACGATCAATTCTTCGTCTTAAATGACGGTCAAGAGAACAGCCAGTTTACTGAATCAAAAACAGCAACAGACAGAACTTTGACAATACCTTTCACAGATGGAACTCAAACAATCGAGATTATTGGTACATGGATAATTCCAGAATTTGGTCCGATAGCAA